>Ga0302140_10011506_pt1 | contig 10879 bp, 6 predicted proteins | sample I_Bog_E1_1_FD_202095 | JGI IMG/M metagenome (GOLD analysis project Ga0302140, IMG submission 202095) | Peat permafrost microbial communities from Stordalen Mire near Abisko, Sweden - I_Bog_E1_1 | ecosystem: Environmental > Terrestrial > Soil > Wetlands > Peat | place: Sweden: Abisko, Stordalen...
AAAGCAATAAGAGAACAGGCGGCGGTTAGAAGCGCGCCGGCATAAAGTTTGCGACTCACGGAAGCCTTCCTTTCGACAAACTAAAACTTATTTTCCGAAAATAAGTGTGCCGAAGTTTTCCGGCACGTGATTGGGATCGCGATGCTGCACGCAGGTTGGCTGCCAGCAGAGGAAATGGCGGACCGGGTCTGCGCCCAGGCCATCGATACGGTAGAGATTCATGCGCCACTTGGTGCCGGCGATAACGGGCTGAGTGCTGACGGCTTTTAAGGGAATGCGGGCGGCAGCGTACCAGATTTTGTGGGCCTCATCGATACGCGCCAACGTTTGCCATCCGGAGCGCCAACTGTGGTCGTAGCTCTCATGATCGAGATCGATAGCTAGATCGATCCAATCGCCAGTAGGCGCGATTTCGAATTCGCGGTAATGGCGGATGTTCTGCCAATCGTCGCCTAGAAACATTTCAACGACATCTCGATCCCAGAGCCCGACGTGCGGCGCGGCGTGGTTCGCGGGTAAGAAAAGGTTCAGTTCGCCGTATGGGCAACGAAATAAGAGATAGAGATCCGTGGCTGTCCAAAAAGCTTTGATGGTGGTCTTAGATTGTGGGTATTCAATTTGCCGGCTGCAATCCTTCCACATCAGCTGCTCAGGGGCGTGTTTCCAGATAGGGGCATGCTCATCAAGGGTGAGCGTGGGATTGCCTTTAGCGTGGGTGATCTGGAACTCGGCGCGCGAGGAAGCGACAACGCAGGGGGCTTGCGCGTAGAGCGACATTGCGGCGAGGATGCAAAGGATGGGGATCTTCATAGATGTCAGGGTAAACCAAAGCTGAATATATCGCTGCCGGTTGCGATGGCGACGTATTGTTTGCCATCGACCGCGTAGCTCATGGGCGAGGCGTGAATGCCTTGGCCAGTGCCAAATTGCCAAAGCGGTTTGCCGGTTTTTGCATCGACGGCTTCAAATCCTTCCATATCGCTGCCCAGGAAAACCAGACCGCCGGCGGTTGACATAGTGCCCGCCCAGGATTCACCGTCGCCTTCGAGCTTATAGCTCCAACTCAGCGCGGCTGTGGCCGCATCATACGCGAGCAAAATCTTTTGGCGGGTCGGGTCGGGAACGCTCTTTACGCCGGTCGCATAGTATTCGCGGCCTTCGGTGAATTTCTGCGGTTCAAGAAAGTAGTTGTGACAGCTATCAAGAGCGATGAAATAGAACAAGCCGGTGTTGGGATTGTAGCTTGGGGAGAACCAATTGGTGGCGCCGGTCATATCGGGGCAAACAATGGTGCCTTCTTTGCTCGGCTGCAAGCCTGTGCGTACGGGACGGCCGTTTTTGTCGATGGCGCTGGCCCAATTGAGTTTCTTCACAAAGGGCACAGCTTGGAAAAAGCGTCCGTCGGTGCGGTCAAGCAGATATAGAAAACCATTGCGATTCGCTTCTACCAGCAACTTACGGCCGTCGCGATCCACCAGCACGGGAGTTTCAACGGCGTCGTAGTCGTACAAATCGTGGGGCGTGAATTGGAAGTGCCATTTCAATTTGCCCGTGTCGGGATCGAGCGCCAGAACGCAATCGGTATAGAGATCGTCGCCCGGCCGGGGCGCGCCGTCAAAATCGGGTGCCGGGTTACTGGTGCCCCAGTAGATAGTGTTCAATTCCGGATCGTAGGTGCCGGGCATCCAGGTGGTAGCGCCGCCGCGCAGGTACGCATCGCCAGGCCAACTTTCCGAACCATGCTCGCCAGGGCCGGGGATTGTCCAGAAGCGCCAGCATTCCTTGCCGGTAGCGGCGTCAAACGCCGCCACAAAGCCGCGCACACCATCGTCGCCGCCGGACGTTCCTACCAGCACTTTGTCTTTCACAATCAAAGGCACGCTGGTAGCGCCATAGTTTTTATTGCCCGTCGCATATGGCACGTCCCAAATCTGCGTGCCGTTATGCACGTTCAGGCAAATGAGATGGGCGTTATCGGTTTCGATGTATAAGCGCTCGCCTAAGACCGCGACGCCGCGATTGTGATGGCTGGACGCGTCATCGATCAACCCTTCGGTAATAGAGCGATGGTAATGCCAGCGCCGCCTGCCGCTTTTGGCATCGAGCGCGAAGACGTCGTTGGCGGCGGTGACAAACATGGTGCCGTCCACAACCACCGGCGTACACTCCAGCAGATTCGAAGACGTCGAGTGAAAAACCCACTGGGCGCGCAAGGCATGCACATTCTCCGGGGTAATTTCACTGAGAGAAGAATAGCGGCGGCCCGTGTAGTCGCCGTTGTAGGAAACCCAGTTTGCGCCGATGGGCGTTGCCAGCAAGTCCGCCGGCTTCACGTTCACAGAGACATCAGCCACTTGTGTCGTCTTTACTTCGCCGGGTTCGAGGCTGCGCAGGTATTGAATGATGGAGCGGATTTGGCCGCCATTCAGCGAGTTGCCGAAGGCGGGCATTCCTTTGCCGGAGACGCCGACCTTAATGATGGCCGCGAGATCTTCCCGGCCGGAGAGATTGGAGATATTGGGCCCATGCTCGCCGCCATGGGCGTCTAAGCCGTGGCAGGTGGAACACAAATTCTTGAAAAGTTGTTGGCCGTCCGCAACCGTTTGCGCGTTCAGCATGGCGGACGCGACGGTCAGGAGGAGGAAGGATATGCGCAATCGCATTATCTGAATATACTGGGTTCCAAACCGATAGTGCCGTTCAATTCCGTCAAATACTCGCTGCTGCTCACTCTCGCTAATTGCTTGTTCACGACGCACAGTGTTTTGCGCCAAGCACTGTCATTGCGGTCTGAACCGGTAGCCAGGAATTTGTCGAGCGCGCATTTGTGCCTGCTCCAGAGGGCTTTGTCGCGTCCCTGCTTGGCGCGCAAACGCTCTTGGTACCAGGCGCTTTCCATCACCGATTGGCGGCTGAATAAGGCGCGAAAGGCGTCGTCTTTCTCTGTCATGCTGTCGTACTCGCCAAGAGCCATCACGTGGAGCAGCGCCTTGATGGGCGGGCAGGCAGCTTCGATACTGCCGTCTTCAAAATAGTTGAGCGCGACCAGACGCTGTGCCTCGACGATGGCATCCACGCCGGCCACGAATGTCTCAAGCCCCTGCTTTTCGGGCCGCAAGAGTTCTTCCGGAAAGACCGCGCCCGGGACTTCAAAAATGCGCCCCAGAAAATGATCCACAAAGGAGGCCGTCATGCGAAAGCCCAGCCTGCTTGCAAGCACTTTGCGGCCGGCAAACTCGATATCATGCACTTTTTCGAAGTAGCCTTGCTGAATCAGGTAATCGGCTTCGCGTTCGAACACCCGCATGCGGCACCACAACTCCGGAACCAGCATGCTGTTGTCGTGATCCATGCGGTAATTCGGCCCAATGTGGCCGGCGGCGGTAGTAAAGCCTGCGTAGCCGGTGACGATGGCCGATACAAATGCGTTGTTGATATCAATCACCGGCGGTAGCGCATTGAAAGGACCTTTGGTGAGCGCGCCTTCGCTGCCGAAGCCGGTGGTTGACGGGGATTTACCTGTCAAGCTACAGATGAAATCCATGAACAACTCGGGCAATTCCTGATAGTGAATGGGATTGTAAACGGCGAGCGGCGGGATGCCGGTTTTCGCATCGGGCGGATTATTGCGGCGTCCGGAAAGCACCGCGTTTACCGGAAACCAAGCCGGTTTATCGGCCGGGATTTCGCGGGCCAGGCGCGTGCCAATCTCGCCGATATAGACGCCGCGCGGATTCACCAGATCGGGACGCCGCTGCAGATAGCGCGGATTCTTGGAGGGCGCTCCGTCGACGATGCGCGGATGAGCCGACGAAACGACATAAGCAGGATGCGGGTCAGCCACGAAGTCTTTGAGCAGGCGCTTCATCGGCTCGGTGTATTTGTCGAAATCCACCACGCCATTGAGAATCTGTTCGACGGCAGGCAAGTCGAGCGGCTCGAAGTTTGAGATGAAGTTGTCTGGTCCGGCCAAGTCAGCTTCGGCTTCCTTATCGAAGCCGCGATGAATGGCATCGTCGGGCCGCTGGAACAAGCGCGTCTCGCAATTTTGCACCAGCTTCACGCTGGGGTTGCTGTATTCCGGGTCGAGATGATGCAGGCTGTTTGCCGGCAGCACCACCGAAGCGGTGATATCGTCCTCCACCTGCACTTTATCCGCCGGATTGAAGTCGGGCCGCAGCTTGTAGATGCGCCAGGAGCCGTCTGGATCGTAACCCATGCGTAGGTAATTCGCGGTGAGCTTCTGGTTTTCGAATTTCAGTTCGTTGCCCAGCATGCCGTTGATGCGATCCACGCCAAAGTGTTCGCGCCAGTTGTCGCCCCAATCCTGCTGGTAGTAGCGCTTCACGGTAATCAGCAATTGGCGCACGCTAGAAGGAACCGTTTCGATCCAGGCGTTGTGTTCAACTGTGTAGGCGGCCGAAGGCGTTAACAACTTGATCACGGAACCGAGCGAACGCTCCGGACTTAAGATCGGGCGCTTGTCTCTTTCCGTTGAAACGGGCCGCTTATGGATGTTGGAGAAATCCTTACTTAGGATCTCGGCAACGCGATCCATGTCCTTATGGAAATCGTTGACGAAGATCGGACCGCGCAGAACAATGCTGGCAATCGACTTCGAAATCTCGGACTTCCCTCCCCCGGAGACGGTGCAAGGCTTGTGGCACAAAATGCCGTCGGCGCGCGAAGCGACCAAGCGCCAGGCCGAGCCTTCAATCTGCTTTTCCAGACGGATTTTGGTGCCCCAAGGCAGCATGTAGGTGACGTTCGACAACAAAGTAAGTTTGTGGGGCGGGCCGTTGGCGCGTTCCCATTCCACGCTGCCCTTGCGAACGCTGAACTCGGCATTTTCGGGCACGTAGAGGATATCGGAATGGGTGCGGTCCTTGGCGTAGCCTTCGGTTTGAATTTCAACGCGCTCGCCCAACCAGTGCATAGCTTCGGCGAACTTTACTTTCTTCGTAAGGACGGTGCGGCCGGCGTAGAACTGAGCGCCTAAGACATACGCCGGAAAGGCAATCGCGCCGCCCGCGTGTTCTTCTTCGCACAGGCCGTAGAGATTGGCCGCAAAGCTGATTTGCGTCTTTACTTCTTTCTTGCAGTAGCCGTAGTAATTGTCGGCGATGATAGTGACAATCACGCCGCTCTTATCACGGCAGGTGAGTTTGAAGGCGCCGCCGTTATTGTATTTTTCGGCTTCGTCGCGCCAGCACATGCCATCTTTGCGCTGGCCCGCTGTTGCGTTGTCGAAGTGAGGCAGGCCGAGATCCTTCTTGGTGAGGCCGGTGATGTGGGGCGCAAGAATCACGCAGCCGGTGTGGCCGGTCCAGTGCAGGGCATCAAGGGCGGCATCGTTTTCGGGCAGATCGGGGTCGCCGCCATTGCCGAAGATGCTTTCGACAAAATCAAGATTGCTCACCAAACTGCCAGGCACGAAGAAGCGGGTCTCCATCGTCTTGGCTTCTTCGGTAGCAGTAGCCGGACAAACCAGCGGGCGCAGGAGCAGGGACGCGAAGACATAAACCTGATCCTTTTGATTGGCGGTGAAAGGGAGCGCCATGACGTCAGCCGGAGGGTCGAGAGCGGCGGCCAGCAGTTTGCTGAAAACGCCCTTCGGCACAGCGGTCTTGTCGGCGGGAATCGGCAAACCGCCTTCGACCACGTGGAAGATGCCTTGGGTGGTGCGGCGATCGCTGCGCGGGTTATGCAGCACGCCTTGGCGCAAGCGATACGACTGCAGATAGGGCGAGCCGATGCGGTCTTCGTTGGCGGGCAGCGAAGTCACGCGGGCCAGACCCGGACGATCGAAGACCAAGGTATGGCCGGGCAAACGCGGTGCGCCTTCGCCTAGATAGGCGTTTAGATACGTTTGTATGCGCTCATCCACCGGGCACAAACGCCCGCTCAGCAAACGGTCTTTCTGGAAGTGATTCCGCAACAGCGGCCCGGCGATCTCAAGGAAGTGAGGATCGACCGTGGCTTCGCTTACCGGTTGGCCGAGCGCGGCGAGCTTCAGATTGATGTAGCGGATGAGTTCCGTGTCGCGCTGTTTGCCACCTACCATCTGCCACTCATGTCACTTGAAGTTCCGCCCGCTGCCGGCACATAACACTTCAGCGTGTAGTCCATCACCATGCGGTCGGCGTTAAAGCGCCAGCCTAAAGTGCGGATGGTGCGTTTCATGCGCTTGACCCAACCACGCGGCAAGCCGTCGTGGTCGCGCTGGTAGTAAAGGGGAATCACTTCCTCCTGCAAGACGCGATAGAGGTCTTCGCCATCGCGTGTATCGTGCACGCTCATACTCGAATGAGTGCGTCCGGTGCCAATGGCGAAGCCGTTCAAGCCGTCATAGGCTTCGGCCCACCAGCCATCCAAAACGGATAGATTCAGGCCACCGTTCAAGACGACTTTCTGTCCGCTAGTGCCGGAGGCTTCGAGCGGGCGGCGCGGATTGTTGAGCCAAACGTCCACGCCCTGCACGAAGTAACGGCCCACGTTGATGTCGTAGTCTTCAATGAAAACAAACTTGTCGGAGAACTGCTTGTCGCGCATGAGGTCGGCGATCTGCTGGAGTACGCGCTTGCCGGGCTCGTCGCGCGGATGGGCTTTGCCGGCGAAGACGAACTGCACGGGGCGGTTGGCGTCGTTCACCATGGAAGCGAGTTTTTCAATATCGGCCAACAGCAGATTGGCCCGTTTATAAGTGGCGAAGCGGCGGGCGAAGCCGATTGTAAGGGCATCGGGACTAAACAAACGCGCTAGCTTCTGCTGCATGGCGGCTGGCTCTTCGCGCCGCTTCGACTGGTTCAAAGCGCGCGTTCGCACAAATTCCAACAAGCGCGATTTCAAACTGAGGTGAGTTTCCCAGAGTTCGCCATCATTGATGTTTTCGATACCTTCCCAAGTGGCGGGCTCGGCGTTACGCAGATTCCAACCGGTGCCCAAGTGGCGGTCATACAAGCGGGCCATCTGAGGCGCGAGCCACGATGGCACATGCACGCCGTTGGTGATGTGGCCGATGGGCACGGAGTCTTCGGTTTTGCCGGGATACAGGCCGGTCCACATGTTGCGGGATACTTCGCCGTGAAGGGCGGAAACGGCGTTGGCGCGGCGCGAAAGCTTGAGGCCAAGCACGGTCATGCAGAAATCCTCGTCGTGCTTGTGGGTGTTTTCGCGTCCAATCGCCATCAGGCGGTCGAGCCCAATGCCGAGTTGTTCGCGCAGCGGACCAAGGTGCTCCTCGATGAGGTCGTAACTGAAGCGGTCGTGACCCGCCGGCACGGGGGTATGGGTGGTGAAGCAAACCTCGCGGGAAACGCGCGGCACTGCTTCATCGAACGTCATGCCTTCTTCTTCCATACGATTGCGAATGGCTTCCAGCACGGCAAAGCCGCTGTGGCCTTCGTTCAAGTGCAGGACGCTAGGGGTGACGCCCATGGCTCTCAACGCACGGACACCGCCTACACCGAGAAGCAGCTCTTGCCGAATGCGCACACGGCCGTCTCCGCCGTAAAGGCGCGAGGTGAGTTCGCGGTCTTCGGGCGCGTTGCCCGGCACATCGGAATCGAGGAGCAGCAGATCGATGCGGCCCACTTTCACGCGCCAAACCTTAGCGCGGATCGCTCCGTGGCGGGTGTCGATTTGGACGCTTACGGGTGCGCCATTTTTGCCGATGGCCGGCTCCATGGCCAGGTTGTTGATTTCGGTTTGCAGATACTCTTCTTGCTGCCAGCCCTTATCGTCGAGCCGTTGACGGAAGTATCCTTGGCCGTAAAACAGGCCGATGCCAATGAGCGGAATGCCCAGGTCGGAAGCGCTCTTGATGTGATCGCCCGCCAGAACGCCTAAGCCGCCCGAATAGATGGGCAGCGATTCATGCAAGCCAAACTCAGCGGAAAAGTAGGCGACGGGTCGCGGCTTGAGGACGCTGGCGTGAGTAGCGGCCCAGGTGCGGTCGGCCTGCAGATATTCCTGCTGGCGGCGGTACGCGTAATTGATGCGACTATGCAGCATCAACTCGCTGGCGCGCTTTTCAATAGTGCTGAGCGGCAACTCGTGGAGCAGAGCCACGGGATTCTGATTCAACTCAGCCCAACGCTGCGGGGCGAGATCGCGAAAGAGACTGACGCAATCGTTATCCCAGCTCCACCACAAGTTACGGGCGAGAGTCCATAAGCGCTCCTGGGTAGGCGCGATAAAGCGGTCGAGCATGCGCGCCTGGCTGACTACGGGGGCGACTTCGGCGGCGGCATCGGTGAGCAAGCGGATTTCTTCCAGCTTGAAAGCGCGGGCGGCAATGGTTTGAACCACCAGCACGCCTTGCAAAACGCCGCGGTCGATGACCGGAACGCCCAGGAAGGATTGATAGGCGTCTTCGCCGGCCTCGCTGAAGTATTTGAAGCGCGGATGAGCTTTGACTTGTTCGACCGCGACGGGCCGAAGCTGTTCGGCAACGAGGCCGGCCAAGCCCTCTTGCAGGGACAGGCGCAAGGTGCCAATGGCCTGTTTGCGCAGACCGACGGTCGCGGCTAAGACGAGGTTGGTGCGATCCGGCTCAAGCAAGTAAACGGAACATACGTCGGTCTCAAAACGATGCGCAATCAGCTCTACCAGATTGGCCAGTGTCTCGGCGGGTTGGCCAGTCTCTTCCGCCAGCTTGGCGATTTCTTCCAGCGTCAACACATGGGTAGATTCCACCGTGCTCGCCGTCTCGGATGTCATATAGAAGCCTTCTTGAAGCAGTAAGATTCGCAGACAGGGCGAGCGGCGCAGTAAGCGCGGCACCACTTCATTAGTGTACAGGGGAAGTAATGAAACGGAAGCTCAGCAAATCTTCTTCCTTAACCAACGGTGGGCCGGGCGCGACGTTGTCCAGCTTGCCGGCGAGCATCCAGCGTTCGAGTTCGCCGACCAAGCCGTAGAGGTGCTCGAAGGAATCGGCGACGAATAACAAAGGTTGATAGCGGTCAATTTCAAAACTCTGATTGACGACCCATTCGAGCTGCAAGGGATAACGCTGCACGGCGGGAGATTCGATGGCATGTTCAATTTCGCCGTAGGAACTCAAAAGGCCGCTGCCGTAGACTTTCAGGCCGGGACCTGACCCGGCGGGGGCACGCATCAAGCCGAACTCAATGGTGAACCAGAAAAAACGCGCCATGGCGCGGATGATGGCGGCGAGTTGCGCGGGCGGAGCATTGAGTTTGGCAGCCTTGCGGGCGCATTCGCCGAAGCGAACGAGAGTTTCGGCGAAATGCGGGTCGGTATGCATGGGCACGTGGCCGGCGATGTCATGAAAAATGTCGGGTTCGGGGAGATAATCGAGGCAATTTGAGCCGCGCACGGTGACGGTGGTGGGGAATTCGCGGTTGGCGAGGCAATCAAAGAATGTGAATGCGGGGACATAGCCGCCAACGGCTTTGGCACGGAAGCCCGTTAAAGGAAGCAGAAAGCGGTTGACATCCTCGAGCCGGGGAACGCGGAGCGGATCGAGACTGAGCGCCTGAATGCCTTGCAAAAATTTCGGATTGGCGTAGCGATGCCACTTGGGCAGCATACGGGCGTAGAGGCGACGCCAGGTTTCGTGTTCTTCGGCGGAATAGTGATCGTACGCCTGGGCGAATGCGATTTCGGGAGCTTCGGTCACCTGCTCGAATAGTACACCACTTTGATGTGGTGCTGCAAGAGGGTAGTGTTTGGTTACAATTTGGGTGAGGAAGCGGCGATGGGCGGGTTGACAACCCGCCGCAGGTTAGACAAACTGCCCTACAAAACACGATATTTAGCTAAGCGGCGGCGGAAGACGTTTTGTTGAGGGCGTTTTGCAGGATCTTCTCCTTTTGAGCGGGGGTGAGCGAGGCCAGGTAGGTTTCGAAGACGGTTTTTGAAAAATCAAAGCCAATTTCGGGACAGGAGAACGGTTGGCCGGCTTTTTCGGCGACGAGATGAGCGGCAGCGGCGCGTTCGAGAGCGGCGGCTTCGTTCGCCTTGCGCTCCTTTTGGAGGAGTTTCAGTTCGGCGATTTCCCGTTCGCGACGGCGAGCGAGGCGGGATTCCTGCAGATTGAGGTTTTTGAATTCCTTTTGGTAAGTTGTCATGACTTCGATCTCGAGCAAATCGCCTTGGTTGCGCTTGACGAAGTCCGGATCGTCCTGGGAGAGTTCGATGCGGCCTTTGTTCAGGAGGGCCATGAGGAGGCCGGGAATGCGGTCGAGACGCCAGCGGATGTCGACGATGGATTGGACGAGACCTTGTTCTTCCGGGCCGACGGGCCGATAGAAGCGGCTGTACTTGGCGATGAGTTCCTGGTAGAGAACGGCGTCATCGGTAGGGAGACAGACGGTGCGGCCGGTGAGGCCGGTTTTGAGAGCGTTGAGGTGGACGTGCGCTTTGCCTTCGGGTGTTTTGGGACCGGTGGACTTTTGGGCGTTCGCGCGATTGGCGGCCAGTTGGGCTTCGGAAACAGCGGCGGTTTCCGGGGCGAGTTCATTCGCAACGAACCGGTCTTCGGCGGATTGGGACACAGCGGCGCGGCGGGCGGCTTTGAGGATTTCGCGCTCGGCGGCGCGACGTTGGGCACGATTGGACATAAAAATGGATACTCCTTGGAAAGACTGGATCTTGGTAGACCCGACCAAAAAATACCGCGCGGGCCAGATTGCTCTGCACGGGAGGGGGTGTGGAAAAAGCGGGAAAATGGCTGGAAGCGATTGATTCGGAAGGATTTAAAAAATATTGAAAATATTTTTTAAAGTTGTGACTGGAATTCTGATCGTTGAAAGATAGGGTGCGGGGCTAGGATTTTGAGTGTTTGGGCGAGGTTAGAGGGATGACCGCTTCCGTTCGGCGAGCATCGCGCTTCGTAGCGTGGCATTCATGT
>Ga0302140_10011517_pt1 | contig 10874 bp, 17 predicted proteins | sample I_Bog_E1_1_FD_202095 | JGI IMG/M metagenome (GOLD analysis project Ga0302140, IMG submission 202095) | Peat permafrost microbial communities from Stordalen Mire near Abisko, Sweden - I_Bog_E1_1 | ecosystem: Environmental > Terrestrial > Soil > Wetlands > Peat | place: Sweden: Abisko, Stordalen...
TTTCTGACGGTAAAGGCTTCCAGGCCCGAAAGCGGATCACATCAAATTAACCGCAATCTCCATCTGCTCAATGAGTTTGGCGTTACCACCGGGGATAAAAGCCTGGAGCTTTGGACACACCCCAAAGATCTTAAAATCGCCCAAAGCCGAATGCCTTCCCAGGAGCTTTTACCCAATGTTCCCCGAATCGCGGTCCATCTGGGGGCGGCTACGCCGTCTAAACGGTGGGGAGCGGAAAGTTTCGCGGCCCTTTTATATGAGATACACGCCCAGACACAAGCCGAACTTTATGTTTTGGGCGGCGAACAGGATTTGCCTTTTGTTCATGAAGTTTTAGATGGGTTACGGTGTCCCGTCGTGAATTTAGTGGGAAAGCTTTCTTTATTAGAAATGGGAGCCTTTGCTAGGGAATGTCATTTGTTTATTGGCTGTGATACAGGCACAACCCATCTTGCCGCGGCGACCGGTATTCCGGTCATCTGTCTTTTTTCCGCGGCCAATGAAGTGGAAGTTTGGAAACCCGCCGGCGCGAAAGTAAAGGTTTTAACCCATCATCCCGAATGTTCGCCCTGCGGAAGCCATGAATGCCTCCGAACCGATGGCTATTTTTGTATGAATGAAATTAAAGTAGAGGATGTGCTGGAAGAAGTGAAAGACATCTTAAAGTCCACAACATGATTTCTTTAACCACAGAGAAACAAAGGTCACAGAGTAATAATTTTGATTTAAAAAATTTGACTTGTTTTTAAAGCTCTGTGTACTCCGTGTCTCTGTGGTGATAAGCCGTTTGTGCTAACTCAATCGCGGAAAGGTAAATTGTGAAGTTCTTATCAGTTCTAAGAATAATTTTTTGGCTGGGGTTAATCATAACCGCTACTGGAGCATGGGCTCAGACGCCTGCGTCCACTCCGGGAATGACACAGGACCAGGAAATGCAGTTTGAGGATACCCATCTCATCAGCGCCGAGACAGGCCTCTTTGATATTCGCTATAGCCTCAACGGCCAGGAAATCGCCAGTGAACAGGATTTAAAAAAAATCATCGCTTCGGCGGACGACGAAAAAGCCCTTCAATATCTTAAAGACTCGGAAGACCGCAGTTCGGTGGGCTGGATTTTGGTCGGAGGCGGCAGCGGCATGTTGGTGGTCGGCGCGCTGGCCAGTTGGAACAATAACAATGGGGTTCTTTTTAATGTTTTGGCTTTGGGCGGATTGGTGACGGACCTGATAGGCGGAGTCATTTACCGCGAATCCCAATCCGAACAGCTGGACGCGGTGGACCGCTATAACCAGATTATCCGGCAGGATAACGGGCTTTCGCTTCTCAATTTACCCAACGCGCCTATGGGTTTGGCTTACGTTCAACGGTTTTAAAAGTAAGCCTTCCACCCGAGGTTGTCCAGGACTCAAAGGCTTTTCAATTGTGGTAAAACCAGTCTTGACCATCCCTATTTATTGTATATACTTTTAATATGCGATTTGACTGGGACCAAGCCAAAGACACCGCTAACCTCAAGAAACACGGCGTTTCATTCAAAACAGCTATCACGGCCTTTGATGATCCTTGGGCCTTGGTGGCCGCTGACCCCAAGCACTCAACCACGGAATCCAGGGAATGGTTGATTGGAGAGGCTGACGGTGGAAAGGTTCTGATAGTAGTTTTCACCAAGCGCTTACAAGGCCAGGTCTGTCGCATTATCAGCGCAAAGCCGGCAAGCCGTCGGGAAAGGAACCGTTATGAAAAACTCAAATGAATTTCCGTTTCACAAAGCAAGAAGGTTAACTCCCGCAGAAGTGGTGAAGAACCGTCAGGCAATTGAACATCACACTGGCAAACCGCGCCGTCCACGCGGCCGACCGGCTAAAGAACCTCATGAACTTTATTTGCCCGTTTCCATCCGCCTCAATCCGAAAACCTTGGAATGGGCCAAGAGAATTGGACGAAAAAGAGGTATTGGATACCAAACCGTTATCAACGAAGCCTTATTGAGTGTTGCCGGAAAAAAGAAACTTTCTCACGCAAATTGAGGCTGTTTATGGCGGGGACCTGCATTCGCCAGTTGGAATAACAACAACACGCTTCTTTTTAATATTTTGGCGATAGGGGAATTGGCGACGGACCTGTTAGGCGGAATGCTTTACTGTGAATCCCAGTCCGGGCAGATGGACGCGGTGGACCGCTATAACCAGGCTATCCGGCAGGATAACGGGCTTTCGCCCCAGCGCACCCTTGGGCTTGGCTTACGTTCAATGGTTTTAAAAGTAGCCTATTGCCGCCATAAGTTGTTCATGGCGGGGATTGCGAATCTTGCCTTATGGATATACAATCGTATATACAGAAAAGGAGGTTTTCCCATGAAAACTTTAATTGTTCTTCCCGACGCATTGGGAGTCGAGCTGAAGCAGACCATCCCCGCCCGCCAAAGAAGCCGGTTTATCTCGGAGGCGGTTGAGAAACAACTCCGGTCATTGAAATTTAAAAAAATTCTTAAGCAAACCGCTGGCACATGGACGGATAAAAATCATCCCGATATGAAAACCCAAGCGGGTATTAACCGCCACTTGGGACGAATCCGGGGATGGAATTAATTCGGTCCCATGCCCTACCTGATCGACTCAGACGTCATTATTTGGGCCCTTCGCGGACGCACGGAGATTGTGGAACTCTTGTTAAATCTCTCCGAGGAAGAATCCATAGCCTGTTCAGTCATCAATGTTCTGGAGGTGGAAGTCGGGGCTAAACCCTCCGAAATGAAAGCGGTTCATCAGCATTTGGGAAGCTACGAGATACTTCCAGTACTCCCCTCAACCGCGCGAAAAGCCGCTGAAATTCTCCGCGCCTCTTCCCGCAAACCCCATCGGGGTGAGTGGGCTGACGCTGTCATCGCCGCTACGGCCCTGCTGAATGATTTAACGCTGGTCACCTTTAACACCCGTCATTACCAATACCCGGGACTTTCACTTTATCCAACAAAGGACCTAATTTAGTTTTTTGAGTGAGGCCGTAAGCTGTCCACGACGGGGACCCCTAGTGGACAAAGAAATTAAGGCCCCAAATCATTTGACGTTAGAGTGGTATCATATATAATACCAATGTGAAACCATTGAGAATTGTACTGGACACCAACATTCTTGTCTCGGCTTTAAGGTCGCGCCTAGGCGCTTCACACCGCTTGTTATTGGCGGTGGGGGACAATCGGTTACAAATTCAATTGTCGGTGTCGTTGTTATTGGAGTATGAAGCCGCAATTAAAAATCCAAATTGTGGTATCAAACTTTCCCCAGCGGAAAAAGACGATATTCTTGATTATCTCTGCTCCGAAGCGAGGCACTGTAAAGTGCATTACCTTTGGAGACCGTGCTTGAAAGATCCGGGAGATGACATGGTCTTGGAAGTGGCTGTTGCTTCGGAAGCGAGTGGGATCGTTACTTTTAACAGGCGGGATTTCAAAGGGATAGAGGCTTGGGGTTTAAAAATTTATTCACCCCAGGAAATTTTGAAGATTTTAGGAGGCCTTAAATGAGCGCAATTAGTTTGAGATTACCGAATAACCTTCACCGCTCCGTTCGGGAAATGGCGGGTAAGGAACATGTTTCAATCAATCAAATGATCACCTTGGCTCTCGCTGAAAAAGTTTCGGCATTGATGACTGATGAATATTTAGGCCGTCGGGCAAAGCGGGGAAGCAAGGCGAAATTCCTCAAGGCGATGGGGCATGTTGAAAAAAACGAACCTGAGGCCAAAGACAAGTTACATTGACCTTCTAAAGTTTCTTTGGATTGGTTTGGTGGCAACTAAAGAATGATCAGGAAGGCTGTCCACGACGGGGACCCCTAGTAGACAAAACTTTTAACGACCAAGTGCTAAAATAGGTTTTGATTTATTGTTCCTTACGGGGAGGAATTTTGAAAAGCTTTCGTTGGAAATATGCAGCTTTAAATAAAGTGTTTTTCCTGCTCCTCTTTGTTTTAGGCCTTTCGTCCTTCGGGACCGGAGCATGGGGGCAAGTAAGTTACCTGCCAGAGGGCTACCAAATAAAATTGGATGAGCAGGGCAATATCCCACCTGAATTCTGGTCCTACGAAGTACCATTCAAGCCAGTTAGCCAGACTATTACTTTCATCGAGACCCATGTGGACTTGACGAAACAGCAACCCATCAACCTAGACCCCGATGATGAGGACTCTAACTTGCCCCAATGGGAAAAAAATAAAAAGTTCGTGGACGACGTCATCCAAACGCTGAAGCAAGGTGGGGTAACTTTAAACGACGAGGGCCGTTTCGCCCCGCCGGAGCAAGCCGTCGCGGGCTTCAGCGTCTCACAAATCGGCCAAAGCGGTCTTTACCTTTGGAGTCCGGATGGACAGTCTTTTCTAGTCAATCCGTTGAAACCTTCCCAGATAATCCCGCTTTATTTCAAAGGGGATTGGTATGACTGGGGCATAGGTATCGACTCTGCCAAAGCACAATTTCTTTCGCCCAATGTCTATCGTGTTTTTTGTAATCTCACCGAGCCCTCCAACGGTTGTGGTGCAGCAATGTCGAAATGGCTTTCCGTCATCGATGTTGATTTCAAGCATGGGACTTTGGCGCAGACTGATTTACCTATGATTTCCTGGTCCGACGACCTCAACCAGGACGGCAATGTTGAGGTTGTCATTTCGGCGGGCGTCGACAACGAGGTCTTTTTCCCCTGGGTCTATACCTGGGATGGCAAGAAATGGGCTGATCGCAGGGCTCAATTTTGGCATTGCTACCAGAATGGAAAGCTGGCGCCATGGGCCTTTTGTAATTCCGGGAGCATGTCTAAAGCCCCTGATGCTTTGGACAAAGCCATCAAGGCCGGGGAACCTTTGAAATATTGGAAGGCCACTTCTTCGGCTGCGGTTGCAACCTCCCTCACCGGTACGGTCCCGGAAAATCTTTCCTCGGCAAGGGAGTTCTTGGCCAAAAAGGATTACGCTTCTGCCATCATCTCCTACCAAAAGGCTCTGGCGCTGGACAATACTAACTTCAAAATCTATCTCTACTTGGGTTATGCCTATGTCCTCAACGGCCAAAAACCGCAGGCTTTGGACGCCTTGATCCAGGCAACTGCCCTGGAGGCGGACTCCCCTCTAGCCCGCTACAACATGGCTTTCTGTGATTGGGTCTTCCGCGACCAGGAAACACCGGACGCGTTGGACTCCGCCGCGGCCGAGGCGATTAAAGCTTTCGATTGGGATCCTTCCCTCAAGACCACGGCGATCCATACGCCGATGATGAAAGGTCTCTTGGACAGCACCTCATTTCGGTTCGCTGTATTTTGGGATGACAATAAGGTTCCAGCCGAGTTTCTAAAGGCGTTTCCAACGGTTCCCTACCGAGATTGGGTCGGCCAGACTTTTGTTTTCCTGTCAGACCCTGGGCTTGGGCCTGTGGCAGAGGATGATGACAAGAGAACCTCTATCCTTAATGATTTGGCACTCAAGGGCAGGCCCTTCAAGATATTAGGCCCCATCGATGATACTTTTAAAGCCGGTAACAATTCATACTATCTTCGCATTCAGATGTTGGACGACGGCCACCGCTACAAACTCAGTGCTGGTGCCTGCTATGCGATAGGACCCTATCAGGACTTCCTTACCGCCAAGAAACGTTGGCTGGGTCACCCCCTTTGGTGCGTCTCCCAAAAACCGGTTACGCTAGAAAGTGGAACAGTGCTTTCCAAAATGCAGGAGGTCACGGTGACGGACGTGCAACTGGGAGATCAATCTCAAAACCCTTTGCGTCTGGTGCTTAAGACCAGCCAAGGGGTGGTGGATTCCATCCCGGTTTGGGCTGACTGTACCAATTTCCAACATGTCCAAATCGATGAGGCGGGAAATGCGATTCTCGGAGATGGCAATTTTTTGAGTCTTTTTTCGGAGGTAGATCCGGCTGAAAAGGTGAAGACTTATCTTACCCAAGTGAAGAGGCCAAGTTCCTGATAAATCCTGCTTCAGCGGACAGCCTTACATCTTTGCGAAAAAATGAGTTGAAGTATTTTTCAATTTTTTGATTGTCCACGACGGGGACCCGCATTGGACGATCTTTTTCAGCTGTTTTGAATCTTGAGGTAATAAGAAATAGATGGTATAACTGTTATACCGGAGAGTAGATGCGGTTTAAATTCGACAAACACAAGAGCGAGACCCTTCGTCGAAACCGCGCGCGCGGTATTGGCTTTGAAGAAGTCCAAATACTTTGGGAAAGCCCTTACTACCTTGATCAGCGTTCAGATGTACCGGAACAATGGCGGGCCATCGGTTGGGTGGTGGGGAAGCTTTATACCGTGATCTATGAAGAAAGAACGGACCGGGATGGAGAGTACTTACACTTGGTTACTCTTTGGAAATCCACCAAGGAAGAAAGGAAGCTATATGAAAAGCATTCATAAATTAAAACCCGTCCCAACGGCAGAGAAAATTGCTCTAATGGCAGACAAGGGCGAAGATGTATCCAAACATTTTACTAACCATGGCAGGATGATGCCAGCCATCCGCCGGGTCAATGTCGATTTCGCGGAAAACATGCTGCGTGAATTGGATAGCTTGGTTCGCGAAATGAATGTTAGTCGGCAGGCAGTCATTAAATCGATCCTTCGCCAGGGATTGGACCAGCACTACTTAGCTAAGAAGAAGCGCCATCCTCCTGTAACTGCTCATTAACCACTCCGCTTTCTGGTCGAAAGCTATATTTCTTGAAAAACCCTGTCCACGACGGTGCGTCCAGAAAAGGCAGGTGTGTTCAGCAAGAGATAATCTTGCATGGGTAATAGCCAAAGCCCATTAGCTGGGATGGCAGGCAAGCGGGAAACCAAATACCTGAAGCCCATCACGAAAGGGGAAAGTTTCGGATTTCTGGGGTTTGACTTTCGACAGGTGAAAACCCGTCGAGGGAAATGGGGAGTGAAGTTCACGCCGAAAATGAAGGCTCGGACAACACTTCTAGGCAAACTCAAGGAAACATTTCGAAGCTTTCAATCCCAGCCGGTGCAGAGGGTGATTGAGCTGATCAATCCGAAACTGCGTGGATGGGTCAATTACTTTCGAATAGGACATTCTAGTCGTTGTTTTAATTACGTGGAAAGATGGGTCGAGAAGAAAATTCGACGGCTCATGATGCGTGCGAAGAAGCTCGATGGTTTTGGACGGAATAGGTGGAGTAGGGAATGGATAAATAAGTATCTGGGGTTGTACAGAAGTTACCAAATACGTTATTAGCAAGAACCGAAAGCACTACCAGTCTAATAGGTCACATAAACTTTGACATGAAAGCAACAGGTGAGCGTAGTGCGGGAAATCCGCACGCTACGTTCGAGGAGGCGGGGACTGGAAACGGAGCCAGAAGGCCACCGCACCAGCCCTCGACCCTACGGGACCCGGAGTGGACAAAACTTTTAACGGCAAAGAGCTAAAATAGGCTCTGTTAGGTTGTTCATCTGGGCCTACCACTTGTCGCTCTAATGGATTAGGTCTAAAATAACTTTAGTTGATTTGGGAGGATTTATGAATCACACGAACTTTATCGTAAGAGACCAAAAAATCTGTAACGGCGAACCCGTCATTAAAGGCACAAGGGTAACCCTTCGAACCGTTTTAGCCAGCCTTGCCGCTGGTGATGGCATTGATCAAATACTTAAATCTTTTCCCTCCCTAACCCGTGAGGCGGTAACCTCTGTCATTTCTTACGCCGCCGCTTCCGCCGAGGAAGACCTGCCCGTTCCAGCTGTTCCTAGCGTCTGATTGAAACAAATGAAAATAAAGTTGGATGAGAACCTGCCTGTTGATTTAATAGAACCCCTTTCTCGTCTCGGCCATGACGTGGATACAGTCCTTCAAGAGAACTTAATGGGCAAGGATGATCCAAGCGTATGGAAGGCTTCACAAGGGGCTGGCCGTTTTTTGGTATCCCAGGATTTGTATTTCTCCGACGTTCGAAGCCATTCTCCCGGAACCCATCATGGAGTTCTCCTCATCCGACTTACTGACCCAAGCCGTGAAGACCTGTTTAAACGAATTGTGGAGGTTTTTGAAAAAGAAGATGTCTCAACTTGGACTGGTTGTAATGTAGTGGCGACGAATCAAAAAGTGAGGGTGCGCCGGGCTTAATTCTTGTCCACGACGAGGACCCGGAGTGGACAGCCTCTTGGGCGCTTTCCCCAAAGGATTTGGGACAACAGTCAAAAGTAGAAAATAGTTATGTTGGATGTTTTGAAGCGTGAAACGATCTCAAATCTGTGGAAACGGAAATTGGACCAGGACGCCCAGAAACTCCCGCAAGCCGAGCGGCACCGCAATTTTTAACCGGATTCAGCCGGGTTTATCTGTGCCCTTGCCGCTGGTTGCCATGTTAAAAGATTGCTGGAAATCGGCGGATTAAGCGGGATATCCACCATTGCTCTTGCCGAGGCCGCGCGCCAGTCCGGTGGTCGTCTGATATCCATTGAGATCGAACCCAAACGACAAGCCGAATCGAAAAAAACAATCACCTCGCTGGGTCTGGAAGATTGGGTTGATTACCAATTAGGGGATGCCGGGAAATTGGTTCCCGGACTCGGGGAGCTTGATTTCGTATTGATCGATTGTGAAAAGGAAGATTACATTCGCTTTTTCGACATGCTCCGCCTGTCTCCTGGAGCGGTGGTGGTCGCGGATAATATCCTGTCGCACCATTTGACCGATTATGTCGCGCACGTGCGAAAGCGCGGTGATGCGGAGTCGATCACCCTTCCCATCGGCAAGGGGCTCGAGGTCACCCGTCTCGGAGCTAAACCCTAATCCATTAAGTACCTGCATTGTCCACGACGGGGAGCGCCGCGCACCGCAGCGTGACGCGGTGGGAGTGGACAGGTATATTCGACATGAATTGAAGTTTTTAATCACTTGTGTGACTAGGGGTGGATTTTAATCCGGCCATCCGCCACTTTATGCAGAATGCTGGCGATTAAAGTTTGATAAGGCATTCCTTCTTCCATCGCTTTTAATTGAATGGCTTTCAGATCGTATTCCGACATTCGTATGTTGACCCGGCGGTTCTTTTTAAGCGTTTCCCGGGCATAAGATTGGTAGCGTTTCCTTTCCGCATCGGAAAGTTTAGCCGGCTTCAATTTGCCGCTTTCGTAAGCGTCCAATATTCCCTTTTCGTAAGCGTCCAATTTAGGTTTCACGTTTGCGGCCTCTCTTCGTGTGTTTTTGAAAAGCTTTTCGGCTCGGAATGATGGTGATAAGCCTTATTTCTTTTTCATTTTCCAAATAGGGAACCAAGTAGACATATTCCATGGCCTTGATGACGAACATCTTCTGCCCCGGATACTTTTGCTGGTTCGGGTGATCGATCTTTTCCAACACGGCGTCCGATTCAATGCGGGCCACAATCACCTCGAACGAAATGCCCCTTTCCGCGATTAAGATTTCGTTCTTTTTTGTGTCCCAAGTGACGGGTTTCATGGGTTAAGGTTATCCTAATGTGTGCCTTTTGGCAACAGGCTGTTTAATTGACGGGAAGGGTTATTTTTCTGAGCCGGGGGCGGACGGAATTAGACCCTGGGGTTCGAGAGGTAAGGGCCCTATCCCACTCCGAGGCGGTAGCGTAAAAAAACGTAACCGGCAAAGTGGATAAACCCGCTTCCAAATCATTCCGGCTTTGTCTTTCAGAAGTCACTTTCCCAATGCTCCAAAAGTGATCGCCCAAACTCACTGCCGCTTTGTCCATGGGGCTATTGGCCCAAAGCTTTTCCACAGCACAATCGTTGTTTAAACTTAAACCCTGATAGAGATAAGGCATCCCCGCCAAAGCGGTATCGTGGCCAAGGCCCCCTCCACCCGGGGACAGGCGGGAATTGCGGATAAAATATTCCAGGGCAGAAACCAAATGCTTCAGGTCGTCCGCGCGGTTGCATTGAAAGGTCAGGGCGTTCTTGGCGCCGGAGCCGATCAAAGTGCAGTGAAAGTATTGGGAAGGGTTTTCGCCAGAAATGTCAATTTCATCCGTATGGATGTACAGCACATCTTCCCAAAAAACATTGAACGGGCCCGAGCCATTGAAATTCAAGGGATCGGTGCTTTTGCAATTGATGATGAGGTTGGTGGCGGTGGTCGCGATGTTCGCGATTGTCTTTTTATCGCCGTCGATGATCAGGGTGTATTTGTCCGGATCGGTCACGCCCTGAATCCGGCTGACGGCCAGATCGCCCGGCATACCTTCATCCGTCAAAACCGGAAAGGCTTTCACGACACAATTTTTCGGAAGAGCGGCGATTTCCTGTTCCAATAATTTTGGATCGTACAAAGTCCCCGACGAATTGCTAGGGGAGAGGGTTGTCGTCGACTTGTCCCCGTTGTTTATAGGGGAAGTGGAACCCCCTGTCGGGGACAAGTCGGATGGGGAAGCGGCGGATTGAAATGAAACGGAAGGCTGGTACGACGCGACAGGCGTCGAGTTAGCAGTTCGAAGTGAGGAGTTAGAAGCTGGCTCTTGAGTCCCAGAATGGGACGAAATCCCCGCAGGGGACGCACTCCTAACTGGCTGAGGAACAACCGGTGCCGAGTTTACCGCCGAGGTTTCACTCACAACGGATTTATTCCATGGCGCAGAGTCAACGGACCATCCCCGTCCCTGAACGATTAGATAAGCGAGAGCGGCACCGAGAAGTGAAATACGCAGAGGCTCCGCTTTCCAGGCGAAGTAAAAACCGATGGCCAGCAACACGCCGATGAAGAGGGTCGGCCCTAAATGGGTTTGGGCGCAAGCCCAGACCCAGGCGGGAAAAGTATAAATCGCGAAATGGGCAAAGATACGGAACGGCCATTCCAAAAAAGGTTTCAGCGCGGGCACAAAGGGACAGACAAGAA
>Ga0302140_10011519_pt1 | contig 10874 bp, 7 predicted proteins | sample I_Bog_E1_1_FD_202095 | JGI IMG/M metagenome (GOLD analysis project Ga0302140, IMG submission 202095) | Peat permafrost microbial communities from Stordalen Mire near Abisko, Sweden - I_Bog_E1_1 | ecosystem: Environmental > Terrestrial > Soil > Wetlands > Peat | place: Sweden: Abisko, Stordalen...
CTAATTGAATTGAACCTCAAAAGGTTAACTCTTATTGGCTTGACACAAACATCCACGACGAGCATTTTTCCGGTTGCGCTGCGGCAGCTTCTGCTTTAATCTCATTTTAAACGTGAGCGTAAAAATAGTGGCCCTTATAGGAGTAAGCCTTGTCTGGAGTTGACGTAAAGTTCGACCGGGCCACATCCGTCGCAGTCTCGCGGGGGCTGCTGGTGGTTCGGTATGCGTCGTCCGGCGCAACCAGGGACTTTCCGGTTGCACAGGTGCATTCGGCGGCGAACTTCGCTCGGGTGGTCGAGATCGTTTCGGCGCCCGGAACTCAGCAGGGCCGGCTGGAAAAGCCGGGCGACTGCCTTGTACTCCGGGTACACGAATCGGCGCGAGTGGAAATCGGGCTGCGACGGAGCACGCCGACAGGCTCGCTGGACGCGAGCTTCCAGGTCGAGGTTCTGGGGGCCGGAAAACTTCCCGAGGCGTCATTGGATTCGGCCCGCACGGTAGCCGAGCCGCCCAGTTCCGCGCTTGTATCAGAGTTGCGCGAGCCGGCAGCAGTTTTTGTCCCGGCGCCCGTAGTTCCGGTTGCTGCGACGTCTGCGCCCGTGGCCCAGGCCGCCGCGCAGTCCGTTAGGCCGGGCCTGACGTTTGTGGCCCATGTCGCCATGCGCGGAGATGTCGTCGCCGGCGAAGATCAATGGATGGCGGGCCCGAATGCGCCGGCGCCGGTGGAAGGGATCGTATTGCGCAGCGCAGAGCCAAGCCGCTTGGTGATCGAGATCCAGGTCTTGGTGGCGGGCGCGCAAAAATGGTCCGAGTGGGTAGGATCGGGCGTTTATGCGGGAACCCGTGGACGTGGCCTTCCTTTGATAGCGCTTCGTTTCAGGCTGGTGGGCGCTGATGCCGCCCAGATGGAAATTCATGCTGACGCTCTGTTCCTTGGCGCTGCGGTGCTGACCAAGACGGGGCGGCAGATTGAGTTCGCGAGTGCGACCGGGAGCGACCCCCTGGTCGGACTTAAGCTCGGCGTCCGGACGGTTGAAAAACCCCCGGTCGCTCAACAGTCCGAAGGCCCGTGGCGGGACCGAGGATCCAGGGTTCGCGTGTTTCGCTCGTCTTCCGGGGGATAGAAGCCAAGGTTCGTAAGGTCCAACATTAGTGAAGGGGTTTAGACATGGTTGCAACAGTAAGCGCATACACAATAGGCGAACACAGCAGTGCCAATAACCAGTTCCCGGGGGGGCTCGATAAACTACTGCGGACGTACAACGCAGTGATTAGCGGCGCTGCGCCGACCAACACGGGCTATCAGGTCAAACAGGAAATCAACCTTGCGCTGTTCAACAACGACCCGACCAAACAGATCCACTTCCAGTACGACAGCGCGACATCGGCCACGGCCACGGATGCGTTCACCGGTGGGCCAGGACAACATTTGTTCTTGGAATTCGCCAACAACGGTTCGGGCGATTTGACCTTCACCACGAACGGTCAAAGCGACGTCATCGTGCTCGGCTCCGACAACGCGGTGAATTTCGTCGATGCGGGTTCGGTCGGCGACAACGGCGACATCATCGTCGGTGGTAACGCTAATCAGAGTATTTCGGTGACTAGCGGCGCCAACACGGTCGTCGCGGGTGGGGGGCAGGACACAATCTATGGCGGATCCGGCGCCGATTCGTTGGTCGGCGGCGGCAATACCTGGGTCCAAGGCGGGACAGGCTCGCAAACGCTATTGGGCGGCTTGAGCGCCACCTCCCACGACACGCTCGTCGCAGGTACGGGCGCCGATGTGCTCAAAGCCAAGTTTGGCGACAACACGATTTATGCGGGCCTCGCCAATGGACATGGAACCGACACTGTCGTGTCTCGTGACAATGGCGGCGATTCGATTGCGTTGAACAACGGCGGCAATGTATTCGTGTCGATTGGCTCGGGCTCCGGTAGCGACACGGTCTCGTTTGGCTTGTCGTCCGGCGACGACACGATCCATACGAACGGCGGAGCGGTGGACATTTATGTAAGCACCTCGGAGTCCTTGACAGGCATCCAAACGAACGCAAGCGGTCAGACGGTCATCTCGTTCCAGGACGGCCAGCATCTGACCTATTCCGGCAACAACATCACCTTGACGTTCCACTGAGCGAGCTACAATAGGCGTTGCAATACGTCCACTTGCGAAACCCGGCGTCGTTTCGCCGGGTTTTCGTTGAGTAGAGGGCTGCGATTTCCACTTCTTGTCGCGGTTTAGAAGGAGAACGGGCGACCGCCGCTCGTTTCTCTTAACTTTGCGGCTCGCGGCCGCGGCGGTGAGCGGGCGTCGTCAACGAGCCCACGTCGTAAGGCTTTCGACGTCCTTGGCTCTCGCCCACAACCAAAAGCGACGGAGATCTCCATACGTAATGAATGTTCTTTTCGTTCATAACAATTTCCCAGCGCAATTCGTCCGGATGGCGGCGGCGCTCGCCGGGACCCCCAGGCACAGGGTGGCGGCGATTGGCACCGAAACCGCGCGCTCGATGGCGGGAGTGGAAGTCCTGCGATACAAATCGCCCGAAATGAAAACCAGCCCCGCGCACCGATTTGCGCGCCGCTTCGACTATGAATGCCGGCGAGCCGAACAAGTGCTATTTGCTGCAGGCGCCTTGCGCAGCTCGGGATTTGAGCCGGACGTGGTGGCCGCTCATTGCGGCTGGGGCGAAAGTATCGCGCTGCGTTCGATTTTTCCCAAGGCCCGGTTCGTCGTCTACTGCGAGTTCTACTACCGAGGCGAGGGACAGGACGTTAATTTCGACGATCAATACGGTCAGTTTGGCGCCGACGGCCTCACTGGAGTCCATTGCAACAACGCAAGCACGCTGCTCGCTCTTTCGGACTGCGACGCCGGGATATCTCCGACGCTTTGGCAGCGCTCGACGTTCCCCGTCGAGTTTCAAGACAAGATTCGCGTCGTTCACGAAGGTATCGATACCCAAGTGGCGCGGCCCAACCCCCGCGCGCGCTTCCAATTGCCCGGCGGCCGTTGGCTTACCCGGCGCGACGAGGTCGTCACCTTCGCGACGCGGAGCTTGGAGCCGCTGCGTGGGTTCACGACATTGACACGGGCATTGCCAAAAATTCTGCGTGCGCGACCGAACGCAGATATCGTGATCGTCGGTGCGGATCGTGCGTCTTATGGGCCCGGCGCTCCCGGCGGCGGCGGCTGGAAAACGCATTGTCTTCGGGAAGTCCTGCCTCAATTGGACCTGTCACGCGTCCACTTCTTGGACTTTCTACCGTACGAACGCTTCTTGAGCTTGCTTCAAGTCTCCTCCGCGCATATTTACCTTACTTATCCTTTCGTGTTGTCGTGGTCTCTGACCGAGGCTATGTCGGTGGGATGTAAGATCGTCGGCTCGGACACAGCCCCGGTGCGCGAAGCCGTCAAACACGGCGAAAGCGGGTTGCTCGCGTCCTTCAATGACGAGAACGCCGTCGCGGATTCTGTGATTTCGCTATTGGCGGAACCCGGGCGCTGGAGCCACCTCGGCCAGCAGGCCCGCGCCGCAATTCTGGATCGCTTCGATTACAGAGACTGCGTCCCCAGAGCCCTGGACATTCTCGGCGTGCCCATCGGGGTAGAGTTCCAGGATGCCGGCGCCGCAGCATCGCCACAATATTCGCCGATCTTGCAGTAATGGGGCGTCGGTAAATCGTCATTTCGGCGCAAATGCGGCGTGTCGCAACCGTGGTTCGTCAACCTAGTTGGAAAGTCAATGTTCGGACGAAACAAAGGGATCCCAGACGACGGCGCCGCTAAAACGCTTGTGCCGCGGACAACCGACGGGCGTTACGATTCGTTGCTGTCCTGCATGGTGGTCGTGGCAAAGCATCAGGGGCAGGCGCTTTCTCGGGAACAATTGATCCTCGATAACCAGTTGGCCGACGATCGTGTCGCGCCGACGGAGCTCGTGTTCATCGCGCAACGGCTTGGTATGCGCGCCAAGGTCGTCCGCCTGGCCGCGGAAGATCTTACGGCGATGCGCAAGGCGTTTCCGGCGATCGTCACGCTGCGAACGGGAGCCTCTGTCGTCCTCGTCCAAATTGGCAAGAACGCCGAAGGCGGCGCCGTCGTCGAATTGGAGGATCCGAACGCCGAAGCGGGCGTGACGATCTGGCTCGACCTTTCCCGTTTCGAAGATGCCTGGACCGGCGAACTGATTTTGGTAAAGCGCAAATTCGGCGTCTCCGACGAGGAGCAACCTTTCAGCATCAGTTTCATCGCAGGATTGGTGTTGCACGAAAAAGGCTTGGTGCGGGACGTGTCGATCGCCAGCATCCTCTTGGGGTTTTTCGCGCTCCTGCCGATCCTGTACTACCGGCTACTCACGACGGATGTGCTCTATTATTTTTCCTTGAACACTTTCACAGTGCTGACTTTATTGATGGGTTTCTTCATTGTATTCGAGACGGTATTCACCTATTTTCGGTACTACATGCTCCGCATAATCACCACGCGCGTCGATGCACGCATGAACGAATATATGTTCGAGCGACTGCTCAATTTGCCGATCGACTTTTTCGAGCGGTCGTACGTGGGCGAAATCACTCACGACATGCACGAATCGGACCGTATTCGCGAGTTTATGATCGGCGGCCTGTTCGGCACATTACTCGACTCCTTGTTACTACTATTCTTCCTGCCCGTGATGATTTACTTCAGCCCGCTGATGTCGGCGATCGTTCTCGGCATCTGCGGACTGATCGTGATCTGGTTGATCCTCATGCTTCCGCCGCTTCGCAAGGCGACGAGCCGACTCGTCACTGCGCAAGTGGCGCGTGGTTCCTTTCTCTATCAGAGCCTCGCGGGGATACGCACGGTCAAATCGCTGGCGCTGGAAGCTCAGCAGCGGGCGAAATATGACCATTTGACCGCGGAAGTGGCGCGCAAGGATTTTGAGCTGGGAAGGCTCTCCGCTATCGTCCGAACGGTCGTTACGCCCTTGGAAAGGCTCGCGGTCTCGGGCTCGTTCGCTGTCGGCGTCTTCATAGCCGTCACGACGCGGGACCCTGTCGCCATCGGGTCGCTTTACGCCTTCTTAATGTTGTCGCAACGCGTCGCCGCCCCGCTGATGAAGATGGCCGAACTGATACAGCAATGGGACGATGCCCGCATCGCCGTGGAAATCGTGGCCAGGCTCGTCAATCGCCCGCCGGAGGAGCGGACGACCGGAAACGGCATCCGCAAGCAGCTGGAGGGGCATGTCGAATTCTCGAATCTCAAATTCAAATATCAGGGATCGCCAAATTATGCGCTGGACGGGGTTTCTTTCAACATCCCTATCGGCACCACTTTGGGTATCGTGGGACGAAGCGGTTCTGGCAAGACCACAGTCACACGTTTGCTGCAACGGCTTCACTCGGAATACGAAGGTCTGATAAAGGTCGATGGCGCGGACGTCAGAGAATATGACATGCAGCATCTGCGCCGTAGTCTCGGCGTCGTTCTTCAAGAAAACTTCCTGTTCAGCGGCACGATCCGAGAAAACATCATCGCGCCGAAGCCACAGGCCACGTTCGATGAATTGGTCAACGCTTGTCGCATGGCGGGCGCGGAGGAATTCATCGATCGGCTTCCCCGAGGCTATGAGACTTACATTTTCGAGGGATCGCCGAACCTCTCCGGTGGCCAGCGGCAGCGATTGGCCATTGCGCGCGCGCTCATCGTCGATCCGCGCATTCTCATCCTCGACGAGGCGACCAGCGCTCTCGACCCGGATAGCGAGGCCATCGTCAATGAGAACATACGGCGTATCGCCGAGGGGCGCACTATGCTCGTGATTTCGCATAGATTGTCGTCGCTGGTGAATTCCGATGCGATTCTGGTGCTTGAGCGCGGCAAGGTCGTCGACATGGGCACCCATGTGGAATTGCTACAACGCTGTGAAATTTACAGCGGTCTGTGGAACCAACAAAATCGCCATACCAACGCCAATGCCCGACAGATACCGAGAGGACCGATCCGTGTCTCTTAAGATCGCCGAATCTGGACATGCGCTACGAGCGGTACGACAGTATCAGTCGGAGATCGCCGAAATCCGCGAATCTTTGGGCCCACGCTCGGCCCAGTATACGCTTCACGCACTGGCCGCGATGGTGGTCGGCTTGGTTTTGGTGATCGGCTTCGCCAAGACCGATCGCGTCGTTTCCAGCGAAGATGGCAAGATAGTCACTCAGGAGCAGGCAACCGTCATCCAATCTTTCGACAACGGCGTGATCAAGAGCATAGACGTGAGGCCTGGGCAGGCCGTAGTCAAAGGCCAGTTGCTGGCGACTCTCGATCCGACGTTCAGCCAAGCCTCGGTCGATCAGCTGCGGACGCAAGTCGACGGGCTGAAGGCCCAGATCGGCCGCGACGAGGCGGAAATCGCGCTGAAGCCGCTCGTCTTCCCGGAGATGTCCGACCCCGACTTCGCCCATTACGCTCAGATCAACAAGGATTTGTATGATCAGCAGATGGCGAATTATCGGGCCCAAATCGCCAGTTTCGACCAAAAGATCGAGGTGACGAAGGCGACGATATTCAAGTATTCCAACGATCAGTCGCGCTACAGAGAACGTGTCGACATCGAGCATCAAATCGAAGGCATGTATTCGACGCTTGAGCAGCATGGTACCGGGTCATTGCTGAATTCCCTGACCTCTGCGGATACGCGCGTAGATACTTCACGAAACATGGAGTTCGATAAGAACAGCGTCGAGGAGAACGAGCACGCTTTGGCCTCCCTTCAGGCGGATCGGGAAGCCTTCCTGCAGCAATTTCTCGTCACCGCGAGCCAGGAGATGGCGACGGCGAAGACGACCCTCGATGGAGCGGTCGCGCAGCTCGCGGCGGCTTCCCGGCACAGGGAACTCGTACGCTTCGTAGCCAGCGAAGACGCCCAGGTGCTTTCGATCGCAAACTTGTCCGTCGGTTCCGTCCTCAACCCCGGAAACACGCTGCTGACGCTTACGCCTTTGCGCGTTCCCCTCGAAGTCGAAGCCAAAATTTCGCCCAGGGACATAGGTTTCATCCGCGTCGGCGATCCGGTTACGCTCAAGATCGACGCGTTCAACTATTCGGAGCATGGCAGCGTGGACGGGACCGTTCGTTGGATCAGTGAAGACATCGTCGACCCCAACGAGCCGTCGCCGACCCTCAATGGGAATATCGCTCCTGCCGGGATTGGGCTTACGACATCCCACTTGGGCATACCTGTCTACGGCTATTATGTGGCGCGGATTTCTATCGGCAAGGTCAATCTGACCGGTACGCCGGCGGTCTTCCGGTTCATTCCCGGCATGACGGTCGATGCGGACATCAAAGTGGGGACGCATACGCTGGCCCAGTATGTCTTTGGAGCCGTCGCGCGAAACATTGGCAACGCCATGCGCGAACCTTGAGCGGCGGCATGTTTTCGATTCTCAAGGTCTATCGTGGCGCGAGGCGCTGGGTCGCGCCGCGCGGCGGCTTGAAGCGAGGGCAAAAGGCCAAGGATGCAGGTCGCGCACTGGAAGCCGCGCGTGAGTGGAAGGCGGCCACGGCCGCGGGCAACGCAGAGAGCGCTTTTCGTCTGGGACTGATGTTTCTGAACGGTGACGGCGTTCAGCGAATGAATGTCGAAGCCAAGTATTGGCTCGAAAAGGCCGCGAAACTCGGCCATGTCGGAGCCTGCTACGAAGTCGGTCGATTGCTGCTGGGGCGCGCGGCGGATGGCGGCGCGCTCAAGTGGATCAAGGCGAGCGAAGGCCGTTTGTCGGAGGCTGCGGTCGCGGCGAATGTGAATGCGTTGTTCCCGCACGGATATATTTACGAATCGAACCCGATCGAGGCGGTACGCTTCCTGAAAGTCGCCGCCGACATCGGGCATGGCGAGGCCAACGCCTTGCTCGCCTTGTTGTCCATCGAAGGGCGAGGTTGCAGGAAGGATTTCGAAACGGCGCGGGTCTATGCCGAGAAGGCGGCGGACCAAGGTAGCCCCGAAGGGATGTTTCGCCTCGGCGATATTTACTTCCAGGGATTGGGCGTCGAGCCCAACCGCGAACTCGCGGCGGATTGGTACGAGAAAGCCGCGGAGAAAGGTTACGTCAACGCGAAGTTGGCATTGGGCGCCATCTACGAAGCAGGTCAGGGGCGCCGCAAGGATATTTTCCTCGCCGGGCGCTACTTCACGGAGGCGGCGGAGAATGGGAATACGCAGGCGCTCTACAAGGCCGGAATGATGCATCTCTCCGGGGAAGGGTTGCCGCGGAATTTGCCTCGCGCGGAGACCTTTCTTCGTCGCGCCGGAAAAGCCGGGGATCCACGCGCTGTCCTCACGCTCGCTGAATTCTACAGCCGGGGTCAAGGCTCGGAACCCAATCTCAGGGAGGCCGAGACTTGGTATTTGAAGGCCGCGGAAAGCGGCAACGCGCAGGCGCAGTTCATCGCCGGCCGTTTGGCGGCGACAGGGGACGGAAGCGTTCAGAGTCTGCCGGAAGCCGCGAAATGGTTCTTGCGAGCGGCCGAGAAAGGCCATCCGATTGCCGCGCACAACATCGGCAGTTTTTATGCGAACGGCCAGGGCGTAGCGCGCGATCCCGCGCAGGCCTTGCGCTGGTTCCTGGTGGCTGCGAATGCCGACGTCACCCAGGCGCAAGTGCGTCTGGCGAGACTCTATTTGGAGGGCGAAGCCTGCCCGAAGGACGACGAGGCGGCGCGCAATTGGCTCGAGCGGGCTATCGCGAGGGGCGACGCCGAAGCGAAGGCGATGATGGGGTCGCTGTATTTGTCTGGCGTTTTCGGCATGCGGAACAACGACAAGGCCGTCATCCTGCTGAAAGAGGCGGCAGAATCCGGCTTTTCGGCTGCCGCGACCCAGCTTGGCCACGTCTACGCCGGTCGCTACGACCTCGCCCCGAGCCCGGAAGACGCGATCCGCTGGTATAGGACCGCGGCCGAGGCAGGCCAATCAGAGGCGCAATATTGGCTGGGCTCGATACTCCGCCACGGCGCTTTCGGTCCGACGAACCTGGCCGACGCAGCGATCTGGCTGACTCGGGCAGCCGAACAGGGGCATGCCGCCGCCCAGTTCGAGCTCGGCGTCATGTATTGCACTGGCGAGGGCGTCGAAAAGAATCTTTCCATGGGCGCACGTCTGTACGGGGCCGCCGCGAATTCTGGCCACGTAAACGCAATGCACAATTGGGGCGTCATGCTACTCAAGGGGATGGGCGTCGACAAGGACGAGGCCACCGGCATGGCTTTCGTCGAGAAGGCGGGACTCGTCGCTGCGGCGGCAGGCAATCGCTAGTCCCCCGGGCTCAGCTGCGGGGCTGGCTCCAAAGGCGCTCGTAGGCGGCGAACATTTGTTGGTCCGAGGAAGGCGCGACGATCGCCCTGGAAAGCCGTTTCCAAGTCGCCTCGTCGTTGCAAACCGCGGCGATTCGGTCAGCCAGCGCCTCTGCGTCGCCAAGCGGAAACGTGAACCCATCGACACCATGGCGGATGCGCTCGGCGAGGCCGCCGGCCGCGGAGCCGATGACGGGACGCCCGAACATCCCCGCTTCCAGAACGACGAGGGGATCATTTTCCGGCCAGACCGAGGGGACGAGGACCCAATCCGTAGCCGCCATTCGTTCCGCAATTTCGTCGCGACGATACTCGCCACGATCCACTATGCGAATGCGGCCTTCCGAGACGCTCACGACTTCGCGGGCGACGTCCTCGAGGTCGTCGAGATAGGCTGGCGTCGCATACCGCTGATTGGCGCCATGAATGTGAAATTCGAGGCCGGCCGCGGTAATCCGACCCGAGCGGGCCAGCGTCAGCAGCGCGCGCAGCACCACATCGACCCCCTTGTGGTCGATCAATTGGCCGAAGAACGCGAATCGATTGACGCGCGCGCTATGCAGGGTCCTGTCAAATCGCGGCGCGGGATGGGCCAGACCGTTCGGGATTACGGCGCACTTGGCGGCCGGCAACCCCCAGCGCACGAAGAGCTCCTGCAGATAGCGGGACGGGAACACGAACCTGTCGCAAAAGCCGAATGCCGTGCGAATGCGATCCGCGCGAAGCTGGTAGAACTCCGCGCCGCGCTCCGGAACGCATTGCGCGCAGGCTTCCGGCGAAGCCTCGTAGCAAATCTGCCGCGAAGGGATTTTGACCATCTGTCCGTTGGCCGGGCACATCGCGATCATTTCATGGAACGTCAGGCTTATCGTCGCCTTCGGGGCGGCCAGCCTGGCCGCCACGATCGCCTCCACCCCCAGGCGATGATAGTGTTGGAAATGGATCACGTCGGGCCGATAGCGGCCGATGAACTCGCGCAGATCGCCGGTCGCGCGCCAGTCCCCACACGAAATCAGCTCGAAGTCATAGTCTCGCGGCACGAAATACGTGACGCCGCGCTCGTGCGGCGCCGCGACGATCGCGGTATCCGCTCGTGCGAAGCGGGCCGCGTCAACCGAATCCAGGGAGACGACCATCTCGGTTTCGTGCCCTTGCGCGAGCGCGGCGCGGACCATTTCAGCTCCAACCTGCTGCGCTCCGCCGGGCGATATAGATACGTGATTGTAGGCAAGGAAAAGTATGCGCATGGAAGCGCAGACCTACCCCGCCTCTACACGGGCCGCAACAGGCCCTCTGGCGTCTTGAACGGACATCTTGCGGTTTATCGGCATCCTGTTACCGATGCGCCCTCAACCCTCGCGAGCTTCGGGAATGATCATAGGGCGACTTGAGCGGCTGTTTTCGCGGACATACGTCGAAGGCTGGGCCAGCGAAACGGAGGCTCCGGGGCGGGCGCTCGCCATTGAAATCCGCACCGACGACGGAAGCGTCGTCGCGGAAGGCCTCGCAAATCTCTATCGCGAGGATCTCG
>Ga0302140_10011521_pt1 | contig 10873 bp, 14 predicted proteins | sample I_Bog_E1_1_FD_202095 | JGI IMG/M metagenome (GOLD analysis project Ga0302140, IMG submission 202095) | Peat permafrost microbial communities from Stordalen Mire near Abisko, Sweden - I_Bog_E1_1 | ecosystem: Environmental > Terrestrial > Soil > Wetlands > Peat | place: Sweden: Abisko, Stordalen...
CAGCCTCTGCTCGTTTCTCAAATAACTCATCCATGCAGACCAAATGATACATGTGTCCACAGGGGAGAGTGTATGGAGCTCCACATTCCTCAACATCATCAAGCGCATACTGGCACATTGCACAGTTGTCAATCGGATGAGGCAGAGAACTGATGAATACTTTGCTGAGGAGATCCATGTAAGGGTTTCCAATTTCTCCGATGATAAATGGCTGTTTCCCGACTTCCACGTCGTTTTTGACAGCGCGATACTGCTCATCCCGCACATTCTGGACCCATTTTTCTGTTCTCCTCTTCACTCTCAGTCGTCGTATTTCTCGCCGATCCTCATGTCTCAATCGTCTCTTGGTCCGGAGCTGTCCTGAACTTGAAGTCTGTTCAACTCCTCTCGCGTCCGCGAGGGCAATCTCTTCCATAGCCTGTTTATTATACCGCCTTGCTGCATCATCAAATCGTGCGTTGTAGATTTCATCTAGTTCTCCAAGACTCATCCCTTCTTTTATTCGTTCGAACAATAACTCTCGATCAGCACCATCCTCGGGAATGGGATGCTGGGTTCCGAATCCGTGTTCTTGCCCCAGCCCACAGAATGAACAGCGCTTATCTTTCCCTGCCCAGAACCAGTAATCAATCTTCTTGTCGTAGATGCAATTACTATTGCAATCGGCGGCAGCGCTGAGAGCACGATGGTAGTTGTGAGATGTAGCGTGACCGCATCTCAAGAAGTAGAATGTGAACTGGCCGCATCGAGCCTGCGGTAATGATTGTGGCATTGTATAAGCACGAGTTGTATTACGAAGCGATATGACAATTCTTATAACTTCAAACAGGGCAAAAATGACAGAACGCCCTCGACAAAATTTTGGCGATAGTCATCATTGCAGTTTCTTTGTTCCCTTGTTCGCCGCATTCATCAAAGGATCGCTGCAGCAGCCTCGGAACACAGATTATTTAAGTCTCCAGGAATGTAAGGTAGTCAGATGATGTAATGCTTGACAGATAAGACAAGTTTGCAATGAGTGAGCTTTGACTGAGCTGAATTTGAGTAAATTTTGCCGCGGCTATGTTGATACTTGCAGTCCCTGATCTGCTTTCTGTGCAAATGAGTTCATGCGCAGGCACGGCGAAATGAGTCACGCATCAACGCATTGGTGCTTGAAAAGCACATGTAAACACGGATTATTGAGATAGCAGAGCTATTGAATTTTTGAACATTTCCCTGCCGTGGTGGTACAAAAATCTCCCTCAAAAAGCGAATGAGGTCGCCTCAGCAGCGCCACTTTGGGACGACTTCAGTAATAAATATCCACCTTTCCGCCTATCCACCTCTCTCCAACCCTCCACCGCAATCAACCAAGAACAAACAACCTCAAAGATGGAGTGTGCAGCTTGCAAGAAGCCTGCCAGCTTGGCATGCAGCGGCTGTAAAAGTTCCCCTGTCCTTCACGGCGACAATCCGATCGTTCACTACTGCTGCGTTGCTTGTCAGAAAGCGAACTGGCCTCAACACAAAACGACATGCCGTCTTCTTCAAGATCGAACTACTCTCTACCGCGTGTCAGACCTTGCGCAGAGACTGTTCTTCATTCACCGAGAGTTGATGTGGTCTCAATTTGACATTGAAAGGGTGGAGATGTCAGGCGTTAACCTATTTCTTCGAGGAAAGGTGAGTATCTGCCTTTTCAAGTCGAAGCTCCCATAGTCTGGAGAAAGTTCATAGTCACCTTTGGTTACGATCCTAACAGATTTATCTTCCCTCAGACCATTGAGCACGTCGGCTGGCCCAGAGACTACAGAGTCTTTCCCACTCACATGTTTACGACTGAAGAGGACAGAAGAGCCGCCTTGACTTTGAAGGGATGCATTGGTGCTTGGCAATGGATGAACGAATTTGTGGCAGGCATGTTAAGAGATGAATCTCTACTCCAGTTGACGGCTACCTGAAGCTTACTCCCTTGGAAGCAGATGTTACAAAGACCGAGCTCATCATTTTCAAGACGAAGAACGACAAGCGGCGAACGCGATGCTATGAGACTTCAGTTACTTGGGCAGAGATTGACTCCGATACGGGTGGAATTACACATGAGGTGCTGAAGGTTACTCTGCGGTCGGGGAGCAATTTGTTGTGGATCTCGCTTGCCCACAATATGGATATTCGGAGCCGGTCACGCGCTGGGCAGAATATCAGACTCAGCGAATCCTGTTCCAATCTCCTAAGAGTGGTCAACCAGTCTCTCCATCTCGCGGGTTGGTAAAAGTTGAGGATTACAGTCTCTCTAAAATGGTCTATCTTGTGAACAAGATGGGTGAACCACGCCCGACAGGATCTCTTGCCTTGGCATGCATGGATGATCTCGAAGGTATGAATGTCAGCATGCTGGAGTGGCAGATGGACGAGAAACTAAGCGTCAAAGCATTGTTGAAGTTGCCGGAAAGCGAGTTTCAGAGGAAGAAGACCGATCTGATTGATTATCTCGATTGGAAGTTGGATAACCCCGAGAAAAAGTACTTCACCGTGAATGGCAGAAGACTGAAGAGAGAGTGTCCCAGAAAGTGGGTTCACGGAAAGTAACAGGTACTTCACAGCAAGCTGTGGATACTTGAAGAACTGGCGAGCGTTAATTTTGATGGATTCAGTCTCATGCTGAAAATCCCCGATCTTTGCCCCTCGAGCAAGGTAGACAAATGACAATCGCAATCAATAAAACTTCAATTTCTTTGCATCAATTTTCAAGTCATTTAGTTCTGAGAAGTTACTTGCAGTGGTTAGATAGCCTCGCCTACTACAATACCCGCAACATTTCCTATTATTCACCCGCTGTAATTACTTTGAAGCCTACCTGTGTTACATGTTACTCTTTTCAGATTTACTCTTGGTGGTTTTCAAGCGGTTCATCGCGTAATTGTGGTTGCGCTGTGGGTCGTACTTATTTCCCAGTGCTTCGGTGCCTGATTTGACATGCGATAAAGCTTCATCTACTTTTAAAAGATGATCTGCAGTCTTTATTCATATCTTCTAGGGCGATCCGTTAAATAGGTGTACTGTGACGCTGGGCGAGCTCCAACAAGCTCCGCTAGCTTCCGCTGGCGTACAATTTCTTCTAAATCAAACAGCCTTTCCTCTCTTCTTTTACTCTTTAGACTGAATCACAATAGTCTATTATCTACCTGAAATGTTGTAAAATTGCTATCCACAGCTATGCTCCAGGGTTATAGGGTCCTATATCACTGTATCCATTCAGCGTTCGCCATTATTGCTTACGTCTTACGTAAGTTCAGGCATGAGCCGCCTCGGTCACTAAATCGCAACAGATTCGTGCAACTTTTCTCGTCACACTCTCATTTCAACTTGTACAACAATATGATGTCGAACGGAGTCCCCGTCGAGGAACTTGTCAAACACCTTGACTTCGACGAAAACGATGTCGAACGTATCTCATTCCGCAAAGTCAAGCCGAGCCTGGACATCGTCGACCCGGATCCCACCTGGCCCTCCACCTATGCCATCTTCGCATCACGTATCGTTGCCGCCCTTGGTCCGGCGTCATCACTCAACGGAGCGGAGCCTGGAACGGGCCACCTTGTTTCCGTCTCTCACGTAGGATCAACCTCTGTCCCCGGGCTTCCCGCGAAAGCTGTCATAGACATCGATATTGTGGTTCCCGACATCAATGACGAGAGCGCATACGTGCCCGCGCTGGAATCTCAGGGCTTCCAGTTCATGTTGCGGGAGCCCAAGTGGCATGGCCATAGGTTCTTCACCGCTGCTGAGCCTATGTTCGCGAACCTGCATGTTTGGGGACCTGCATGTGCGGAGGCGGAGAGACATAGTATTTTCAAGGAGTGGTTGATAGAAAATCTAGATGACAGAGAGCTGTATGCGAAGACGAAGAGGGAGTGTAGCGAGGCAAGCAAGCTAGGCGGAGAGTCGATGATGGAGTACACTTACAGGAAGGAAGGCGTCATAAAGGATATTTTACAGAGAGCTTTCAAGCGATTCGGCTACGTTACGTGAGGGCAAGATAGAAGTCTCTAATCCCAGAGAGACTGTCGATGGAATTCTAACGATATCTCGGAAAAATCTATACATTCTCGGAATATTATTATGCTTTCGAAAGCGAACCTTTAAGCGCTCTAATATTATAACCACAAATCGCTAGTACGGCTACAGCGGAGGTGGGAGCTTATACAACTCCCCCGTTCGATGCAAGGATTAGGATTTCATCGAAGCAGCTCATTCTTTCGAGTCTTCCGTATCGTTAAGAACTAATACGATAACCTCAGAATCCCAAAATTTTGACCTTGAATTAGAGAAACAAGCATGGCTCAGCTCAGCCAACCAAACATGATCAGAATCCGAAGATCCCAGTCCGAAACCCCGAAGCTGCTGCCTATCTGCCTCAGAAACATTAACGGGCGATGATTGCACCGCTGTTCCAGTAATACGGTTCCGCGTGGTCGGTCATATGCAGTTTGCCAGACAACCGAGAGAACCTGAGTGGTTGAGACAATTGAGGCTTGCCGGGCAACGCTCAGCCACCACTCTTTATCCTGATCTCTCGCAGAATGTGCCCACTTACGATAATGCTGGTAGGACTTGAGGCTTAGAATCAACCGTCAATTCGCTCGATTGGATTCATGGAGCGAGGATCGCTATTAGTAGCGGGCGTGGGCAGAGGGACTGCCAGACTTTGTGCGACCTGAAGGTGCGACTAAACACTATATAAGAAGCCTTGGAATCCATCTTCATCGACTCTTGATATCAAGCTTGAACGAAGAGCTGGTCATCATCTATGAAAAATCAAGTGAGTATGAATCTGAGCCATCGTTCTTGCGCGATCCCATACTGACACGCGCAGCAACACGCATCACCAAGTTCAAACACTCACTTCACCCACAATAATCTTCAATCTTTTTCAAACCTTCGCAGCCATGGGAGGCGGGGGAAGCAAGCGCTACCGATCGCCCGCGGAGCGCGAAGCGCATCGTCGTAAGAAAGAGCTAGCCACCCAAGCGCGGCGCAAGAGGAAGCAAGAGAAGGAAGCCAAGAAGGAAGCCATTAAGAGGGAGCGAGATGCATGGCTTCGGAATTACCGCGGTAAACTGGAAAAGAAATGGTGGCATGTTGGATGGTGGCCGATTTATGAGTGGTGGAAGGAGAAAGCTGCTTGGGATGAGGAGTTATATCGCAGGAGGAAGGAGGGATTGCTTGATTCTGAAGGTGTGCCGTTGAGATCGCACCACGACTAATGCTCTTGGGAGAGAACGATGCAAGAGCTTTTCTTTGGCCAAGTCAGATTACCCGGGGGTAGAAATGGGCTTTACATGCACTGTTTCAGCCTTCCTAGTCTCGTAGAGGTTCAGTCATTAGCGAATCTTATCATTTTCGGTTCATAATGACTCTAGTCTCTCTATTCCCGCATTCCCCAATCTGAAGTTTCACTGCGCTGCCTTCAAGGCAGCAGCAGCCTTTGCATTCTTCGCTCTAGTCACGTTCACCTGAGTGGACAAGCGCCACGGGTAGTCCAGACGATCCATGAACACCTCACAAACCTGAAAATATTAGCACCACTAAAATGAACAATCAAAGAAGTACTTACCTGGATGCAGTCGGCACTATTGAACGTCTCATCATTCAGCACAGCCTCCAGCTCCTCCACAGTCTTGCAAGCAAAACTCTTGCCTTGGATGCCAGTCTCTTTCCTCGCGCCAAAGAACTCCAACATCTTCTGATGATCCCACAGCATGCTTACATCATTGTAAGTCTGCTCTGGCCCATTGATCGCTCTCTCAATGGAGTATCCATTATTGTTGATAACAAAAATAATCGGCTTGAACCCAAAACGAATGTACGAGCCAATCTCCTGGACTGTCATCTGAAGCGAGCCTTCTCCAACTAGCAAAACGACTCTTCCGGGTCGCTTCATTTCCTTGGCAGCAACACAAGCACCTAAACAAGCACCGACTGTGTATCCAATTGAAGACCAAAATGTTTGTGTGATGTAGCCGATGTTTGCTGGGAATGGGGAGTCAGGCATACCGAACTGTGCGGTGCCTGATTCAGCGAGAACGATGTCGCCAGGTTTCAAAAATCGACCAATTCGTTGCCAGATGAAGGACTGAGCGATAGGACCTGACGTTGAGTTGTTGAGTAGTGGAGGCTGATATCTATCAGTAAAAACAGATATTGCCAATTATAGACAACTCACCTCAAGCTTCTTCCAGGCTTGCTTCTTAGGAACGTCATACTTAGCAGGCTCCTTTTCTAACTCTTCCACAATTCTCTTCAGAATAGGTAAGAAATGAATGCCTTCATATTTCTTGCCACGAATCTTGCAGTAATTGTGTGCTAAGATGATGGTGTGATCATCAACAATATTTCTAGTGAAGCCACCGGTATTGGAATCTGAGTGGACGGGGCCAATATCCAAGACCAAATCAGAACTCTCTATGGCGCTTGCAACTCCATCAAAGGAGACTAACGCGACCTATTAGTTTGAGCTTAGCCATGAACATTGGAGGATATACCTTCGCCATTGTAGAGACCATTGAAGTAAGTGCTTGTCTCATCAACAACTCCCTTTGACAAAGGAGTGGAGTACGTCGGGAATTTTGTCAAATTCATGAACTTCTCAGCAAATTCCTTTCCGCCATGACGTATCGTCAACACATCTGCCAAAATCGCGGGAGAGGAAGCCGTCTTAATCAACTCTAGCGTCGCTTTGACGATCTCGTCTTCTACTGCCTTGTCAGAGTTCGTAACCTCGGTCTTCAAAGGCGTTTCCAGGCGCTTGGCATCTAGCTGAACACCAGTAACATCCATGGGAACGTAAATGTATACTGGAAGTCTGCTCCACACTGCTTCTTGGATGACCCTGTCGATTTCTTCGGCCATGGTCTTCTCATCTTTCAGGACGGTGTATGTCTTGCGAATGGGAGTAGCCATGCCAACGTAGATCTCATGATCCATGCCCGGCTCCATCGTGTGATGAAGCATCAATCTCGCCTTTTGGACTGTTTCACACATTAGCTTCTACAAAGCCAAGATGTAGTCGGTCAAGGCAGACGTACCCATTCTTGCAGGCATGCCGACGATATGAATCATGCCGGCATGCTCGGCGTAAGCTCCAGCCACTCCGTTCATGGCTGAAAGCTCGCCGACTGCATAGGTTGTGACCAGTGCTGCTGGCATGCCTTTGATACGTGCATAACCATCTGTCGCATATGCTGCGTTGAGCTCGTTACATGTGCCAAGCCATTTCAGCTCTGGCATCTTGAAAAGCTCATCCAAAAGTGAGACTATGAATTATTAGTTGTTTTTGCAAGCTCCTTGGATATGAGAGTCCGGGACGGTGGCTTTGAGGGATCTTACGATTGAAATCTCCCGGTACACCGAAAACATGTTCATTGCCCAATTCAGCGACCCTCTTGAAGAGATACTGTCCCATCGAAATTGTTGCTGCCATTTTGGTGATTGATGACGGTTACTTGGTTTGGGAGAAAGGCCGGTGTGACCGAAGTTCAAAAATAGTGTTTGACGAGAGTAAAAATGTCGATAGCTTCAGAAATCTTAAATCCCAAGAAATTTATGACTGATGATAAGCTGTTAAAAAGGCTAAATTTTGAGTTTTGCCAGGCAAGGGCGTCGAGTTGTTGAACGAATCCAAGCTTCCGAAGAGCCGGCAGAAAACCTAAATCGTGAAACGTATAAGTACTGTAATGTTTTCAGGTCTGTCTTAAGTATTTGCAAACTTTCAATGATTGTTAAAAGAGATGCTTCCGTCATGTGAGAAGCTCAGGAGGAACGCGGAATGTTTGCGTCTGAAGTTGAGGGAGCTGAGTCAGCTGGCATCCGATGTCTACCCCTCTCTAGCCGCACTACCTCGGCCTCGGCTATCCACGGCTTATTAAACTAGGCTATCAGAACTCGTACCTCTCTTAACACAACTCCACTTACTCAACAATATAAAATTGATCACAGGAGAATTCCTCTCATTCTTGTGAGAATGAAAACGGATTTTAAGGTTGTTTCTGAGTTTGAACGCAATTCACACCACGTTCATGTTGTTTTTGCCGACCTCGCGGTACATAATATCATATTCATAAAACCTCGACGAAGGGAGATCTGAGAGAAGCCAGTAACACTTTTGTACTGTACAAACGCCAAAAGTGGATACTGAAATTCTTACTTTACCATCTAGTTGTATGAGCAAGTGCTAACAGCGGGGGTATGTCAATAAAATACTTCTTGACAAGTCTAAGTCATAATATTACAAACGCGAAGCATAACTCGTTGAAAAAAATTGCAGGTTTTCTATCTGTACTGCACCTCTTCCCGATTGCTGTAGCTTCCTTGAAGTTTGATAGAAGCTGAGTAGCTTGGACTAAAAGTCCTCTTTCAGTCAACCCCCGATGTTTAAACTGTGGCAACATTGAGAAGGTATTGCCAATGCAGAGCGCTTTGTCAGTCTCTTTCAACGTAACACAAGGTCTATCTTCGCAAGCCGCTTGGTGCAGATTCTTACAGCATATCTAGCCTGTTGCCTCGTCTCTTGTAGCTTGGAACTCCCGTCAAGATTGTGTTTCGTGGCGACATCGGGTTGTGGTGTTCCTATGGGTCGAAGCTTACCTCCCAATATCCCATTCCTTTGTGCCGCAGATCTTGCCTTCAGAATCTCCCTTTGAAGCAGGCACTGATTCATACACCATCATCTCACGATCTCAAGTAACCCGACTCCTGGTCTTCCTCCGTTTTCGTTCCTTCATCCCGACAACAACAAACACAACACCGTTCCAAAACCCTCTCAGCGAACCCATGGAACCGACAGCAATATACAGCGGAAACGACACGAAGCTCGGGTTGATGAAGCTTGCCACTCGGTTGACAGTCGGTGCTACCCATATTGCCAGCAGCAAGACGAAGAACATGACCGGCATGAGGATGTATTTCCGAAACGAGACCGGCGGGCGGCGGGGAGGTTGGCTTTCATACGCGATACTGGGAGCCGGTCGTCTGGAGGAGGTGGATGCGGACCCGGAAGATTCGAAGGCGAGTTCTTTTCCGTTGTCGTGGGGGTTGATAGTATAGGTTGGGGATATGGCGTTGGCTTCGATGGTTGTGACTACGGTGCTGTTCAAGTCGATGTTGTTGAGTGAGTCCAAGGTAACGAATTCGCTGTCGAGTGATTTGAAGAAGCGTCTCTGCTTTAGAATCTCGATGCCAACCAGGAAGTAGAGTACCATGACGATGAAGATTGTAAGCCTAGGTAGAGATTAGGATGGCATGTGGTAAGTGCTGGAGAGAGGTGTGGATACCAGATGGGTCCATAGAAGAACAATATGCGGAAGAGCACCCAGTGAGGAGATATCGAGCACCAGATCTGCACAGAGCTTGTCAGTAGAAATTTTTGAGAGATGAGTCAAGAAACACACTCACTGTCACACTTCCATACATCGGTCCTCTTTCTTTAGTGTGGACGAAAAGGAAGCTCGTAGCGGGGATAAATACAAGTGCCGTGATGATTGCGATATACTTAATCTCGAGCTTGTGCAAGTCTTCAGTATCGTACTTATAGAAGACGATAAGAAAAACGTCTATTGCCATAGCAAGGGTCCATAGTACATCTGCCAGTGGAAACCTGTATAGTTCGTTATTAATGCTCGGTTGACTTTCACGTGCGTCTGGGGACATACATTTGCATCAGGAACCCCTGGAACTGACATAATCTCGAACTGTTCCCCGCCTCTGGCCCGCTGAGCGAGATGAAAGTGGCCGTAACGTCGAAGATGTTGTAGAAGGCATTGATGAAGACGATTCGTTGGATGGGGTTGCGAAATTGTCGCGAGAGGGAGAAGGTGCCGATGATGGTCGCGATGCCGATAACCGAGAGGATGGAGGCAGAGCGCTCAACCATAGTTAAGATCTCTGCCTGGTGATGCGTGAGCCCCATCTTTGCTACCCAACCGACGCCAAACGGGTGTTTCTCGTGCAACGACGAATAAATGATTTGTCTTGGGATGCCATGAGGACGGATAAATGGTTGAGAGAGAGATCAGACGTTTATCTACTGATAAAGCAGACGCAAGGAGGAGGGCAGAAGTATTGGACGATGGCAGCATTGCAGCGGCTTGCGCGCAATAATACCCAGCTGATGACGTGCTCGCCAGTTACGTGATTTCCCATGGCTGCCCCTCTTTAAACTCACAGCATCAACTTGACATCTCATGAACAGTTCCATATCTTAATGAAGAATCTCACATACTGGCCAACATAACTACCGCATCTATCCTTCAATATTGTAACTTCAGAAATAAGACATAGTACATGTTCACTTCAGAAGAGAACTGATAAGAGCGGTCAGTGTTTTGGAGTGGGAGGCGTGCGGTGCGGGATGTGCAGAAGCGAGAAAAGGTAAACATAAAAAGCAACAACTAGCCTCACCACGAAACGAAACGAAACATACAGAAGAAAGAATCCGCACTGCTGCAGGTACAGAACATACCTAAAATCCCGAAGATCGCGCGGTCTTGGGGCGCTGTGTAAGTCGTGCTTCTGTTTCGCAGTGTTGCCATGCTTCAAAAGCTCGCAGCTGTTTTCTCAAGAAGAAACCCCTCCTATGCAACCTGGCCAGCTGCTAATGGGCCTAGAGCCGAAAAGAAAGTATTCAACGATGTCGATCGGGACTAGATTGTTCCGACCGATATTTTTAAGAGGCGAGTGTGTTCTTTTGAATGCCAAGCCCTGTCGTCTTGAAGAATTGCCATGGCGCATCGGCAGTTTCTCCCCCACGCACCCCACACGTAAACAAGCTTCACCTACGAAGACTTCAAGCCAAAAACGTAGGTGTGCCGAGGTGATGTCTCACTCGCCATAA
>Ga0302140_10011524_pt1 | contig 10871 bp, 10 predicted proteins | sample I_Bog_E1_1_FD_202095 | JGI IMG/M metagenome (GOLD analysis project Ga0302140, IMG submission 202095) | Peat permafrost microbial communities from Stordalen Mire near Abisko, Sweden - I_Bog_E1_1 | ecosystem: Environmental > Terrestrial > Soil > Wetlands > Peat | place: Sweden: Abisko, Stordalen...
ATCGAGCGGATCGAAGCCCCCCAGCGTATTACCGACCATCAGAAACAGGCGCGGTGCCTCGCTCACGTCCGCCGCCAGCAACAGGTGCATGGGGCTGGAGATATCGGCCTTGATTCCCATGGTGTCGCAGTCGTCGTCCTCCGCACCCGCGCACGCGGTTTCCAGCAAAGTCTGGCTGGCGTCGACCGGATAATACTTAACTTCGCGCCCCGCGACCGCGAGCGCTTTGAGGAGTATACGGTCGCGCGCGCCATCGCCCGCGCCGAAGCTGATCACCGGGACGCGCTTCCCGAAGGGCTTGGTCAGGTCCGGAACTTTGGCGGCGAGCGTCTCCCACGTGGGGCGGAGCCGCTCTTCCGCGCGGGCGGCCAGCGCGAGCCATGCTTTCACCGAGGGCGCGCTCCAGTAGAAGAACTTCTCGGGAAGATCGCGGGCTTCGATCGACTCCGCGAATTCGTCGGCAATTTCCGCTTCGGTGAGCAGAACCTCAATATTCATTCAACTCCAGCTTACTCCGCGCCGGTTGCGAAGCGTGCCGGGAGTGTGCAGCTTCGCAAGAGTAAGCGCGGGATTGCGCGGCAGAAGCGGCAGGGTGTCAAACTGGTCGAAGGGGTGTCAAACTAGGGGTGTCAAACTAAAGCTCCGCCCCCCAAAGCGCACTCATGCCTGAATTCTGCACCTGCGGTACAAAGCTCGTCGAGGATGCCCGGTTCTGCCATCGGTGTGGCCGCCCCACGTCCGAGGAATTCATCGAAGAGGTCGCCGTCGCTCCCGTGCCTCCGCCGGTCGCTCCGTCGCTTCAGGAAAAGCTGGCGCAGTTGCCGGTCAACTTCAGCAACCCGATTGCGATGCGGGTTGCGTTGCTCATGTCGGTGGCGATTATCCCCGTCGAGATGATGCCGTTTCTGAGCATGCTCTCGATCGTGTGGTGGCTCGGCGCGGGCTGGTGCGCGGTTCTGCTGTACCGGCGCCTGACCGGGTCCGTACTGAGCATTCGGGCCGGCGCGAGACTCGGCTCCATTACCGGGATACTGACGTTCCTGGGGTACGCCATCGGCATCACGATCGGGATTGTCGCGGCCGGCAAGGAGTTCTTCAGCCAGCTGGAAAAGCAGAGTCCCGACGTTTCGCAGGTCGTGAACGATCCCACGATGTTATTCGCCGTGATACTGCTGGCGATGGCGTTCCTGTTTGCATTTGTGGTAGCGATCTGCGCGGCGGGCGGAGCACTGGGCGCGCGGTACGTGGGCCGCAAAACCAATCGCCCGGTTTAGGCAGTCTGCTAGCATTCTGGCCATGACCAGAATCGCGTCGATCCTTCTTCTTTCAGCCGCAACAGCGCTGGCGCAGCCCGTCGGCGAACTCAGCGCTTCGTATCTCCGCGACCTGATCCGGCTCGATACTTCAAACCCTCCCGGCGACGAAACACGCGTGGCGAATTACCTGAAAGCCGTCGCGGACAAAGAAGGCATCCCCGCCGAACTCCTGGGCGACGATCCCCAGCGCCTGAACTTCATCGCGCGGCTGCGCGGGTCCGGGAAACAGCGGCCCTTGTTGTTGATGGCTCACAGCGATGTGGTTCCGGTCGACCGGTCGCAGTGGACTGTCGAGCCGTTTGCCGCTATCGAGAATGGTGGCTACATTTATGGCCGTGGGGCGGAGGACGACAAACAGTTGCTGGCCGCCGAACTGGCCGTGATGGTGGATCTGAAGCGGCGCAAGGTGGCTCTCGACCGGGACATCATTCTGCTCTCCGAAGCCGATGAAGAAGCGGGCGCACGCGGGGCGACGTGGGTCGTGGAGCACGCGTGGCCCAAGATCGACGCCGAATTCGCGCTCAACGAATATTCGTACACGCTGGTCACGCCGTCGGGCATTCCCGTCGTACAGATTCAGACGGCCGAGAAGATTCCGACGCGCTTCAAGCTGGTGGCGCATGGGACGGCAGGGCACGGGTCGCTTCCGCGCGAGGATAATCCGGTGCTGCACCTGGCGCGGGCGATCGTGAAGCTGAACGATGCCGATGAGCCGGTGCATCTGAATTCCACGACGCGCGCTTACGTCCATGAGCTCGCGAAGTTGCCGGATTATGCATGGCTTGCACCGCTGATGCCGAAGCTGGAGAATGCGGCAACGTCGTCCAAGACAGCCGACGAGATTCGCGCGCGTGATGCGGAACTGGGCGCGATGCTGCGTTTCACCATGTCGCCCACGATGCTCAGCGCGGGTCTGAAGATCAACGTGATCCCGAATACGGCGGAGGTGCAGGTGGACGGTCGCCGGCTTCCCGACGAGACGCATGAGGAGATCTTTGCGCGGCTGAAACGGATCATCGACGATCCGGCGATTACGATTGAGCCGCCCGAGCGCGCCGAGCAGCCTTCGACAGAGCCGAGTTCACTCACCTCGCCTCTGTATCTCGCGATGGAGAAGGTTTTCAAAGAGGCCATGCCGAACGCCGTGGTGGTGCCGTTCCTGATGCGAGGAACTACCGACGGAGCCTTCCTCCGCGCCAAGGGTATGGCAGTCTACGGCGTGCCTGTGTTCCGCAAAGATGGCGAACTGCGGATGCATGGGAACGACGAGCGCATCTCGCTCGACAACCTTCGGTCCGGAACGGAACTGCTCGGGAAGATCGTACTTTCGGTGGCGGCGAAGCAGTGACGCAGGCTCCGAAGGCGCCGAAGTTCCCGCACGAGCGGACCATTCACGGCGAGGCGGTTGTCGACGAGTGGTTCTATCTGCGGGACCGCACGCATCCGGATACGCTGCCTTACCTCGAAGCCGAGAATGCCTGCACCGCCGAGGTCATGAAGCCGTTCAAAGAGCTGCGTGATCGGCTCTACACCGAGATGGTGGCGCGCATACAGGAGACCGATACCAGCGTTCCCTGGCGGTTTGGTGGCCACGTCTATTACACGCGGACCGAGCAGGGCAAGCAGTATCCGATCTTCTGCCGCGATGACTGCGAGGTTCTGCTGGACTGCAACCAGCTCGCCGAAGGGCAAAAGTACTTCTCGCTGGCGTTCCAGCGCGTGAGTCCGGATGGTCGGCTGCTGGCGTATGCGACCGATACCGATGGTTCGGAAATTTATACGCTGCGGTTCCGGAATCTCGAGACGGGAGAGACGCTGTCGGGGTCGGTGCCGGGCGTTTATTACTCGGCGGACTGGGCCGCGGACAGCCGGACTTTCTTCTATACGACGCTCGATGAGACGAAGCGGCCGTACCGGTTGTGGCGCATGGAGGCGGGTATGGATGAGCCGCCGGTTCTGGTCTATGAAGAACCCGATGAGCGCTTCAATGTGTCGATTGAACGGACGCGCAGCGGTCGGTTCATGCTGCTCACTATCGATAGCCATATCACCAGCGAAGTGCGCTGGCTGGATGCTGCGATGCCCGCCTTCGAGTTCCGGTTGTTCCATCCGCGACGCGACGATGTGGAGTACTTCGTGGAACATCAGGGCGGCTGGTTCTATATCCGAACGAACGCGAATGCGCGCAACTTCCGGCTGCTGCGCGCGCCGGTGGACGATCCAGCGGTTGAGCGGTGGGTTGAGGTTGTAGCGCACCGCGAGGACGTGGCGATCGAACGGGTCGAAGGGTTCGAAGATCATCTGGTGCTGTTTGAGCGGGCGGATGCACTGAAGCGCCTTCGGGTCATGCGCGCGTCCGATGGCGACGAGCACCTCGTCCGTTTCGACGAGCCGGTCTATACGTTGTTCGCGGATCGGAACGAGGAATACGCGACGACGCTGTTTCGTCTTGTGTATACGTCGCCCATCACAGCGCGGTCGGTCTTCGATTACGACATGAACACGCGCGAGCTCGAACTGAAGAAGCGCGACGCGGTGCTGGGCGGGTACGATGGCGCAAACTACGTGACAGCGCGAACCTGGGCCACTGCGCCGGATGGCGTACGCGTTCCGATCTCGCTGGCCTATCGCAAAGGTGTGGTGCTCGACGGGCGCAATCCGCTGTATCTTTACGGCTACGGGGCGTATGGGTTGATTACGGAGCCGTCGTTCTCTTCCGAACGGATCAGCCTGCTCGACCGGGGATTCGTGTTCGCCATAGCGCACATTCGGGGATCGGGCGATCTGGGACGACGGTGGTACGACGATGGCAAGCTGCTGAAGAAGAAAAACACGTTTTCCGATTTTATTGCGTGCGCGGAGCATTTGGTGGCAGAGCGGTACACGTCCCCGGACCGCCTGGCGATTGCCGGAGGAAGCGCGGGCGGCCTGCTGATGGGTGCGGTTCTCAACATGCGGCCCGATCTGTTTCGCGTGGCCGTGGCGCATGTGCCATTCGTGGATGTGGTCAACACGATGCTCGATCCGACGCTGCCGCTGACGGTGACGGAGTACGAAGAGTGGGGCGATCCGAACGACCGGAAGTTCTATGAATACATGCGGTCGTATGCGCCTTATGAGAATGTGATTCGGGCCGCGTATCCGAACATTCTGGTGACTGCGGGGCTGAACGATCCGAGGGTGTCGTACTGGGAGCCGGCGAAGTGGGTGGCGAAGCTACGGGATCTCAAAACCGACGGTAATGTGCTGCTGCTGAAGACGAATATGGGGGCGGGGCATGGCGGTCCGTCGGGACGTTACGAGCGCCTGTCGGAGAAGGCTTTCGAGTTCGCGTTTGTGTTGTCGCGAATGTGAGGAACAGCGAGAACCCGTAGCTTACCGAGCCGGCCCGAATTCGGGACCCGCGCCGTCGCGGTCACTGAGCTGAATCGGCTTGGCGTTCGGCTCAAACGGCGAAATGCGGAAGATCCTGCGTTTCACACTCCGGCAGGCGGGTTCCCACGGAAGACACGCCCATTCCGCAAGGCACGGAAACCGAATGGCATGAGAAGACGAGTTGCTTGCCGTCGGAAGACCACGACGGATGGTCGCACGACCGGTTCGAACCCGTCGCGAACTGCCGCTTGTGCGAGCCGTCCGCTTCCATGACGAAAATCCCCTGATCGCGGGACCCGATGAATTGATCGTAAGCAAGCAGTTTTCCGTCGGGCGACCAGGCCGGGGATCCAGCCAGGAGGGGAGGTTCCGTTAACCGAACATCATCCGATCCGTCCGAGTTAGCCACGTGGACGGCCCACTGGCCGCGGGGCCGTTCCAGAGAGAAGGCCAGTTTCGTTCCATCGGGCGACCAGGCCGGAGTCAGTGCATCCTGAAACAGCAATCGCGGCTCACCCTGAGCGTCCGCGGGCAAGAGAAATAGACCGGCATGTACCGGCTCATCGGGAGATTGGCGACGATTCGCGGCCGCTTCAATGACCGCGCTGACTGCGAGCGTCTTTCCGTCGGGCGACCATGCCGCGCTGTAGATTACGGGTTCCATGCGGCGCAGCAGATGGCGGTTGCCGCCATCGCGGTCCATTACATAAAGTTCGACGGGGTGATGAGATTCGAATTGTTTTTCTTCTCGGGAGGGCTTTCCGCTGTGCAGTTCCGAATCATGCACAAAAAGCAGACGCTTTCCGTCGGGCGACCAAGCGGGATTATGGCTGTGTCCGTCATTGGTCAAACTCTTGACGTTCCTGCTCTCGGCATCCATGATGTAGATGTCTTCGACAGGCCAGGGTGCGCCTCCGTCCGGCGCGTGGACGAAAACAATCTCAGTTTCCGTCTGTCGCTGAGCCGCAATTGGGGAAGAAACGGCGGTTACGAAAAACAACCGAACGGAAAACAGGAAGATAGACCTGAGCGAAGCCATGGAAGTTCGACGCGAATTTGTCCACTCGTGTTCCGGACGATGCGTAAGGTGAGGAAGGGAGGAACCCGGGGCACGCATCGGAGGGTGCGTGCCGCCGGGAGGAGCATTTTAGTGGTACTTGCCTATACAGTGGCGAAAGGCTGAAAAATTCTCACCAAATTTATGCCGTTGTCACTTCGCATGCGCCGGCGGCGGGAACGCAGCGGAAGATAGGCGGGTCGATGCGAAAACGCTCCTGGTAGCGGGCGCGAATGGCGGTACGGAAGTTCTCGATGGCTTCGGGCGCGAGCAAATTCACTGTGCAGCCGCCAAAGCCTCCGCCGGTCATGCGCGCCCCATAGCAACCGGGAATGCCGGCTGCGGCATCCACCAGGAAGTCGACCTCGTCGCAGGTGATTTCGTAGTCGTGCCGCATGCTTCGGTGCGACTGACAGAAGAGGTCGCCCATGCGTAAGAGGTCGTTGCGCTGTGCGGCGTGAACGAACAGTTCCACGCGCAGGTTTTCGTTAACGATGTGGCGCGCGCGACGGAGTGCGGTACGGGGCATGCGGACCTTTTCGAGATGTGCGGGAGTGGCGTCGCGCAGGGAGCGGACTTCCGGAAACTCGCGGGAAATACAAGCCACCGCGATGGCGCATTCCTCGACCCGGGTACGGTAGGCCGACCCAGCCAGCTCATGCTTCACCATCGAATTAACGGCGACAATCTCGACGTTCTGAGGCAGCGCGACGGACTGGTATTCGAGGCTGCGGCAATCGATGCGGATAGCGGCGCGGGCCTGGCCGAAAACCGCAATGAACTGGTCCATGATGCCACAGGGCATGCCGACGAAATCGGACTCGGCGCGCTGGCAGAGTCGGGCAATCTCAATCGGGTCGAAGCTTCGCCCCTGCAAAAAAGCGAGCGCCGTCGAAACTTCCAGCGCCGCCGAAGAACTGAGGCCGGAACCCTCGGGGACGTCGCTGCGGATGCGCAGAGTCAGCGGTTCGATTTCGACGCCGCGCATGGCCAGTTCCCGGGCGACGCCCGCCACGTAATCGCTCCAGTGTTTGGCAGGCCGCAGAGACGCGGTTTCAGCGGCAGGCCAGGAGCGTTCCCCGTCGCGCTGTTCGGAAGTGACATGGATATGCCCATCGTAGGAAGGCTGGGTCTGAATGTAAGTGGCGAGATCGAGCGCGATCGGCAGAACGAAACCGAGGTTGTAATCGGTATGTTCGCCGATCAGATTGACGCGGCCAGGCGCCCGGAAAGTCCGGGGCGAACTCATGCCCGACGGCTCCGACGGGCCAGCGCGAGGAGGAATCCGCCGAACGCGAGCATGGCGATGCCGGTGTAGAGGTCTACATTGGAATCGGTCATCGCCGCATGGGGGTTGGTGAAGCTCACGCCCACCAGGATCAGGCCCGTGATGGCGAAGAAAAGTCCGGAAGGCAGTCTGAGATCGAGCATGATGTCCGCTTAGAGAAAGATCAGGTTCAGGAACACGAGGGCTACCACGACTACCATAGCCAATGGCACAGGCCTCTGGTACCACGGAACACCTTCCTCGGAGGGAAGTTCTGTGAGGCCGTATACCAATCCTCGCAGCTTCGACTCGGGATGGGGCGTGGTGGCGAAGCTGACGAAGATGGTGACGAGAAAACAGGTGCTCCAGGCGAAAATGGCAATCCAGAAATTCTGGGCCATCTGCGAGGGGAACGTGTGGGTGTGCGCGATCCAGCCGCCCTTGCCTTCGGCGTCGGTCAGGCCGTGGGTGAGCGCGGCGGCGGCGGTGCCGCTCAACAGGCCGATGAATGCGCCGTGGCCGGTGGCGCGCTTCCAGAACATCCCCAGCAGGAAGGTGGCGAACAGCGGCGCGTTGACGAAGCCGAAGACCAGCTGGAGGAAGTCCATGATGTCGTTGAACTGGGCGGCGAGATAGGCAGTGGCGATCGAGAGCACGACGCCTACGACGGTGGTGATGCGGCCGACGGCCAGGTAATGCCGGTCGGGGGCATTCGGGCGGATATAGCCCTGATAAATGTCGTAGGTAAAGACGGTATTAAAAGCGGTGACGTTGCCCGCCATGCCGGACATGAACGAGGCCATCAGGGCGGTAAGTCCGACGCCCAGCATGCCGCTGGGATAGAACTGGGCCATCAGCGTGGTGAGCGCCTGATCGTAATCGTAGCCGTTCCCCTTCACGGGCAGCGCGTAGCCGGAGCCCATTTTCGTCAGCGCCAGCGCGGCAATTCCGGGCATGATTACGATAAACGGCATAATCATTTTCGGAAATGCGGCCAGCAGCGGAGTGCGGCGCGCGGCGGACATGGAATCGGCCGCCATGGCGCGCTGCACGACCAGAAAATCGGTACACCAGTAGCCGAACGAAAGCACGAAGCCGAGGCCCGCGACCAAACCAAAGGCCTCGACGCCCATGGGGTTTTGATCGGCATGGCCGACGTATTTCCACGCGTGGGTCATGACGTCTGGCAGTCGCTGCTGAATGCCTCCCCAGCCCCCGGCGCGGCTGACGGCGAGGATGGCCAGCGGGGAGAAACCGATTACGATCAGGAAGAACTGCAGAACCTCGTTATAGATCGCGCTGGTAAGGCCGCCGAGATAAGTGTAAGCGAGGACGATCGCGCCGGAGAGGATTATGGAACTATTGAAATCCCAGCCGAGCACGAGGTTGAACATCTTCGCCAGAGCGTACATGGAAATCCCGGAAGAAAAGAGCGTCATGACGGCGAACGTGATGGCGTTCAGGCCGCGCGTCTTCTCGTCGAACCGCATTTTGAGGTATTCGGGGACGGAGCGCGCTTTACTTCCGTAGTAGAACGGCATCATGAAGACGCCGATGAAGAGCATGGCCGGGACCGCGCCGATCCAGTAGAAGTGCGAGGTCATGATGCCGTACTTCGCGCCGGAAGCGGCCATGCCGACTACCTCCTGCGCGCCGAGGTTGGCTGCGAGGAAGGCGAGGCTGGTGATCCAGACGGGAACGTGGTGGCCGGCAGTAAGAAATTCGCCCGCGCTGGTGACCGTTTTACGGAGACGCCAGCCGATGCCGATCACAAACGCGAAATACAGAACGAGGATGACGTAGTCGACGGCCGTCAGGTGCACAATTAGAGAGGTTATACGTTTACGCGCTTTGAAATCAAGCAACTTTTACAGGTGTGGGCGAATTGGGAGGGGGCAGATCTTGACTTTCGGGTTCCCGGCATTCTATGGTAGGCGTTTCGTCCGCGTTGTACCTTAGTGAAACGAGCATAATAAGATCATCGTGGGAACCAACGTGGATACCGGCGCAAAAGAATTGCTCGATCACAAGTACCCCTCAACGCTTGAGAGCGTCGATATTGCCGAGGCGGAGATCCTGAAAGCGGCCGAGGAGGCCGGCTTCGACGAGGATGAGCAGCATCGTATCGGGATGGCTGTGCGAGAATGCATGGTCAACGCGGTGGTACACGGAAACCGTTACAACCGGAACAAGCAGGTACACGTCATTGTCGCCCTGGATAGCGGCAGGTTCACGATCCGGATCATCGACCAGGGTGAAGGATTTGAGGTTCAGGAAGTACCCGACCCGCTGCATGAGAACAACCTGCTGCGGCACTCCGGGCGCGGTTTGTTTTTGATGGGCGCTTTCATGGACGACATGAAAGTGCGCAAAGTATCGCCTTCGGGCACGGAAGTTACGCTGGTGAAAAACGTTGCGCCGCGCGAGTAGCGCCGCGTTTCCAGTGCAGGGAATATTCGAGGAGGCAGGCTAAGTGAGCGTAAAAATAGACACCCGGAAAGTGGGTGACGTAACGGTGGTTGATGTTTCCGGCCGGATTACTCTTGGTGAGGGATCGAGCGCGCTGCGCGACGTCCTGCGGGATCTGACGGCCCAGGGCAACAAGAAGATTCTGCTGAATCTGAGCGAGGTCTCCTACATCGACAGTTCGGGAATCGGCGAACTGGTTTCGGGCTTTACGTCGGTGTCTAACGGCGGAGGGACTCTGAAACTGCTGGGATTGACGAAGCGCGTGAAGGATCTGCTACAGATTACAAAGCTTTACACAGTGTTCGACGTGCATGAGGAAGAGGCGCACGCGATACGGAGTTTCTAGTTCGTTTGTTGAGGACGGGCCGGGGCGCGAGGCGTTTCCGGCCTGTTTAATTCTGTGCGGGCGATTCGAGTTTGATGACGCGGCGTTCGAGGTTGTCGAACTTGGTTGAATAACCCTCCTGCTGTAAAATTGAAAAGTGGCGAAAGAGGCGGGGACACGATTTCCGGAAAAGGCCATCCCTGCGAAAATCGTCGACGATACGATCATCCTGAATCGACCGCGGCGCGGAGCCAAATTGCGGGAAGAGGTTTGGCAAACGGCGGATGGCGCGGTGACAAATCTGGTCTGCCGGGTGGACAAAGGTCGCGTGCTCGGTTGTGACAACAGCCATGATGGCCCACACAGGCACTTCATGGGGCAAGTGGAACCCGTTGCATTCACCAATTACAAATCGCTTGCGAAACGGTTTCAGGAATGAAGGGGGAAGCAGGAAGAGGAACAAGAAGGTTAAGAGTGTCAAATTCATGGGAACGGGCACTGCGGACGCTTTCTTCAAGCGGTCGGCAACTCGCGCGCAGAAGCTGGATCTCGGCGAAAGCCTGCTTCCCGAAATGCGTCTGACCTTTGAAAACCCCGGCGATCTGCTTCGGGTACTGACTGCGGAGCGGGTTCGTGTTCTCGACGCGGTACGAAGAAAACCGGCACCCGTTTCGGAACTGGCTGCGGCTCTCAAAAGAGACCGTACGGCGGTGAGGCGGGATGTCCGAATACCGACTACGTTCGGGCTGGTAAAGACGCATGAAGAAACGAACCCGGGTCACAGCCGACGAAAGATCGTGGGTCCGCTCGCTTCTAAGTGCGAACTCGTGACAACCATCTGACCGAATCCGAGTTCGGGTATGATGGACTACGCCCGCGCAGTGAGCAGCACCGCGCCCCAGTGAAATCCCGCTCCGAAGGCGGCCATGCAGACTTGGTCGCCCGAAGCAGGCGCGTTTGCTTCCCGCCATTCCGAAGCTGCGATCAGCATTGACGCCGAAGACGTATTCCCATATTTTGCGATATTCGCGTAGAAGCGCGCGGCAGGCACATCCAGCACGC
>Ga0302140_10011526_pt1 | contig 10871 bp, 8 predicted proteins | sample I_Bog_E1_1_FD_202095 | JGI IMG/M metagenome (GOLD analysis project Ga0302140, IMG submission 202095) | Peat permafrost microbial communities from Stordalen Mire near Abisko, Sweden - I_Bog_E1_1 | ecosystem: Environmental > Terrestrial > Soil > Wetlands > Peat | place: Sweden: Abisko, Stordalen...
GCCCTCGGATCGGTCATAGGCAGAAAGAAACTTGACCCGCAAATCGTCGTCGTAAGGCTTCGCCATACCCTATCCGCCGCAGAGTCTCGCCAAGACGACTATACACCATTTATAGAATTGCTCTAAGGGATACGTTTCGCGCGGGCAAGATCAATAAGCGAACAAATCACTTCTCGCTTGGTTCCCCATTGGAAAGAAATACAAACCCCGCAGTTTCCCTTCCCGATGCCAATAGATCGCGAATCCTCTCCGCGTTCCCGCCGCATGTCTCCAGCGCAGCGGCCGCCAGTCGTACCGCATTCAACGGTTTCGTATCACCCGGCAAGCGAAAGATCCAGGGAACATTCGTTGATGTCAGTGTGGTGTCATCGCTGATTGCGATCACCGGTACAAAAAACTTGAGGGACAATTGCTCGGCCAGATGAGCGGAAGCTCTATCTAATGCCACAATTGCAACCGGATGCTCCTCCGTAAGGGCGCGAACCAGCAAAGTCGAAGCCGCTCCCCAATCATTGCGCCCCTGTTGACCAACTGCATCTGTCGAGATCGGCAACAGCTTCCATTTACCTCTGTTGCCAGCTGGCATTCCCATCAACTCCTGCGATTGAGCAAGCTGCGTGGCCAGTTTGCCGAATAACACCAGGCTGCCAACACCTGACGGCTCTTGCGTCTGATGCGGCCCAACAAACTCAACTGGATCGTCATCAAGATGTGCGTACGGTTGAGGCGGCAGCCTCTCCATTGTTGCCACGCGATATTGCACCTTGCCGTCATGCACTTTTCCAAGAAAGAGTGGCGCCACATTTTTCTGGTTCGGATCGAAAGTCATGGGTCCGGTGACACCCTGATAGCTATCGATGTTTGCCAAGGCATCGTGAATGCGAGCGCGATTCAGCCCAGCTTTGCATATCGAATCCAGCAGCATCGTCATAGCGTCGTAAGCCAATGCCGCAAACTGCTCAGGCTCCTCCTGGAAGCGTGCTTGAAAGCGCTGATTGAACTCGATCCACTTCGTATCCTGCCGAGTGGGGTCATAGGGAAAGACAGCTTCAAAACCCTCAGCAGCCGGACCAGCCTCCGCAAGGAATGTGCTGCCCAAGGTTCGATGGGCGCCAAACACTGGCTGCTTCATTCCTGCTGCGCGCATCTGTTTCAGGATGCCCGCCGCGGCTGACTCATCGGCCCAGACAACAATCGCATCCACCCGTGAGGAACGAATCACCCTGAGCTGCTGAGCAAAGTCCGTATCGCCGGGGAAGAACTTCTGCTCGATCACTACCGGGTGACCCAACCGCCTCGCCGCATCACGAAACTTCGGCACACCAAATCTTCCGTATCGATCATTCACTCTTAGCAGGGCGATACGTTTCAACCCCAGTTCCGTGAAGATGTGTCGTGCCAGTGTCAGGCACTGCACGCGATCATCCTGAATGTCTGTGAAATACCACGGGATATACGTCTCAGGAATGGTGGGGTCCGTCGACGCGGAATTGACCACGGGAATCTCTGCCCGCAACGCAACCCGCAACGCAATATGTGTTGACTCCGAACTGATCGATCCGAAGATCGCCCAATCATGTTCGTCATATACCATCTTCACCACTTCATTGGAAGCCGAGCCCCAAATGGTTGGGTCCGTAGGCCGTTCATCGCCGTAGACAGTCTTCGCCTGCCAGTTGTCATAGTCATTGTGAAGCATCAGTCGATAGGGTATGCCGCCATAACCACCGCGCGTATTCGCATCCTCGACGGCTAGCTGCGCTCCATGCAGCATACGCTCCCCGAACACCTGCTGAGGATGGTGCTCAATCGGGCCCAGGAAGCCTATGCGAACCTCGGTCAAGCCCGTGGGCTCGGGGATATCGCGTCCCGCGCCTGAATACACATTGGGATGCGTATAGTTGCGATCGTACGGCGCAGCAAACTTGGCAAACGGGCTCAGGTCGCTGGGCTCTCCAGCATACGGCTCGACTTCACGATCGCGAGGCGGAGCTGGCGGATGCGCTCCGCACTCGCACTTGCCGGACACCTTCGTTGCGGCTGTCAGCGGCTCCCTAGGCGCCTGGGACAGACCTTTCGCTGCAACGATTGCGAGGAGCGCCCCAGCCAGTATCATGAGCGGATACGAGGCTGGGACCCAGGTGTGACGCTGCGACCGTAGAATGCGCATGATCGCTAAACCTCGCTGCTATGGTGTCCACCATCAGTGCGGAACATGGCAATTGCTTCAATCTCGACCAGAAGTTCCGGGCGGCAAAGCTTGGCTTGAATGCCTGTGGAAGCAGGCAAAGGAAAAAGTCCCTGGGCCTTGAAGAAGGCGGTTCGTCCCGCATTGAAGGTGTCGTAGTCTCGATCTATGTCCCTCAGGTAGCAACTGGTGCGTACGATATCGTGCCATGTGCATCCCTCACTCGTCAGCAGCCCGGTGATGTTTTCAAAGGTGCGTTGCAGCTGTGCGGCAAAGTCTCCAATATGCACACTCTTGCCTTCTTCATCGATCGAAGCTGTACCCGAGATAAGCAAAATCGTAAGACCATTCAGATCGATTCTCATACCTCGCGAGAAGGAACTGGGCTTGGCGTAAGCAAACGCCTCGTTGAGTACGCCGTGGTTTGTGATGGCGCGTTTCTGAATAGGCGCATGCGCGATAGTTTCCATGATTTCCATTAGTCCACTCATGATGAAGCCTCCTTATGGTTGGTGAATTCCGTGGCTCAACCCCTTGGCTGTGGCGACCCAGATGTCGCTGCCTTGCAAGTCGATACCGAGGATGTAGTTGTGTGCTGGAGCGGAATGGACAGCAACCGAACTCACGTTACCGCTCGCATCGCGAACAGTCATCTCCGGTTTGCCGTCTATGAGGGATGGTCGATAGACCGCCCAATTAACCCCGTCGTAATAAGCCAATCCTTTATCCGTACAGAACCACGCACGCGTTGCATCAACACCCTTGACTGAGTTCGTGAAGTTCGACGGAAGCCCGCTGTCCTTTGTCAGGAAGTTATGCCAGTAACGGCCGTCGTAACGGCTGTCGCCAAAATAGGTTGCCGCCCAAAGGATTCCGTCTACATAGCTGACCGAGGTCACGATCTCGTGAATCAATCCCTGGTCCTTGAACAACACGATCTCATTCTCGCCATCCGGATCGTCATACTTGTCCCACCTTTGCGTCTTCTGGTCGAACTCGAGAACGCCACTGCCCCACACTCCGTAGTAGACTTTAGTCGCTGTGGCTGACACCGCATATGTCCATATTTCTGCCATAGGCGTATTGCGCTCGTTGTAGAGCGACCAATGGCCCGTGCGCGTGTTGAGGCGGCAACCGCCCGCAGCCGTTGCGATCCAGACGTTTTCGCCTTCGATCGAAACTCCATAAACCACATCGTTGCTGAGCCCTGAATTCAACTGCGTAAAGCTCTCAATACGCCCTGCGGAAACGCGACTCAGACCGCCCATCGTCCCAGCCCACAAGTCTCCACTGCGTGGATCGAGTGCCAGAGAAATTACAGCGCGGTGCGCCAGGCCATCCTGTGTGTTGAAGGTTTTCCACACGTGCTTTTCATAGAGCGCAAGTCCGTTCTCGGTTCCCGCCCAGATACGATCTCCATCGACCAGGACCGCGAATACGTGGTTATCCGGTAACCCATTCGCAGTGGTAAAGTTCTCAAACTGGAAGCGCGGCATGCGTGGCTGAGAAGCGTACACGCATGTACCTGCGCAGAGCAATATCGCGAGAATGAAGAGCTTTCTCATCGGGTCCTCAAGTACTCGATCAGGTCATTCAACTGATCCTTGGTAAGGTCGTTGGTGCGCCCATGCTTGTCGTCAGGGTTGTAGATCGTCCATATCTCTTCCAGCGTTCGCGCGGAACCATCGTGTAGATAGGGCGCCGTCAAAGCGATATTTGTCAGTTGAGGCGTGTCCAGCAGTCCCTGGTTATCGTTGGACTTGCGGGTACCAACATCGAAGGACTTTTGACTCGTCCCCTTCAGGCCGCTATGACAATACGAGCATCGGTTGCCTTCGGGGATAAGCTTGCCGAAGTTGTCACGGTCCCTGTTGAATAGCACCCTCCCACGCTCCTGCGCCTCAGTCAAGGCATGATAGGCCTCGCGCGAGCGATTGGGACGCAGCGGAATGCTGCGAATGTAAAGCGTCAGATCCGCCAGCGTCAGGTCGTCATAGTTTTGAGAACGCCAAAAGTACTTCTCCGTACGCACACCACACTCGGTGGGAATATTTGGATTGCCTCCATTCCACTTGTAAGGCTCGGTGCCGCGAATATCTTCAATGAGCCGATTATCTACAACGTCGCGACCAAACCCATCCGGTTCAAGATCCCACGCGAGACCATCGAAGGTCGAGTCAATATGGCAATTCGCGCATCCAAACTGGCCTTGAAAGGAGTAGCGCGATGTAAAGAAAGTTTGTTCGCCATGGCGCAGCGGTGTAATGCTCTTCGGTCCATCCATCCGGATAGTGCTTACGACACCATTCAAGTGCGTGTCTATCACGCTAATCGTGTCGTCAAGCCGGTTCGCAATGAACAGTCTGCGGCCATCGCGACTGAGAGTTATACCTCGTGGATTCTGTCCTACCGGAATACTTGCCACCACATAACTGGCGCTTGCTGATAGGTCCTGTACATAAGGCCCCTTGTGGGTGCGCACAAAATTCATCAGTTTCGGAATGTCTACGACGGTAACCATCTCCGAGCCAGCGTCACTGACGTAAATGCGCGACTTGTCCGGCGCGATCGCCACTCCAAAGGGCCGAGACGCGTAATGCTCCAACTCGTCCAAAGGTATCTCGATCGGGAGCGTTCCTGAGACTCCGATGTCGGCGCCAAACAGGGTGAGAGTATCGGCAAATGCCCAGCCATGCTCGACATGCGCCAGCGGCACAAGGTTCTTAGGATGCAGTCCGGCAGCGACACCCAACCGGCCATCTGCGGAGAATGCGACATGGAAGGTACCTGCGATCCGATGCAGCGGGATGCGCTCCACAACCGTTGCTCGTGCTGTGTCGATTACAGTAATCTCCGATTCCGGCGCAGTGCGATTCTCCATGCCTGTTCGAAGCGAAGAGGGATTTGGATAGACATGAGTCGCGAAGATCTGCGCGCCGTTAGGCGCAAGTGTGAGGTAGCTGGATCCACGTCCCGCCTGCAGTCGCCTCTCCTCGGCACCGGTATTGGCATCAAGCACTGCCACATCGTTGCTGATACGGTTGGCGACGAAGATCCGCTTGCCGACTCGATCTGCCACCACACTGGTGGGCTCAGCACCGACCGGCCACGTTGCCATGACCTCGAGAGTCTTTGTTCCAATCACCGTGACCGTATCATCCCAGGAGTTGGCAACGAAGAGCCGATCTCCAGGCGCGGAGAGCGTGAAGCCGCGCGGAACATGCCCGACCGCAACCACTTTGATCACAGAAGAGGTGACGGCATCGAGCACTCTTACTTCATCACTCTTTTCGCAGAGCACATAAACCCTCGAACCGTCTGGAGATAACAACAACTCTCGCGGTGAGGCATAATCTTCCGATCGATTCTCATTTGCAAATACGCGCGGCGCACGACCCATGTCTGTCCAGAAAAGTCCCGCTAGCAGAAGAGCGGTGCACGAGCCGATTGCAGCTTGAGTGCGGAGACTCACTTCGGCTCCTCCACTGTGATCACTCGATTGACACTCACCTTCTCGATCGTTTGTACACGGCCGCTCGGCCAATGAACCACCAGTTCGTCGACTTGCGATGCGGCGCCCAAGCCAAAATGCAGGCGAGCGTCGTTCTGGGAGAGATAGCCGGAAGCCGCGACGCGCTCTGCTGTCTGCCGCTTGCCCGCAGCATAGATTTCGACGCGGGCACCAATGCCGTCGCGATTGCTGCTTGTGCCTCTGATTTGAATTTCGACCCAGTGCCCGGAGCCAGTGGATACGTTACGGATCAGCTTGCCTTTACCGCCAAGGTTGACCAGGAAGGCCCCAGTCTTACCATCGTTAATGTAGTCGGCAAAGCAAGCTCCACGAGCGACAGTACGTTCGCTCAAGACAGGTCCCGCTTCGCGCGAAGCATCGCGGAAATGTCCATCGCCAAGGCCTCGGAAGATCGTGTGCTCCTGAGGAATGAGGTGGATCAGACCTCCATGGAAGACGAGGATGTCGAGGATTCCATCATTGTCGAAGTCATAAATTCCCGACCCCCAACTGACATACTGGGCATTCACTTGTGAAACGCCCGTAGCCGCGCCAATGTCATCGAATTCGAGCTTCCCATTGTTGTGCAGCAGCCGGTTATACCGTGAATCAGTCACCCATAGATCATTGATGCCGCGATTGTCCAGATCGGCGACTACCGGGCCCATCGCGGATGTCGATTCGCCGTTCTGCCCATAGGCCGCCCCTGCTTCTCCCGCGGTCTCTTCAAATGTCCCATCATGCTTATTGTGAAAGAGAAAGTTCTCGGTCTTATCATTGGCAACGTAGATATCCGGCCATCCGTCATTGTCGAAATCCGCGGCGACAACTCCCATGGTTCGACCCGTATATCCTCCAATACCGGACTTGTCTGTAACGTCGGTAAATGTTCCATCGCAGTTGTTGTGATAGAGCCGGTTCGTGTCGCCTTCGTAGTCGAGCGGTCCGGGATAGTTATCTGCCGCATAGAAGGCGCGATACTTCGGATCGAATTTCACATATCGCCCGATGAAGAGATCCAGGCAGCCGTCGCGATCATAGTCAAGCCAGGTTGAACTGATAGCCCAGCCATCTACGTGGATGCCCGCTTTGGCCGTGGCATCGGTAAAGTGTCCGTTGCCATCATTGTGATACAGGATGGTTCGGCCATACCCGGTCACCAGCAAATCGACAAAACCATCGTTGTCGTAATCTGCCGCCGTAACCGCAACGCTGTACATATCCGGCGCAAGTCCTGCCTTGGTGGTCACGTCTGTGAAACGCCCGTTGCCGTCGTTGCGGTAGAGATGGTTGTGCGGAGGCGTGGACGGCTTGTCCTTCAATGGAAATGGGTGCACGCTGTCATCCAGCGGCCGTCCATTGACTACATACAAGTCAGGCAGGCCATCGTTGTTGTAGTCAAACCAGACGCAACCTGCGCCCGTTCCTTCCAGCAACGAACCAAGCTGCCGTGAACCAAAGCTGTGGGTGAAATCAATACCCGAAGCGCCCGTGGCATCTTCAAATTGAATCACCGAATCGTGACCTGAACCGACTGGTGCAACAACAGCAGCAGGCTTTGGAATGCTCTGGGCCGCGGCCAAAGAAGCCACACTGAGAGCGAGCAGAGCGATTATCCACATCAATGGCCTCCCGTTGAACCAACGCCGGAAAGATCGACGGGGATTGTAGTTCGAAGCAGCACGGCAGGTACTTGATTCTCGGGTGCGCGCTCCGGACCCACATGGCAGCCGACACAGATGCGTTGCTCGCCGCTGCGGATCCAGAACCAGCCATGTTCCTGGCGTATCGCGGCGCCTGTCTTATCCAGCACCGAAAAACGAATTGGCTTATCTCCGGGCACTTTCACAAAGAATGATCCATCGGCCTCAACAGGCGATGTGCCGAGCGTCACGGAATGCCCCAGCGCATCCTGAGTCTCTAACTTCACCAGCACTGCGGGCGAAGTCAGCAGTCCATCCCTCGCCTGTCGCGCGTCAAGCGCAAGCAAATTCGCAGTAGTCCAATCGTGCAACGCGGATGGATGCCGGTTCGGCATCGTGCGGGGCATCACCAGGACGGGTTCCACCAGATCTTCTGTTTCTTTCTCCAGCACCGTCTGGAGTCTTGCTTGACTCGTACTCCAAACCCTTACTTTGAAATGTCCATCGACTCCATCACGCTCGCTGAGCAGCCACGCTCCGGAAGGCATCTCCACAATCGATCCGGCGTATGTGCCGCCTGGCGTCAGCACCGGTGCGGCCACCTTCACTTCGGTGGCGAGCGGAGAGGTAAACCGGGCCAGCGAAGCTCCGTGTGTGAAGACCACGTCACCCGAGGCAAGTTGCCTTCCGCCCCACCGTGAAATTCCGTGATCGCATCGATAGGACTCGACGCCGCTGCCATCGGAGTAGACGAGGAAGAGTTCCGGCGTTGATCCCGAACCCAGCGGAAAATAAGCCTCGAACAGAATCCGCCCATCATGCAATACGTCTACCGGCACAGCGCTGGCCTGCATGTAAGTGAGCGGCAGTGGATCTGTGCTGTCCGATTGGCCTGATGATCCGTGGAGGGAGGCAGCCTCCAATTGGAAGCCAGTCAGCGATTTTCGCGCGTACACCAGTCTGTCGCCCGGAAGATACAGAGGCCGGATAACGTCAGTATCCGCTGCGATCACTTTGCGTATGGATCGATCGGCGAGGCTCAACTCCCATATCTGCCACCGATCATCCGCGGAATGTTTGCCGGCAAGGAGCACGTGCGTCGCATCGAAGGAGACGTCCGCATCGGCAGTTGCAAAGAAGCCCGGCACGAGCGGTTCCATGCTGCCACGATGAGCCAGCTTAAGTTGTGCGCCTTCGGGAAATCTCTCTCCTCCTCTTAGGGCAGCCAACGGCTCGTATGCAGGCGCCGCGGTTACAAGAATCGCTTCCTCAAGGCGCGGTGCGGAATTGGAAGAGAAACCACACGCCATGATTCCAATCACCACGAATACCAGGAAGAAAAACACTCGGGACTTATGGCTCATGCCGCAGCCTCGCCAACCCTGAGCTCAATTGGTACTGACACGGTTGTCTCGAACTCCGCCGAGCTCGCTTTCCGCAGTGAAAGCCAGGGATCAAGTGAAGCCATCATGTCGTCAAAGCCACCCAGGCCAAGCGACTGGTCGCCATCGCTCCAAGCCGTAGCAGGGTTGGGATGTACCTCGACCAACATGCCGTCGGCGTTCGCAGCCACTGCAATTCGTGCAAACGCTGGAACCAACTCACGGCGACCGGCGGCATGGCTTGGATCGGCGATGACTGGCAGGTGCGATACATGCTTCAGCAGTGCAATCGCACCCGGATCAAATGTGTTTCGCAGCACGCAATCAAAAGTGCGAATCCCTCGTTCGCACAGCAACACGTTGGGATTGCCGTTCTCAAGCACGCATTGTGCCGAGCGCAGTAAATCGGGCACCGTAGCGGTCATGCCGCGCTTGAGCAGAATGGGTCTGCCAGATCGCGCTGCCGCTTCGAGCAGGGAAAAGTTCTCCATATTGCGCGAACCGATCTGCAGGATGTCGGCATATTCGGCCACCATGGAGACGTCCGTCTCGGATAGAACTTCCGTGACGATAGCCATCCCGAACTGGTCGCGGGCGTGCGCAAGAATCTTCAGGCCGTCGAGGCCAAGGCCCTGAAAGGCATAGGGTGAACTGCGTGGTTTGAAGGCGCCACCGCGGAGGATACGAACACCTTTTTGGCTGAGATGGCTCGCGGTTCTCATCAGCTGGAGCTCGGTTTCCACCGAACATGGCCCAGCCATAGTGATGAAATCGGCTCCGCCGAAACGGACATCCAGAACCTGGACAATCGTCTGACGGTGTTGGTCGTCCCTCAGAACATCAGGAGTTTCGGCAAATCGTTCGTGCCAAGGTCCATGCACCCTTCCCAATCCAATCTGGGGAAAGAACAGCCTATTGGATGCGAATCAATTGCGCTTCCACCAAAAGATGGAGCGATCCCACAAATTTACGAGGAAGTTTCGTAGCCCGGATGGGCCGGCAGGTATCCAATGAGCAGGAAAGCCGGGAGACCGGTGCTTCCTGCAAGGAGCCCAGACGACGTGATTATCAGGAACTTCGAGTACCTCTTGGCGTTGAGCAAAGAGCGGCATTTCGCACGTGCCGCCAATGCCTGCAGGGTGTCGCAACCGACGTTATCGGCAGGAATCAAGCAGTTGGAAGAGGACATGGACGTGCTGATTGTGAAGCGCGGCCGGAGATTCGAAGGATTCACGCCTGAGGGCGAGCGTGTACTCGCATGGGCGCAACAAATGATGGAAGACTGCATGCGGCTGAAGCAGGAGTTGCATGAACTGCGTGACAACGGAGTGCAGGGTCCGTTTCGCATCGGGATGTTGCCGGCCACATCGGCCCTGGCCTCGGTGCTCAGCGTTGCCTTTGCGGAGAAGTTTCCTGAACTGCAGATTTCGATTGTGACCGGCGATGCGCCGCATCTCATGCAAGCGATTCGGCAGGGCGAGGTGGATGTCGCCCTGACTTATGTGGACGAAACCGTGGGCGATGGGCTGGACGCGTATGCGCTTTACCGGGAACGTATGTTTTTGTTCACGCGGGCGGATCTCGGCGAGCACGCCCGGGTTGGGCGGGCGGAGGTGACGTCGCTGCCGCTATGCCTTTTGCGCTCGGCAGTACCCCCGGCGGCAGAAGCGCAACTGGCTGAGGCAGTCAAAGTGACTTATACGGACTCGGCCGCCGTATTGGCTGCGCATGTGGGTTCGGGACGCTGGTCGACAGTGCTTCCACAATCGCTGGCAAATACACTCTCAAGGAGCTCCAGTTTGCGTGCCCTGCCTCTTTCCATGCCGGGGGGACAGGCCAATGTGGGCTTTGTAACCATCAAGAGCAATCCGCTGCCGGCTGCGGTGCACGCTTTGATGGAGATGGCGCATACGCCCGAACTTGTGGCGGTGTTACGGGCCATGCTGGCAGCTCATAACGAGTATCTGCCCAGACGCACCGGTCCCAGTGCGGTAATTTCCACGCAGACGGTACGCCAGCCTGTAACTTCCGCTTGATAGAAAAATCCTATCAACCAATCAGAATTATCTGTTTGATTGGTTGCGCGCGCGGTGCCATGCTAAGAAAGTTATGACATACGGCACTCTGCAAACTCGAAGTTACGCGTT
>Ga0302140_10011528_pt1 | contig 10869 bp, 8 predicted proteins | sample I_Bog_E1_1_FD_202095 | JGI IMG/M metagenome (GOLD analysis project Ga0302140, IMG submission 202095) | Peat permafrost microbial communities from Stordalen Mire near Abisko, Sweden - I_Bog_E1_1 | ecosystem: Environmental > Terrestrial > Soil > Wetlands > Peat | place: Sweden: Abisko, Stordalen...
TCCCCCGCTCCTGCGTCAGCCGATGCATGATCAGCAGTTCATCAAGGGGATAGCAAAGAGGTGCGGGTAAGAGCGCGAAATCTTCAAAGAACTCTTCGCTCATCTGGAGGGTCGCCTTCGAAAATCGACCGTCTACCAACAACCTGCGGTACGGCCACCCACCGAACATCGTGTCATTGAAGTCGAACTGAAATTCTCCATCATGCTCGTACAGCCGCCACGTTGCGCCGGAATCGAAAAGCCGTCGTCCGCACGTTGGGGGAAGGCTGTCAGTCCACTCAATGCTGATACGGACGTCCGACGATTCAGCCTCGACGCGAAATGGTTCAAGTGAAGGACCCAGTGCCTCCCCAGAATCGAAAATTCCACGAACCTTCACCGACACCCCACCCACAGAGAAACTGCCTGAGCGTGCCGCTCCACGCCCCTCTAACGGACTCGTACGCGCGTGCGCAAAATATCCCATCAATTTGTCGATTAGCCGCGCGCTTCCGTGGCTACGATCCGAGGCTTCTGCATGGAGCCCCCAGAGCCGTGCACGACGTTGGACTGACGGATCCGCCAGCGCCAGAGATCTTGCACGCCCCCAGAACGGCCTCCTCTGGGCGCAGGCTTATGGTGGCCACACTCGGTGGCTCATAAATTTTCTTACTGCCGTCGCCGTTCAATTCGTCGCCCATGCGGCCCCCATGATCCTTGTCAATGGCCCCCACAACTACCGCAGCCCCCCGGCACGTTTGCGCCACTCAGAATCTGAAATACATGCTGGGGCCCGGTCCAAGCCCCCACATCGATCTCCTTGCTCGCGATGCGACGTGCCGATTCTTGCAGAGCGTCGTGCTCGCTGCCACCAGCACAGAATTCGCAATCCCCGTGCGCCGGAACTTCGACCCCGATCGCCGCCGCCCGCAAATGGGCGACATGGCAGAGAAAGGACACCGGACTTTCTCGGTCACCATTTTCCATTTCTCCGTTGGCCGGACACATCCCGCAAAGAGATTGGATGCGACACTGAAGGCACTTCGTCACTCGCGTGCGCTTGCGCTTTCGTAACTCGAACAAGGAGTTTTCCCACGCGGGCCTGAGTCCGGACTGGCGTATGTCGAAGGTTTCTTGCTGCGAAATCACACAGATACCCATTTCGCCATAGGCGTTAATGGCGAAAGTATTCATCCCTCCGCCACAGAAGTACACTGTGTCGTCATACGTGAGGTTGGGAGGATTCTCCATGTCGTGCTTCGCCAGCCTTCGGTACTCGCTCACGCCTTTAGGCGCATGCATATCGAGCGCGACAACTTCTTCCGGCGTAAGGCGCACCGCTAGCGGACTTTGAGAGCAGTCGATTCTCGGATTGATCTGGCCGTCCATCTTAAATTCCACACCTAGCTCATCCTCTGCGAACTGGCGCATCGCCACAACTTCATGCTTATTAATGCTGGTCGCGACCGTCTTCAACTTGAGCGGCAGGCCACGCTCACGCAGCAGTTTGATGCCGCGCAGGCAGCGGTCGTAGGAACCGGGGATCATGGTCAGCGCTTCGTAGGTTTCGCGGGTGCGGCCGTAGAGGGTGATTTCGATGGCGAAGGGCGGCCACTCCACCAGGTAGTCGGCGATCTTTTCCGTGATGAGCGTGCCGTTGGTGAAGAGGGTGATCAGAAAACCTTTTTGCTTGGCGTAGGTGTAGATCTCGAGAAAATCTTTGCGGGCAAAGATTTCGCCGCCGGTGTAGAGCAGCCAGAAGCAGCCCATCTCGACCAGTTCGTCGAGCATGCGGAAGTGTTCTTCCGTAGTCATTTCGCGGCTGCGGGCATCCTGGTCGCCCATGGGAAGATTGTTGTAGCAATGCTGGCACTCGAGCGGACAGCGCCGCGTCACTTCAATCGAAACCTGCATGGGCGCGCGCTGCCCCGCTTGCTTCTGATGCAAGTCCGCGCTGAATGCTCCGTAACTCAGTTGCTCCATGATCCCCCTGCCCTGCTTAACGTTGGGCGTTCACACTCGTCTGGCAATCGAAATCAACGTGAGCTTGTCGCGTGCGATTCTTGAGCAGCGCCATTCATCGCAAGCATCGATGATTCCGCGCGAAGGTCCTCGCGAGACTCCAGCAGCCCCGCGGCCAGCGTGTCACGCAGAAATTGTTTCACGTCGTTCTCCGCCTGCTCGTAGCCGACGGCATACTCCTGCTGCACGGCATCGACCAACTCGGCCAGATTCTTCGGCGACTCCAGCGACTGCCAGATCAACGATCCGGTCGCGTTAAAGCTGTAGATGGATGCCAGGTCGCCGACTTTGCCGCGCACCGGAACGATCAAAGTCTCTCCGGCGATGCGGCGCGAGACCACGGCTGGCGACCGCACATACACCGGCTGCAGCAACGGCATGGAGTTTTCTTCCCTGTGGTTTTCGACTGGTTTCGAGTCTCGAACAGAGATTGTGTCCATAGAATTTATAGGGTCATCCTCAGGTTTCGATTACCGCAGATGTTTGCGTGGAATGCAATTGAGCCTTTGGGCACAGGTATTCGGTTGGTTATAACCCTCGCTGGTTCTTGGGCGCCGTCGTGAAGATGAGTTACGGCATCGCGCAGAGACGATTCCGAGGTGGACAAAGGAAAGAAATCGTTATAAAACGAAATGCGGATCAAACAGACTGAAGCTCAGCTCGAACCTGTGTAATCTCACCCATGCCACTTTTTGACATCACCATCGCCGGCGAAATCAATCTGGATCTGATTCTTTATGGCGTTCCCGAGGAGCTTCCGCGCGAACGCGAACTGCTGGCGGAGCGCATGATGCTGACCCTGGGAGGGTCGTCCGCGATTGTGGCGCATAATCTTGCCGCCCTGGGCAGTCGCGTGGGATTTCAATCGCTCATCGGCGAGGACGATTTTGGACAGATTGCGCTCGATCCGCTACAGAAGGCTGGCGTGGACGTTTCGCGAGTGCGGCGTTCTTCGGGCGAGGCGAAGACTGGACTGACCGTGATCTTACAGCACGACAAATGGCGCAATATGGTGACTTATTCGGGAACCATTGCTGAGCTTGAGTTACACGCACTCGATCTTGAATACCTGAAAAATGCACGACACTTTCATCTCTCCTCTTTTTATTTGCAGCGTGCGCTGCGGCCTCGAATTCCTGAGCTGTTTCGCACCCTGAAAGAAGCTGGACTGACCATTTCGCTCGATACGAACGACGATCCCGACGATGGCTGGGAAGGCGGTTTGCAGGAGGCATTGCGCTACGTCGACATTTTTATGCCGAACGAGCGGGAGGCGCAAAAAGCTGCCGGGGTGGGTGATCTGGAAGCGGCGGTGCAAAAGCTTGCGAAGATTGTGCCTCTGGTGGTGGTGAAGCTGGGGCCGGAAGGAGCGATGGCGCAACGCGGGGCGGAGCGTTTCGTAAGTCCAGCCGTCAAAGTTGAAGCGGTCGATCCGGTGGGGGCGGGAGATAGTTTCGATGCTGGGTTCCTGCATCGATATTTACGCGGCGGAGATTTGCCGGCTTGCCTTGCGGCGGGCAATCTGGCGGGAGCTTTTTCCACCACGCGCCCGGGGGGGACGGAAGCGTTTCGAGACGTATCGTATCGTAATAGGTTCTACGGCGAGCATGCTGCGAAGCTTTGATTTGTCCCGCTCCAGGCTGCAGACTGTCAGACGCAGCCTAACGGGCGACGGGGGGGAACTCGACTCAAACGGAAAGGGCGACCACGGGGGCTGAAGCCCGAAGTCATTTCAAGGAGCTTACGCGGCGCTGAAGCGCCGCTCTTCCACGCTTGAGCACTGTTAAACGCCTGTGCACTCTTCCACGCTTGTGCGCTCTTCAGGGTTTTGCTGGAGGTTCTTAGGTCAAGCAAACCTCAGGCGCTAAAGCGCCGACACATTGAGCGACTTAGTGGCACGACTGAACGAGGTCGCTGAAAAACCCTGATTCATGCTGGTTCGGGAAGGGCACGAGTTCCACTCGTGCCGTTAAGTCGCTTAAAAATGGTGCGCGCTTTAGCGCCTGAGGTTTGCTCCGGAACACCAGAATGAGTTTTTCAGCGGCCTCTGAACGTCGTGGCCTTCCCGAGCCGGCCTGGGTAAGATTTTGCCGCAGGCTCTGAATGTCGTTCCTGTACCAAACCGGCAGGGACCAGAGTTTTTCGCATCCTGCTAAACCACGGTGACTTGGATTCCAGCTTTTTTTAAAGCCGCGAGGTCCGATTTTCGAACATCCTTGTCGGTAATCAAGTGGTGAATGGCCGAAAGTGGAGCGATCGACGACAAAGCGCGACGGCCGAATTTGCTGGAATCGCAAACAACCACCACCACGCGGGCAACGTCCATCATGGTGCGATTGACTTTGGCCTCGAGCAGGTTCGGTGTGGTCAAGCCATGCTCCACATCGAAACCGTCCACGCCCAGAAAAAGAATATCGGCATTTAGACGGCGCAGGGTTTCGTCCGCGACCGGACCGACCAGCGAAAAGGAATTTTTCCTTAGAGTTCCGCCGGTCAGGATCACTTCGAGCGAAGAGCCCGAGAGTTCAGCGGCAATATTGACGGCGTTGGTGATGATGGTCAGGTTTTCGAATTCGCGAAGCTGACGAGCGATGGCGGTGGTGGTGGTTCCGGAATCGAGAATCACGACCTGCCCCTCTTGCACCATGTGGGCCGCGGCCGTCGCGATCTGCAGTTTTTCCTTGCGATGCAACTTTTCTTTTTCGCGCAGCGTGGGATCTTCAAGAGCGCTTTCGCGCGCGGGAAGAGCGCCACCGTGGCTGCGATGAATGCGGCCGTGAGCCTGCAGGACATCCAGATCTTTTCGGATGGTGACCTGTGAAGTGTGGAATTGTTTTGCGAGGTCGACGACCAGGACGCGTCCGTCGCGATTCAGAATCTCGAGGATATGGCGGCGGCGTTCTTCGTTCAGCACAGGTCGATTCGACAAGGCATCTTTCTCAATGAAGCCTGGAGTCGTGGATTGAAAACTTTGTGCTGCGGATAGGCGACTATCGGCGGTCCTCGGACTCCGCTGGACATCTTATACGCGACACCGGAGCCGAAGAAAGGAAAAGTTTCGGAACGTCAAAAGTCGCTCCAGCGGCCCAAGAGAACCGCAGGCGCTAAAGCGCCGACGCACTTCAGCCACTTAGCGGCACGACTTAGTCGTGCCTTCCCGAACCTCCTGCAGATCGTTTTTCAGCGACCTCTGAAGTCGTGCCCTTCCCGAGCCTGATTGCATAAGAGTTTTTCCGCAGGCTCTGAAGTCGTGCACTATCAACAACCAATTCACTGACCCACATCCTTACTTTCCTCAAAGATGACAAAGTTTAATGTGCCGCCGTGGGCCCACCTTTCCCTACGGCTTTCTTCAACAGGAAAACAATGGGGACGCAGCCGAAGCAGACCAGCGCCATGTAGCGAAAATCGTCTACATAGGCCCAGAGACGGGCCTGTCCGGTGAGCGTGAGATTGATCAGTGCGTAGGCTTGCTGCAAGGCAGTGGTGGAGGAGGCTCCGCGGGTGGCCAGAAATTGCTGAGTTCCCTGCAGCGTCTGGTCGACCGTAATGCGTCCCGGACTGAGCGACGCTACCAGTTCGCTGCGATGAGTTTGCTCGTGCCGGGTGACAATTGTGTTGACCACGGAGATTCCGATACTCCCGCCAATGTTGCGCAGCAAATTGTAGAGGCCGCTGGCATTGCCGATTTCTTCGTTCTTCAAGAAAGCCATGGCGGTGGTGGAGAGCGGGACGAAGACGCAACCGGAGCCGAAACCGCTGATCAGAATTGCCCACAAGAAAGTCCATTGTCCAATGGACAGGTTGACCTCGCCGAACCACAGGCTGGCCGCGCCGAACAGGGCGAAGCCGAAGGCGATGAGCCAGCGGTTATCCATTTTTGCGGTTAAGAACCCGATGATGGGCATGGCGACGATGGCGCCAATGCCGCGGGGACTCACCGCCCAACCCGCCGCCAGCGCTGTGTATCCCATCAATTCCTGATAGAACAGCGGCAGCAGCGTAATCAAGCCGTAAATGCCTGCGCCGAACAACCCGATCAGCAGGCATCCGACGGCGAAGTTGCGATGGCGGAAGACACGCAAATCTACCAAGGGTTGTTTGTGCCGAAATTCGCGAATCAGAAAAGCGACGAAACTGATGACCAGGATGGCGGCCGCCCAGCGGATCCAAGTGGCGCCGAACCAATCGTCCTCCTGGCCTTTATCGAGAATAATTTGCAGGGCGCCAAGCCAGACGGCCAGTAAGCCTAGACCGATGCCGTCAAACTTTCCGGGGTGCGCATTCTTGATGTAAGGAGGATCCACCACGTAACGCGAGATCATAAATATGGCGAAGACGCCGACGGGTATGTTGATGTAGAACGCCCATCGCCAGGAGTAGGAATCGGTGAGCCAGCCACCGAGCGTTGGGCCGAGGACGGGCGCGACTACGACTCCCAAAGCAAAGACGGCCATGGCCAAGCCACGTTTCTGCGGAGGAAAGGTTTCCAGCAGAATGGACTGGGATAAAGGCTGCAGGGCGCCGCCTCCGGCGCCTTGCACGGCGCGCGCGATGAGAATCAAAGCCAGGCTGGTCGCCGATCCGCAGGCAAAAGAAGAGATCGTAAAAATTACGATACAGGTAATGAGAAACCGTTTGCGTCCGAAGCGCAGCGAGAACCAGGAACTGGCGGGCAAGATAATGGCATTCGCGACCAAGTAACTGGTGAGCACCCAGGTGGCTTCATCGTTGGTCGCTGAGAGGCTTCCCGCTATATAGGGAAGAGCGACCGCCGCGATGGAAGTGTCCAGCACTTCCATGAAGGTGGCCAGCATCACCGCGATCGCGATGAGCCACGGATTACTTGGAGCCGGGGACGAGCTGCCGCTTGCCGGTGGTGCAGTCATTATGTTTTTCACCCAAGCTACTCGCCCAAGCTAACAAGTGGGAACAGGAATTTACAGATGCTTGGATAGGTCTCCCGGTTTCAAGGATGTTTCGTCACGATCGCCGTGAGCTTCATTTCGAAGGACAGTGATTCGCCCTCGGATTTGCGGAATAAGTTGTGCGGAACTTCGACGATGCCGGGCCTTCGACTATGATGTTTGACAGGGAGAATTTCATGGCCGAGGAATTAGCGGATAAGCAATGCATACCATGCCGCGGCGGGGTTCCGCCCCTTAAGGGGAAAGAACTCGAAGCGCTCAATAAAGTCATACCTGCTTGGACGGTGGTCGATGAACATCACGTGACGCGAGAATACAAATTCCCCGATTTCGCCAAGGCGCTGGAATTCGTGAATCGCGTGGGAGCGCTGGCAGAGCAGCAGGGTCACCATCCCGACATTTTTTTGGCGTGGGGAAAAGTGGGGATCACGCTATGGACGCATAAGGTCGACGGGCTGACGGAGAGTGATTTTATCATGGCGGCGAAGATCGAGCGGCTGAAGATCGATCGAATGCCGGGCTAGAAATTTCGTGATTGGTTGATTCCAAAGCGGTCGACTTCCCTCGACGAACACGCGAGGCACCTGCGAGGGGCGTCCCAGTTCGGCCGCACTCCGCACGACTCTCGCTTGACGCAGAGTTCTACCTGCGCCTAAGATTCCGCTGCCATCCCGCTAACCAAGGCGGGGATTATTCGTCAGGTAGACAGAAAAATGAAACCATTCTTTCTCTCGTCTTTGCTTCGCTCGTCTTTGTTTTGGTTCGTGGTCGTATTTGGGGCCATCCTCTTCGCGGCAGTTCCAAACGCGTGCGCGCAGGGCGATGAAATTGTTCCCAACGAAAATCTGGTGGCGGAAGGTATACCGAAGATCCCCGCCGCGCTGGCCGAATCGGTCGGCCGCTACGGTGAATTTCGCGCGGGCAGTTTCAGCAGTTGGCATCCCAGGCGGAGAGAGATGCTGATCGAGACGCGCTTCGGCGACACCGCGCAGGTGCATCTGGTGAAGTTCCCCGGAGGCGCACGAACGCAGCTCACGTTTTTTCCCGACCGCATTTCAGACGCCATCTACCAGCCGGTGAATGGGGATTCGTTCTTGTTTTCGAAGGACGTTGGGGGCGGCGAGTTTTTTCAGCTCTACCGTTACGATCTTGCCAGCGGCGATATCAAGCTGCTCACCGACGGCAAGTCACGGAACACCAGTCCCCATTGGTCCTACGATGGAACCTACGTGGCCTATGGCTCTACGAAGCGCTCCGGGAACGACGTGGACATCTGGGTGGTGAAGGCCGAGGACCCGGCGAGCGCGCGCATGGCGGCGCAGATGGAAGGCGGTGGGTGGGACGTATCCGACTGGTCGCCAGATGGCAAGCAGTTGCTGGTTGAGAAATATGTTTCCGCGGCCGAGACCTATGTCTGGCTGATTGACGTGGCCAGCGGGAAGAAAGAGTTGCTCACTCCCAAGGCTACGGAGCCCGTGGCCTATAACAACCCGCGCTTTGCCAAGGATGGCAAGGGTGTGTATTTCACCAGCGATCAGGATTCCGAATTCGCGCGGCTGGTTTACCTCGACCTGGCGAGCCGCAAGACTGTGGTGCTGACGCCGGATCTCAAGTGGGATGTGGAGGAACTCGATCTCTCGAACGATGGGCGCTGGATCGCTTTCGAAGCGAATGAGGACGGGATCAGCAAGCTGCACGTACTGGATACCAGAACGAAGAAAGAGATTCCGGTGCCCAAGTTGCCAATCGGCGTGCTCAGCGGTATCGCGTGGCGGGACAACAGCCGCGAAGTGGCATTCAGCCTGAGCACTGCCAGCTTGCCTTACGATGCTTATTCTCTGGACCTCGCAACCGGCAAACTGGAGCGCTGGACCTTCAGCGAAACCGGCGGCCTGGATACTTCCGGGTTTGCGGAGCCGCAACTCATTCACTGGAAGTCATGGGACGAGCGTTCGATTTCCGCTTTTCTCTACAAGCCTCCAGCGAAGTTTTCCGGCAAAAGGCCGGTGATCGTCGATATTCACGGTGGTCCGGAAGCGCAGGCGCTTCCCGACTTTCTAGGACGGGATAACTATTATCTGAACGAACTGGGCATTGCGATTATTTATCCCAACGTTCGCGGCTCGACCGGATACGGTAAGACGTTTCAAAAGCTGGACAATGGTTTTCTACGCGAGGGATCCTACAAAGACATCAGTTCCCTGCTGGACTGGATTCAGACGCAGCCGGATTTGGACGCGGGCAAAGTGATGATTACGGGCGGAAGCTATGGCGGGTTCATGACGCTGGCGGTGGCCACGAATTACAACGATCGCATCTGCTGCTCGGTGGATGTGGTGGGGCCGTCGAATCTGGTTACATTTCTTGAGCACACTTCGGGGTACCGCCAGGATTTGCGGCGGGTGGAGTATGGCGATGAGCGCGACCCTAAGATGCGGGAATTTCTGGAACGGATTGCACCCGCGAATAACGCCAGGAACATTACCAAACCCCTTTTTGTAATTGCGGGGCAGAACGATCCCCGAGTTCCGGCGAGCGAGTCGGCGCAGATGGTCGCAGTGGTTCGCAAGAATGGAACGCCGGTGTGGTGGCTGCTGGCCAAGGACGAGGGGCACGGATTCGGCAAGAAGAAGAATCGCGACTATCAGTTTTATGCGACGGTGATGTTTGTCAAAGAATATTTGCTGAAGTAGGTGCTTCGACGGCAGGATTTGGGGGAATTTCGACGAGGCGGCTACGAAGACGGGCGCAGTTTGATCTTAAGATCTTCGGCGATCTGCCGGCCGTGGAAGCGGCCGTTCTCGATGAAAATTTCGTTGGTTCGCGAACCAGCGACGATCACGCCGGCAACGTAGATTCCTGGGACGTTGCTCTCGAGCGAGAGCGGATCACAAACCGGACGGTGCTGCTCGGCGGAAAGCTCAATCCCCATGCTGCGAAGGAAATCGTAATCGGGATGGTAGCCGATCAGCGCGAAGACAAAATCATTTTTTAAGCGAAGCGTTCCGCGCGGAGTGTGGATTACTACGTGGTCCAGGCCAATCTCCTGGACCGTGCTTTCGAAGTAGGCTTCGATCTCGTTGTTCTTGATGCGGTTTTCCAGGTCCGGCTTTATCCAATATTTAACGTGATGGTGCAGGTGTGCGCCGCGATAGACCAGCGTGACCCGCGCGCCATGGCGCCATAGGTCCAAGGCTGCGATGGCAGCGGAGTTTTTGCCTCCGATGACCAGGACATCGGTGTCGTAATAAGGATGAGCATCGCTGTAGTAATGCGAGACCTTGGATAAATCCTCGCCGGGAATGCAAAGCTGGTTGGCAAGATCGTAGTAGCCGGTGGATACGATCACTTTACGGCAACGGTAATCGCAGGGGCGTCCCGCACGGTCGGCGGCGGTGATGCTGAAGTCTCCGTCCTCGCCCATCACGGTTTTGACCCACTCATATTGGCGGATATCGAGATGGTAATGCTCGGTCACTTTACGGTAATACTCGAGGGCTTCCTCGCGCGTGGGCTTTTGGCGAGCCGTGGTGAAGGGGATGTCACCGATCTCGAGCAGTTCCGGAGTGGTGAAAAAAAGCATGTTGGCTGGGTAGTGGTAGAGCGAGTTCACCAGACAGCCTTTATCGACGACGATAACGCGAAGACCGACCTTCTGCGCCTCGATGGCGCAAGCCAGACCGGTGGGTCCGGCTCCGATCACCAGCACATCGGTGCGAGTCTCTGGATGCGGACGAAGCTTGGCCTGGGCTATAGCTTCGACATCTTTTTCAACGTCGGCGGCAATCAGAAGTTCGGGCATGACTTCTCGGCAGCTGCTATCTCCGCAGGCGCAAAGCGCGCACATCGGAGACCGATGATTCTAGCATGCGACGGATGGAACGAAAGCGGACTGACTTCATTCGCTTGTGGCTCAGTTTGGAAATCAGGCTGCTCTGCG
>Ga0302140_10011530_pt1 | contig 10869 bp, 9 predicted proteins | sample I_Bog_E1_1_FD_202095 | JGI IMG/M metagenome (GOLD analysis project Ga0302140, IMG submission 202095) | Peat permafrost microbial communities from Stordalen Mire near Abisko, Sweden - I_Bog_E1_1 | ecosystem: Environmental > Terrestrial > Soil > Wetlands > Peat | place: Sweden: Abisko, Stordalen...
GTGGATGAAGTGCTGGCGGTGGGGGACATGGAATTCCAAAAAAAATGTTTGGGCAAAATGGAGGATGTCAGCAAAGGCGGCCGCACCGTGTTGTTTGTCAGTCATAACATGGATGCCATTTTGCGCATGTGCTCCCAGGCCATCTTGCTGAAACAAGGTTCCGTTGCTTTTCTCGGGCCCGCCCGCGAAGCGGTCGGGCGTTATACCCAGGAACATACCAGCCAGCCGGCGAAAATGGTCCTGGCCCAAGCAACCCCGGCCCCTTACGCCCGGCGGGGAATCATATTCGACAGCGTGGAATGGTCGTCGGCCACCCCCGCGCCATGGACGCTGCCTTTTGGCGAGCCGATTGCATTCTCCATATCGTTTGAATGCTTGAAAAACACCCGTTTTGTAGCGCTGGGCCTCGCGCTGTATGCGCCGTCGGGAACCGAGATCGCCTCCACGTCCAGCATTGGATCCAAGCCCGAGATCCATCTCGCTCGCGGACGCTACACCATGAATGTTATTTACCAGTCGTTGAAACTGGTCCCCAATACCTATACCTTTGGCATTGGCATCAAGTCGGAAGCCGGCTGTGAAGACCATTTCCCAAAGGCTTTCACGGTGGATGTCGTTCCCTCTCCCGATTCCAGCCGGTTCCAAACCGACACGTTCGAGGGTTATATTGTTCCTGACGTCATTTATGAGCTTGCCCAATAATTCGACCATACTTAATAGCCTAAGAACCAAAACTAACCAGTTGCTCGCCCCTTGGGGATTGGCGTTCACCCGCGTGCCCAAGCGCAGCTGGCTGTGGGGCAAGCCGGTCGTCAGCGTTCCGGTTGGCTCATTCCGTATCCAAATCCCCACCGCCAATCCGCTTTCCTCCCATTATCTCCTTGAACCGCATTGCATCAGCCAACTCGGGCGCCTGACAAAATTAATCCGGCGCAAGTATCCGGCGCTGCACGCGATTGACGTGGGGGCCAATGTCGGCGATACCGCCTGTATCATCAAATCCGCCGAGGACATTCCTTTGATCTGTATCGAAGGCGATCGGTTCTCCTTCGCCTTCCTGCAAAAAAACACCGCGCAATTTTCCCATACTTCGGCCTACAACCTGTTCCTGGGCGAGAAAACCGGTTTGATCCAGGCCGACCTCGAAAAGTCCGGCTGGAACACCACCATCAAGCCCGGTGCCAGCCTCGCCGCCCGCGAGGTCCAACTCACCAGCATCGACGATTTTATCGGCCGGCAGGAAGCCTGCGGAACCATGAAATTGTTCAAAGTGGACACGGAAGGTTTTGACTGCCCTATTATTCGCGGCGGGCGGGAATATATCCGGCAGGTGTCACCCGTCATCGTCTTTGAATATAATCGCGAGAATATGGACGCCCTCGGTGAAAAAGGACTGGACACCTTGGCCATGCTCGAACAGTTGGGGTATTCAAGGATTTTTTTCCATGATCCCGTCGGGCGGTATTTGCTTTCCACCACGCTCGACCAACGGACTTTGCTGCGGGACCTCCATGAATATGCCGACGGGCGGCGCGGCAACATTTGTTATTACGATCTAACCCTTTTTCATCAGCACGACCATGACTTGGCGGAGCAATTTGCCCAGGGTGAACAGGCAGTCCGCGATGCCTCCGACCATGTGCGGTCGCCCGGTGATTAGCTGGTCATGGAAAAAATCGCCAGTTTCCTCCGCGCCAGGCTGCAATCCTTCCCGGTCACAAGGCCCGCCTACCTCCTGCTTCGCCAATGCAAAAGAGGCGGCATTGGCTTGGCCTCCCTCTTCAAGAGCGGTTGGTTTATCGCAACCCGGATAATTCCCGGACTTCTCAAATATCGCCGCCAACCCGTATTGCTTAGCCGCCAATTCGGAGCCGGGGATATCATCTGCACCTTTCCGGCCGCGCAGCGGTTGCGCGCCAGGCATCCCCAGGCGGAATTCATTTACAACTGCGGCGCGGATTTTGATAAACTGCCCTTGCTGGCGGGGGTGGCGTCCCGTACCGTTTCCACCGACGTCCCCGCGCTTAAGCGATACTGGCCGTTTTTCTTTGCCGCGATTTACGAGTTTGAGTGTGGCAACGACGGCAAGAACTACTATGTATCGGATGAATTCCCTATCGAGGCCTTTTGCCAGCAGCACGGCGTGCCGCCCACCCGCGACCATCCTGTATTGATTTTGCCGGACGCCACCCGAAGCCGCGCCTCCCAGCGCCTTGCCCGCGGTCTCCACGCCACCGGTCCCTTGATCGTGTTTCACACCGGTCCCACTTGGCTGATCCGGGAATGGCCGCACGCGTCCTGGTGTCAGTTGATCGGCCGGCTGCAATCCGCCGGGTTCGTCAACCTTGTCCAGGTCGGCGCCAGTCGAAACGCCTTTCTGGGCGAACTGAAAACCCAGCCCATCCCGGGCGTCTTTTCCCTCGTGGACCAGCTTGACTTGGAAGAAACGATTGGCGTGATTGCTCAAGCTAGTTTGCTGGTTGGCATTGATTCCGGTTTGCTGCACATGGCGGCCTGGGTCCAAACCCCCTTCGTCGGGATCTGGGGGCCCACTTCCCCGGAAATGCGCTTTTCCGGAAACTGCCGCCAATCGCCGGTAGTCAGCACCGTCCCGTGTCAGGGCTGTCATCATCGTCTGCCCTGTTTGCATTGGATCAGTGGCTGTCAAAATAACATCGCCTGCATGACGGAAATCGCTGTCGAGCGCGTGTTCCAAGCCTGTCTCCAGGAACTAAACCGGCAGAAATAATGTCGCTGCTATCCCGGCCTCCAGCGGATCTCGGTGAGTTCGCCAGCCCGTGCGCTTGCCGGGGTGAAACCGTCGTCACGTCGGTTCCATATTATTTGGGTTCTGGCCTTCTGTGCGCGGAAATTCGCCTTGCCTTGTAGCGCGCCCATCTGAATTGCTACGCCGACAGTCGCCGCGTTTCCCTGTGCGGTGAAAGGTCAATGTGTTCATTGTGAATTAAGCATTGACAATGTGACTTAATGTGCTATCATTGGATCGTTATAGTGAACCATAACCAAATAAACAATTATGCTCCGCAAAGGTAAAATCGCCCGTCTCCCCCGCGCCCTGCGCCATGAACTCAACCGCCGCCTCGCCGATAACGAGGACGGCGGCGCCACCCTCAACTGGCTTAACGCCTTGCCCGAGGTCAAAGCCGTCTTGGCCCGCGACTTCGGCGGCGAGCCCATCGGCAAACAAAACCTCTACGAATGGCGCCAGGGCGGCTTCGTCGAATGGCAGACCCGTCAGGACCTGCTCGAACAAGCCCGTGACCTCGCCGCCGATGCCGAGGAACTGGACGCCGCCGCCAACGGCAAGCTGCTCGACGGCCTGGCCACCGCCCTGTCCATCCGTTACTCCGCCACCCTCGCCAATTGGGACGGCGTGGACAACGAAGCCATCCGCGGCCAACTGCGCATCCTGCGCAGCTTCACCCAGGACATCGTCGCCTTGCGCCGCTGCCAACAGGGCGCCGCCCGCTTGAAAATCGACCAGATCCCCTTCGACCGCGAAGAGAAGAAACTCGCCGACGCTGCCGCGCAGGCAAAGATCGATCAGGAACGTGGCGATCAGGCTCAAAAATATTTGGAGGAACAATGGCGGCTAATGAAATTGGCCGAAGCTCAAGCGGCGGCCGCTGCGCCCGTTGCCGCCTCTCCCACCCCTGCCGCCGCCCGGTACCCGTCTGACCGAAATGTCCCACCGGCCAACCCCGGTTTGCCGCCCACCCGTCCCGCCACCGTCCACGGGTAAAACCAGGTAAAACCAAAAATGAACCTCAGGCATCGCCTACCCGCCGGTTTTAGGCCGGATATCCCGGCCCGGGGTCCCGCCGCAACCAACTCGCGGTCAAACCAGGTAAAACCAGAATGCCCCGCGCATAAACCCTGCCCGGCATTTCCATTTGCCGCGACCTGCTACTTTGAATGCGGTGGCGACGGCAGGATGAATGCCCAATCCTGAGAGAAGTTTTGAAATCCGGACATGGACCGGCTATTTTGCCTCCATGTTCTGCTCGCGAACTTGGAAAATTCAAATCCTGTCCACGCATTTGCTCGGCCCCGAAAAAATCCATCGGCGCACTGCGCCAAGTCCGGGCCGCCTCGAACAAGGCGGACGTCAGTTGCAAGGTCGCCCCCGCTTTCATTGAGTGCGTCGAAACCAAATCCCCCGGCGCGTAGCATGACTGACAAAAACACTAACGGGCAGAATCCGCTTGCCCCCGTTCGCAGGCGCAGCCGTCTCTGGCACCTGGAGGCTTTGCGGGGAATTGCCGCGCTCCATGTCGTGTTGAACCACATCTTCAACAGTTATTTGAACGTGAAACACAGCCTGTGGAATATTCCCTTCCGCTTTGGCCAGGAGGGGGTTTTGATTTTTTTCCTCCTTTCCGGATTTGTCATCTGTTACGCGCATGGCGCCCCGGGTGAGGATGCTGGCGGTTTCAAGACCTACCTGTTCAAACGCGGACGGCGGATTTATCCAATTTTTGTGCTTTCTCTCGGATTGGCATATGCCATCCAGTGCCTCGGAAGCAACCATCTCGTACCGATGGATTTCAGGTCATTGGCAGGTAACCTCTTGATGCTGCAAGATAATCCCAACAGGTCGGGCGTTTTTGTGCTGCCTTTTGCCGATAATGAGCCGCTCTGGTCGCTTTCCTATGAGTGGTGGTTTTATATGATGTTTTATCCCATCAACCGCTGGGTGCCCGCCTCAAAACAAAAATACCTCGTGATGTTCCTCTGCGCCCTCGGGCTTTCAGGCAACGCGTTCATCCCGAACACGGTTTTCAATTTTCTGGTGTTTTTCCCAATCTGGTGGGCGGGAGTTGAAATGGCCAGGGAATTCACAGCCACAGGAAATCTGACGATCAAGCGGCAGGGCGCCATGCTCTTGCTGCTGATGGCGCCCGCACTTTACTGTGGTGTCGGGGTTTGGCGAAGCCAGGCGGCCGAAATTCACATTTCATACCTGACCTTCCCCTTCATGGGTTTCCGCTACTTTGGCATGGCGGTTACCTTTATACTCATCATGTTCGCCTGGAAGCGCTTTGGTTTCGCCGGATTTAAGCTAACCATAGGACAATTCCAAGGCGTGGGCGCCATTTCGTATGCGCTTTATTTGTTCCATTTTCCGCTGATTTGCGACCTGCGCCTGCTCAGTGGTGAAACGTCCCCCATCTTCTATATCGATCTGTTCCTGCGAATTGTCATCGCCTTCGCGCTGGCCTGGCTGACCGAACGGCATTTGCAGAAATGGATCAATTCCGCCACCAACCCCTGGCTCGTCCTGTTGGCCAAGAATCAAACCGCGGGTGGTGAACTTGCCGGAAAATAGCGTCCCGCGGATTTTTTAATTTTGCCCTGTCAACCTCCACGGCAGCCCAGTGAGGGCATGACCCCACAAACAGAATATGAAGCTGGACGCAATGGATGGCGCCGCGCGGGAAAATCAAATGAAGCGGGAGGAAGTGCGGAGATTAACGGCGGCGAAAATCCTTAAGCTTTGCGGAAGCCTTAAAAATGATGTTCATTATTTTTTTGGGCAGAATCTTTCGCCCCCAGCCCAGGATTCTTTCACGGCGATATTTGCCATGGTGAAAAAGGACTTCAGGATGTTCGAGTGACTCTTTGTCAATGCCGGATTTGGCGATGAGTTCGTTGGCCACAAAAATACAATTGCCGGTGTGGCAAACTAATCCATAGCCCTTGTTCCTGCCCAGTTCCACCAGCGAAGAAAAGCTGGCGCCATGATGTTTGGGCGGGGCATGCAATTGTTTGACGCCGGGCGGCAGTTGATTGTTGCTTTCGATCACCACTATTTTGGGGCGGTAATCAACGACCCCCTTCCAGACCTGCCAGTCTACCGAATCGATGTCGATGGACAACAGGTCAAAATCCCGGGGGGATCGGCGTTTTCTGCAGCAACCGATCCAGCCGGTTTTCGCCTTCCTCGCCGACCATGGCGCAAATCGCGTGCAGCCGGTCGGGAAATTGCCTCTTGGTGGCGAGTAAATCCTGATACCGCCGTTCGTCAGCTTCGATGTCCACGGCGTTCCAGCCGGCATGCTCCAGAAGATTAAAGGTGTTGCTGAGGTTCTTACCATCCCAGGCTCCAAATTCCACCGACCAGCCGGGGCCGATTTGCAAACGTCGGCACAACTCCTCAATGATCCCATCCTCACCATTTTGACTGTAACGATTCCAAGCGTATTGAATCAAGGGCTTCATGAAAAAAATGAACCCTAGAGACCTGTCAGCGTGCGATCAAGGGCTAATTTTGCAAGGCCTGGGCCGTGATGCAGGCATGATTATGCATGCGCTGCCACCGCTTCCCCATAAAACGCCCGGAGTTGTTCGTTAACCCGGCGCATGGTAAAATGCTGCCCCACATGCGCGCGCGCGGCGGCGGACATCACGGCCAGGCGCGCCCGGTCGCGGTCGAGGCGCTCCAGAAAATCCGCCAGGGCCGCCACGGCCGCCACCGGATTGCTTGCCGGCGCGGCAAAACCGGTCTCGGGGGTGATTTGTGAGGCGGGGCCGCCAATGTCCAGGCAGCCCACTGGCCGGCCCGCCGCCATGGCCTCGAGACACACATTGCCAAAACCCTCGTGCAGCGCCGGATGGAGCAGCACGTGTGACCGCCCTAGCCGGTCGAGCACATCCGCGTATTTCGGCAGGGTGCCCAGAAATTTCACCCGGGCGGAAACGCCGGTCGCCGCCGCGGTTCTTTCCAGCTCCGCGCGGAAGGGACCCTCGTTGACAATCCACAATTCCGCCTGCGGACTGGTGGTGGCGAATTTGGCAAAGGCCCGGATGGCCAGGTAAAATCCCTTCCAATAGACGTGGCGCCCCACGCAAATCGCCCGTAGTGGTCCAGGCGGCGGATCCGGCAGCGCGGCAAACTGCGCCAGGTCCGCCTCCGTCACGGCGGTTTGCGGCAGGCGTTCAACCCGCGGCGCACCCAGGCGCCGGAGCGCCTCGCAACTCTCGCGCGTGACTCCAATGGCAATGGTCGCCGCGCGCGCGGTGTCGCGCAGCGAGGCCGTGTGTTCACAAAGGTTGCGCGCGGTGTCGCGCGCCACTTCAATCAGCTGGCAACGTAACGGTAATTCCCGCACAAACGCGCGCGGCGGCGTTTCGGCCGCCCCCACGGGTCCCCAAATGAACGGAACCTTCAAGACGCGCAAACCGCTGGGCGACCAGTACCGGCCATAGGTGAGGTGGTGGACCAGATCGAAGCCCACGCGCGCGTGCAGATCGCGGACGACCCCGCGCAAATTTTCCTGCCAGAGATGATAGTAGATGGCGGAGGTGGCAGTATGGTTGGAAAGCCGTTGCAGCACCGGATTGAGCTTGATGAAAACCGGGTGAAAATTGGGCAGCGGATTCGTGGCGAGCCACGGCTCCGTAAGTTCGCGGTAACGATGGGCATCCGCGATGACGGTCCAGACCTCGTGCTCCTTCAAGGCCTCATGGATCATCCGCCAGGCGTTGCCTGGTTCGGAAGTCTGACACGGAAAACAGGAATACGCCGACAGCAAAACTTTCATGATCGCGTTGGCCGCAGGATATTGAGGGGGTCGCCGAAAAGCGAGCCACATTCAGATCAATTTGACGGGATGCACGGTCCAGCTGCCATGCTGGCGCGCCAGTTCAATCGTTACCCCCTCCGCCGAGTGCCGGACATATTCATTTTGATCGCCAAAATTGCGCAGCCGGTATCCCAGGTGGTGCGCGACCGTCGCAAGATAGACTTCAACATAGACCTTGATTTCCTCGGGTTGCCGCGCCACCCGCAGGAAAGCTTCGCGCGTCCAAAAGGAGGCCGAACCGTGCATTTGCAGCACCGTGTCCTTCTCCGGCCGCACGCTGATGCCTTCCCAAAAGGCCGCGAATTCCGGGTCCGCCACGTGATACAGGAAGAAAGGATTGTTGGTCCCTTCGATTCGCCGCAAATGATGCGCCAGAATGTCGGCCCGCTCGTCCTGCAGGCGCTGCAACAGCCGGGCCGCCAGATCGGGAACCAGCGGCAGATGATCATATTCCGCAAAATACACGTGGGTAAAATCCAGGTGCGACGGCTCGAGTAAATATTGCGCCCCAGCGCGCCAGATGCCGCCATAGCTCTGTTTGTCCCGCTGGAGGTCACGGACCCGCAGCCGCGGATCGTCGATGAATACGCGCGGCACATCGGGCAGGGTTTGAAAATTGGCCGCCGTCCCCCCATAGGCGATCAGGAGATCCGCCGGGTCGCTATATGCCGACCACCACCGCAGCAGCTTCTGAATCTGCGCGGCGGGTTGATGGGCGAGAATAAGATTAAGAACGCGGCTCATGCGGGAAATCCGGTGACGGGTGCTTGGTAAAGCCCAGGGTGGACCGCCATTGAACCATTTGGGTTTGGGGGCGGAAGATCGGTAGCAGGTCGGGGCTGGTCCCGAAAAATAGAATCCGCCCGCGCCAGGGCAGCAGCAGGGCGCGGCCAATGATTTCCCCGGTGCGCACGTCGCGAATGTCCGAGGCGAGCAGGTTGATCAACCCGAGCGCCAGCGGACGAAGCAATTTCATTTTGATTTTACTCATAAGCCAGGAACTTAAACCACGGTCTTCAGACGGTCGAATTCGGCCAGCGCCATGCCCACCACCTGGTCCATGTTATAGTATCGATACGTGGCGAGGCGGCCGACAAAACTGACATTTTTTTCCGAATCCGCCAGCCCCGCATACCGCTGGTAAACAGCCTGCGCGTCCGGGGCCGGAATGGGATAATATGCCTCCCGTCCGGGGAGATAGTCGGCCGGGTACTCCCGCACAATGGTGGTAACCGGCAATTTCTGGCCGGTGGCATGTTTCATTTCGACAATCCGCGTGAATTCCTCGTCGTTCGGATAGTTTACCTGCAGCGCCGGTTGAAAATATTCCTGGGGCAGCGTCTCCGCCTCGAAGCGCAACGAGCGGTAGGGCAGGGGACCAAAACGCAGGTCGTAAAATTCATCAATGGCGCCGGTGTAAATCAAGTGCCGGAATCGGACCAGGCGCAGCGCCGCCCGATAATCGGTCCGCAACTGGACCTCGACGCCGGGACGAGTCAGCAGCCGTTCAAACAGCCGGGTGTAACCATCCTTGGGCAAAGCCTGGAATTTTTCAGCCAGATAGCGATCATCCCGGTTGGTCCTGACCGGAATGCGCCCGCATACCGAGGCGTCGAGTTCCTTCGGATCACGGCGCCATTGCTTGCGCGTATAATTCTTGAAAAACATTTCATAAAGTCGATGGCCGACTTGGGATAGGATGACTTCCTCGGAATTCCGCGGGTCGTTGATGGGCACCCGCCATTGGGCCAGGGTGGCGGCCATTTCCTCACTCGTGGACGGACGTCCCAACAACTGCTCAAAGGTATTGAGATTGATGGGGAATTGCCAAAATCGCCCGTGCGTCCAGGATAAGATCCGGTACTCGACCGGCACCCAATCCGTGAACTGGCTCAAATACTCGACAATCCGGTCGGAGTTGGTCCGGAAATAATGCGGGCCATAGCCATGCAGGAGCACGCCCGCGCCGTCATGATAGTCATACGCGTTTCCCCCGATATGGTTCCTCCGGTCAACCACCAGGCATGACCTGCCCAATTGTGAATTCAACCGTTCCGCCAGAACCGCCCCGGCGAATCCGGCCCCGACAATCAAATAGTCGTACTGCGCACGGTCATGCATTTTTAGGATATTTTAAGGGTCCGGCAGGTGCCTGTCGATGGTTTCATACGGATCACGGACCAATTATTGCATTCGCCATCGGGTTGCGGGATAATCCACCCCATGAAATCCCCCCGGCTCCGCTTGGCCATGCTGCTCGTCACTTGTTTGATCCCCGTTTTGGGGGCGAACCGCGCCGCCGCGGAACCGGTTTCAAGCAATACCCTCGTGCCCGCCGAAACCCCCGCCCAACGCGACGCGCGCATGGCTTGGTGGCGTGAGGCCCGGTTCGGCATGTTTATCCATTGGGGCGTTTATTCCGTTCCCGCCGGCACCTATCATGGCCAGCGCGTTCCCGGCATCGGCGAATGGATCATGAACCGCGCCAAAATCCCCATGGCCGAATACCAGCCGTTCGCCAGACAATTTAATCCCACAAATTTTAACGCCGAACAGTGGGTCCGCCTGGCCCGGGCCGCCGGCATGAAATACATCGTGATCACCTCCAAACATCACGACGGCTTTGCCATGTTCGATTCACAGGCCAGCGACTGGAACATCGTCAAGGCTACCCCCTATGCCCATGACCCGCTCCGCGACCTCGCCGCCGCCTGCCAAAAATATGACCTCCGGCTCGGGTTCTATTACTCCCAGGCGCAGGATTGGAACAACGGCGGCGCAGCCGCCGGCGGCCAATGGGATCCCGCCCAACAACACGACATGGATGATTACCTCCAGCGCATTGCCGTGCCGCAAATCCGCGAAATTCTCAGCCACTACGGAAAAATTTCCGTGCTCTGGTTTGATACACCGGTGGACATGAACCGGGCGCGCGCCGAAAAAATCCTGCCCCTGCTCCAGCTCCAGCCCGGCATCATCTGGAACAACCGGCTCGGCGGCGGTTTCAAGGGCGACACCGAAACCCCGGAACAGCATGTCCCGGCCACCGGCTATACCAACCGCGACTGGGAAACCTGCATGACCATCAACGACACCTGGGGCTACAAATCCTACGACCAGAATTTCAAGTCCACCGAAACCCTCCTGCGTAACCTGATCGATATTGCCAGCAAGGGCGGCAATTACCTGCTCAATGTCGGACCGGACGCCACCGGCGAGATTCCCGGCCCCGAAATTGATAGGCTGGTGCAAATTGGCGCGT
>Ga0302140_10011532_pt1 | contig 10869 bp, 11 predicted proteins | sample I_Bog_E1_1_FD_202095 | JGI IMG/M metagenome (GOLD analysis project Ga0302140, IMG submission 202095) | Peat permafrost microbial communities from Stordalen Mire near Abisko, Sweden - I_Bog_E1_1 | ecosystem: Environmental > Terrestrial > Soil > Wetlands > Peat | place: Sweden: Abisko, Stordalen...
CCCTGGTCGCTCTTCATCTCATTCCTCAATTCAACCTGCCCCTTCCGCATACATTTATCCTCGCTCCGATCAATCTCTATCTGCCCTATTTGGCTCCTATTCTCCGGCTCCCCCAACTTGTCGTCCTTCCTCATCTCATAAGCTTCTTGCACCCTCGTCGCTCCACTTCCTCCAGCAAGCTATCGGGCCCTGGGAGAATCACGCAAATCTCGGACATTGGCGCGTCGCTTGTCCTTCCCGGTCATCGTCTGAAGATTTGGTAATAGACGCAAGGCATCTGTTATACTGAGGTACCACCCTCGCACTTTCCCATGTCCCAGTCCATCACCCCAACAATTTCTTTGACTCCATTGTTTCTTGGGCGCACCTGTCAGCAGTAGAAGATCAGATTCAGGGAACCGAGAGCGGCAGCCACCCTCGTCTTCAAGGATTAACTTCTTCTTTCTTACGTCCGGAGTGTCAAAATAAACATCGCGACGCGTCTTGCTTCTGTTCTCAATGGTTATTATCTTTTACTACTGCTTTTACCAAGACGGCTGAGAACGGTCACTGACAATTGGTCTCTATGCAGCATCACCCCCACCACGCGCAGCAGGGTCCTCCTCCCCATCATCTCCAACAACCTCGACCCTCAAGCATCGTCCATCAACAGCACCACCAGCAGCAAGCTCCTCCTCCTCAGCCGCAACACTCGAACCCATACCCCCCATCCCACGGCCTGCCCCAGTACACCCAAAGTGCGCCAGGTCCCGGAGGACAGCACACCCAGGACCTGCCAACCTACTACGCTTCCCACCCGAGCCCGTACAGCACACCAAGCGCATCGGGCACATACTCGTCTGCAGGTAAGCAGCCGCGCGTTCTAGACGCGTTTACTTGAAGAAACAGACCATTAACTAATTCACAGCACCAGAAACTCCGGACATCATGGCCGCCGCGCAGATGACGCGCCCATACCCCCCAATCTATCATACTCCGCAATCGAACTCTCCAGCCTCTGTTGCATCTCCATCCGCACATGAACAGCACAGAATGTATGGCGCCCCGGCGTCCCAACTACAACAGAACACCCAGATGTATTATCCTGCGCCCCAGCAGCAATACCCCCCAATGCCACCTCAAGGAGCCCCTTCATACGCTCCCCACCCACAACAGCAGCAACACCATCAATCGATGACTTCGCAACCAAATCTGCTCATGTCACACCCGTCTGGTCAGCACCAGATGCAACAACATCCGGGTCAGCAGCAAGGTATGACGGGCAGCCCGCGAACGAAGATGGAGCCACAGGTTCCGCCAATGTCCAGACCCTCAGCACCGCTAGGCCCTCCACAGCATCCGACCAATGGTCCTCAGATGAATCAGAACAATATTCCAGGTGGTAACAGTGGCGTCAACCCAAATGCGGCTCCAGGCCCCATTCCAGCTACTACCCCATTGGTAGTGCGACAAGACAATAATGGAGTTCAATGGATCGCATTCGAATATTCACGAGACCGCGTCAAGATGGAATACACCATCAGATGTGACGTCGAATCCGTCAATGTTGACACTTTGAGCCCAGAATTCAAGACTGAGAACTGCGTCTACCCCAGAGCGTGCTGCAGCAAGGATCAATACCGTGGAAACCGCTTGGTCTACGAGACCGAGTGCAACACTGTTGGTTGGGCCCTGGCCGAGCTGAATCCGTGCCTGCGTGGAAAGAGAGGTCTGATCCAGAGAGCTGTGGACAGTTGGCGTAACAGCAACCAAGACCCAAGATTGCGGAGCAGACGCGTTCGAAGAATGGCCAAGATCAACAACCGCAAGGCCGTTCAAGCGGCAACACACACCCCTCACATGGCTGGCCCTAGTGGTCCTACAGGGATGCCACCATCTGGAAACATGGGCCCAGGCGGAGCGGGAAGCATGGGGAAACCTAGCCTGGGCGGGATGGGTGGTCCACAACTCCATCACCATCACAATCACCCCGACGGAAGTACTCAAGGAGGGGATGAAGTCGGTATGTTTCACCAGATGTGATGCCTGCCGTGATTGATATTGTCTGTTACTATTACCTGTGCTATGATACCTTTTGCGAATATACCTGTTAAGTGGGAGGGCACAACTATTGGGAGCAAAGAGCTATTTTGTTTTGGGTCGTCTCGAGAGGGCGCAGTCTTCCTGTATATTACATCACTTGCACTTTTGGCTTCTTGCTTGGCTTGTGGCTGGGCTCGGTACCAGATCTGCACCAAAACCCCAAACACAATCATGTCTACACACTGCTGTACTGTTGCACTTCCCACTCATCCTCAAACTCGTCTCGCATGGCATGGCATGGCATTACTTTTGCTTACTCTCTGCTTACGTTCTCCTTTTCTTCGCGCTTCGCTTGCCGGTTAAAACGTGAGGCTAATTGATCCTTCCCTTTTCTTAGGCGACGACGAGTATATCGATGAACAACATCACCACCACCATGCGGCTCCCGGCGCTCCATCACAGCCCCAAGATGATGTCAGACAATCCCATGTCTTCCCTGGCTACTCAGGCTCCTATCCTCCAAATCCCTCCGTAGGTGGCGCTTCAATGGCCCCCAACATGCACTCCTCCCAACACGCACCACACGCCTCTCACCCCATCGCCGCTCGCTCACACTCGCACTCCAACAGCCGCGACACGGGCGAGCTCAACGAGGAAGACCGCGCCTCCCTCTTCGGCGACATCCCCGAGGCCAAGAAGCGCAAGTTCATCCTGGTAGACGATCCAGGCAAGGGTGGGCGCGTCCGCGTCCGCGTTACCCTCGACACGGTCGATATCAAAGAGATTCCCGACTCCTTCCGCAAGAGTAACTCCGTATACCCGCGCTCCTGGTTCCCGCTCCAGATGCAGTCGCCGCCGCCGTCGGCGCACGGCAGCCGCTTCTTCGAGGGCGACGACGAGGATGATACCGTGGAGGTTGATGGTGGACGCGGTGCAAGAGGCAAGGGCAAGATGATGGTTGCGGTCCCTCTTGCTGATGGCGGTGAAGCCGAGGTCGGCGTCCCTAGGATGAGGAAGAGTGTAAGAAGCAAGGAGGTGCGACTTAATGATTTAGGCTACCGCATGACCTGGCACCAGAGCCGAGTCTTCGCGGACAAGACGGTGTTTCTGCAGAAAGCTTGTGAGTTCCTTCCTTCCTTCCCGAGCTTGCGAGGCTGGGGCGAGAGTTGGTGAAACTGGACTAACGAGAACAGTGGATGCATACAGAAATAAAGTCCGCAATACGATGGATAATGTCGGCAAGGACGTCGAGACTACAGCACCCCATTTCGAGACCCGTCCCGGCAAGCGACGCTGGAATGAGCGCAGTAAGAGGGAGAGAGGTGGTGATGCTTGATCTCCTCTTTCTTCTTCCTCTTCCTCTTTTTCTATTACTCGGAAGGAGGGATGATTTTCGATTCAGTGAGCACAGCATGATTTGCATTTGCGTTTGCGTTTAGAGCATACATATTCACCTTGCTTCCTTGCGCGCTCATAGCGTTTACGTTTCATGATTGAGATGAGTGGGAATATACTTATCTTGCTTTGTTTTGCGTTGTTTTTTCTGTGGTGCGGTGCTTTTATTTGACGGCGTTTGCTGGTGGGAATTGGTGGTGAGAAAGGGGTGGGGGTAAAAGAAAGGGGGAACGGAGGTAGATAGAATGCATTCATTTGCGCAGCTTTGTCGTCTCGTGAGTGAGTGATTTGTTGTGATGTGCTGTGATAAGATGGCGTTTCGGAATTCTTACTCTTGAAGGCAAGGTTGAGAGGAAGAGGTGGGTGGTCGTGTTTTGGGTATTATTCTTCTGCGTCGAGGTGGGAGGTAAGTATAGAGGTTGATATGAGTGTTCACTCTCTTTCGTGTAAAGTGGAAGTAGCAACGTTTCGTTTTGATATGAACTTTGAGGGTTAGATGGGTGGATTGTGCGAGTCAAAGAAGTGAAGGGGGTTGTGGTTAGGTTAGTGGGTGAGCACAAAGTGTATCCTCTCCAGCTCGGTTAGACTGAACGCTCACGATTCGCGATTCTTGACTTGCAGTTGGATCCGGGCTTGTATTAGTGCTAACGGCTGGAAGGGTTTTGCGAGAGCTGGGACTGAGTGATCCGTGGAGGAGAAGGGTGGAATGGCTCGATTGATGATATGAGGCCTACTCATCGATAATTATTTATAGAGGTTTAAGCTACTGTTACTTTATTGGACCGAGTTATAGACATGAAAAGCAGCTAATTATTTGAGTAAAAAAATCTTTGTTATCCACGTATTATACTGGTTTGAATGACTTAATGGGCAAGGAATTTGTAGGATTGGGGTTGAAGATAATACTTCAATCTACACGTTGACCTAATTCGCTACAGGTAATCTGGCAAACCATAGCACAAAGCCGCGCTATGACTGCCGTGATAAGCAGCTTTCTCATGTCGAGAAACGTTGCAGGCAGCAGTCAAGATCATTTTCGGTTGCACAGAGAACGATCAAGGTGGCAAACTATCAGTCGATTTGATTCCAACCCGATAAACAAGAGCCTAGGCTGGCCTTTTTGTGTGAATATAGCCGCAGTCGATATTGCTAGCACAGAAGTTGCAGGAGCGCCAATGGATGTAAAGTACCAGGTACGAAACAGCTGCCTGCCTTAACGGGCACTTCACTTCTTGACCAAAGCTCCTCATCCCCTAATTTGTCTCGTAGCAACCTGGGCCTGGATACTCCAACACTTCGCAGAAGCTCGTTCCTGGAAAGTGGTGTGATCTTTGTCAAGCGTTCATCGGAGATGCTTTGAGTCAAAATTATAGCGATCGGTGTATAACGCCTATTGAAAAGCCTCAAGTCCGTCGATTTAAGCACGGGGAGATTTCAGATGTTGTTGCGTGGAGTACCACAGGCTGCGAGTTATGTCGCTTAGTCTTATCCAAGCTAAGTCATGAACAACCATTATCACCTCTGCGATTTGAAAGAGGCCCGAATGATATAAGACGTTTCGGCGCTTTTAGCGATTATCAACTCAACGACGGCGAGCGACAGCCATTTGGTGGATCTTTTGAATTCTATCAGGTTGATTCGGAGGCAACAGACTCGATATCTATCCCGGAACACGAGAATATATGGAGACAAAGGCTCGCCAGCCCCAAATTTCACCCTTGGGCTATGCTTTGGCGACACTTCCGTATTCCGATTCTTGTGTCGGACTACTTAGAGCTTGGCTTGGGCATTGTGAGGAGAACCATTCTTTATGTACGACAAATCGGTATGTTGTGCTACCTACGCGGGTTATTGATGTATGGCCGGAAGATGGTTCTGGACACCCACGCCTTTTTGTGTCGCAAGGGATGAGGGGTCGGTATACCACCTTAAGCCACCGCTGGGGAAATACGCCAATGATGAAGACAACAATGAGTAATTTTCAGGCTTTCCAGGCGACAATCTCGCTGCATTCCCTGCCGGCTACTTTCCGAGATGCTGTTCTCGTGACGAGAAAGCTAGGACTCCGATATCTTTGGATCGACTCGCTATGTATAATACAAGATTCACCAGAAGATCGACGGAGAGAAATCAGTCGAATGTCAAAGATTTACGAGAGTGGTTGTCTGAATATCTCTGCCTTGGGAGCGTCCGACAGCCATTCTGGGCTGTTCTTCCGAAGGCGGAATGAAGAAGCAATCAATATACCGGAAGCGATAGCTGGATGTGCACACCGGGGCTTCGCAATTGGTTTCAGACCTTGTTCAACTACTTTGCAGCTTTGCATGGAGAACAATGAATTAGGCTCGCGAGGCTGGGTATTTCAAGAGCAGTTTCTTGCTCCAGCGATCGTTCATTTTGGGCACGGTATGATGTTCTGGGAATGCAAAAGTTGCCGAGCTTCAGAAGCCAACCCAGTTTCACCAGTCCCTTATGATCCTCTCAAAAACCTTTTGGATGAGGTTGCTCGAGAACAGTCCTTGCTTATTGAATGCCAAGCACATTATGTTGCATGGTACGTGGTGGTCGAAATGTTTTCAGACAAGGAACTCACCCTGGCCTCTGATAAACTACCGGCAATCTCTGGATTGGCCCAACGTTTTCAAAGAACGTTCGACACGACTTTTGTTGCGGGTCTCTGGTATGAGGACCTCCACCGAGGACTTCTGTGGTCGCGCTATGAGCCTTTTGGGTACCGGAAGCGAAAGCGAATACCCAATACTCCCTCTTGGAGCTGGATTTCTGCTTATCATCGCATAACTCATACGTTCGAGTTGATTGGAGAAGTTCGATGGCAAAACCACCCAGTTCAACGAGTTGAACTCGCTTCCGATGTGATTGTGCTAGACGTGAAGATAAGCAAGACAAACGTTAGCTCACCTATGAAGGAGTGCGTGGGATTCTCGAACTCGAGGGCCAAGTTATTCGAGCGACTTATAGGCGGCCCGATGTGTTCTTACAACCAAATGGTATTGGATATCTAAGGCGAAATCGGTTTCCAGAAAGGAGCCAGCTGACTTGCATTCTCGACTTCGATGGTGGTGCTGAGCATGAGGTATTTTGCTTACGAGTAGCCAATTAGGAACATCGCTGCCGGAGAGAATCATCACTACAGCATCTAGCTTACTACCTTATACTTCAAAGGTGGCGGAGGCCTTCCCGTTACCGTCATCCTTCAGACCAAGGGGAGTTCCAACGCATTGGGGTTGGCGCTGATGAACCGGAAAAGGTTGACAGGTTCTTTGGTTCGGCAACAAAACGATTCATTACACTAGTATAAAAGTGAGAGTCTAGAAGTTTAGATCCAAATGTCAACCTTTTCGTATCGAGCGCACTCCCTAGAGGGAAAAGCCTGCAGGTAGTTAACTTAGTACCTCGACAAGAACTAATAACAGGGATGGCTTGTATCTAAATTCTTCCATAATCTGATAGATTTCCAGGGGTAACTGAGGAGTGCAACCACGGTTCGGATGTACGGGAGTGCAAGACTAGAAAGGAGCGTTGTGAGACTCCTCGTTTCTGTAAATCTTAGTTGTCTTTACTGGCCTACAATCTGCAGTCCTAGATATTTTGTGAACCTCAAAACTATCTATTTCTACTGTGTGTAAAGTCAACTGAAACCTTGGTGCTTTTTGGAAAGGTATTATTTAGGAATTAGAGGCTGCTCGGTTTCCCTCCTATTAGAAGTCAAGTATAGAATGCCGTTAGTCAGCATCACTGCAATCAAAGCACACCGCACTCTCGACTCAACCTCGCCCAGAGCCTTGTCGGTTCATAGCACTTTCAGTCTCAGTCCTCTCATCAACTTCTGCCTCGTGAATCTCCGCTATGGATCCCATCACCGCCATCGGCTTGGCGTCCAGTATCGTCGCCTTCATCGACTTCTCCTGGAGCCTGCTGACCGGCGCCAAAGAGCTGTACGAATCAGGCCGCCGAAGAACGAAGGAAAACGCTCGCATCAGCAGCATTGTCAACGATCTGAATGAGTATGCTCTGGAACTCACTATCGGAGGAGAAGGTGCTTCAAAACATGAGAAGGCCCTGCGAGCCCTGGCGAAGGATTGTTGTGTTGTGAGTGAGGATCTCGTGAAGATCTTGAAGAAGCTGGAGATGAAGAAGAACTCTAGGTAGCAGAGTCTGAAGAAAACTTGGGAAACGATGCGGAAAGCGGATGATGTTGCTTTGCTTGAGGCGCGATTGGTGAAGTATCGCGGTCAGACGAATACTAGGCTGCTAGCTCTGTTGAGGTAAGTCTTTCATGGTTTTAAGTATCGCAGTAGGCTACGGCGAGGGAAATGGGGGACAAAGGCATTTGGACATCATGACTGAGCTATACTCTATAGTGAACAACAATCTTCGATCAAGTCGCAGCTAGACAATATCCAGAACGAAGCCGAGAAATTATCATCAGCATCAGCTAATGAGTTAAAAGATATGCGTGGTGACGTGAAAGCAATCCTGAATAAATTTGAAGAGATGGACTGCAAAGATGATTCTAGTACATCTGAGGATGATGGGATAAGTGATGGAGAGGAGCAAAAGGAGCTTTTCAGGTCGCTTGACGGCATCATGGACAGACTAAGTAGTCTCGAAGACGCACTTCAGGTCATACCCCGAGAGACTCGAATTTTACAGCATCTGTATTTCGAAGATATGTTTTCCCGAGAAGACTCAATCAACGACGCTAGCAAAGGGACCTTTGCCTGGATAATGATGGATGATTCAGAGTTTGAAGGATACATCTCTGCTTGGGATATGAATGAGAGAGTGGGAGCTCAAATGAGAGGTGTCATTGAGACGATGAGTCAAGCTCGCCATCTCCTCCGTGAGTGGTTCATCGAGGGAGATGGGGTTTTTCATATATCCGGCAAAGCAGGATCCGGAAAATCGACCCTCATGAAATTCATACTTCACAATCCAAACACGGTGGAGTGTCTGAGTCAATGGGCGGGCAACAAGATATTAGTCCTAGCGTCTTTCTATTTCTGGCGTTCGGACAGGCAGAAGCTACAAATGTCTCTCGAGGGCTTGTACCGCTCGATGCTGTTCGGAGTGCTGCGGAAATGCCCACACTTGATACCGGAAGTGTTTTCAGACCAGTGGAGGACGATGTCGCTGCAAGCCACGAATACATCTTTCGAGAGAGACCTGTTTCGACCTACCAAGATTAAAGAAGCCTTCGAAATTCTCGTGCAGAAACCGGTCCAGTCTGAGAAGTTTGCATTCTGTTTCTTTATAGATGGACTCGACGAGTACGAAGCAGACCCATTCGAACACAAAGTTCTTGCACGACATCTGCGGGAGTGGTCTCTGAAAAGTAACATCAAAATATGTGTTAGTTCTCGGCCCGAGATCGAGTTTCTAGACATATTTTCTAAAGACCGTCGTATCAATCTCCACGAATTGACGGCCCAAGACATCCGCCGCTCTAGTCAAGATATGTTTGAGAAGGATGAGGGGTTTCCCAAGGTGGAAGGGATATATCTTGAACTTCTCAAAGAGCTCGTTGATATGGCAGAAGGTGTATTTCTCTGGGCAAATTTGGTCGTCAAATCGCTCCTTGTCGAGGTTGGCCGCGACGCAAACAGTGAAAGGTTGTGGCAGATTCTCCGCAGTACACCTTCTAAACTTGACGATGTGTACGATGGAATGTTTAATATTCTGAACCGACAAGACAAAAGGACAGTCGACTATATTCTCCTTACCGTGCTCACCAATCCATTTCGAACTCCCATGAATGCCATGTGTCTGTCGTGGCTTTCTGGGCCTGAAGATTTTCGGTTTCCTGGTCCGGATTATACCTATTCCGATCAAGACACTATGCGGCAACTGGATAGTGCCCGGAGAAAGCTTCAAGGATTAACAAAAGACCTTCTAAATCTCGTACCTGATGTGTCACCGCTTCGCACTTGTCCGATGTTCTCCCAAAGAGTGCACTTCTTCCATCGCACCGCACGAGACTATTTGACCACCCCGGAACGGAAAAATCAGCTGCTTGCCAGCTTCCCTCTCTTCGATGCTTTTGAGACCCACTAAATTCTGCGGATGGCTGAATTATCTAGTATCAATGCCTGGAATGTCCCAGATGTCATCTCTCTGAAGAGTTATGCGACTGAAATATGGAGCCAGGAAGATGGTTTCGGTAGTATACCACGTCGATTACCTGATACTCATATGAAAATCCTTGAAAATATCTGGGCCTTACATTTCGAACAGTACATTATGCTCCTGGATATCGGCGGTGTTGTTTATGTTCCTCCGTCTCATGGGTACAAAGTCTATTTTTGCATTTGGCTGCGTTCCATAGTCAATGTGACTTTGTCTGCCGAACTCTCGACATGGATGAATATCCACTTCTCAGAGTAGAGCCACATGGGGGCTCAACCCTTGACGTGGGACCTTCGGGATACTCTAATATCCTTCTCTCCGCATCCTGCGGGGTCGCCGACGCCGGGCTAGTCCCATTTCTTCTAGAGAAGGGCTTCTCAAGCAGATCATATTTGCCGTTATTGGACACGTCTGCTTTCAAACCCCGTAAACTGGCGAGCGTTTGGATTGTGTTCATTGCGCTCTTGGCGAGTCTTGGCTCTGCGCTTCATCTAGACGCTTACCGGAACGCTCTGATGACCACTTTGTTCAGTAACCTCGAGCATTTCTTAAATGCTACGGAACAGGAGCTTATTGTGCCACTTGGCAGGAAAAGTGACGTCAAGACAGATGAGTGCATTTGCTTCACGACAGTAGAGCAACTTGTGATTTGGAACAAGCCGCGAAACATGCAGGAGCTTCTGGGATTGTTGGGAAAGTGGCGGACTGAAGACGATGAGACTCCAAAGGTTCCTTGGGATTCGAACAAGTGGGAGGAATTTGGAGTTGTAGACAGGCCTATATATCAAGCCTTTGATGGCTTGCACTTTGTGATAGAAGGAGTGGCTTCGATGCGAGAGATTATCCTAGACCGAGAACATTTGGGCTTCCGCGTTTATTAGTCCTTGGGGTAGTGGATTTTTGGAAATATGTGGTGAGTATTGAATGATATATTCCATCCATTGAATTAGAGAACGTATAACTAGAAGAGTTCAAACTATGTCAACTTGGATCTCCCTCACCAATATATAACCTGAGCTGCAACCTGCACTGACACCCTCTCCTGTACTTATGCGTGAAGAGCATTGTCAAATTGCACTTTCTCAGCTTAACGAAGCTCTAGTTATAGTAGGGACACTGTTTGTTTTCTCTTTACTCTTCTTGAATGCTTGCCCAATGGATGCTAAAAGACTGTCGGCTTGAGTCGGAGCTTCAAACATGATCTTAGCAATAATGATTTGGCCACACTCAACCAATTCGACAACCGTCTTGCCGTTTTGGTCTCTACGGCGCCAAATAGACGATTCGACTGCCGGATACAGAGAC
>Ga0302140_10011533_pt1 | contig 10867 bp, 9 predicted proteins | sample I_Bog_E1_1_FD_202095 | JGI IMG/M metagenome (GOLD analysis project Ga0302140, IMG submission 202095) | Peat permafrost microbial communities from Stordalen Mire near Abisko, Sweden - I_Bog_E1_1 | ecosystem: Environmental > Terrestrial > Soil > Wetlands > Peat | place: Sweden: Abisko, Stordalen...
AACTGCAAAAGAAATCTGAGATTATTGAAGACCCACCGGAACCGGCAACAGAATCAACAACATCGGAGCCGGAAATGGTTCGCAAAAAGCGACTCCACATCGTGACTCCGCTCACTAAAATCACCCGGGAAAGCCTCAAAACGGCGCACGATGTCGGCCTTCTCACCGAAATCGAGAGCACTTTGTTCACGGAAAGGACCGCTGCCTAACGAAAATCCGCCTCCAAAAACAAAGTCCCGTCCAGTCTCACACGAGAACTGCGCCTCCGCGCCCAATACGGTCTCTCCTGATACGATCTGGTCTATGCACGTCAATCACGTCAAGCACGCCCTCAAACAGAAGCGCCTGCAGATCGGCACCGGCTACTGGCAATTGCGCTCTCCGGAAGTCGCCCGGCTGCTCGCCAAGGCCGGCTTCGATTGGGCCTTCCTCGATACCGAGCACGGCGGCTTCGATCTGGAAACTCTTCAGGACATCTGCCGCGTCGCACGCCTGGCCGGCTTGTCGCCCATCGTACGCGTCGGCGAACTGCTGTATACCCTGGTCGCCCGCGCCTTCGATTGTGGGGCGGATGGCATCATCTTCCCGCGCGTCGAAGACCCGGAACTGCTGGCGCGCGCCGTTTCCTGGACCAAGTTCCCTCCGGTCGGAGTGCGCGGCTACGGCCTCTCACTTCACCATCTCGATTACGAAAGCCACAGCTTCCCGAGCGTAATCGAGCACATGAACGCGAACTCCATGGTGGTGCTGCAGATCGAAACCCGCCGGGCATTTGAGGCGCGCGACGAACTGCTCTCCGTCCCCGGAATCGACGCCGTCATGGTGGGGCCGGCCGACCTTTCCATTTCGTTCGGGTTCCCCGGTGACTTTGAAAATCCCGTCCTGGTTGACGCGATCGACGAGATTGTCGCAAGTTGCACCAAGCACGGAGTCGCGCCCGGCATCCAGACGCGCAACCTGGCGCTGGCGCAGTTCTGGCGGGATCGCGGAATGCTCTTCCTCGGGTGTGGCAACGAGCTGGCCATGCTCTGGGAGCGCGCCCTCGAAATCACCAAAGGCATGCGCCCATAGCCGATGAAGTTCTTGCTTCTCGCGCTTCTCACCGCCGTCGCCGTCGCCCAGGCTCCCTCATTCACCGATTCGATTACTGCCGCTTCCCTGCGAGGCACTGTCTCCTTTCTCGCTTCGGACGCGCTGCAGGGGCGCGACACTCCCTCGCCCGGCCTGGAGGTTGCCGCGACTTATATTGCTTCCGAGTTTCGCGCCGACGGGCTCGAAAGTGAAACCGGTCCCGACTATTCGCAGTACGCCGATTTCGTCGAAATCTCAGGCAGCCTCGAAACGGTGCAATTCAGCATTTCCGGCGCCGGCGAGCCCGCGCGTTCCATCCCATCGTCGCGCATCGCCGTCGATAGTGTGGAGCGTGCCCATCTGGTGAACGAAACCGTCCTCAAGTGGGCGCCCGGCATGAAGATCGAGGGCCCGCTCAATGGCAAGGTTCTGATGCTTCGGTCGCCTTCCGATCCAGCGACCATCGGGAGGCTGGAAATTTCTCGTCCCGATGCCATCGTCCAGCTCAGCCGGTATACCGTCACCCCAGGATGGCGCCAAGGTCTCTTGTTGCCCGGGGCTACGCAGTCCGACGTTCCCGTGATCACGATTCCCGCCGGCGACGTCGAATCCATTTTCGATCGCTTGCCCACGGGCGATACCGGTGCGCGCGTCAGCCTGAATATCGGCGCGCCATCGGTCAAACCCATCCGGGTCCGCAATGTCATTGGGTTGCTGCGCGGCTCCGATCCCGTCTTGCGCGACCAGATCATTCTGGTGAGCGCGCACTATGACCACCTGGGAGCCGGCGACTCCGGCATCTATAGTGGTGCGAATGACAATGCCAGTGGCGTAGCGGCCGTCTTGTCCCTCGCCTCTGCATTTTCCCGAGAGACTCCGCGCCCAAGGCGCACCCTTGTTTTCCTAGCCTTCTTTGGAGAGGAGAAAGGTTTACTGGGGTCGACTTGGTTTGCGAAGCATCCGCCCGTTCCACTTACCCGGATCGTTGCGGACATCAACTTCGAGCAGCTTGGCGACACCGGGTCGGACGGAGACGTGCCCGCCGCCGCGCTGGGCGTAACCGGATACGCTCTGTCCGACCTGCCTCAACTGGTTGCGCCAGCACTGGCGTCCGCCGGCGTTCCTCTCAAAGACACTCGCGACAACCTCAGCTACTTTGCCCGCAGCGACAACTTCCCTCTTGCGCAAGCCGGTATTCCGTCCCACACCTTCGTTGCCGCTTACGAATATCCCGATTACCACCGCATCTCGGACAAGTGGCAGAAACTGAACTACGAGAATATGGCCAGGATCACGCGAGCCCTCGCGGTTGCCATCGAAAGCCTCGGAGACAGTCCCGTGATCCCGCACTGGATCGAGTCGGGCAAAACGAAAGGCTATCTCGACGCATGGCGCGCAATGCATCATTAGCGTACGTGCTGCCGTTCGCGGTCTTCATCGCGATTCTGGTGGTGAACTCGTTTGTGCCTGTGCCGCAGTGGGCGCGGTTTGTCGTCGAGACCGCCGTCATCACAAGCGTGTCGTTGCCGGCGCTACAAGGCAAACCGCATTTTCCGCTTCTCAGCGTCTTAGTCGGCGTGGGAGTATTCCTGCTTTGGATTGCGCCGGATCATCTATACCCCGGCTATCGCTCGCTCCCCATTTTCAATAACGCGCTGGTGGGGCACGTTGCTTCCGGTTCGACACGGCGTGATCCGCTGTTCCTCGTTTCGCGAGTCTTGAACAGCGTCGTCACGATACCCGTACTCGAAGAGCTTTTCTGGCGAGGCTTCCTGATGCGCTGGCTGATTGACCGCGACTTCCGCTCCGTGCGGCTGGGCGCTTACAGCGCGAGTGCGTTCTGGATCGTGGCACTGCTTTTCGCGTCCGAGCACGGTTCTTACTGGGATGTCGGATTGCTCGCCGGCTTGGCCTATAATCTCTGGATCGTTCGCACGCGCAACTTACTCGATTCGATTCTGGCGCATGCAGTGACCAATGCCTGCCTCGCTGCCTGGGTGATCTATGAAGGCCAGTGGCAATACTGGGTCTAATGATGCCTTATGTTCTTATGAAGAATACGAGTCTCCCGCACTAAAACTATTGATGGTCGTTGACCTGCCGTCACAACTGGCCGTGGCTCTGGTCTTCACTCCGATAGCGTTCTTCCTACCGCATCGTTTCCATCCTTCCATTCACGAGGGATCATACTTGACGGCAGCCGCTCTCTTTCTTGGGGCGAGTTGCCAGTGGCTGCTACTTGGAAACCCCCTTCAACGCTGGCTTGTATCTGGCAGGAGGCGGCGATGGGTCGCCGAGCGAAGCCGAATACGAAGCTCGGGGCATCGCAAAGACCCGGCCAAGTCTAATTCGGCCGTTTCTTCCCCGGCTTCGGCTTCTCCGCCGTAAAGGAAAGCGTCACATCCGCCGTGTGTGTCGCCTCGTTCATCTTCACCGCGGAATGCGTCGGCCCGAGGTAATCGAAAATGCCCGCATCCTTCACCTCCGCCAGAAAGTGTTCCGCATAATCCGGATTGTACGCATCGCCGGGCTTCTTCCCCCACATTTTCCGCACGGCATCCTCGCCGTTCAGATCCAGACCGTTGATTGTCAGATCGCCGAAAACGTACTTGTCCCCGCGATCCACCTTGAACATCACATCCACCTTCTTGTTCACATCGTCGATGGTGCGATCCACCGTCACCGTGACATTGAAATAGCCCACGCGGCGCACGGCTTTCTTCACCTTGGCCGCCCCTTCATTCACAGTGTCGAAGTTGACCGTGCCGCCGGGCTTCAGCCCCGCCACATGAAGCAGTTCGTCGCGTTCCTCCTTACTCGCGCCGTTGATTTTCACCGAGCCCAGCTTATACACGGCGCCTTCGACGATCTTTACATTGACCAGCAACCCCTTCGTGGGCGGCGGGATTGGCTCCGTCGAGATGTCTTCAAACCGCACTCGCATGTGCCCCAGCGCCTCGTACATCGGACGCAATTGACCATCCAGCAGTTCGCGAAAATTCCGTTCCGTGTAAGGCAGCCCGAACGCAACCGCGCCGATCGAATTCTGTAGCGTGGGTTCATCGATCGCCTCATTTCCGGTGAACTCCACGCGCGCCACCGCCGGGAGTGGCGCATCCGGGCTGAACTCAACCACAAAGTCGTTGGGCCCAATTGGTTGCAGCTTTCCGATTACCTTCGCCGGCTTGTTCCGTGCCGCCGTGTACGCCTCGATAAAGTCCGCCAGTCGTTTGATGATCTGTTGCGTCGGCGGCACTGAGCCGGTATAGAGCGGATCGCGTGATTCCAGATATTTGCTGATCTCCTCGTCCGTGCCAGGCAAGCCTGTGAACTGCACCTTGTAAAGCGGCTTCACTTCGCTCACCTGGAACTCCGCCGCATAACCCGGCTTCTTACCAGCCATGGGCTTGTACTGATACCCCACCGAATCGAACAGTCCGGTATCGACCAGCTTCTGGCGGGCCGATTCGAAGGCGTCCTTAGTCGCGATATCGCCGACCTTGATTCCCGTCGCGGCCAGGATCGCCTTTGCGGAGAACTGCTGGTTCCCCTTCACGGTGATGCTCAGCACGGGCAGCGCCAGTGGATTATCGCCTGTTGCTGCCGCGGCGCTCTTCTTGCGACTGGACGTTTGCGCACAAATCGTCGAGACAGCAATCAGCAACACCGCGGCAAACACCCTCATGACATATATTCTAGAAGTCGTGAAGAAATCGATAGCAGCCTTAGCCATTTTGATTGTCTGCGGAACCGCTTCCCCTCAGACCAGCGACCCCTGGTGGAAGCACGCCCTCGTCTACGAAATCTATCCGCGTAGCTTTCAGGATTCCAATGGCGACGGCGTCGGCGACCTCAACGGCATCACCTCGCGCCTCGATTACCTGAAGGATCTCGGCGTGGACGCCATCTGGCTTTCCCCCATCTACCCTTCGCCGCAGGTCGATTTCGGATACGACATTTCGGACTACGAGCAGGTTGATCCGCAGTACGGGACACTGGCGAACTTCGATCGTCTGGAGGCGGAATCCCAGAAACGCGGAATTCGCATCATCATGGACATGGTGATGAACCACACCTCCGACAAGCACCCTTGGTTCATCGGATCCGCAAGCTCAAAGACCAACCCCAAGCGCGATTGGTATGTGTGGCGCGACGGCACGGCGCCCGGCCCCGGCCATCCGCCCAATAACTGGCAAAGCATTTTCGGGCATTCGGCCTGGCAGTATGACGCGAAAACCGGCCAGTATTACTACCACAAATTCTATGCCCAACAGCCGGACTTGAACTGGCGCAATCCCGAAGTTCAAAAAGCGATGTTCGATTCCGTGCGCTTCTGGCTCGACCGCGGCGTGGCAGGCTTCCGCCTCGACGCCATCCCGACCTTGTTTGAAGATCCGGACCTGCACGACGAGAAAGTGCTGCCGGGCACCAATGCTTATGGCGACCCCAACCTCGACGACGCCCGCACCAATAACCTGCCGGAAGTGCATGACGTTCTGCGCGAGTTGCGTAAGTTGACCGATAGCTACGCGGGCGATCGCGTGTTGATCGGGGAAACCTATCTCAATAACATCCATCAGTTAGAAGAGATGTACGGCTTGAAGCAGGATCAGCTGCAACTGCCCATGGATATGCAGGTGGGTTTCATCAACAAGCTCGATGTGAGACTGTTCCGCAGCCGCATTCAGGATGCCGAGAGCGAGTTACCGGCGGGCGACCAGCCTCTCTTTGTTTTCGATAACCACGACAATCCACGCAGTATCGATCGCTACGGTGATGGGAAGCATAACCTGGCCATTGCGCGGATCGTCGCGGCCATGCTGTTCACTACCCGCGCGACGGCAATGATGTACTACGGGGAAGAGCTAGGGATGGTCACGTCGACGCCGCAGCGGGTGGAAGATGTGAAGGACCCCATCGGCGTGACAGGATGGCCGAAGGAGAAGGGGCGCGATGGCGAGCGCACTCCCATGCAGTGGGACGCGGGGAAGAACGCCGCCTTCAGCACCGCCGCGAAGACCTGGCTTCCGGTGGCCAATGACTATAAGACCGTCAACGTGAAGGTGGAGGAGAGCGAGAAAGCTTCCCTGCTGAATTGGTATAAGTTCCTGATCGCCGAGCGCCGCAAAAATCCAGCGCTGCGCGACGGCGGCTTGACCATGTTGAACACGGACAACACGAACGTTCTGACTTATGTGCGGAAAGGGACGCCGAACGTCATAGTGGCGCTAAACTTCAGCGCGCAACCGCAGACTTTGAGCGTGGATTGGAAGGCGACTGAAGTTTGGACGCTTTTAACGGACGCGGATTCCTTGAAGGAAACGAAGAGCTTGACGAATTTGACGCTGCCGCCGTTCGCGGTTTGGATTGGCTCGGCGGAGTAGGGCCGGGGTTGCCTCGGACTTGGCATCAATCGGCATACACTGATTGAATGAGCCGAAAAGCGATCCCGCTACACGCTGGCATCTACCGACCAAATCAGAGTCTCGGCGTTCTTTGGGAGCGTCTCGCTGGGGGAGAAAAGATCAGTGAAGATCGACTGGGCCTTCCCGCTACCCTAAAACATCCGCACCACCGACTGGAGGTTATCGAGAGGGACGGGAAGCGGCCACGCCCAAAGAATCAAACCCATCTCTGGGAAATCGAGAGAGACTCGGGTGCCGTTTGGATGATCAACTTGAGAACCCGATAACAGGAGCGAACAGATTCCTGGAGCGCTCTCTGAGCACGATTGACGATCTCCAGTGCTGACGTAAAAGAAGATGGAAGTTCAATTCACCCCCGATCAGATCGCTTTCGTCCGCCAAGCCATCGGCAGCGGTCGGCTGCAGCGCGAGGAAGACGCGGTGAAGGAAGCCCTTTTGCTTTGGGAGGAACGTGAGCGAACTCGTTTGGAAATTCTCGCTGCCGTTGATGAAGCAGAGGCTTCTCTTGCACGCGGCGAAGCACGGCCCATCACGCAGGAATCCATGCGTGATCTGGCTGAAGACGTGAAGCGGCGGGGGCGTGCTCGCCTCGCGGCTGAGCAACAGACGTCCCGTTAATGGGCCACCGTAGCGCCCAAGGAGCCGACTTCGACCTCGAAGGCATTTGGTTCTACGTTGCATCAAGGACCGGGAGCATTGAAAAAGCCGACCGTTTCATTGATTCGATCACGAACCGGTTCTCCCTTCTTGCCAGCCATCCGTACATGGGCCGCGCACGGGACGCGGATCTGCGGGTAGGCCTTCGAACCTTTCCGGTGGGCGACTACGTCATGGTCTATCGAATCGAGGACGGAGATGTCATGATTCTCCGGGTGGTGCGCGGAAGCCGGGATCTTCAAACGCTCTTGTAGTAACTGCCCCACATGTAGAATGAAAGCTAGTGGCATACGATCTGGTAGTAATTGGCAGTGGCCCCGGCGGCTACTCAGCAGCAGTGCGCGCGGGCCAGTACGGCCTCAAAACCGCACTCATTGAAAAACAGGCAAGACTCGGTGGAACCTGCCTTCTGGTGGGCTGCATCCCCACCAAAAGCCTCCTCCACACGGCCGAAGTCTGGACCCACGTCCAACATTCCGAAGAGGAAGGCATCAGCCTCAAGGATCCCACGCTGAACTTCCCCAAAGTGATGGAGCGCAAGGACGGCATCGTCACCAAGCACTCCAAGGGTATCGACTTCCTGATGAAGAAGAACAAGGTCGAGGTCATCAAGGGGTTCGCCACGCTGAAAGGCAACGGCAAAATCGAAGTCAAAACCGACAAAGGTGTCGAAACCGTCGAAGCCAAGAACATCCTGATCGCGACGGGTTCGGAAGCGCGCATGCTCCCCGGCCTCACCCCGGATGATTCCATCCTCACCAACATCGAAATCCTGAAGCTGCAGGCCGTGCCGAAGACCCTCAACGTGATCGGCGCCGGCGCAGTGGGCGTGGAGTTCGCATCGATGTTCAACAAGTTCGGCTCCAAGGTGCAGGTGTTCGAAATGCTGCCGCGCGTGGTTCCCGTGGAAGACGAAGACGTCTCCAAAGAACTGGCGCGCGTTTTCAAGAAACAAGGCATCCGCATCGAGACCGGCGCCAAGTGCGACAACATCCGCAAAACCGCTAACGGCGTCGCGATGACCATCACGCTGGCTGACGGCAAGGTGGAAGAAACCGAATCCGAGAAGCTGCTGGTGGCCGTGGGACGCGCTCCCAACACCGCCGGGATTGGCCTTGAGAACACCAAGGTGCAACTCGACCGCGGCTTCATCAAGGTCAACGAATTCATGCAAACCGGCGAGCCCAACGTCTACGCCATTGGCGATTGCGTGGCGGGCATGCCGCAACTCGCGCACGTGGCAACGGCGCAGGGAATGGTCGCGGTAGCGAAGATCGCCGGCAAGCCCGCCATCCCGATTCATAAGAACCGCATCCCGGCGGCCACTTACACCGAGCCGGGAATCGGCAGCGTTGGCCTCACCGAAGCGCAGGCCAAGGCTCAGGGTTACAAGGTCAAGGTCGGTAAGTTTCCGTTCCTGGGCAACAGCAAGGCCACCATCGTCGGCATGCATGATGGGTTTGTGAAAGTGGTGGAAGACGAAAAGTACGGCGAAATTCTGGGCGTTCACATCATCGGCCCGCAGGGTTTCGAGCTCATCGCCGAAGCGGTTACGGCCATGGAAGCGGAAGCCACTGTCGAGACGCTGATGCACACCATCCACGCGCATCCCACTCTTTATGAGGCCGTTGGCGAGGCCTTCAACGCCGTCGACGGCTTGCAGATCAACGCGTAAAGTAAGCATGCCACGCCGCTGCGAACTGCGCGAATTGGGACGCCTCGAATGGCACGAAGCCTTCGTCGTGCAGCAGAGCCTGGTTGAAAAACGCAAGCGCGGCGAGATCCCCGATCAGCTTCTCATCGTCGAGCATCCGCATGTGGTCACCATGGGGCGCAACGGCAAGGAAGCCAATCTGCTGGCGAGCCCGGAACTACTGTCGCGCGCGGGTATCGGCTTTTACGAAACGGATCGCGGGGGCGATGTCACCTATCATGGCCCCGGCCAGATTGTGGGCTACCCCATTCTCGATCTACGCGATTGGAAGCGCGACGTGCATCTTTACGTGCGCTCGATCGAGCAGGTCTTGATCGATACGCTCGCGGATTTCTGCATTACAGCCGGACGCGTCGAAGGCTGCACCGGCGTCTGGGTGGGCGGCGCCAAGCTGGCGGCCATCGGCGTTCACATCAGCCGCTGGATCACCACGCACGGTTTCGCTTTCAACCTGAATCCGGATCTGAAATACTTTCAATACATTGTTCCGTGCGGATTGACCAAGCCCGTGACCAGCATGGAAAAGCTCGGCGCAGTGGCCCCATGGGACGCGGTGGTTTCACGGATCGCGACCCATTTCGCACGCAATTTCGATTTCGAACTACTTGACGGAGAAGACTCGCATGGCAGACATATTGATGCCCCAGATGGGCGAAAGCATTGTCGAAGGAACGCTGACGCGCTGGCTGAAGAAGGCTGGCGACAAAGTCGAGCGGGATGAGCCGCTGTTTGAAATCTCCACCGACAAGGTGGATACCGAGATCCCTTCGCCCGTGGCGGGCGTGCTTTCCGAAGTGCTGGTAGAAGAAGGCAAGACCGTTGGCATCAATACGGTAGTGGCGCGCGTCACCGAAGAAGGCGCGGCGGCCGCTCCCGCGAAAGCCGAGGCTAAGCCGGAAGCGCCGCCTGTTGTGGCCGCGCCTCCTCCAACTCCGCCCGCACCTGCACCCACTCCGGAAGCCGCCGAGCCCGCCGGCCCACTCTCGCCTTTAGTTCGCAAGATGGCGCGCGAGAACGCAATCGATCTCGCCAAGGTCACTGGAACCGGCGCAGGGGGACGCATCACCAAACAGGATCTGGAAGCATACATGGCAACCCCCGCACCTGTCGCGGCCGCGCCTGTTGCTGCTCCACCCGCACTCGCACCCCCACCCGCGCCCAAGAAACCTGAGGCAACGCCTTTCGTTCCGCCCGCTCCGTTTACCGGCGCCAAGACGCGCATCGAGCCTCTGAGCAACATGCGCATCAAAATCGCCGAGCACATGGTGAACTCCAAGCGCACCTCCGCGCATGTCACCACCGTGCACCGGGTGGATATGACGCGCGTCGCCAAAATGCGCGCCAAGCATAAGGAGGATTTCGCCAGTCGCTACGGCATGTCGCTCACCTTCCTGCCGTTCGTCACCCGCGCTACCGTGGAAGCGCTGCGAACCTATCCGCTGCTGAACGCATCCATCGACGGAACGAACATCGTTTATCACAACGAAATCAACCTGGGCATCGCGGTAGCTCTTGAGAACGGACTCATCGTCCCCGTCATCCGCGGCGCGGATGAAAAGAACGTGCTGGGCCTGCAGCGCTCCATCGTCGATTTGGCGGCCCGCGCCCGCTCGCGTCAGTTGAAGCCCGACGAAGTGTTGGGCGGAACGTTCTCCATCACCAATTTCGGCAGCTTCGGAAGCGTGTTCGCCACGCCCATCATCAATCAGCCGCAAGTGGCCATCCTCGGCGTCGGCGCTGTCGAGAAAGTGCCAGTCGTCATTGATGACGCCATCGCCATTCGTTCCCAAGCTTTCCTCGCGCTCACGTTCGACCATCGCCTCGTCGACGGCGCGCTAGCCGATCAGTTCACCGCGAAAGTGAAGCACGTTCTCGAAACCTGGTCTGAAGAGGTTTTGTGATCGAACGGGCCTTTCTTGATTTTTCAGTAGCCAAGCTGAGGCAGTACGTGGACCGTATCTCCGCCTGTGCGGACCGGCTCTCGGACGACGAGATCTGG
>Ga0302140_10011534_pt1 | contig 10866 bp, 7 predicted proteins | sample I_Bog_E1_1_FD_202095 | JGI IMG/M metagenome (GOLD analysis project Ga0302140, IMG submission 202095) | Peat permafrost microbial communities from Stordalen Mire near Abisko, Sweden - I_Bog_E1_1 | ecosystem: Environmental > Terrestrial > Soil > Wetlands > Peat | place: Sweden: Abisko, Stordalen...
TTAGGGTGGCCAAAGATTCCAAATCCTCTGCTACTGTGATCACCGTGAGGCGCCCTTTCCTCACCCAAGAATTATCAGGCGATTCTGGTCATCTTGAGTTCGACTGGTATTCATCCTAACGGATGGGAAGATTGTCGCGAAGCTCGACCTAATCAACTTCTGAGCCTCAGGGAATGGATGCAGCATTGATCCAAGATCCATCCGTGATCCATCCGTCTCGCACCTTAAGCTTTCGGGACACTCGGAGCGAGATTGAAGACACTTACGTGCAACATTCCTGGTTCGCTTTATGACGCGCTGAACAAGAGGATCGCAGAGGTCAGAGCAGCTACAACAACATCATCATAGAGGCTCTGTCCCGGTATCTCAGCAAGCCGATCCATACACTTTTTCAGGTGTCCATGTTGGCTGCATTGGTCGAGGGCCTTTATCTGGGCACCGTTCAAGTCTGGCGTCTCCTCAGGCACGGTGATTTCGGACTCCGAACCTTAGTTGATCTCGAGGGAGAGATGGTTGTGCTGGATGGTGTCTGTTACGAGGTTTTGTCCAGCGGAGCAGTGTAAAAGTCGAGAGCGATAGATTGGTTCCTTACACGGTAGTGACTCGCTTCAAGGCCTAGACGAGCAATGCGTACGGAGAAGTTGCCTCCTACGGTCATCTCGTTTCCACTTGCAATGCCCATCGCAGCTCAGACAATATCTTTTCAGCGTCACCGAGTTGGGTCTGGTGAATATAGTTAAATATCCTTAGGCATTCGGAACTATAGTTCTGAAGATCGATTCACGAGATGAGATCACGCCGTTGCTAAGGAAGGCTTTTGAGCTACCAGGCGTGTCCTTGTTGAAATTCGAGTGGACTACAGCGACAATCACAAGCTTTTCGAACAGGTATACGAGTGATTGCTCAACTGAGTTGGGTATGGATGCCCAATGCTAATCTACCCACTAGCCAACGTGGTACTTGCTCGTAGGCTTCATTGAAGCCGACTGGGCCAAATCAATCCCTGCACAAGCGACAGGCTAGAAGCGATAATCCAAAGCGACTGCGAGAACGTTGTTGGCCTTGACGTACATACCCGGGCTGCATTCGCTATGACATCTCCTGTTCCAATATCCATGCTCCACTTCATCTCAGGGTAATGCGAGATGCGCGTGGCGTAGACCAATGTAGTTGAAATATCGACGCTAGTCACGTAGGCAAGATGGTGAGGCTCGTGATCGATTTCAGCTGTAATGATGAGCGGCGTCTTGTTCTGAAAAGCTGTCATGATATTTCCCATGCCGCTACCTGTGCCGCCCGACGTATAGAGATTCACCTGCGCTGAGCATCCCGTTGCCTGCGCGAAGTCATCCGCCATTGCAACGGCTGAGGCCTCCTGAGAGTGCAAGGATGTATTCGAAGTCAGAGGGAAGTTTTTCAGCATGGGTTGTTCAGTCGAACCAGGATTTCCGAAAATGGTGGTCAGGGCGAGTGACCTGAAAAGATCGTCGGTAACCCGCCAGACTATCAGATTCTTATCAGTAGCCATTCGTGTTCCTTCCTGGAGCCGGGCAGAGAGTTTCCGTCTCCGCATGCCATTGCGAGGTTGACTCCATTTCCAAGGAAAACCTTTGACCTGCAACTGTGCAGTAGTCCGGAGTTAGCTCCTGGTGATGTTGGATAATTTGAAATCGATTGAGAGTTCATGAAAAGAGATGAGTGAGAGAATCCGCCTATCGCGGCCTTGCCTTGTGAGGCAATTTCACATCGTCCGTTGCGCGGAAAGAGCGAGCACGCCAGTGGGCTGCATCATGACGTCATTAACGGGCGCGGCGCTTTTCTGTTTGCATTGCTTAATGTCGGAGAGATACTTATGTATGTCTGAGACCACGACTGATCCTTCTCCAACCGCAGAGGCCACCCGCTTGACGGATCCTGAGCGCACATCCCCGACGGCGAATACGCCCGCCAGATTCGTACCAAAATAAGTTTCGGAACTAACCGCAGTCCCTGTGAGGATGAAACCTTTGGCATCAACGGACAGCGCGTTCGAGAAGCCTTCTGTCCTCGGCTTGGCACCAACCATCACGAAGACATTCGAAATCGCTTTCTTCTGCGTCAATCCCATCGCGTCATCCCTCCACGTGACTACTCGTAGGCGATCATCTCCGTCCATGCCGATGATCTCAGTTTTGAAATGAACTGAAATTCGTTTTGAGGAGAGAATACGTTGAATCAGGTAATCGGACATGCTGCTTGCAAGCCCATCGCCTCTCACTAACAGGTGAATGCGTCTCGAGGTTTGTGACAGAAATAAGGCTGCTTGCCCCGCGGAGTTTCCCGCACCAACAACTGCGATTTCCTGATCTCGGCACAGGTCTGCTTCCATCGCGGTCGCGGCGTAGTGAACTCCCTGAAATTCAAAACGTTTGTAGTTGTCAACGCTGATTTTCTGGTAATGCGCTCCAGTAGCAATGACCACGGTGCGCGTTTTGATCGGGTCGCCATCGTCGAGATGTAGGTAGTGAGTAAATTGGTCGAAGCTCATCTTTACAACATGACGAGAGATCGCAAATCGTGCACCAAATTTCTGCGCCTGCAATAGGGAGCGGTCTGCAAGCTCCTGACCTGACACGCCAGTGGGAAACCCAAGATAGTTTTCGATGCGCGAGCTAGTGCCCGCTTGTCCTCCTGGCGCATTGCCTTCGATGACTATCGTAGATAGTCCCTCTGAAGCAGCATAAACAGCTGCGGCTAGGCCAGCAGGACCGGCTCCGACGATGGCGACGTCGTAGACCACGTTGCGATCACTGACGTCCGACAGCCCCAGTTCGTCCGCAAGAAGCGCAGTCGAGGGATTGCGCAAGACACGCTGGTCGCCAAGCAGAACGGTGGGCAAATGATCCGCCTTTAAATCAAAGCACCGAACAAGAAACGATGCGTCCGTATTCGCCGCCGGATCGAGCACCTTATATGGATAACCATTTCTCATCAAGAAGCGCAGAACTCGAATAGTGTCCGCATTGTGCTCGTATCCAATTACTGTCACTCCACCAGATGCCTGGCGCATAATGTCGAGCCTGCGACCTACGCATGCATGAACAATAAGATCAGCAATCTCCACATCAGAAGACATGATACGTCGCAAACTCGCCCGTTCGATTCTCAGGATGCGACTTCGCTTTATCGCTCTACAGTCGAATAATGTCTGCCTGTTGTCCAGTAAATCGAGTTCTCCAGTGAATTGCCCAGGCCCCAAAACCGCGAACGTATGCCGTCTCTTCTGCCTGATAAATTCAATGACCTCGATCTCTCCTTCCAGCACGACGAACAGATCAACGTCCCTTGACCCACGCTGGAAAAGAACAGTCTCTTCCTCAAAGATCTCTTCAGTTCCAAACTCCAGGAGTCGCATCACTATCGCATCGCTGAAGGATGGGTAAGAGACGTTGTTGTTAGATTGAATCCTGTCAATAGCGACTTCCGAGTGGCTTGCAGATCTCAGCATTGGATGCTCCTTGAGAAGGATGGAAGCATCACATCAAGTGACGAATGACATGAAAAACAGGTCATGCGATCTCTCGATGCGGCCCCGATGAGATCCATTCTGGAGGATGTTAGCGGATTGCCATACCTCACCAAGGGGGCTTTTGTGCCTACCCGTTCGTGTGGCTTAGAAGAGTAAGTATCCAGCGGGAGTCAATAAGGCCTGTCATGCCTAATCACTAAGGATTGAACCTTAGCAGCGTGGGTGCCGAGTTGCTGCTATTACGATTCGGATGACGGGACGTGCCAATATTGATATCAGTCCAATGGCAAAGACAAGCCTGCGTCATGTTGCACCGAACCAAGATGTCGGATCATTCGCCAGTGCAGAGCGACCGTTGAATATTTCCAGCTAACTTTGATTGAGCTGGTCAGTGAGACTGCTACTTGTCATAGTGGTAGAAAAGCGGGGATATTAGATCACTCAGGAGGTCGGCCAAACAACGCGCCGTGGTCCAAATAAGCGAGCGTCGATCGAGTAGGCTCCGGAGCCGAGCAGAGCTAATACGGTGCAAAGTGCGATCGTCACTGAACTGCTAGTGAGCGCTCCATGATGCAGGAAGGGCAGTATCGCAGCAAATATTGCTCCGAGGGCTGCCGCAACAACCGTAAATAAACCTAATGTCAGAAAGCTCCCGAGACCGATCGCCACCACAGAAACCGCACTGAGGTCACCCCGGGATAGGTCATCGGATAGGGTAGAAATGAGCAACGCAGCCACGACGATGCGTAGAAGCATCAAGCCCAGACCAGAAGTTCCTCTTGGAAAGCTCGACATACATTAAGGCTAGTCAGCATCTTTATAGATTGAAAGCTCACGAAGGGTACTTGAGCAGTTACCCTTTCGGGGGGAAGAAGGGCAGCAAGAGATCAACCTTCGATAAAACCACGCTTCACCGCGATCATGACAGCATGAGTCCGATCATTCGCCTGCAGCTTCGCGAGGATGCTTTTCATGTGTCCTTTGACTGTATCCTCAGTGATAAATAGCTTGTCGGCCACAATCTTGTTCGAGGATCCTACAGACACTTCCCGCAACACTTCAATCTCGCGCTGGGACAGAGCATCCGCACCATAGTGGTTGGCGATTTCCGATGCAATCTCAGGCGGAATGTGCCTGTGCCCACCGTATACCTGGCGTATAGTGTCGAGCAGTTCAGTACGAAGCGTACCCTTCAACAGGTATCCCACTGCGCCAAGTTTCAATGCCCGCGATGCTTGAATATCACCCGCATAGGTTGTCAATATCACGATCCGTGCATGCGGAAATTCCTTTCGGATCTCAGCAGTGGCCTCGATTCCACTCATGCCGGGCATCTGTAAATCCATCAACGTGACATCGGGCCGATGCATTCGGAAAGCCTCAATCGCTTCTTGTCCGGTGGTTGCCTCCGCAACCAACTCCATGTCGATTTGGCTCTGAAGGGCATAAGCAATGCCATCTCGTACGAGAGGATGGTCATCGACGCAAAGAACTCTGATCCTTGTTGCTGACATCACAGCCTCAGTTACACCGTTGAAAAATCCCGACGCGGTTCCCATATCCGACACAACCATATCACCCAATCAAAAATCCTCCTCTACCCGAAAGGGTGGATCGGAGTGCTTGAAACTTCGAAGATCATTGGAGATGGATGCGATACGTCATCCGAGGAAAAAGCGGTTGTGAACCGCATGATTCTCCCTTTAGGCTAGGCTAATTGTTCATAAGGGCTTAGTAAGGTGGCCACATTTGAGCCAAAAGTTTCGCGTTAATCTCTCTATAATTCAGTAATTTAATCAAAATAAAGGATTTATTGGTGGAGGCGGCGGGAGTCGAACCCGTGTTATGGCTTTTAGTCTCTGCAACTTACACATTCTAAAGACGTAACAAAAGGCCCAATTGGCCCAGAATGCCGCTTGGTTGGCGCAATCCTGGTCCAGATCATCACTGGATTTGGGTCAAGGGTTCTGATGACGACACGAGCTACTCGTCTTGCAATGAAGCGCTCAGCGCAAGGGTTACGACCTCGAATATCAGTCTGATCAATCGTCACTATTTGCCCTGGCTGCCGCTTGCTCCCTACTCTGGAAACAACGACCACAACAAAACAACGCCACAGATCGAGCAGGTTGACACTGTCACTCCATATCGGGCCAATGCTTTCACCGACGACGGTAAGGCCAGAATCGAACGCATCTATGATGTACGAAAGCGGATGTACGAAAGCGGGCACACCGAGTTTTACAGCAACCACCAGGACAAGCAGCAGGTTCAGAGGATCTAGGGTTTTAACGCGAGTCTGTCACTCGTCTAAACCGGGACGCCGATCACCAACACTTATAGAAAGTCCGCGTCGGGCAAGTGCCAAAACCAGATTCGAACTATTGTGCTATGGGAAAAAGATTACAAGCCCATGCTACACTCTCGACAATCACAGCAGTTAGATAATTCATGTCTTGACAAGAGCCTTCAATATGGAGTCTGCATGAACGCTCTCCCGTTCAATTCGTAGTTGTGTAACGCTGAACTATTTCTTTGGGTGGTTACCTCGATTGGTTACTTCAAGTTTGCTTGCCTCTGCTCGCGTGTCTGACTTTCGCCTGTTTCAAAACTACTTCCAGACATGGAAAGAGCATCCACCCTTATCGATTCGGATCGTGATGTTTATGCTGATTCTAGCTGCAGGGCATCGCGGTTACGCGCAGCAAGCTATGCAAACTCTCGATCAGCATCTGAGGCCTGCGATCACTTCAGGGCAAGCTACAGTGGTCGGAGCTTTGCCAGGGGATCGGCAACTCAGTTTCTCGCTGGTCTTGCCGTTGCAAAAGGAGGAGGATTTAACAGCAATTCTCAACCGTCTATATGACCCTTCGAGCAAAGACTATCGCCACTTTTTGAGTGTTGCTGAATTCACTGAAAAATTCAGCCCCACGGCAGCCAGTTATCAGGCCGTTGTTTCTTTTGCAAGGGCGAACGGGTTTACAGTCACTGGAACTCCCGCGAATCGCCTCCTCGTTCCCGTCCGTGCCTCGGTAGATCAGATCAACCGAGCCTTCCATCTAACGATGACCGAGTACAAGCATCCAGTCGAAGATCGCACGTTTTATTCCCCTGACCGCAATCCTTCCTTCCAACTCTCAACGCCAATAGCTCATGTCGCGGGTTTGGATGATTACTCCATTCCACAGTCGATGTTGAAGCGAGCAAAACAGGATGGTAAGAAGGAACTCAAAGAAGCCCTCGAGGCCGCCAGTGTTTCAGGCTCCGGTCCCTACCAGTCATATCTTGCGAGCGATATGCGCGCCGCTTACTACGGCGGAACCACTCTCGATGGCAATGGGCAGGTGGTGGGAGTTCTTGAGTTTGGAGGATATCTCACATCCGATGTGGATGAGACCTTTAGCAGCGCAGGACAGTCGTACACGGTGCCCCTCAACAACGTGCTACTGGATGGAGCGATTGCCGAGCCTGAGGAAGGTTACTACGATGGCGAGCAGGTGCTGGATATCGTTCAGGCGATAGGGATGGCGCCTGGGCTGGCTCAGGTGAGGGTTTATATCGGCAAGGGCAACGATGATGCGAATATCCTCGCCTCCATAGCCTCTGAAAACATCGCCAAGTCGATCAGCTGTTCCTGGAGCTGGATACCTGCTGATCCGACAACAGATGACGTGTTTTTTGAAGAATTCGCGGCGCAGGGGCAAAGCTTCTTTGTTGCTTCAGGCGATGATGGGGCTTACGACCAAGCAGTCGACCCCTACGTCTACCCCGCAGAAGATGCTTACGTGACGGCTGTCGGCGGAACACATTTGTCTACCAATGGCCCAGGCGGGAGCTGGGCGTCAGAGGTCGCCTGGAATACTCCGTATGTCGGCAGCGGCGGCGGTATCAGCCCAGATGGTATTGCAATTCCCAAATGGCAGGCGGGACTTGCAACGTTCTCAAACGGCGGTTCGGCCACCCTTCGAAATGTGCCCGATGTGGCGATGGAAGCCGATGTAGACAACTACTCTTGCGAACTCAGCTATTGCTACTCCGAGAATGGCGGAACCAGCTTCGCAGCGCCACGATGGGCCGCCTTCATCGCGCTTGTCAACCAGCAGGCGGTTGAGGCAGGCGGAGCGCCGGCTGGCGGAATCGGATTCTTGAACCCGAGTCTATATGCGATTGCAGAAGGTACAGGCTATTCAGAAGCCCTGCACGATATTACGCTAGGAAATAACGACACATACGGTCAACCAGTCTATTATTTTGCTGTCCCGGGGTACGACCTTGTCACTGGTTGGGGAAGCCCGAGCGGGCAGAGCCTGATCGACGACCTTGCCGGCAAACAAAAGCCAGGATTTTGGATTGAGCCCTCAGCGACGAATGTCTCGCTTTTTCCTGGCAAGTCGGCAACCACAAGCATCACTGTGACCGATGCTGTCGGATTTAGCGGAAACGTCACCCTGGCCATCACTTCTGCCCTTCCGGCCGGCATCACCGTAACCTGGAGTAAGAATCCGACTGCCAGCACCAGCGTGCTGACGTTTCAAGCCGCAGCAACAGCGCCGGTCGGAGCCGTTACGGTGGCGATTACTGGTACTTCCGGCAAGTTAACTTTCTCCACAAAATTGGTTCTCCAGGTTCAACAGCCAACGTTTACCCTGGCGAGCGCACCCAACGCGCTGCTGTTGAATCCAGGAAGCACAGTTACTTCAACCATCACGCTGAGCTCCGAGTATGGATTTATGGGCAGCGCAACCCTCTCTGCCTCCGGCCTGCCGGCAGGAGTCACGGCTACTTTCTCCCCGGCCACCCTATCAAGTTCTACATCAATCAGTTCCACGATGACGCTAAAGGCCACCGCCTCCGCAGTTCAAGCTGAAACCGCCTTCACTCTCGTTGGAACTTCTGGCGCGCTTAGAGTCAACCAGCAGATTCCCCTCAGGATTGCTGCGCCTGCCATCGGCTTTTATGGCATCGGCAACGTAAACATGGGCAGGTCGTCGTCGACGGAGGTATATGTCGCCCCATATGGGGAAAATGGGTTGACAGGGAACATTCAACTTTCTGTTTCCGGCTTGCCCTCCGGAGTGACCGCATCCTTCTCACCAAACCCAATCACACAGGAGAGTGGTCAGGCAGTTCTGACGCTAGTCTCAAGTGGCACAGTGGCGTATGGAAATAGCACTGTGACCATTAAGGGAACATCGGGGAGTGTCACAGGCACCACAACTTTTACTCTGGGTGTCGATGCTCCCAGTTTTTTTCTGAGCGCACCGCTCAGTGCGAGCCTTGGGCAGGGGACAACCGCCGCGTATCCCTTCTACGTGTTTGAGGAGTACGGCTTCACTGGGAATGTCAGTCTTACGGCCTCGGGACTACCAACAGGTGTTACTGCTTCGTTTTCGCCAAATCCAGCAAATGGGGCCGTCGAACTCGTACTCACGGCTGGCAGCGCAGTCCCAGTCGGCGCGTCCACGGTCACCGTCACTGGAACCTCCGGGCAACTGACCAAGACCACAACGTTTCCCTTAGGCATCTTCGTACCCACATTTACGATATCGAGCCAAACAGCCGTCACTATGGGCCAGACAGACGGTGCCATCATTCCTGTCACCGTGACTCCGGAATATGGCTTTAGCGGATCGGTGAATCTCTCTGTGTCAGGTTTGCCGAAAGGTGTCAGCGCCTCGATCTCTCCAAATCCGGGGAGTAAACAGGCATCTCTGGTACTGACGTCGAACGGCACAGCCGTTCCTGGTATCACTTCGGTGAAGATCAATGGAGTCTCCGGAAACCAGACGTCCGCGACAACGCTTCAGTTAACGATTAACGCTCCAGGTTTTAGCGTCTCCAGTCCGGGCCCGCTCGTGCTCGGCCAGGGAACAACTCTGACCAGCAGCATCCCCATCACCGAATCAAATGGCTTCAGCGGACTCGTCAATCTGTCCATTGCAGGCCTGCCGAGCGGAGTAACCGCCAGCTTCTCTCCAAACCCAACAAACGGGAACACGTCCTTGACGTTGATAGCAACAGGGACTGCTTCGATTGGAACAAGTTCTGTCTCAATCACCGGCACCTACGGAAAACTTACGTCCACGACCAAATTTTCCCTTACGGTAGCCGCCGCAAACTTAACGATTACTGCTCCGGCAAGCTTGTCGATGGGCCCGGGTACCACAACCTCAAGCCCCATTGCTCTGGCTTCCACCAACGGGTTTAACGCACCCGTCACGCTCGCCGTTTCGGGCCTGCCCAGCGGAGTCACTGCAACCATCTCTCCCAACCCAAGCAGCACAACAAACACGCCGTACAACGAGGCTATTCTGACGCTGTCAGCCAGCAACTCCGTTGCCCTTGGGACAACCGTGGTTACCATCACAGGCACGTCGGGAAACCTCACTTCAAAGACAACGTTCCCACTAATAATTGGTGCGCCGTCCTTCTCTATTCCGGCTCAGCCAACAACAACTGTCGGGATCGGAACAACCTCCACGACGTACATCTCTGTATCCAGCTTGTTTGGATTTAGCGGCAACGTCACTCTCTCCGTCTCCGGTTTACCAAAGGGGGTAAGCGCCTCGATCTCCCCGAATCCCCTCTCATTTAGTCCCGGCCAGGCCCAGGCAAATACCGTGCTGACGCTGACGGCTAGTAGCGCCGCCACTGCCGGGCAAGCTTCATTGACAGTGACGGGAACATCCGGAAAGACGACCGCGTCGGCCACGCTTCCGATTGCAATCTACGCGCCCGCCTTCACCCTGTCGATGCCGTACTACGGCTTTACTCTGGGACAGGGCAGCACCGCCACAACTCAAGTCAACATAAACCCGCAGTATGGTTTCAATGGCAGCGTCAACCTGAGTGTCTCCGGATTACCCAGCGGTGTCAGTGCGACATTTTCTCCGAACCCCACGACAGGCTATAGCGTGTTGACTCTCGCTGCCACCAGTGCCGCGCCAATAGGGTCGTCAATCGTGACCATCACCGGTACCTTCGGCAAGACCAGCGCAACCACGACGTTTCCTCTTACGATTGGTACCCCGACGTTCACACTGGCTGCACCGCAAAGCATCACGATCGGCCAGGGTAGTTCCACTACTGCCTATGTCAACATCAATTCGCAATACGGATTCGCAGCAGCTGTGAATCTAGCGGCATCCGGCTTGCCGAGCGGCGTGACTGCTTCTTTCTCTCCTAATCCTTCGACGGGCGAAACGCTATTAACTCTGAATGCAAGTGCGAATTCACCGCTCGGCGCACATATCGTTACCATCACCGCCACCTACGGCAAAGTCACTCAGGTGACCACCTTCTCTCTGGTCACGTCCGCGCCGTCCTTCACGCTTTCCGGGGTGGCAAATATCACGCTC
>Ga0302140_10011539_pt1 | contig 10863 bp, 10 predicted proteins | sample I_Bog_E1_1_FD_202095 | JGI IMG/M metagenome (GOLD analysis project Ga0302140, IMG submission 202095) | Peat permafrost microbial communities from Stordalen Mire near Abisko, Sweden - I_Bog_E1_1 | ecosystem: Environmental > Terrestrial > Soil > Wetlands > Peat | place: Sweden: Abisko, Stordalen...
GTACAACCGTGCGAAGTTTGTGCCCTGCTCTAGTGGTCGTGATGGTCCTGGTCGGACAATCCTTTGCACAACCGGCCGCAGTCACGTCGTCGTTGTTTCCCGAACCCGGTGTTCTTGCGCTATTGGGAGGCGGTTTGGTTGGATTGGCCGCTGTGATTCGAAACCGCTTTACGCGTTAAATCTTCGGTATCTTTTCGTTAACCTTTTTATTTTGTTGCCGAGAGCCCCCTCGGCACTCCCTGTCCTTGTCGTTCATAATTTGTGAGATCAGTTATAGGTGTCGAATATCGGAAATTGCCAATCCGACATTTCGCCAACGACCGCGCAATCGCCCAGCATGGCCCGAATGGTTTCTATTGATTGGAGACCGGGACGTCCATATAAATCTCCTGCCCCGGTTCGAGGCGCAAGGGAGTATCAAATGGCCGGTGGGTATTCGAATGCGAGGACACACCTGTTACCAGCAAAATTAGATCTTTCCCCGGCGGCAAAGGAACGCGAAACGACCCGTCAGCCGAGACTTCACGGCGATTTCCATCTTCATCAATGAAAACCAAGAGGGCTTTTGTCGCAGCGCCGCTGTCAGCGTCTACGACCTGTCCAACGACCACACCGACTTTACTGCCCAATGTCACTTTAACCGTTGCTGAGTTGTGAGCTTTGGTGAGAACAACCTTTGGCATTTCGAGCTTTGAATCCGCGTAGAAGCTCTTAGACGGGTCGGGGTAGCCATCCTCACCTTTTTGCGAATAGAGTTTATAGGCTCCCAGTTGGAAGCCTCCGCGAAAATCGAAGTCTCCATTCTTGTCCGTCTTGACCGATCGGGGATTGATACCGTTGAAAGTGAGGAACTGTGGAACGGCATAAACCGTAGCATCTACGACAGGGCTTCCGCTTGGGTCCGTGACGGTACCTTTGATTTTCCCGTCTAGGTGATTCTTTGTCTGGGAGTTGGCAAAAACACTTGCCGCAATCAAGGCCATAGCGAGGAAATGCTTCATAGGGCACCTGAGAGCCCAATTATAGATCGGGATGATCTCCAGCCTCAATGAGCTATGTCCGCATGTATCCCAGCGAAGTACAATGCTAATCGGAGTCTTTTTTCTGCAAGTTCAGAAACCAGGGCGATAGCATTTCGAGGTTCCCTCAGGGGCTAAAGCCCTATCACTTTTGCTGATCTTACGGCGCCGCTGAAGCTGCGCCCTTTCAAAACGCCGCGGTACTTCAAAACGCCAATTACTTCTTATTTTTTTCTGCCTTCTTGGCGTTCGCGATCAGGTCCAAGAAATATTGGTGGATGCGCGGGTCGTCGCTGAGTTCGGGATGGAAGGTCGCCGCCACTGTGTTGCCTTTTCTGACGAGGACGGGATCATTGCCTTCGGTGGCGATGACTTCGACCCCTTCACCGGTGCGTTCGATCTTCGGGGCGCGGATGAAAACCATTTCGATGGGATCGTTGAGAAACTGGCCCTCGCGGATGGAGCTATCGATCTGGCGTCCGTAGGCGTTGCGGCGTACGGTGATATCGAGAGCGCCGAGTCCGGCTTGCTTGGGATTTTCGACGTCGGTGGCGAGCAGGATGCATCCGGCGCACGTACCGAAGGTCGGCTTGGCGAGGACGAAGTCTTTGAGCTTGGCGAAGCCGTCTTCACCCAACAGCTTCAAAAAAGTGCCGGATTCGCCGCCGGGAATGACTAGTCCATCGAGATCGTTCAATTGCTCGGGTTTCTTGACGAGGACGACTTCCGCGCCAAGTTCTTGGAGACGACGGCGGTGAGCATCGAAATCGCCTTGCAGGGCCAGGACACCGATTTTCATTTTGCGAAAAGACTTCAAGCCCTCCGACCTGGAACGTCATTGAAACGGCGTTGCCGAATTGCACCTATTTAAGCTTCGGCATGTGATTCTTATGTTAACGGAAATCCTATGCCGTTGTTGAAATGGCGCGCACCAGGCGGCGAACTTCTTCTTCCTCGACTACCGCACGTTGATATTCCTGACCGGACAACATTCCCATGCGGATCTTTTCGTTCCGATAAAGCATGGCGCTGGTCTCGATGTGTCGCGCACTGGCGTGAAGCTCGCGCACTCCGCTCTGCGAAATGAATTCTCGTACATTGTCGGAGCGAATACCCGAGCCGGCCATCAGAGCGATTCGGTTTGACGCGATCTCACGCAGTCGCCTGACGACCGGAATGGCCTCATGCACCTTCTGTGCTCCTCCTGAGGTAAGAACGCGATCAAAGCCCAAAGTAATAATATCTACCAATGATTGTGGCAGATCGCGGGACATGTCAAAGGCGCGGTGGAAGGTCGCTTTTAGGGGACGAGCAAGGTACAGCAGTTCGCGACATCGGGTGGCGTCTACGGTTGCGTCGTGATTAAGGATGCCGAAGGCGATGCCGTCGGCGCGGAGTTGCTTGGCCATGGCAATGTCGCGCTGCATCGCGGCGAACTCGTCAGCAGAGTAGCAGAAGTCTCCGCCACGAGGGCGGATCATCACGTAGAGATCAATTTTGACGAGGCTCCGGACTGTGGCGATCATGCCCGCACTGGGGGTTGTTCCTCCATCGAAAAGAGAGGCGCATAATTCGAGGCGGTGCGCGCCTCCGCGCTGGGCAGAGAGCGCGGATTGGGGTGAATCTACGCAAATCTCAAGGCTGATGGAAGGAATCATCCGGAGTTTTTATCTGCAGTGCAAAACCGTGCCGGCAGTGATAGCTTTTCGGCAGCTTGAAGGCCAGGAGATTGTCGGACTGACTCCATTCGAGTTTCTCGGTCGAACCCAGCAGATTTGCGGCAATAATGCGATAGCCGATGCCCCGGAACCCCAGGGCTTGGATTGATGCGGTTCCGTCTGCGGGGCAGGCCAGGCTAATCGCGTACACATAGGGACCTTTGGCGGTATAGCGGAAATCGGCGGTGGTGTAGGGTTTGGTGTCGGCGTCATGGCCGAATCCTGTTTGAATCTGCGTTGGACCCTCGCCGAAGATCTTCCAGGGATGGGTTCCATAAATGGCCTCGCCGTTCTTGCCCAGCCAGGCGCCGATTTCGAGCAGAGTGGCTCGCACGTCGTCGGGAATGGTGCCGTCGGGTCGCGGACCTAAGTTCAGAAGCAGATTGCCGTTCTTGCTGACGATGTCCACTAACTGATGAATCAGAGAATCAGCCGACTTTAATTGGTCGTGCTCCATGTATCCCCATGACAGGTTGCTGATGGGGGTATCGGTCTGCCAGTGCGAGGCCATGATGCCGGGAAGCATTGCGCGTTCGTAATCGCGGGAGCCCGAACCTTCGGGCATCGAATAATCTTTGAAATTGATGACAGCGGGAAAGTTGTTGCCGGCGGCATAGTTGTAATAGAACGCGGCAAACTCGGCGACGCTGCGGCGGTAGGCGGGATGGCCAATACCACCATCGAAATAGAAGACCTCGGGCTTGTAGTTTTCCGCGAGTTCAACCGCGCGAGCGAGCCAGTCGCGCGTCCAGGCTTCACTCACCCAGTCCCACTCGTTGTAGGCGATGAAATGCGGATCGTTCAGCCAGGTATGGGCGGGTCCGTATAACGACGCGTATTGGGGGTCGTTCACGTCGGAACGAATGGAGCGGCCGTTATCGTAATAATAGTTGTGCTCGGCGCGATGTGAGGACAGACCAAAATGCAACCCTGCGGCGCGGACGGCGGTTGCAAGCTCGCCAACGATATCGCGATGCGGGCCCATTTTCATCGCCGTCCAATCGGAGAGGGCGGAGTCATACATGGAGAAACCATCGTGGTGCTCGGCAACTGGGATTACGAATTTCGCGCCAGCGCGCTTGAACAGATCAACCCAGTCTGCCGGATCCCATCTTTCGGCGCGGAATTTTGGGATGAAATCTTTATAGCCCAGATTTTCCAGTGAGCCATAGCGCTTCTTGAAGTCTGCGTAGGCGGGGTCTCCAGACCGGTACATATTGCGGGGATACCATTCGTTGACGGCGCCAGGAACCGCGTAAACGCCCCAGGTGATGAAGATTCCGAACTTGGCGTCTTTGTACCACTGTGGGATTTCGAGGTTGCGGAGCGTTTCCCAGTCGGGGCGGTAAGGCCCCTCGTGCGACTGGCGCTCGGCTTCAGCGATGAGTGAATCGCGCTTCGCGTCGAACTTCGCGACCGAGACCTGCCATTCGCGGTCGACTTCCTCGGCCGACTTGATTCCGTGCGTGGGCGTGAGTGGGTCCGCAGGTTTGCGGTTGATCTGGGCGAGCCCTTTGAGGAGTATCGCGCCAAGAACGACCACCGCAAATAAAACTGAAGAAAGCTTCGTCTTCGATCTCATCGCGCCTCGCGCATCATAACAGACGATCGGGACGGCTATCTCTTGTCTCGCTTGCGACTATGGCAAGGGCAACGGGATCGTCTGCCCTGCGTTCCTCGAGATATGCGAGCTAAACTGCCCTCCATAAATTTCGGCGCCGGTGCTCTTCAGACAAGTGATTGGAATCACGGCTGTGGAGACCGAAGCGGACGCCGGCGTAGTCAAGATGAGCGGCGCCGGCGACAGCGTCTCGCGAAATTCTGCATTGAGCGGCTTAAAGGAGTTAAATTCCTGCTACGCGAACAACCTCTTCGGGTGGGCCAAAACCGCGGCCGTGGGCTTGGTGAGAGACGACGTACATCTTCAGATCGTTCCCGCACCATCGACTGGGAACGGGTGGTTTGCCGCAAGAACAAAACAAGGTCCATTCTTCTGGGAAGCTCGGCGCGAGAGGAAGAAGATAAGAGCCATTTCGATAGGGACTGAAGCCGACCAAATAACGAGTCCGGCACTTCGGACACTCGACGCAATGGCGAAAACGTGGCGTCATGGTAAGAACAGACTCACAACCCCATCTCAGCGAGAAATCAAGGCGGAAAGCTCCCCGCCGTTTCTCGTATTCTTAGTACAGACACATGAATGACACTACCAAAATGAGTCGAAGAATAATGGACAGTTCCGGACATCGCTGTCTACATGAGCTCCGGGTCTGGCGCTGCAGGCCATCGAGTTACGTGGTCGAACAGTCGCCCGGCTGGCCGAAATTGAGTCAAAGCGCAGGAGTGGAATGCTAAAAATACAAGAGACGAGGAGGCCAGCATGATGAAAAAGTTCAACACTGTTGACGATTACTTGTCGGGGCTGTCGAAAAACACACGGGCGAGCTTGGAGAAGTTTAGAGAGACAATACGCGAAGCCTCGCCGCGAGAAGCGGAAGAAGTGATTCACTACAATATGCCCGCACTGCGGTGGAACGGGATCTTGGTACGGTATGCCGCTTTTAAGAGCCACATCGGCTTTTATCCGCGAGCTTCGGCGATTATCGCGTTCAAGGAGGAATTGAGGAACTATAGAACGTCAAAGGGCGCCATCCAGTTTCCGGTCGACAGAGCGATTCCCACAAGTCTCGTCAAAAGGATCGTCAGGTTCAGAGTCAAAGAGAATCAACGACGGGTAGAAAGAAAATCATAGTTTTCTGGAACGCGCACGACACTGGGCCAGGATGACATGCTGCCGCGTCACTCAAGACGGTCGACCTCATGGTCGTTCGAGCGAAGTCCGAAAACGTCCAGGTTGTCGTGCTGGGAGGGCTATTATGAACCTCAGACCAGATGGAGCTTGATTGGCAGGTATGTTCGCGAGCTCGATTGACGCGCGACGCTCGCTTCGACGGCAAGTTTTTTATTGCTGTACTCACGAGCGGCGTCTATTGCCGCTCGATTTGTCCGGCGCCGCCGGCAAAAGAAAAAAATATCCGATACTTTTCCACCGCCGCTGCAGCGTCAGAAGCGGGTTTTCGTCCTTGTCTGCGTTGCAGGCCAGAATGCTCACCCGGAACTCCCGCCTGGTTGGGGACGCCAAATACGGTTTCGCGCGCTTTGCGCTTGATTAGTGAGAGCGGCCTCGATGAAGGCGGAGTGGAAACACTCGCGGAACACCTTGGCGTTGGCTCACGCCACCTTCGTCGCCTGTTTCTCCAGCACCTGGGCGCAACACCAAGTGCTGTCGCGAAGACGCGCCAATTGCATTTTGCGAAGAAGCTCATCGACGAGACGAATTTGCATATGAGTGACGTTGCGATGGCATCCGGTTTCGGGTCTGTTCGAAGATTCAACGCCGGCATCCGTAAGATCTATCATCGAACCCCAACTCAAATCCGGCATCTAGCCAGGCAAAAGATCGGGCAGCCGGAAAATCACTACATTTTCCGGCTTCGTTTTCGCCCTCCCTACGACTGGAACGGCATGCTGGCGTTTCTGGCCCCGAGAGCCACGCCCGGCGTGGAAGCAGTGGTCGATGGCATTTACCGGCGCACAATTTCTTTGGACGGCAATCATGGCTGCTTTGAGGTTTCACATGACGAGAAGAATCACGTGCTTGTGGTGCGCCTGCAATTTGGTGATCCACGCTCGCTTTTCTTCATCACTGAGCGAATCCGCGCCATGTTCGATTTGAATGCAGATTGGGCGGCCATCGTACAAAGCCTTCGAAGTGATCCAGCACTTGCGACACCCGTCGAGCGCAGTCCTGGGCTCCGTGTGCCGGGCTGCTGGAATGGTTTCGAACTGGCGATACGCGCGATTCTTGGTCAACAGATCACCGTGAAAGGCGCGACCGCGATATCGGGCCGGATCGCGCGCACTCTTGGCAAACCGTTTCCCTCAGGTAATGGCCTTACTCATGTGTTCCCTACGCCCGCTGTTCTCGCCGAAACCAGGCTCTACAAGTTGGGGTTGACTGGGGCTAGAGCCGATACCATCCGCGCTCTCGCGCGCGCGGTATGCGATGAGCAGATCAGATTTGACCGAGTCACGGACTCCAACGCTTTATTAGGTCGATTGCTCGAAATTCCAGGCATAGGGCACTGGACGGCCCAGTACATCGCCATGCGAGCACTGGGGGAACCAGATGCCTTCCCTTCGAGCGATCTCGGCCTATTGCGTGCCATGGGTGTCAAAAGTTCTCGCGAATTGGAGGAGCGGTCCAAAGCGTGGAGACCGTGGCGCGCGTACGCAGCGATGTATCTCTGGAGATTCGGGGACCAGCCTGCGGAACATGCAAATCGACCTGACTCTAATAGAAAGAACCTGCCGGATGCTTGTGCACTGACCTCAAACGGAATTTGCTAGGATGCCACCTCGAAACGCCGCTTCGCAAAGAATCAATGCACCGTCAAATCCCGCCAGTAAGCGTCGCCTGCTTCGTAATGAGAAATCAGCACGCGCTGGTAGAGCCGCAAAATCACCTCTTGGTTCTTAAAGTCGGATAGATTAATGTTGATATCTTCCCAATGACGCGAGTCGGATTGGCTCGATTCATGAATCCCGTTAATCAGTTTGTCGAACACTCTCTTGTCATTGACATAGACCTGCAGTTGCCACGCGCGTCCTACGTCAACCCCGGCCTTGAACTGCAAAGATGGGGCGGACCCCAAGTCGACGGTCCGCTTCAGGACTGTTCCGCGGACCTCATCCCGGGGATACGTTGCTAGTACCACACCATCGAGGTAAGTGATACCTCGGATTCCCGGCATGCCGCCGCCCGCGCCTCCGAACCCGGCTCGCTCCATCGTCCAGTCCCGGTTCCAGTACTGCATGAGGTCCGCCAATTTGAACAGCTCTGCGGGTTGGGTGACCGGATCCTCAATGGGAATTCGAATCGAGTTTCCTTCCTGGCTCGCGCCATGAGACTCGAGCATTGCCTCCCCGACCCGCACCGTGCGTGCTGCCAGCTCCGAAATGCTCTCGTCCACTGGCGGCGTGAGTTGTAGCGGGCCCATTTCCTTCCCCTGGATCCGATCGCGGAGTTCAGCGACTGGCCCGGAGGGCAGGGCTTTCATGCCATGCATGGCCGCCACCACGGATTCTGAGTTCGCCGAGTTGCAGTCGGTATCCGCGAAGTCGGCAGCGTGAACCGCGAGTTGTAGAGTCTTGCTGAAGTCGCCGTCCCCAAACCAGACGCTGGTCGCGACGATGCCGCCGTTCACCACCGCGTTGTTGGTAGCGGGATACTCGATTCCCCAGCGCTCATCGACCGCGCGGAAGATCTGCTCCGCGGTGCGACCCGACTCCGCCATGGAAATGACCATGTCCAGACACTGACGATAAGGCGAATCCGGATGAATCAGGCTAGCGGCCTTGCGAACGATGGAGTGGGTATCTTTTTCCACGAACGCGAGGCTCACCATTCCGGAGATGAAGACCGCGCCGTCCGTACCCTCCGCGTAGCCATTGATGTGACCCAGATTTCGCGCCAGTGCTGCCGCTACGTTTGGCATGCCCGGCGCGAGCGCGCCATACACATCGCTGCTGAACTGTGGCCCGATCGTCCACCATAGCTTGTTGTATCTAGGGTGACCCGTATCGGGAGCTTTGACTCCTCGCTTCAACAGGATGAGTGCCTGTTCGCTCGATCCCCACGATCCAGCGTTGTTCGCAAGCCATTGTTGTCCGAGTTGCTCAACCGTAAGGCCGATGCCGTATTTCTCGAAGGCACGGACCGCTACCATCTCATAGTAGTAGTCATCATCGACAGGCGCGTATCCAGGCAAACGGGTCATGGGAGTTAGAGGCAAAGTCGAAGCCGGCTGATGTTCGAATCGGACTCCCGTCATCTGGGCGATCATCTGCGCAGTCCAAATAGCCTGAACCCGATCAAGATATTCCTCCCGCGACAAGCGAAGCATCCTCACCGAATCCTGTGCGGACTCTGCACGCGGTGCTGGCCCCGAGTACGCCACACCGATGAAGAAAACGAATATACACAGCAGGAAGGTTGTATGCGCTCTCATCTTCTGACCTCGCGTTGTTGCACTTCAAATTAGCGACAGCAAAAAGCAACCAAACTAAGCTGAACTTTGTTGACGAGCGTCCCTTACCAGGATTGCACCGGTCAGTAAAAGATCGCGCGTGTTCCCACTGGAGTCAATTCTTACTCGGGGTTGGCCCACAAATTCGCTACGCGCAGGCTGACAGTCGTCAAGGCAACCGTAGGCGAAATAACTCAAGAGTGGGTGTTTTCGGACACCTGAGTTTCGCCAGAGGCGGGCGCAAGGCCCAGAGCAAAATCACCGTCAGCGCACAAACACCTCTGAACGCCGAGGTTTTTGTAGTGTAATCCCGTCCGACAAATGTGCGAATGTCTTACGGCCAGAGCTTTGCGGGTGGGTCTGAAACGGGCTCCAACGCAGCGACCTGCCTTCTCCATAAATCTTCCTGGAGTAGACGCTAAACTTTCTCTTTTTTTGTGGCACGCTTTACTGACCGGCGGGATCGCATGCAAATCGAAAGAGAATCGCAGTCGAGAACCTTTCGGAATGGGAACTGGCGCTGGAGCAATACCTCAATGCGGCGGCGGTTAATACCACACATCTCGAGCTGCATTACACGCGTGTGGCGAATCTGTTGAACCGCACAGGGCGGCAGGCAGCGGCAGAGTTGGCCCTGGGCGACGCTTACGCCGCGGAACACAAATGGAGCGATGCGGCATTTCATTACTCAGAGGCCATGACCGTAAATCCCGGTGTTGCTGAATTCCATTTCCGGTTAGCTGCCGACCTCCACAATTTTGGTCGCGAGAAAGAAGCACGACCTGAATTGGCCAGAGCAAACCAGCTGGACCCTCGACTTGCGGAAAAAGAATAGAAACGGTCCGCCAGCCCCAATTAACTTGTCCGCGCTGCCAATCCGGCATAGACGCTTGGGTGAGCAGCAGCCAGTGCAATGTTCACAACCCAGTAAGATCCTCTACCCGTTCAAGACCATTGCGACGACTTGTTCTAGAAGCGGCAGAGTGTCAGGCGCGCGCACACAGCGAAACAACCAATTTATGAATCTCGCCCAAATAGCTCCCCGATTCTTTGACAAAATCTTCCCAGCTCATATCGGCGGACCTGGGGCAATGTTCCAGGAGCAGGCTCCACTCAGCAGCGCATGATTCCAGCGGACTCGGTGTCTCCGCATATCCTAGTCCGAGATCAGAGGCTCGGCACAACCTATCTGATAGCGAAACGATGGCCACCAGTGCCGGATTATGAGTTGCCGCGGCAGGATCATGGTGACAAAGAATCACTTCCAAGAGAGTGTCGTCAAGGTGCCAGTGATGCGCGAGAATCTCTCCCGTCTGGCAATGAGTGAATCCCAGGTCTGAATACTCGATTTTTCCCGCGAAAACCCCGTCCCGTTTCGACTTTTGCATCGTGGCTTCCGTCTCTTGCGGCAGGACGATGAGATTCACGATGTAGCCGATGTCGTGCAGCAAACCCGCAAGGTAGGCCTTGTCGGGATCACCAAAGCCTACTGCGCGCGCCAGTTTGCGGGCGACGATCGCGCTGGCGAGCGAATGTTGCCAAAAAACTAGAGGATCCAGGGTACCCTTGGAAGCCGGGACGATCCGCATCATGGAGCACGATAAGGCGATGTCACGGATTCGAGCCGTGCCCAGCGTACACACCGCGTCGCGCAGGGAATGTGTGGTGGGTGAACAACTGAAGAGAGCTGAGTTTGCCATCCGAAGACACTGCACCGCCAAAGCCTCATCGCGACCGACGATCTCAGCGACTCTGAAAAGATTTACGGCATCAACTGACTGATCGAGTTCGTTGAGCAAAGACTGCAACACTGAAGGGATGCTGGGAATCGAAGCAAGCAGACCATCCCTTCCGCTGAGGACGCGTTGCAGAGCAAGGTTTGATGCCGCTGCCTCGCTGAAGTGATGCCCCCCACAGTTTGACTCAGTTAACGAGTCTCCGTGAGACTGTAGACTCTCCGGCTTTTTCAGTGTGTCATTCATCTCAACGAGGAAATCCCTTCGAGCCTCAACTGGAATGTGGCGGCTTCTATGATCT
>Ga0302140_10011542_pt1 | contig 10862 bp, 11 predicted proteins | sample I_Bog_E1_1_FD_202095 | JGI IMG/M metagenome (GOLD analysis project Ga0302140, IMG submission 202095) | Peat permafrost microbial communities from Stordalen Mire near Abisko, Sweden - I_Bog_E1_1 | ecosystem: Environmental > Terrestrial > Soil > Wetlands > Peat | place: Sweden: Abisko, Stordalen...
CGATCCGAATTCGGGGGCCGTGCGAATCGACGGCGTTGATATCCAGGACGTGACGCTGAGCTCACTGCGGGATCTGATCAGCCTGGTGGCGCAGGAGACGTTCCTGTTCAACGATACGGTGGCGAACAACATCGCCTACGGAATGGTGGGGTACGAACGGGCGCGGCTGACCGAGGCGGCGAAGGCGGCGCTGGCGCACGACTTCATCGAGCGGCTGCCGCAGGGGTATGAGACCGTGATCGGCGACCGGGGCGTGAAGCTTTCGGGCGGGCAGCGGCAGCGGCTGGCAATTGCGCGGGCGATTCTGAAGAATTCGCCGATTCTGATCCTCGATGAGGCGACGTCGCATCTGGATACCGAGTCGGAGATGCTGGTGCAGCGGGCGCTGGGGAATCTGATGTCGGGGCGGACCGTGATCGTGATCGCGCACCGGATTTCGACGATCCGGCGGGCGGATAAGATCGTGGTGCTCGATAAGGGGCGGATTGTCGAGACGGGCAACCACGACGAACTGCTGGCGCACGGCGGGATCTACCGGCGCCTGCACGAACTGCAGTATCTGGACACCGGGGCCGCCGTCGATCTCTGAGCGCGTCAGCCGCCGACGCTGTGCGACGACGGGCAGACGCCGCGAGCCGGCAATTCATCACAATGGCGCAAGAGTTCGGCGATTCCCTGCCCGTCGCTCGTGCGCGCGGATCAACTCCGCGGCAAATCCTCCGGAAACACCGCATGACCCTTTGGAGGCGGAAACAAATTCTTCAGCGCATCCAGGCGCTTCCGCAGATACCGGCTCGGCAACTGCCTCGGCCCGGCCTCGACATCGATATCGCAACAGATCCCATGCAGGAATAGCGTCATAGTGTCGCGGAACGATTCCCGCGCATAATCGCGATAAGGCTTGCCATCCTTGCGCCCCGCCATCGGACGCCGCAGCAGGATCTGTTTGAAATGCCAGCTGCGCTCGTCCACTTCGCCGTGCACTTCGGCGCTCAGTTCTTCCCGCAGCAGGCGATTCCAGACATCCTGCACATTTTCGGTCCACCGCTGGGAAAGCAGCGCGGCCAGTTCGTCGTAGAAGAAATAATGATAATCCGCCACCTGTTCTTCCTTAACGGTGAAGAACAGCGTGGCGAATTCATCGCTGTTGACTCGCGCCGACAGCACCAGTTTCGACTCCGCCGGCTTCTCAGAGACTACGGAAACCGTGCCTTTCGGGGTGGGCCGCTCCAGATAATGAGCGAGCACGATACCGATCTTCGGCAGCAGTGCGCAGACCGCCTCGGGCAGCGCGCCGACGGGGTCCTGCAGGTATTGCCGCAGATCTTCCTCCGCGACGGGGAATACGGCAAAGTACGAAAAGCGGGTATTGACGGGGATCATCTCCGACCGCAGGCGGCGAGCGAGTTCGTCGACCGTCGTCCTGGGACGACCGTTTGGCTGAGGCATCTTGGGGTTTAGGCGGGTTCGACTCGATTGTAACAGGAGGGCGGGTTATGGCCGCCGCGGATGGATTCGTAGACCATGCGTGCGGCGGCGATATCTTCGACCGCGAGTCCCAGTGACTTGAAGACGACCCGCGGTTCCATGCAGGTCCGCGCAGGATCTGCCAGCAGTTCGCCCAATTCCGCGAAAATGGGGGCACCCGCCAGGATAATGTCGCCTGCTTCGCGTTCGGCGGCGGCGCGCGACTCAACGACAATCGCGCCCTGCATTGCGGCATCGTCCAGTTCGCGTCGGGCCGGACCCACCGCGCCGACCGCATTCACGTAAGCTCCGGGCTTCAGCCACTCGCCGCGCAGTATGGGCTCAGACGCGCTGGTCACCGTAACAACAACGTCCGCATCGCGAACCGCGGCTGGAACCGTGGCGCGGGCGGTCACGTGGTGGTCGCGCGCGAACTGCTCCGCGCGGGCCTGCGACCGGCTCCAGACGCAAATCTCATCGAAGTCGCGAACAAGCCGCAGCGCTTCGAGATGCGAGCCCGCCTGTACGCCCGCGCCCAGTATCGCCAGCACCGGAGTCTTCGCCGGTGCCAGCCGCCGCGTCGCGACGGCTGATACGGCCGCCGTACGCATCCCGGTAATGAGTCGGCCGTCCATAGTCGCGAGCGGTTCGCCGGTGGACGCGCTGAAGAGCTGAATCAGGGCCATGTGCGTGTGCAGGCCACGCGCGGCGTTGCCGGGATAGAACGTGACCAGTTTCGCGCCCATGACATCGCCGCAGACCGCCGGCATCACGCCAAACCAGCCGCCATATTCCGGGACCGGGAGAATCGTGCGCACCGGCTGCTGCACCCGGCCCGCCGAGAAATCGATCAGGGCGTGTTCGATGGCCGGTATCAGTTCGCGAAAGCTGAGCGCCTCGCGGACCTGATCCTCTGTAATCCCGATTGGCCCTGTGCTCATGAAGTGACAAGATTATCAGTGGAGGTTCGCATAAGCTGAATTCATGATCGGCACGGGCAGGAAGAAATCGATCGCATTCTTCATCTCGCTGGGCGCCGGACTGATTGTCGTCACGTTGCTCCTTTACATTGGCGGAGTCGTGCTCGACTGGCAGCGCGGCATCCGGCTCATTCTCGGTGTGCTGCTGCTGGCGGTAATTGTGGCGGGAGTAGTCCTAAACACTACCTTTCTGGTACGTGAGATCCGCCGCAACGAACAGCACGACGCCTTCATCAACGCCGTCACGCATGAACTGAAAACGCCGATTGCGTCGATCCGGCTTTATGTAGAGACGCTGCAGACCCGGGCCGTGGATGAGAACAAGCGGCGTGAGTTTTACCGCATCATCCTGCAGGACAGCGACCGGCTGCTCTCGACGATCGAACAGATCCTGCGCACCGGCCGTATCGGAGCATCGCGCCGGCCCGCTAACGTTTCATCCGTGAATCTGAACGACGTCGTGGCGCAGAACGTGGAACGTGCGCGGGTACTGCACCATCTGCCGCTGGAAGCGATTCAGTACAAACCGTCCGCGTCGGCAGAGGGTGAAAAGCTGCGTATCCTGGGCGATCTCGATGAAGTGAGCGCCGCCGTCTCAAACCTGCTCGACAACGCTGTGAAGTACTCGGGCGCGGGCGCGAAGGTCGTCGTGCAGACGTCGCGCGACGATGGCCGCTATGCCGTTGTGCGTGTGATCGACAACGGACCCGGAATTCCCGGCACTGAGCTGAAGCGCATCTTCAGGCGCTTCTATCGCATGAGCGGGCCGCTCGCCACGCGCGTGAAGGGCACCGGACTGGGCCTGTTCATCGTACGTTCCGTGGCGCGGCGGCATGGAGGGCGCGCCTGGGCGGAGAGCGCCGGGCCGGGCCGCGGCAGCACGTTCGTGTTACAGTTTCCCCTCGAAAGATAGACAGATGAAACGCATATTGATTGTTGAGGATGAGCAGCACCTGGCCGACGGGCTGCGCTTCAACCTGGAACAGGAAGGCTATGAAGTCGAAGTGGTCGAGACCGGCGAAGCCGCGCTCGAACTGCTGGTGGGCGCGAAGCGGGTGGAGTTCGACGCGGTGGTGCTCGACGTGATGCTGCCCGGCAAGAGCGGCTTCGAAGTGATGACGGAAATGCGCCAAAGCCATCAATACGTCCCCACTCTGATTCTCACGGCGCGCGGACATTCCGCCGACGTGCTGCAGGGCTTCGCGGCGGGCGCGGACGACTATCTGGTGAAGCCGTTTGAGCTGGATATTCTGATCGCGCGCATCCACGGTCTGCTGCGGCGGCGCGACTGGCTGCGCGGCGCTGCCGAGCCACCGCAGACACCCAACGACCGGTTTACCTTCGGCGATAAGTCGGTTTATTACGAGCTGCTGGAACTTCGGGTGCGCGATCAGATCTTCCCGCTCACGCTGATGGAGATGAACGTTCTGCGGCATCTGATCTCTCATGCGGGCCGCCCCGTTTCGCGGGGCCAGATGCTCGAAGAAGTCTGGGGGCTGCGCGAAGACACCGACACGCGCGCCCTCGATAACTTCATCGTGCGTCTCAGGCGCTACATCGAAGACGATCCGGCAAAGCCGAAGCACCTGCTGACAGTGCGGGGCGTCGGGTATCGCTTTGAGGCCTTTCCGGCGGACGCCCGGACGCCCGCGGTCCCTGCTCCCGAACTATGACGCTTTGGCACAGGCCGTCGGAAGTGTGCGCCGGGCAGCGTCCATAAGGTCGTCCAGGCTCATCTGCGGATGCCATTCCGCCAGGCCGGGGACGGCGGAAGCGGATTCCCCGATGCGTGCGCAGATGCTGCGGGCCACGGCCGCCGCCGCCGCGAACTCAGTTTGCGGAAGAACGAAGCCGAGTTCTTTGTCGCCCAGCATGCCAACCGTATCCTGGTCGCGCAGTTCCTCGCGCAGTATCCGCCCCGCGGTCCGCAGCGCGCCGTCTCCGCCCCGGCCGATCTCGATCACGCAGAAGCAGACAGCGGATTGTTCGATGGCGGCGCGGCGGAGCATGGCCTGCGTCAGCCTGCGGAAGTGTGCGGGGTTCGCAATGCCGGTCAGCGCATCGTAATCGACCTGCCGCGCTCGTTCTTCGTCGCCCGACTTGCGCGCCGTGATGTCCTGCGCGATGCCCACGATTCGCCTGACCTGACCGTTGCGGGCCCTCTCGAACGGAGTATCGCAGGAGGATAGCCACACCCAGTGGCCGGCGGCATGCCGGACCCGGTATTCGATGCGGCGGACTTCCCCTTCGAGCGCGAGCCGCAGGCTTTCGTGATGGATGCGGAGTTGGCCGGCATCGTCCGGGTGTACCTGCAGAACGCCGTCGGGATTGTCGCCGAGCACGGAAACAGCCTCGCCATTACTGTAGATGTTGCGGTGTTCTTCGAGATCGTGAACGTACAGGATACCCGGGGTAGTTGCGGCGATCCGCTCGACAAAGGCGCGCGTCTTTTCGAGCTCATATTCGGCGCGTTTGCGCTCCGTAATCTCGCGTGCGATGGCCTGAAAGGCGCAGGGTCTTCCGTCTTCCACCAGCAGTTGAACGTTCTGCCCAAGCCAGCGCTCGCGCCCGTAACCATCGATTACGGGGAATTCGTAATAGGTGTTAGCGGTGCGGCGCGCGAACTGGCGCAGGTAGAAGCGCCTGGCTTCGGCCCGCTTATCGTGCCGGACGAACTTGAGCCACCCACGCCCCACGACTTCGTTTTCAGTGAAGTGGAGCATCGTGAGAGCCGTCTGGTTGCAGAAGGTGAAGCGGCCTTCGCGATCGGTGCGGCAGATGATATCGCCCGCCATTTCGACCACCTGCCGGTATTGATCTTCCTTATCGGCAAGCGCGCGCTCCGCCGATGCACGGCCTTTTGACCCCAGGGACGCTTGCCAGGCCATCAACGCGATCATGAAGAACGAGAGAGCCGAGGTCACTTCGAGCAGCGCGCGGGCGAATCTGACGATGGATTTTTCGGTGTCGAGGCGGTCGAGAACCATGCGGCGCTGACGCTGGGTGGTGGCTCGGATAGCTTCGTGCGCTTGTTCGGCGAGGTGTGTGGAGAGCGCCGCGAGCGCCTGACCTCTGCCCGAATCGAGGGCGTGAGTTAGGGCGTCGAGTTCTGTGAGAACCGGCCTGTCGACCACAGGCAGGCCGGACGTCAGTTCGCGGGCGCTGGCCAGGATGACGCGGCCGCGATTTGCTTCGTCCTGAGAGAAGCCGCCGGCAAGGCGGGCGGCGGAAGCCTCGGCGCCTTTGAGTTGCGCGTCGAGTGCATCCAGCCGGCTGATCACATCCCATGTGCGGGCGAGCCACGTGGCACTCCCTTCCCAGGCATAAGTCTGCAGGACGGCGGCAATGCCCATGCCCAGCATCACCGCCAACGCCGCGCCGAACGCCCCGCGGATTTTTACTGAGAGCCCCAAACATTAATTTTGGGAGCAGTACGCTCTGGCCGCAAGTGCCCAGAGGTAAACGTCGGATAATGACTTTGGTTTACACAACAACTAAAAACTACGGTTTGGGCGGAGCGGGCACCGCCGCCGGTCCCGCCGGTGCACCCGCCGCGCCGCCACGGCCGCCGCCGGGACCTCCGCGCCCTCCGCCGATACGGGGCGGATTGGCTACGTAGTTCGCCACGTCTTTGGCCGCTTTAGTTTCGACGCCCGGCTTCTGGAGGAAGCCCAGATCGCGGAACCAGTCGATGAAGCGGAATTGCCAGGTGCCGTAGGGCGTGTAGTTGCGGTCGGTCAGTCCGCCGGTCATGTGGCTGCCGTCGGGAAGGGCATCGCCAGGATGCCGGCCGTTGGCGTAGATGTGCATTTCGATGTTGGGGACGCGTTTCGCCAGCATGGCGGCGAAATACTCATCGGCCCAGACGGCATGACCGGCATCGTCGGAACCTGCGCAGGCGATAAAGGCCGGCGGCACATTGGCGGGAATGGGCGGCGCGGTGCGGTTGCGCGTGAAGGGCGACGGGCCGGGATAGATGATGCCGGCGAAATCGGGCCGAGAACTGATGCCGGCAAGAGGATCGCTCGGGTCGCTGTTCTTCTTGTCGAAATCTTCGAACAGAACCGCCGCGGGGGCGGAAAGTTCGGCGCCGGCCGAGAAGCCCATGATGCCGATCTTATTGGGATCGAGGTTGAGTTCTTTGGCATGGGCGCGCACCATGCGGATGGCCTGAAGCGCGTCGTAAACCTCGTCCGTCTGCGGATTGTAGCCGTCACGGCGGAGGCGATTGCGCAGAATCACCGTATTCACGCCGTAATTGTAGAAAAAAGGCACGAAATCGGACGCTTCGGAGCCGACATTGAGAGTATTGTGCCCGCCGCCGGCGGCCAGGATGACGGTTGCGCCGGTGTTCATACCGCGGTCCACGGTATGGATCTCGATCGACGGATTGTGGATGGCGACGATGCTGTTGACTCGGCCCGGAACCGTCTGGCTCATGTTGTAAACCTCGGGCTCGGTGATCTTGTCGGCCTTGAGGTAGGGAGATCCGGGAGGGAACAGAGTGACTACAATGCCGCCGGGCAGGATGGCCGTAGGTGCGTACGGCGCGTCGGTTTTGGGTCCCGGTTTAGGGATGTCCTGCGGTGCGGGGAGGGGCGGCAGGACCGCTTTTTGCGCGAAAGCGGTCAGGGAGAACAGTGTGAAGAGGAGGGATATGGATTTCATAACTTCGGTCTCTCATCATATAACTGCGCCGGACGGGGAAAACGTGCCCCGCTCGGCATGCCTCAGATCCGGAAGAAATCCGCGACGTTTTTTGTGGCTTCTTCCAGCCACGTCTTCCTGCACTCGCGTTCGGTCCACCAGTAGCCCCGGCACCAGTGCGGATCGGCTGCTGCCACCGTCGTGACCACCAGATCGGGTCCCTGACGGCGGAAAATTCTGCCGGCGCGGCCCGTATGCGAAGGACTGCTCACCAGCAGATACCTGTGGATGCCCATTCGCCGCAGTTCCGGCACGATATCGCGGGCTTCGTCGGAAGTGCTCAGGTCGTCGCGAATAAAAGGGATTACCTGATCGGGCGACATCCCGTGCTTTAGTGCATAGTCTGCGGCCAGCACACTCTCGCGTGTACCGTAAACCATCGCGGGACCGCTCAGCAGCATCCTGGGCGCGTATCCCTGCCGAACCAGTTGCATGCCTTTCTGCAGCCGGTGGCCAACGTTGTCGCCCGCCAGTACGACGACGATATCCGCTTTCTGGGGCGATTCATTATCCACCAGCACAGCGCCCATCGCCCAGAGAATTCTCTGCGAAAAAAGTGTTAGCAGCAGGACGAGGCACAACACCACTGCCGCAGCGATCGCAATCCAGCGTTTCATAGTTCAGGAGGGAGGCTCAGGCGAGGTGAGATTACCGCTCGTCTCCCGAATTGCGGGGATCGATATGGCCGACGGTTTTCAGCAGGAAATAAAGCCGTTCCACTTCTTCTTCGTCTTCCGGACGCAGCACGCGGAAACGCGGAGCCGCCAGTTGCTTGGGGTCGGCGCCCATCATCTCTCCCCAGTACTGGCGATACGGAACGCCGTCGATCACAGCGCTGGTCGACATCTGCCGCAGCGTGCGCAGCAGGTGCTTGCAGCAATCCACTTCTCCCGGATAAACGAGGATCACCGTCTCATCGTCGTAAAGCGTCAACTTCACGACCAGGGGCGAGATCCAGCCGGTTCGGTCGATCCGGCGAATGTCCTGCCACGGAATCACCCGCTTGCCGATTTCGATATGCCCGTCGAATATCTTGATCGCGGGTCGGAGCGCGAGCGCCAGCAGTACCGCCGACACCAGGAAAAACAGCAGTGCCGGACAAAATGCGGGCGTCCAGCTAAGCCCAATCCATCCCGCGAACCCGGCGAGGGCCAGTGCCACGATGCCAAACGATACATAGTGACGGGCGGGGACGTAGCGGCTCATTGCAATCCAGCTATTCTTAAGCGTACTCCCGAGCGTGTCGCAGGTCAACGCCATTGCGAGGGAAAGGCCGAAGGAAGGCTACCGCCCGGCCAGCCATCGCACTCCCCGCAGGCTGTATTCGGCCGCGCTCACCACCGCAAAACCCACCACGCCCCAGATGAGAAAATCGCAGATCCGTGCCAGCACGGCATCGTGATACCCGTTGGCCGCCATTACCGCGATCGCCGTCATCACCTGCAGGAAAGTACTGGCTTTGCCCCAGACGCTCGGTTCGATCTTCCGGAAAGACGTGAACTTCAGCGCCACCGCCGAAATCAGCACGATCCACAGATCGCGCCCGAAGATCACCACAACCACCCACACCGCGACTGCATGGCCCGCCGCAAGACCGACATAGATACTGCTGAGCAGAATCTTATCCGCGATCGGGTCCAGGTATAGGCCGATTTTCGTCTCTGCCCCGAACCTGCGCGCCACCGCGCCATCGAGCAGATCCGTAAACGCCGCCGCTCCGAATAGCCATCCCCCCGCCAGAAACTGTCCGTGTGCCAGTTCATACAGAATGAACGGCGTCATCAGCACGCGGATCATAGTGAAAAGATTGGGGATCGTAAAAATCACAAGGAAAGATCTATGATACGGCCATGGACCCGGTTCACACATTACGCAGCGAGTTGGTGAAATTGCTCGAAGGACGAGGCGCGCACGCCGATTTCGATCAGGCAGTCGCCGACATGCCCCCCACCCTGCGCGGTGTCCCCGCGCCCGGCACGCCTCACTCCGCCTGGGAACTGCTCGAACACCTCAGAATCGCGCAATGGGACATGCTGGAATTCAGCCGCGATCCCAAACACGCGTCTCCCGACTGGCCTTCCGGCTACTGGCCCCCCACCGCCGAACCTCCCGACGCGCATGCATGGGACAAGAGCGTCGCGCGCTTTCGTGCCGATAACGAGGCCATGCGGAAGCTTGTTTCCGCTACGTCGTCGGACCTGTTCACCCCATTCGCGCACGGCGATGGCCAAAGCCTGCTCCGCGAAGCGCTCCAGATGGCCGACCACAATGCCTACCACATCGGAGAACTGGTTTTTCTGCGCCGGTTGCTGGGCGCATGGCAAGCTCACTAACTTCCCAGCTGTTTTTCGAAGCAGACGCTGCTTTCCGAATCCCGGTAGATGCCGAAGTTCGGGATTCGCCGGTAACTCGAGCTCTCGTACAGGCGGATTGCTTCCGGCTGCCGGTCACCTGTCTCCAGCCGCCCGTTTTGTAGCCGTTCTGGTGGGCGCGCCGCTCCAGTTCCGTCAGCATCGCTCTTGAATAACCGCGGCTCCGGCACTCGGGAATGACGAACATTCGTTTGATCTCCGCGATGTCGGCTTGGATCGGGCGGAAAGCGCCGCAGGCGACCGCGCGGTCCCCCTTGCGGCCCACGAGGAATACGCCACGCCCGGACAGCACATCTTCGGGTTTGAAGTTGCCGCCGCCGTCATCGATAAAGTCGTAACGGCTCACCAGTTCCCCGGAAAGCGCCCGGATCAGTTCGGCGGCTTCCGCACTTCGCCGATCTTCGGGGGCAAATCGTCACCTGTGCGCCATCATAAGACAGATGGGCTTCGCCGTCTGGATCGACACCGAAAACGACCTCGCCTGGGCGCAGGGCACTCACGAATACCGGCCAATGGGGACGGCCGTGATCGCCCGTTCGGACCAGTTCCGCCACCGCGATTTTCAGCAGACGCGCCGCCGCCCGAAGCATCTCGACGACCGCTTCGCCGGTTTCTACGGCTCACTCGAAGAAGTCAACGTAACCCTTCGCGCCCAACCGCGCTGGAAACTGCGCTGGACTCCCGGCCACCTGATTTCCTGATAACAGCAGACGTGATATCCCCTCCGGGAGCCTGTGCGGACATACCTCCCCAGACAATCGGGAGATATATCGGAAGGCTGTGCATTCGCGCTACGATTTAGTTTCTGCTTCGGTACTTGCAGAGCCGCGGTTTGTGTGATTGGATCCGGACTCCAAACATGCAAAACCCCGCGTACGGCGCGGGGTCTGCAATCCACCTGGAGTAGAAGGGAGGTTCTATGAACCTGCTGATGCTGTTCCTGCACCTGATATCGATCAGGAAACGGCGAACGAAACTCAGTTTCCAGATTACTCTGGAACTGTAGCCTAATTCGAAGGGGGTTGGCGGCTGGACCCGTCAACTCCCTCGGCATCAAATATACCATGCGCCTGAAGGCAATCCAAAGGAATGTCAGCCTCGAAGCGGGTTGATCAGGGCGTCGCTCGGGCGCTCAAGGAGGGTCGAAGCTTTAACCTCTACGGGGATGCCAGCGGCGTCAACCGTCTTCTGAAGAGAAGCGATAGCCCATGGCGGGAAGCCCGACGAGACCCGGATTTGTTGAATCAGGCGCGAAAGGTCCACCGGAATGTTTTCGCCTCTCGGGATGATTACCGGGTGCCCGCGATCCAGCAAACTGAAGGCAGCTGCCGCGTCC
>Ga0302140_10011543_pt1 | contig 10862 bp, 7 predicted proteins | sample I_Bog_E1_1_FD_202095 | JGI IMG/M metagenome (GOLD analysis project Ga0302140, IMG submission 202095) | Peat permafrost microbial communities from Stordalen Mire near Abisko, Sweden - I_Bog_E1_1 | ecosystem: Environmental > Terrestrial > Soil > Wetlands > Peat | place: Sweden: Abisko, Stordalen...
CTGATTCACGACCTGCACCACTGATAGAGCCTCCGCCATCTGTCGCAAACATTATTATACACCGAGTGCTGCCCGTTGATCCTGTGCGCCAGCGAGCCTGCGAATACCCCCTCACGAGGATCAGGACTCGGATGATCCTCCTTGTCCTTCCTCCTCTCGGACACTGTCAAAGTGTCTCCCAATAAATTGGCCCACGATGATGTACAGGATAAGGAGGCCGTAGCGCTAGATCATATGGATGTGCAAGACAACGTGGACGCCGTCGTTGGGCAGAATGGCGCGTCGCCCGACGAGCCTGTCGCAAAGCCTGATGGAGCGCAGCGTGGCATGACTCCAAATGGCATCGCCTCGTCGCCGCCGACCCTGCCTCAAGACGCTGCGATGGATGTCGGTGCGCAGAGTGCGTCGGGCGGTGACCTCGAAGACGCCAGTAGGAAGAGCGACTCAGACGCAGAAACCATTGTGCTTCCTGGGAAACACGGCCATTCGCCTTCGAGGGTCCGGAAATCTATCAAGCATGAAGACAAGAGCGAGGATGAAGTGATGGCTGATGCTCCTGATGTAAAGGGTTTAGTGGACGGGGATGAAAATGAGGATGCTGCTGCGACGGCGATAGCGACGCGAGCAGAAAAGGCGGCAAGCGCGACTTCTCTAGGAAAGAGGAAACGAACCAAGAACGGAGACAGCAAAGACGACGCCGCCCACCTGGGAAATTCCAGCGGCCTCAGTTCTGTGCCCACGTCGCCGGTCGCAACCACGCGCTCGTCACTTTCCAAACCTGCAGCGTCTGACTCCGACCTGTCCAAGTCCCCCTCACCTCCAGCTCGCGCTTCCATTCGTGATAAGGCCAAGTCGGCAGACCGAGTGCTCCCTCGGAAAAAGCACTACGCATCTGGATCCGGCGATGAAGACGACGCTGAAGCCGGCTCCCCAAGATTTGGCCGCCAGAGAAGTTCTGGCGCAGACCACAAGGCGAACAGAGATGGTCGTTCATCCTCAAAGCTGCAAGTTGACAGCACCACACGGAAACGGACGCGGTCAATCTCACCACAACCTCGAGGCCACAGGCGCAGTATCTCTACACAGCTTCCTTCTAAATCCTCACATGGACTGAGTCACAAGAAGAAGCGTGTTCCTGAACCTCTCAAGTCCACCGAGTACCACTCCGATGATTCCTCTGCCAGCGGTAACTCACACCCTCGAAGTTCACGTCTTCGAAATCTAGCTGCACCGACAACAGGCGACTCCGCAATATCTCCTGCAAAAATGCCCCCCCACAAGAAACACGTCAACTCTTCAGGCCAGACCCTATTAGCAATCGCCTGCTCCCGGGGCAAGCTGGACATCGTAAAACAAAGATATGAAGAGCGACCTGAAGATGTGAATCTTGCTGATAATGCCCTTAACACCCCTCTGCACATCGCAAGCCTCGAGGGGTTTGTGGAGATTGTGCAGTTTCTGATCGATACAGGCAACTGTGAGCTGGACGCCGTCAATGATCTAAGAGATACGCCGCTGCACGACGCGGTTGACAATAAGAACGTTGAAGTAGTAAAGATGCTCCTCGATGCCGGAGCAAATCCCAGTCTGACTAACACGGAGGGCAATGAGCCGCTTGATAAGATAAGTGTCTATGGAGAGGATGATGACGAAGACGACGAGGACGATGAAGATTCAAAGGAGGATAGAGAAAAGGCGAGTGAAATGAGAGCAGCAATCATGGCAGCGAAGCAGAAGTTCGCCTCGAATGCTCGCCGTGGTTCAGAAGACCATCAGATGCACGAGAATGGTGAGAGCCGTCTGTCTCATCCTAAGGAAAGCCCTCGTCAAACCCCACCGGCTTTTGAAACCCAGACTTCAATGGGCCGGATGAGTGGCACGGCACGGAGGATCAAGACCAGCAATAGCCACCTTTGGATGACAGCCAACCCTGCCACGCTGCAGAAAGCCGCCAGTGAAGGAGACGTTGGGGCAATTCATCAAATTTTGAGCGTCAACCCAAATCTGAACGACGCGAAAGCGCTCTTCAACGCCGCCAGAGGCGGACACGATGCCGTCATCAATCTCCTCTTCGCCCTGGGGAACTTCAATGCGGATCCTTCTCCGCTGGACGGTGTGCCTCTGGAACAATCAACTCCTTTACTTGCTGCTATTGGCAAAGACAAACATCTCGAAGTTATCAAACTTTTCCTTGCACAGAGTGACTTCAACCCCACCCGTCGTTACAGAGGGGAAACTTATCATGAGATCGCAAAGAGGAAAGGTGGTCCAAAATGGCAGGAAGAGGAAACGCTTCTAAAAGAAGCATTTGAGAACTACCAGAAGACACACAAATCTTCTCCAAGCAAACCGCGGTCTCCTGGACTTCGACGGGACGCCAGAGATGCCGATCGTGATTCGAAGAAATCTGCTCGAAATGATGACTACCAAGCTCCATCTCACAAAAGAAATGCTTCAAGCCCAAAAAGCAAAGAAGCCGAGTCGAATAAGACCCGACACAGGAGCACTTCATCTCTGACTCAAACGAAAGATGGACAGCCTCTTGGGAAAAGAGGACCAGGGCGCCCACGAAAGGAAGAAAGTATTTCTACGACGTTGTCAGATGGTGAAACGAGTCCTCTTGGACCTCCACATCCTAAATCTCAGTCGAAGAAAGTCGAGTCTGATACCCCACTTTCTGAAAGCGATCCAATGGTCAAGCCGCGAAGGAAACTTGTCACCAGGGGAGAGCGAGAGCTAGAAAAACAGCGGCGTGCCAGTATTGCCTCGAATGCTTCTAGTGTGTCTATCAAGGAGAAGCGAGAGCGCACCTCTACCGACACTAAATCGGATAAAATAGATGCAAAGTCTAGCCCCAACGGTCCTCGCACTTCTAAAAGCTCAATTTCTGGTGTCAATGACAAGGAATCAGCCTCGGACAAACGATCATCAGAAAAAGATAGAGCGAGATCACTCAAACGGGACGATTCCAAGGACCGACTCAACGCGATTCGTGGCGAGAGTCCAGTGAAGAGACCCAGGAAGAGCGAAACACCCCCTCGATCGAACATGCAAGAAGTCACAGCCGCCTATGGTTCTGGTGGTAGCCCACAAAAGCGACGAAAAGTCGAAGTTGATGGGGCCACAGGACACAAAGCAGAGAGCACGCCAAGCTCTTCCCCGGAGCACCGGACAACAACGGCCAAGATTGGGGTGTCACGGGATAATACCTCTAGAAAATCCAGCACAGAGAGCAAAGCCAAGATCCCTCGTTCTGGTCCAAAGCCCAGTGAAAGTTCTGATGGTCCTAAAGATTCGATCACTGGTGAAAAAGCTGCGTCCAGTCGTCCGTCCAAATCCTCAAATTCAACCTCAACCTCTAGCTCAATCTCTGATGCGCCTCAAAGGAAGCCGAAACACTCTGGCGAACGGCCACCCAAGGAATCTTCAGACGCACAATTGGCCCAGATCAAGATTGAAGAAGCAGAAGAGGCTCAACGTCAAGCCCAATTACGGCGTGAGAAAAAGGAAGCGGAGGCGGTCCGCCAGAAAGAGCTAGACGAAGCAAAAGAAAGAGAGAGGCTTGAGAATGCTAGACAAGCTCGACTAGCTAGAGAGCAAGCTGCGCGAGAAGAAGAAGAGAAACGTCAACGAGAGGAGGCGGAGCGCAAGGATCGCCAACAAAGAGAGGACGCCGAAGCCCATAGTCGAGCCATGGAGGAGCAGAGAATTCTCTACCTTGAGCAAGAGCGGCTCAAGAAAGAGGAACAAGCACGTAGAGCAGCTGCAGCTTTGGAACAGCAACGGATAGAACGAGCAAGAATTGAAAAGGAAAGGAGGGAAGAACGGCTTGCAAAGCTGCCACTTCTCTTGAAGTGGTTCGATCAAGCAAGCGATCCACAGAATCCAGAAATTACCAATCTTTTCAGGAGGATCGCTGGCTACAGATATGATACTATCAAGCCGGAGGCCACTGGTCAGGCAATTGGTCGAGAACAGTGGATGCTCAACATTCACGTAGCAATACTCTTGGGGGAGAAAGATTTACAGCTATCACGATGTGAGTCGCTTGTTGCTCCTTATACACACGGACAGAAATCTAATGGCTACGTCAGATACCGCCTGGGAACACATACAACTCTCTCATGACCAAAAGCGAGGCGTTTGGGGAACGGAAAACGGGATGATCCTTCTCAAAGGCAATCTTTCGAGCTTAAGGAAACAGGTGCCATCTCAACGCGAGCCTGCTCACGAGGTCTTCAAGAAGAACGAGCCCCTGTTTCTGGGGCTGGATTTATTTTTTGTCAAGGCATGTGCAAATTTGAAACCGCGCCCCGACTATTTTTGCTAACATGAGCAGATCTCTGAGTTCATGTATATTGTCCCGAGATTTCCTCACTTGCGAGGCATTGAGTTGCAAGTCAAGTACATGGAGTTGCGGGTACCTCAGACTCTAGGGACGCCCAGAATGCCGCTTATCGAGAACAAATGGAAGCGGGATCCGAACACCCCAATTGGCCAGCCTTTTGCACCGCAGCCAAGATTATATGTCAATGGAGAATTCGTTAAAGAAGCCGAGCCGCAAAAGACGCGTTTAGTGAAAGACCCACCTCCATTGGACAGGTTTCCCAGACGTGCAGGCATCACCAGAGTGTACCCGGGGGAGGCTGACTATGAAGAGGTGTGTCGGAAGCAGGGCCTCTTCGATCTGATACCAGGCTGTCAAGCCTCACCCTCATCGACGGCCCATCCACAGCCAGATGAGCCGAACCATGGACATGTCAACGGCATAACGCCACCGAGATCCGACAAATCAAAGTCTGTCAACGGCGGCAGTCCTCATCTGGGTTCTGCGTCCCACCAACTACCCAACGGAACCAGCAACACGAGTCCGCCACCAAACGCCCCTTGACACAACCTGGGGACGACTTACATTATTATCAGAAGCGACGTGGCAGTGATCTCTTTAGCCCATCATTTCAATATGTATAGCACACCGGCAGGTATAAGAGGAACGATTGCTTAGGATATGGCTCGCTTAGCCATCGACCTTCATGGTATTACGAGACATGAGCTTTATGGGTGTCATAGTGGCCACACGGGATATCAGGGAAGGACTTTTGGCGAGCTTGCTAGGACTCCGGCATTGTATAAAATGCTTCTTTGTAATCGTTTAAACCGGGAAACAGGCGGGTGTACAAAATATGAAGACAACATCATTCTGCCGTCTTGCTGAGCATGTGACCTCGAATGGCAAGCAGATGCGAAATGCCGCAAGATGAGCGAACACTAGCCCGGTATCTCGGACAGAAATCAAGAGGGAATATGTAGAGCGGAAATTATGAGATTATGGAACTGCACACTCGAGGTACAATGAATGTGAAATGGGGCTCTCGCTTATGACTCCTGGGTATTAGATCTGATCCCTGTCAAGTTCAGTTCAGGCTATTCCCCTGACACATCTGCAGGAACCTCGAATTCCGCAGCGCAGTGTGTTCCAGTCTAGGGACGTCTTTCTTCATATTCTTATTTTTCTTCTTCGTTGCAAATCTCTCTGGCATGTGGGTATAGCAAGATTACATTGATCTCAGCTATGTTGACACCGGGAGGGATTTGACGCTCCTTAACAAACATATTAAGGTGAACGCTTTTGCGTCTGAGGGGGTGCGCGAGAACAGCAAGTTTCTTTCGTTATGCACCGGAAGACTTCTTCAGATGTGCGTTCCAGGTATGACAGCAGCAGAAGTCCCGATAAGACACTAACTAACAGTTCTCGAGTGAACATGGCAGCAGGAGAAAGAGTCTAGGCCCGGAAAACAGGACAGGCCTAGTTGCGGTTGCTGTTCTCGCCATTACAGTAATCCTCTTGATAGCTACTAGAATTGTAACCTCGTACGACCAGAGCTCCCCGTTGAGCCCTATCGAGATCAAAGAGTACGCCCCCAGTCACGGATTATCCGATCTCGAGGTCGATTTATTGGTAGGAAAAACCCCCTCGCCGACCTCGACGCCTGCCGAACCTACACAGTATGAGTCTGTGCTTGGTACGGTAAAGCCCAAGAAAGTTGCAGCCATCCTCGAAACACGACCGCTCTCTCATCTCCTCCCTCTGATCCTCCACTTTTCCTCCGTACTGGGACCAGAGTGGCCAATCTACGTTTACACGCCTCCATCCGCCGTGGAAATGCTCCAAAAGTCTGCCGCGTTCAATCGTTCAGTCGAGGATGGAAGGGTAGAAATCAGAGGTCTTCCGATGGGTGTAGCCGCCGACTACGCATTCCACGATCCTGTCAAGAGAGCTAAGTTCTTGACGGGGCCATGGTTTTGGGAGTCTCTGATGCCCGCGGAACATGTGCTTCTCTTTGGCGCGGACAGCATGATCTGCTCGAAGTCGGAACTGTCCATCGATGACTTCCTGAAATACGATTTCATCGGGGCGCCAATAACTAGAGCGGATTCAGATTCTGGCTTGGAGGACATAATGGGTGTTGGTGGGACCTTGTCTTTGAGGAACAGGAATTCGATGGTGAACGTGGCGTGGAAGACGAGTTGGGCCAGATCAGCATCGAGCTACAGGGATGCCGATGGTGTGATAAGGAAGCCTTTCGAGCACGAGTGGTATTGGGATTTAATGACTACGATGCCTGTATCGTTGGGAGATAGAGAGTGGGCCACGTTGCCGACGCTAGAGGTCGCATCGTTCTTTGCTGTGGGAGATAATTGGGCGGATGAGCCTTTTGGCTATGATGGAGCACTGGCAAAACACGCGGACAGGAGAACGGATATCTTGAAATGGTGCCCAGAGTATGGGATGTCTCTACTTTCGGCGTTGAAGGAGGAGTGATTTTAGGACTGGGGGGGAAGTACGGTGGCCCACATCATGAAAAGGTGTGCTGTAATGTAGATGTAAAGTAGAAAATTCAAGGACACCGGTGTACTAGATACTACTATATCTTAAAATTAAACTGAGAAAATATCCTGTATTTTGTGGTTGCGCTATGAATTTGTGGCTAAAGTAAGCTTTGTTTACGTCTCCTAACGACGATTGCCCCGATGTCTGAGCAGTCCCGTTCGTCTCATTAATATTTGAATCTTATGTGTGCGAGTCACAATTTAGCTCGCAATTCTGGCCAGGAGCACTAACTGAAAACCAATCTCAAAGACGTTGATACCGGTATTGGACTAACAGCTAGGTTGCCCTTTTTTAAGCAATGGCTCTTAGTGCATTTTCATCTTTTTGTTGATATGCAGAAATTTTGGGAATTAATTATAGTACCGTTTTACCAATCTATGTACTATACACCTCTTCTACCATTTTCAACGATTGGTCTATCCAACCTTCTACCCCATTTCGTAAATTCGTTACTGGCAGTTGCACTTCTGCCGGATGCAATCTAGCTCTGAACCAGACCCATCGTTCTGCTACTCACAACTTTATCATGCAAAGCTTTACAGACCTTGGCTCAGTGGCAAGTTCCTCGAGCTGGGACCAACGTAGACCAACTTCGGATATGATGTGATGACCCAATTCTGAGCAACTGTATCCCAATTGCTCAAGTCTCTTCGCTTAATATCTGCACTAAAAGTAGTCGATTGTCCAGCATCGATGCTCAGTCGCTCGAACCCACGAAGCACCAGACGAGGATTATTGGGGCCACCGAGAGAAACGTAGAGTTGAGGGACTTCTTCGCCATCACGTGTGCCATTATTCGTAATCGTTGCCGTCACTGTGTATAATACGTCCCAGAGTTGAGGGTTTCCACCAGGAGCACCACCTGCAGCGAGGAGTGGCTGTGGGGTGCCATCAGTAGCGTTAGGTGGCAAGAATTCAGCCGCTGTCTGGCCATAATTGGGATCCCCGGAAGCTTCCCTTTCGTCAGTGGTATTGAGATATGGATATATGTATTGTCGAATGTACGGAAAGCTAGCGTTGGGGAAAAGGTATTCGGTCAGATTAGTGGAGAAGTTGCCCAGGATGGGTGCTGCATCGGTCATGCCAGTCGTGTCTGTGTAGGCGCTGACGTTGTATTTTGTAACTTGGAGGTTAGAGTACTCGAAGGTCGTGTATGATAGACCGAAGCCAAACTCGTAGATTGGAGTAATATTCTGTCTTTCAAATGCACGATAGTCGATGAAGGGACCCTCGATAAAGTCATCTTGTGGAGCCCCATTCCCGTTGTTTGGCATGTAGATAATATCGGTTCCGTAGCTCTCTCTCGTTGGACCCCAGGTGAACGGTGTCCGTGCAGCCGGATTGACCTTCCCGTAGAGCACGTCCGTAATACTGTTGCCGCTTTCCTGGCCTGGGACGCCAGCCCATAGAATTGCAGTGATATTGGGACTATCAAACCAATTGGTGACGATAACGGGACCAACTGAATGGATAACCACTATGGTGTTGTTGCAAAGAGCCGACACCTGCTGGATCAACTCATCACCTCCCTGCCATAACGTGAGATTGTTTCGATCCCCTTCGTTGCCATCGACATTGATGTACCCTTCTCCTGAGTCGGCGTTGACAAAGACTATGGCGGTAACATTGGCCTGCGATACCAAGGCACTAATCTGCGATGAAGCGTAATTATCCAAGATACTCTCATATCTAGTACCATCCGCAAGAGCTTGTGCCCGGAGCGCAGAATCAGGTGTTAAAAGATATGGAAAGTTCGCAGATCCAGAACCCCATGCCATGCCTAGCGTGCCATTATCACACCCGCGATCTGAGCATCCGTTTGGACCGTCTAAATTGGAACCCGCGTCTTCTCCAACAACAGCAACAAATTTTGGGCTCGACAGGGGAAGAGCGTTGTTAACATTCTTCAAAAGGACAGTAGCACGAGCTCCGATATCCCGAATCAAAGTACCGTGATCACCTTGAGCATCGACGTGGAAGTTGATCTGCTGGGTGTTCTCTCCTACAGCATAGTGAAGCGGTCCGTAGGTGTCCAGGGTCCAGGAATCAAAGTTGATGGGTAGTTCGTGAAGAGTCAAACCGACTTTGAAGTAAGCTGCCATAATTCGGACAGCCATATCGTCGATACGCCACTCCGGAACCGTTCCATTGAGGACAGCTAGAGTCAAATTTGTGCCCCAAAAACTTTCACCACTGTTGAACAAGGTATCTCCAGGCATAGTCATATCCAAGCCAGCTAGAGCAGACGCTGCTCCAGTATGTTGAGCCTGCCAGTCACTCATGACGAATCCTTGAAAATTCAGCTCATTCTTCAGCAGATCATTGAGCATCTTAGAGTTTTGACATCCATAAGAATTGTTGATCTGATTATAAGAGCACATTATTGCCCCGACCCCGGCGTGGACGGCATCTGCAAAGGGCCAGAGATATAACTCGTGCATAGAAACGTCATCAATGTTGGAAGATATGGCTTCAGTGATGTTGTATCCATAGCCTACAGCTTCTCCCACTTGACGAAAGTGTTCCTGTGAGATTGTCAGCTGGCTGGAACTTGACTGCTCAGTGTTCTGTGACAAACTTGTTCATTGCCAATGAAGTGCTTCGCACAGGCGATGACCCCTGCGTCCTGTGTGCCTTTTATGGTCTCGGCGATAGCAACACCAGCTGCCAACAGTCAGCATCTATGAACAGAATTTACTTGATGGCTGGAAAGATTCAAACATACTGAGATATGGATCGGGCGAGAAACCTTCCCAGTTGCGACCTCCTTCCGGAGCTCGGCCTAGCGGGCCAGCAACAGGACCAAGTTGAACAGTTACTCCTTTGGCTTTATGTTCAGCTCCCATAGCATAACCCCTCTGATAGAACAGGCTTCTATCAAAAGTGGCTGCCACAGTCTGTCCAGAGGAGAAAACGCTATTGTAATCTGTATCTCGGACACCCACTGGAGAGTCCTGCATACATAAAGATCTGAAACCAAGCCTTGGTATCGAGCCAACCTTACGAGTGTTAAAATCTATATCTAGTGGGAGATGAAATGATTTTACCTGTCCTACACATTGTTCTCCTTCCCAGCCAACTCCTGTGGTTAGATTAACCTTCTCGAGGAGCGTTAGTTGTGAGACGAAGTCTTTGGCCTGGGCATAAGCATCTGCCCATTCGCCTTGACCATTCATCCATGGCGAGGGGTAGAATGGAGGTGAAGTCTGCAAAAATTGTGCTCCAGGTTCCGCATCAGGGTCAATAGCGCCTGGATATGTGCCATTCGGGTAGATCTGCACAGAGGTCAACACAGAATCCTGGCCCGCAAGTTGAGCTGCTAATGCAGCGATGATTTCGAGCAAATATCGCATCCTGTAGACCTCATCATACCACGAATGCGATGTATGAATAATGTGGAATGGATGCATGGGTTTGAGGGTTGAGTGAGACTGGTAATCTTACCCCTGTCACGTTATTTTGACGTGTTAGAAGCCGTGACGCTGAAGCGATGGGCGTTGCCAGCAGCAACAGCAGGGCTGGCGAGCTTAGTGAGCGTACCATCTCGAAGCAAACTATATTGCCTTACGAATTTCACCAGATCAACCAGAGGCGCTTACAAGTGAATGGTGGAGTCTTCACGGCCGGATGCTTCTGGGGACCAAAGCATTCTTATAACTTTGCAGATCTTGGCCTCTGCGTCCGTCAAACACGATTTTGTTGGTTTTCCACCTCCCCATTCCTGGAGCAGAAGCTTTAAAGCTACCCTTGAATTTTCGGTCATTAGGATGGTCTGGTACAGAGCCCCTTGCGGCTCTAGTCGGGCAGTTGGCTGCGATCTGCATCGCGCCTTGCTGATTGAGGCAATGGTTGTCTCTCTAGGACATATGCGCAGCGTGTACAACAGAGACACAAGGCTCCGTCTGTCAAATCACGTTGGTTCGAAGACAGAGAAAAGGACCGAGACAGCGGGTCCGTCTCCTCGATATTC
>Ga0302140_10011546_pt1 | contig 10861 bp, 6 predicted proteins | sample I_Bog_E1_1_FD_202095 | JGI IMG/M metagenome (GOLD analysis project Ga0302140, IMG submission 202095) | Peat permafrost microbial communities from Stordalen Mire near Abisko, Sweden - I_Bog_E1_1 | ecosystem: Environmental > Terrestrial > Soil > Wetlands > Peat | place: Sweden: Abisko, Stordalen...
TTCTTTCTTCAAAGTGATAGTGTATGCTTGAGAGATTGTAGTGTCATTCTGGGGCACGTATAGGCCACTGCCGGCAGCCCTAGACGAGGCAATCGTATAGGCCTCAGAGAAGTTCGTCCCAGAGACCACATAGCCCGTGACATTTGCAAGCCCATTGGGATGCACTGAAGTAAAGATCGTGTTTCCATTGTCGTCCATGCCCTTGTCGTTCAGATATGACCTTACAGCACTGCGGCCGTCCAGTAAATCTGTCATGGTACCGTTAATGTCGTTGGAAGGCGTGATGCTGGCTCTAACAGCAACGACATTAGGTCGCAGTCTACTGAAAATCACGGTGTAAGAGATATTGAATGAGGCAGCACATTCTGGTGGGCTCCAAGTGTAATACCAGTCCATTACACCAGTCTTGAACGTGATTTTTGATCTATAGTTCGAGATCGTAGTGTTCTTGACCGTGGCGTCGAGATAGTTGTCCCCAAAGGCGAAATTAATTGCTGTAGGGTGTGGAATACCGCTGATGAAGCTCTCCCAGCCATATTGTCCCAACCAAGGATAGTTTGTCCCGGAGCCGTTTTTTTGAACGTCGTAGAAGCCTGAGATGGTTGCGAAAGCTATTCTGGAATCAAACAATGGCCAGCCGTTCGTAGGCTGGGTACCGTTTGCATCGGTCTGGTTCACGTCTATTTCGAAGAAGGGCCCTGCTGCAGCAAGGCCTGCACCTGTGTATCTACCGTGACAAACGTCGTCAGTTCATGTCTTAGGCCCAGTATATGAGAAGCCAGAAGGTCGACGTACCCGTTCGCAAGGTGAATGCGAGCTTGGTACTGTCCCGGAATATACTTGGGAGCAGTCAGGGACCACTCAGTGAAGTTGGCTTCGAAATTCTCAAAATTCGTGACAGAGAAAGGGTCGGACTGAGCGTGAGCTACACCGACGAGTGCTGCGGCCAGAAGCAGCAGCAGAAAGGCAAAGTGTGGCGCTTTGAGGCGAAACATGATGAAATACTCAAGAACGATCCATCCAAATTTGCATCTTTTCTCAAGCTTCGTGTATGTTCTGCAAATATAATCCTGCTTCCCCACTCTGCGGAATTGGAGAAAAGTGTGGAAAAGTGCGCGGCCCAAAATGACGACGTGCTCCCACCGGGCCCCAAGACCGCGAGGCACATGGCAGCTCCTAGTTTATTTAGTGAGCCTGGTTGAGTGCATTTGGTATAATTTAGGCAGGTAGATCTTGAGCTGGCCAGGAGGCTCACTGGGTTCCGTCGTCAGGAACGGCAGGCCATGCATAATCAGGGATGCAAGTCTTTCCCCGCAGATGCAAGAACCTGGTTTCTCGGTCGTTCTCAGAGCGGGGATCGGGGTATTTGGCTGGTCTAAGTGTGGGCGTGCTTACTATGGTACGTCTCTGAAGAGTTCGTTGCTGCTATGACTCCTAGTTCGTCCCATAGTAGGGCAATCCAAGGAGAAACGGGCCCGGGTGGCCAAAGGGCGTCATACGTTCGGTCCGAACGCTTCGGCATGCATAGACGTTTGGATCTAAACCGGATTCTGGGCCACGCCGCCACACAAACTTGATGCCCATGTGATGATCCCTTCCATGCTTGCGCTGGGAATTAGCGTACGGGACGATTATTCATCCTGGAGAAGATTGTCATATGGCCGAAAGAAAGCCGGTCATGGCTCCACCCGGGGTCACGGTCACTGTCACGGTGGCCGACGAAGGGCCTTCAGAAGACGTCTTCATTGATACTATCTCAAGGCTCTAGCACTTATTGAGCCCCAAGCATCTGGGCTGTGCCGCCCATTGCCATTATGCCAGCCTCCATCCACGTTCACCGACTCTTGGCTTGCATGTCGAGGCCCATTCTGGCTGGGAGCGAATTGCGGCATGTTTCCCACCGCATCTCCCATTTGATTTTGTGTGATACCTCCTCCTCCCAGCGCGAAAGGATTCTTGCTGCCTGTTTGTGTCTGGAGGGGGCTAGATACGCTTCTCTGCTGCTGTTGAAAGTCCCCAAACCCTGCATTGCCTTGGTTTTGTGCTTGACCTTGGTCCTGCTGCGGTTGCGCTTGCTGCACTGGCGTAGGTGCCAATTGCGGGTAGTTGTATAAGTCGAGAATACTCCGCTTGTCAGCCCTTCCAGTCTGCTGTGCCATTAATGGCGGGTAAGTTTGCTGACGAGCATTTTCCTGGTTAAAGAAAGGGTTCATTTGTTGCTGTTGCCCATTTTGATTCAGGAAAGGGTTCATCGGCTGTGTCTGCTGCCCAGTGTTGCCGTAGAACGTCGACGAATACTGCTGAGGTGGTGCCTGCTCTAGGGGGCTTTGATAGAGACTTTGCGGTGTTGGTGTCTGTTGGTTGTACGGGTTGTTCTGAAAAGTCGTGTTAAGCGGTGGGGGTTGTTGCGGCTGTTGTTGCATCTGCGGCATCTGTTGTTGTGTGAACGGGTTATAGTTGTTCTGCGCGGGCTGCTGGGCAGGATTTTCATATATAACGGAAGGGTAGTACTGTTGAGGTAGAGAGGGAACTGGGGGAGTCATCGATTGTTGGTAGAGGAGATTTTGTGGAGGTTGAGGGCCTGGGAAGCCGCCAGTATGGTTGGGAAAAAGAGGTTGCGAGTTTGAAACCGACATGTTCTGGAAGGCTTGGTTGAGGTTGTATTGGGATTGAGATGGCATAAGTCCAAAGGGATTTGTATTTGCTTGTTGATAGGGATTGCTCCCCGTCATCTGACCTTGTGAGTGAGCCATAGATCCAGTTGATTGAGAGGACTGAGGCTGCGCAATGGGTCGCGGTGCATCCAGCATATCGAATGGATTATTCGACTGCGGCGAGGGTGCCTCTCGCGTCCGATTTATGGTTAAACCAGCAGTCGCATTCATTGGCGATCTCGATCGCGAGGTAGGAGCTGTTTCTGCAGTTTTCAAGCCGCCTTTGCCGCTGTCTCCAAAACGGACCAAGGTCTCGATGGTTTTCTCTAGATTACCTCCGAGTCCCTTAAGAATTGCCATGTTGGTCTTTTCGTCCTTAAAGCCCATGTCTCGGAGCTTGCCCATCTTCAAATCCAGATCGTCCGTATCTCCAGCTCCCACAGACGTCCCAAACACCCTAGATTGTTTATTTCTTGGGGGCGATGGTGTTCTCTGTCGAGAGTCCTCCAGATCTGGCCGCGTTGCCTCGCGGCGATGTTTTGAAGAAAGCGGGAAAATCGAGGACGCAGATCTAAAGCCAAACCTGCTGCCAGTCTTCGGTGGTAGAGGAGGCGGTTGGTCATCAGAATTTGTACTGCCTGTATTATTCCGTACAGGAGGCTTAACAGCCCTTTCCATGTATTTCTGTCGGATAAATCGCTCCATCGCCGAGTCTGCTTCGTCAACATCGAATGGGATGGGCGGCTTCGCATTTTGAGGATTGTATATTCGATTTGAGGCAATGTTCCCAACGCGCTTCATATTCTGTGAAAATTCAGAAACTTGCCAAAGAAGACGGAATGTTTGATCCTACTTCAACTTGGTCATTCGACCATGAATCCATGCTTAGCGATTTGACTTTGCTGATGTGTGTCCCCATCTGGCTCCAAATTAGCATTGTCATTTCCTGGGTCTAATTAGACATGTTGAAGCTTCTGCACAAAGTGGTGCGCTGACTGCCATGAGCTCCGTAAGCTCTACGAGTGGAAAATGGCAGCGCGTTATGAGAATTAGCCCTACCTTCCGATGGAGTGCAGCGCACCGCATGCACAAGAATATTCCTAACTGGATGGAGTCAGTATAGGGTCTCGAAGCAGACACGCATCACTGGAAGGTTCGTGCTTACACTCCAGCTCGCCCATCCCGCTATGAGGTAGTTAGCACACGAGCTCAGTCTATCTTCTCCCCTTCCTCACTCACGATTTCGTGCTGCGCAGTCAGCACAGACATTGTTTCCTGGAACCGACTTGATGAGATCTTGGAGGGTGCGCTCGTTGCGCGCCTGCTGTCGCTTGCTCAATGACATGGTGAAGACAGATGCAGATGCAGATGCTGATGCCGAGTCCCAAACAAAGATCGACTGAAACGCGGTCGACTGGTATTACAAATTTATACAATGCGTCCAGAGAATATACAGGAAGTCGTTCAGGTCGTCATTCGTGAGAGAGCACGCTGCTGCCATGCGCAAAGACGTTTGGAAAAGGGGAGAGGTCTGGACTCAAGGTGGAGGTTTGTCGGCGGACACGGGAGGCTGGCCTCGCTAGGACAACTGTGCGGCCTTGCCCACTTTGGGAAGATACAGCGGGTCTGAGCGCTGGCCTTGTCTTCCCATGCAATAAGTACTGGCATGTCAATCTCTGTACGGTATCTTGATCGCGAGCAGGCCATGGATGCTTTCAGTATCTATCGATCAGCGTCAGAGAACCCTCATGCCGCCCTCTAGAGATTGGAGGACACAGCGACTGGAGATGCAAAGGGTCCTCGAACCCAAGCTCGTCCGCAGATGCCCCGCCATCGAAGTTTGGAACCCGGTACTGGGCCCCCAATCCCAGATCCAAGCAATTACCGTCACGATATTATAGTATACCAAGGCTAGCCATATTGATTCCGAGCCTCGGACTAGCAGAACGTCATCTCTACTCCTACCAACGCTGACATAAAAAGCACTCCAGTAGCGCAGCTTATCGCCTTGTTGAGCTTATCAATCCGACGCTGGAGAGGGAGCGTTCACACCGCAAGTGCCGTGAAAGTAAGGTTCTGACTGTGCCTCGTTCTCGTACATCTCTACTCATTCTGCTTTTCGCACTCTAGAATTATCTGCCTCTTTTATCTCATCTTGCACAATGGTAGCAATTTTGAGACCCAGTTTCACATCCTCCTCGGACCAAGAATCTCCACATATTCAAGAGCTCATCGCAAAATTGGAGCTAGAGCCCCATATAGAAGGAGGCTTTTTCAAGGAGACAGACCGAGCTCCAGATACGGTTCCCTCTCCTTTCCCGGACGAAAAGTCTTCCACCTCAGATCTGGCTCCAAAGAGACCTGGCTTTGAGCCCAACGTTCGAAATTCGTCAACCACAATATTTTATCTTCTCACCCCAAACGGACCACAAGGTGGTTTTCACCGTAACAAAGCGCGGACCGTTCACACTTTACACCGAGGACGTGGCCGCTATGTACTGATTCACGCCGACGAGGAGGGAAAGCAGAAGCGAATTGAGTCATTTGTGGTTGGCCATAATGTCGCGAAGGGCGAGAAGCTTCAATGGATTGTCGAAGGAGGAAAATACAAAGCTTCTTACTTGCTGCCTGACGAGGAAGGTGGAGCTGAGAGTCATGGAGGGCTTCTGATTAGTGAGACAGTGGTTCCCGGATTTGAATTTTGTGACCATGACTTTCTCTCCGCTGGAGGTCTCAAGGACCTCGTGGGTGATGAAGAGGCAAAGGAGTTAAGCTGGCTCCTTAGTCCTTTCGGTCGAGAGTGATATTTGAGAGTAGCTAGAAAATCAGCGAGCATCATGCCTAGAGGTCTCTGCCTAGAACTATCATCAACAAGAGCACTTTCTCATACTGATTAAAAGTTGGGGAAATTTTGGACGCTTTTTCTGTTGTTTATTATCGGACGTATAAAATGAAGGAGACGTACGAAAACGAAATTGGCAACAGAGAAACAGTAGGTAGTAAAGATGTTTTGGAGCCGTAGTTTGGGACATAGAGGCATGTTCTTCACAATTGTCAAAGGTCCATCTCACATTCTATGGAGCAAAAAAATTGTTTGATATTCTTTTGGTGTTCCACCGAGGCGTGATCGGATAGCAAGCAACATGCGTCCCTCAATCGTTTACTCCTCGATTGTTTCCTCGTGTAAAGCTCAAGAAATCATGCAGGTGAAGTATCACAGCTTCGATAATTTGTTGGCAGTTCTCACATCTTCGAGTCTAGCCACTAGGACCAATGGCTACAGATTGTTTGCATTGCACAAACTGGTCTGAACACCAGGACGTGAAGCAGACCATCAAGGCAGCATTTTGGATCTTTCCTACTATGGCAGCATTAAACTACGATTCTTGAGATCAAATTACTCTGACATTCTCCTCTCATGAATACCAAAGTCATTGAAACCCTCAATTCGTTTCCTTCACGGTTTCTTCGGGGAAGTGCTCAGTTTCTGGATCCATTTGGCCGCCCACGGTCATCGCAACATATACTCTTCATGATCCAAGGCGACTTCCAGCTTTATCTCCGCACCCTCTGCTCCTGATTTTACAAGTATCATCAACTACATCAAGACCACCAAACGCCGTCTTAACGTTCTCAGCATCTATGATTGTCTCACGGGACACTCAAATCAACGTCGGCGTCGTCATTGGATCTACCATTACCGCCGCCATCGTTACTGTCGGCATAATCTGCCTGCTCTGGTGGGCCTACGCACACCACTATCTCTCAAAACGGCGCTGCTACATCTGTCGATCGCCTTACTATTTCCGAAGAAGGCATCGACACCACCACACCTCATACGCCGTCTCTCTCCCCACACATTCCTGGAGCAGCGGCAGCTCCACGACCTCCTCCGACTCCTGGCGGCGCTGGTATCGGGAGCGGGAACGACATAGGAGGAGAAATGCACGGTGGAGGATGAGAGAAGAATTCTATGATCGTGGTATGGGTTATGATAACGGCTATAGGGGAATGTGGAATGGGGGTGGTGGGTGGCCGAGTCCGAGGGGAGGGTTGGGGCTTGGTGCTACATCGCCGAGACTCGGCGAGGCACGAAGAAACACTCTTGGTGGACTTGGAGGGGGAGGGCTAGGAGGAGCAGGACTAGGGGGAGGTGGTGGAGGACTCGTAGGTTAGATTAGGGAATGAGGGATTACTGATGAAATGTTTGAAAGAAGTATGCACGTGGAAAGGATGGGCGAAATTTAAGTATTTCTGTGAGGAAGGGGTTTGCAATTCGAATGCTTTGATCTACTAGCACCTTTTAACAAGCCGCCGGGCTTCGAGATTCTCAAGTATGGAGATTTAAATCTATAAAAAGACTGGCAGGAAAATTGCTTCAACAACAAGCGTTGTGGCCGCGAATACCCCATCGAAATAGGAACATTCAGCCAGCCTCGTGTAATCCATCTACTGTCGCAGCTCCAAGAAATCCACAAGGTCCAGCTTCGTATCTGCAATCAATTCCATTGTGTTGATACATAGAGGTTCTACCTCAACCCCTTTCTAACCCAGTGAGCCCAGGCCAGATCCATAACGCCAAATGCCCGTTTCGAGCATTTCTGCAAGAACAACCCTAGATCCAGACGTTAATATACCACCCTATTAGAGGATCATAAAACCATGCCCCTTCTATAATAGAAAATACAAAAGTTATACACAAACATCGTTCGGAAAATCATCGTATCTTGCTTGAATCAGTAACCCCTTCGTCTTGCTCTTCCACTTCCCAGATCAATATTTTTCATCTCCTCCAACAACGCCCAAGCATCAGCTCCTACAGGTTGGGGAGGAGGGGGGCCACTCATACTCATGGGAACTTTTGCAGGAATTGGTGGTGGGCCGGAAGTTCCTCTGTATCCAGGACTACCTCCATAATTTGTCGGTGCGTAATTCTCATTGGTGTTGAAATCACCGGTATTAGCTCTCGGGAGGCTTCTCGGAACATAACTATTGTCTTGGTGTGGTGTGATCGGTGCAAGGGGGCTAGAATTTGGTTGAGCTGACATCCGATTTGACTTCTTTTGCAACCGATTACGACCAGCAGGTGGAGAGGGATCTGGAGGACCGGCGTTCATGTATATTGGCGTCGAAGTGGACATAGGCTGCATGGACTGTGGTCTCCCTGCTTGTTTCAATGGCCTGCGGCCGGTTGCGGAAATTGGTTGTGAAGGAGGTGGCCGGTAGTTACGATCTGGAAGCTGTGAAGCATACTTCGGTCCTTTCGTCTCAAGCAGCGGCGCATAGTTGGACTCCGGAATGTGATCACTGGGATCAATTTCTCGTCCATCATGGGTGATGATTTTTGCGTCAGGGTCAACATCTTTGGTATCGTAAGCCGCACTCATCGAAGGTGCAGAAATAGAGCTAGAAAGACTAGGATTCAACGCATTGTATGAATCTGGTCCGAAGGGTATTCCAGATAACCTTCGTTTGTCGTCTGGAGGCCCTGGTGACGGACTAATTGATTTGCGGATTGGGGATCGGGGGTCAGGAGAGATAGCTCTTGGCTTGACAATCGGTACGGTGGCAGTAGAGAATCGGCTTTGTTGGTCATCATATGTCGCAGCGGCGGGGACAAACGGAGTTGCGTTCTCGTGGTACGACTGAGGATAAGGACGATTGGACTGATATTGAGGTGAATTCTGATGCCGCCCCCTAGCACTACCGCCATTTTGATTGTAGGTGGCTCGTTTCTCGTCATAAATCCTGTCAGATATTTCCTGTGCAATCGCAGGATCCATGCCAGCGACCAGAGTTGCTGGCACGGGAGGCAATCCATAAGCTGGCGACCCTGACTGGTCTCCTGACATGCCCCGGGGTCTCTGTTCTTGCTGTGGCATCGAGTTATAAGATGTTCTAGAAGAGACAGACTCGGCTTGTGAACGGTACGACAACTGTGAATTGTTGGTTGAGGTATATCCGATGGAGCTGTTTGAGTATTGATGGCTCGGAGCCGTCGAAGCACTATTCCGTCCAGACGCAGCACTGCCTCTACCACTTAAGTTCAACGGAGCTGGGGAAGGAACTTGATCGTATCTTCTGTCATCATATTGAGAAACTCGGGATCCACTTCCTTTGTGCCCCGAATAATGGCCGCCGCCTGGCGAAGGGGGCGCGTCTTCAACCGTGGGTTGCATTGCTCCATAGCTGTTACTGTAGCTGGAATCATAAGAGTGGTGACGAGGAGGTGATTGGTGATAATAAGTCTCATTCGCCGACCTTCGGAATTGATCTTGATCTCCTTCCGGTGAGTACGGTTGGTACGGTGTAGTGTTCGAATATGCCGGCATTGAATGACGATGTGCATCATGGGTCGGCGTTTCGTATGGATTTGATGGTCTTCGGTCTTGGGAAAATCCATAGCTTCCATGAGATGTCATGACAGGTGCGGGGCTAACGTGAGCACTGCCGGTCCTGCTTCGGTGTGCGGGTGGTGGAGGTGGCGGGCCTCCAGGACTGGGAGGTGGTCCAAAGTCTTCAGGCTGGGGAAGTTCGTAAGGGACATTTGAAGCATATTGAGCGTGGGGATCGATGCTTTCTTGCTCATCATAGTGATCCATGCCGTGATCTTGGATAAAATCATTTCTGGCCGTAGGATCATACATCTCATATCTGTCTGACATTGGCTGGCTTGCCCCATATCCGCTCATAGCTGGAGGGCTATCGTAGCCTTGAGGCTGTGCGAAATGAGGTGGCGTACTGTATTCAACACTTTGGAGGGGTGATTGGTTTGGTATGTAACTGGGACTCTGATATCCGCGAGGCGGAGTCTGAAAGTGATCCGGAATTGCTGACGGTGAGGGCTGGTACCCTCGAGGAGGCGTTTGGGCGTAATCTTGGATAGCTGCTGGTGAAGGTGGGTAGCCTCGAGGTGGGGTCTGGACATGATCTGGCATAGGGGCTGGCGCTCCCGTAACTGGATCGGATGGCAAGGGCCTTCTTTTGACTGGCGCCTTGGGTTGTCGTGGTCCTCTGAGAGAATCTCTTCCGTTGTCTTCAACACCATTGGTCCCTACCTGCTTCATCTTCTCGGGCTTCTCTTGTTTTGGACGTGTGTCGTAGTATGTGATTTCAATCCTGATTTCGCCAGCATATTTGCCTTTGCAGCTCAAAGTATGCCACAAGTCATTCTGCCCGCCGCCTGGAACCACGACTTCTTTCAAATCAACCCACGTCTCCCCGATCAAATCCGTCTTCTTGTCGTCATTGAAAACTGAAACTTTCAATTGATAGTAGTCGGGGGAGTCATGCACGGTGTATCGAAGCTCTTGGTCCCTAGCCACAAGATTAGCACTGTTCTTGTCAAGTGTTCTCAGCGTCTTACCATCTGGGCGTCTGCCCTCCTCGACGGTCGGTTTCTGTCTTCTTTGCTTCCTTGCCAAGCCTTGCCGCGCAATACGGATCTTGCTTCCCAATTGTCTTCCTATTTGGCAAATTCTTGGCACGATCAACAATGACAACCAAAGTCCCAATTTCTGGTCCATCTACAGTCATATCAGAGTAAATCCCGGCAGTATGCATGCTGTTGAGGCCGTTGATCTTTGATTTGGTCGCCATCATGTTCCGCGATCAGGTCTCGGAGAGCTTTGTTGTGATTGATGGCGGCTTGGCGGCTGGGCGTTGTCGTATTGTTTACGAGGAATTGGAGGCTCTAGATGAGCATTGTTGATAAGAATCCGGCTGAATGAAATCACTACTGCATTATCGGATGCAAGAAGAAGCACGTTGAGCGTGGAGAAGGTACGGTATGTCTGCAGGAGGAGCTGGTCGTTGAGGGAGGGGAGCTTGCGCGTGGCTGGGGCAACGAGTTACGCGAAAGGAGGCTGGGGGACCACTAGTGCCAACTCCAACTCCGAGCACAGCCTTGTATGCATAATCTGGAACATCAAACTATGATCGACTATCCTTCGATGTTTAGAATCCGCAACTGATATTCTTGTCAAATTCTTCTCTGTCGCATGGCGTGGTGATGTTTACTTTCCCATCACGGAGCTTGAACGAGCCGATAGGTCGGGTCTAAAAATACCAAGTGGCGTTGGGGGCGTTCTACGCGTTCTCCTGATCCTTGTCGCTCATCCCCCTCCTTCCCCCGACAGAGAAAAGTATCGACAAGAAGAATGCCATCTTCAGATAGGGAAAATCCCATCTGCGGCCTACCCGTCGGT
>Ga0302140_10011549_pt1 | contig 10860 bp, 10 predicted proteins | sample I_Bog_E1_1_FD_202095 | JGI IMG/M metagenome (GOLD analysis project Ga0302140, IMG submission 202095) | Peat permafrost microbial communities from Stordalen Mire near Abisko, Sweden - I_Bog_E1_1 | ecosystem: Environmental > Terrestrial > Soil > Wetlands > Peat | place: Sweden: Abisko, Stordalen...
GTGTGACTACTGAGAGAACATATAACCTACTTGACTTTCACTTCTTTCGAGTTCCGACAAGCAGGAAACCATACTTCGGCACTTTGCAATAGTCAACAAATCGAAATAAATCTCTTGCGGCTGCTCTAAAACAGGAAACCCCTTTCAACTGCCAGTGTTGGAGCTTGGTATCCTAGGCTGCCGCATCAACAGTACTCCGTAAGTTGTTAAAACTTCTCTGAAGACTGGGCTGTGCCGCTGCTAAGAACTATGTTTGACTCTGGTGAGTAGAGAGACGAACATCGTTGGAGGTTGCGATATTGTAGGTTGTTCTCCCACGGCTAGACGCGATGCACTAACGTCTCTTGAGAATTGCTTTTAGGCAATCAAAAATATCGACCTTCGACCAAGATGCTTAGACTCGCAGTTCAGCCACCACCGCATGCTCATCCAAATGAACCGCTCTACCCTCCTGTGGTTGCTCGCTTGAGCAGCGAGACACCCATTTTCTCGGAACTCTCCCAGACATGGGCTGTGGCAACACTAGTCCACTATTCAGGCGAGGTTCTCCACGATCAGCTTGGCGGGAGAGTCGTCGACTCTGCACATCCACTTCCCGAAGGTGGACTTGGTACGAATGGCGCGAGCTCAGAGAGAGACAGAGCGTATTTCTACTTCTCTGGTCTAGTCATTCGTGAGCCAGGTCGGTACCGTGTTCGAGTGAGTTTGATGCAAATGGACTATTCTCCGGACGGATCAACGGAGGGTACTGTGAGGGTCCTCGAGACGGTTGATAGTCGTTCGATCACTGTCGACGATGGTGCCTTGACCCATTCTAGGCCAAGTGAGTAGCTGCAAGATAGTATGATGACAATAGCTGACAATGCCAGACTCACGTGAGCGTGCCTTCCTGCGAATCTTGAAAGAGGACGGGCAGGATATTCCTTCTCCTCAGTGAGCTTCAGTCTCGAGACAAGCCGAGTATTTTTTATGCAAGCCGCAGCTGTTCGGTGCCGGCAACGCACCCATTCGCTTCTCTACAGTGACTTTAGCGTTAATATCTTTAGGTTGCAAAGTGTGGATGGATTATGGGAGGATATTGAGTTAGCTTTGTTGCAAATGAGTAAGAAGGGTCTCGAAAAGGGGCGTAAAGTGGTTGAGAGATTATGAAGGTTAACAGAACTCTACAATCTTTTGAATGGAATATCAGCACTTTATCAATGACATTCGTACCTTGTGCTTCGACCCTCCAGCCAATGGTACATTATGGCTGATCCAAAGGTCTCGAGCAAGTATGTAGATCGAAGAGTTACATCCGAGAAATGCGGATGAGGGGCGGAAAGGGGTAGCTTGATCACGTGATACAAGCCAGCAAGGCTGAAAATGTAGATTCGGCTGGTCTAGAGTTTTGACTCACGACCTGAGAAACAACAACTTTGTGGGTTGTGACTCTTTCTTCTTCCGATGCTTCATGTTCGCACACTGAGTATTTGATGAATACTTCCTTTTTCCGATTGTCACGACAGCCACTGCATTACATCAGATTCTGGCCAGTCCAGCTCAAAAACAGCACTCGAACAAGGCGTCTCAACTTCACAGCTGCCACCCCTCCTCGTACTCTCAAAATGGCGGCGGCAGAGTCTAGCCTGGCCGAGACCCTCAAGGGCCTCAGCCTTACAACGCCTCAGCCAAAATACCCCAATAGCTATCCAGACGTCAATCCTGTGGATATATATCGGACGCACCTCACCTCAATCCTCACAGAGGTAACTGGTGTCGATGCAAAAATCATATACCCCGCCCTTCAGTGGACCCAAACATTAGAAAAGGGTGACTTGGTGCTACCTATTCCAGCTTTGCGAATCAAGGGAAAGAAGCCAGATGAGCTCGCAGCAGAGTGGCTTGCGAAGGTACTTAATTGCCCAGAATTGACCGAGTAACCATCACTAACTGGTGTTGACCTCAAGTTTCCTGAATCTCCACTTGTACATAAGCCAACTGCGACTGGCACATTTCTGCAATTTTTCTTCAAAGTCGACAAACTTGCAGAGCTCCTCATTCCCTCTATACTCAAGAAACAAAAATCCTTCGGTCTAAATCCATACCTTGGCTTGAAAGACCCGCACGACACGTCGAAAGGACAAAAGCGGATTATCATCGAGTTCTCCTCTCCGAATATTGCGAAACCTTTCCACGCTGGACATCTTCGAAGTACAATTATTGGAGGCTTTCTGGCTAACATATACGAGGGGGCAGGTTGGGATGTCGTACGGGTGAATTATCTTGGAGATTGGGGCAAGCAATACGGATTGTTAGCTTTGGGGTTCGAGAAGTATGGGAGCGAAGAAGCTTTACAAGTTGACCCTATCAACCACCTCTTCGAAATTTATGTCAAGATAAGCAAAGACTTGTCAAACGAAAAAGACGAGATTGCAAAGCTGGAAGCCGAAGGAAAGGATGCGTCACATCTGAAGAATGAGGGACTTGATGAGCAAGCTCGTCGATACTTCAAGGCGATGACGGAGAATGACGAGAAGGCAATTGCCTTATGGGCACGATTCAGGGATCTGAGCATCACACGCTACAAGAAGACATACGCTCGATTGAATATTCACTTCGACGATTACTCCGGCGAGAGCCAAGTCCCACAAGAACGGATGGATTTTGCAGCCAAAACAATGGCTGAGAAGGGGGTCTCGGAGGTATCAGAAGGAGCGGTTATTGTCGATTTCAGCAAACATTACCCTGGAAAAGCTGGCAAGAGTCTTGAGAGACCAATCATCAAAAAGAAAGATGGAACAGCCTTGTACCTCACCCGAGACATCAGTGAAATGATGCAACGAGATGACAAGTACCACTTCGATCAGATGATCTACGTTGTAGCCTCCCAGCAGGATCTTCACTTGAAACAATTATTCAAGATCATCGAACTGATGGGCTATCCGGAGCTCGCAGCGAAATGCCAACACATCAACTTCGGTATGGTTCTCGGAATGAGTACCCGAAAAGGGACTGTCAAGTTCTTAGACGACATCTTGCGGGACGTTGGCGAGAAAATGCACGAAGTGATGCAGAAGAATCAGGCGAAGTATGAGCAAGTCGAGAATCCTCTCGCGACTGCAGATATCCTCGGAATCAGCAGCGTGATGGTCCAAGATATGAGCGGAAAGCGGTAAGTCCCCCGGCCAATGTTTGCTTGTGAAGCTGACTGAGATGGTATAGGATCAACAACTACACGTTCAATATGGACGCCATGACCTCTTTTGAAGGCGACACTGGACCCTACTTACAATACGCACACGCCCGTCTCTGCTCCATCACCCGCCGAGCCGGCCTGACGCCCGTCGAAGTTGCCGGAGCAAACCTCTCTTTACTCACCGAAGTCCACGCCCAGGACCTTATTCGAGTCATCTCCCAATATCCAGACGTTGTTCAAAACACCCTGAAGACGCTGGAGCCAGCGACGATACTAACATACCTGTTCAAGATGACACATGCACTGAGCAGCAGCTACGACCACCTGCGGATTGTCGGCAGCGAGCGGGAGCTTATGTTGGCACGAATGGCGCTATATGATGCGGCCAGGGTGGTTCTGAACAACGGAATGCGGTTACTGGGTTTGACTCCTGTCGAGAGGTGAGCTCACTTCTCCTTCGTAATAGCTTTTCCAAGGTTGCTAACAAACTACAGGATGTGATAAGTCTCCCTACTAGTAGGGCTTGTCGCGGGTGGGTTGCATTGCATTGGTGGGAAGCGGGGTTTTGGAGGCGTTGAAAAAGCAGATTAGAGTTATGTATACTTAAAAGCTAGATACCGGAAAAGCGTCACATTGTCGAGTACGTTCTTGCATAGAGGTTGCTAACCCAGAAATCACTGTGATGCTCCACAGAGTTGTTAAACATGCTGGAGGCAGCAACAGCCCCTTGTCCAAGCTTCTTAGCACCGATCTCACCACCCAAAGAAATGCAGTTGGGGCTTCAGATTTTTCATTTTCAAGCATACAGTACATACATACATACATCAGGGATATCGCCAAAAGCAACGGGGCAAACCACCATGTAAACCGATTGAGCAAGATTCCCAACCCCTCGATTCGCTACAAGCAAGCAAACCAACAAAACAAAAAGGAAATCATTTAGGAGGCATTGGTGAGTATTCGCTTTGGTAAAACAACGAATGCAAATGAGATATGCATCATACAGTTTCCATTTCTTGTTTCATTCCCTTCCTGGCCTTCGTCTCTCCCCCCATTTACTTGCATTATTTCCATCATGATACGGATAGATCGTGCATGGCAATCATAGCTCGTCCTTGGAACTCGCCGTAGCAGAATTGACTACGCTGCTCACGCTGCTTGCGAAGTCCTCAACGCCTTCGCTGGCTGCCTTGACATACTCGCTCGCTCCCTCTCCTGCTGAAGCAGCGAACTCAGCGAGCTTGACACGCGCTGACTCTACCGCGGCGCTGAGCCTCGATTGTGCGCTCTCGACTGCACCTTGTTCCTGTCCGTATATTGCGTTGCTAATGGCTGCGGTAGCCGAAGCGTATTTTTCGGCAGCGGCGCTCGTAACGCTTTCGTAGGTTCCGGTTTGGGTACCCCAGATCGCGTCTGAGATTGCCTGTTGAGCCGAGGATGCAGCATCTGCAATAGAACTTTGAGCTGCTTCTGCATATCCTGTGGTTGTGCCGTAGATCTGTTCAGATGCCGCGGTCTGGACCGAACTGTACGCCGAAGCTGCAGCCGAAGTAGCTTGTTCATACGAACCCTTTTCAGTGCCGTAGAATTGGATGCTTGCAGCTTCCACAGCCTCATTGACACGAGAGGATGCAGAATCCAGAATTGCTTCGATGGTTGGAGGGGGAGTGAAGACTGAGCTGACAATGGAGCTGGCCGAAGCGTAGGCTTCACTTGCATATGAGGAAGCCGACGAAGCAACTTGGCCGGCTCCAGTATAGTAAGCTGAACTGAACCGTTTGTACACACTCTCAGTAAAATCTGGTTCTTTACCGCTTACTAGCTCACTGATAAGAGATTGGACAGCGGAGTATTGAGATGCAACTCCATCTGTTGCCTGAGCTGCGTATTCCAGAACTCTTTGGGTGATAAAATATGGAGTAGGTGCGCCGTAGATCTGGCTGCTGGCTTTCGTAACGAGAGCTTCCCAGTTTTCGCTTGCAGCTGAAGCAACAGACTCCGTCCATGGAGTTTCGCTTCCGATTACAGCAGAGGACGCAGCTGAGGCGGCGTCAGCAAGTTTTTCCGAAATCACCGAGTTGATGCTTGAATATGAGCTTGAAGCATCCGCAATAGCTGCACTGTATCTTGATGAAGCGAGTGAAGCCAGGCTAGATGTTGGAACAGCTTCCTTATGGTCACCTCCAATTTTGGCGATGGAAGCAACAACTTGATCGAGCTGTGACGATGCACCAGCCACTGCATTTGAATAATGTGCCTTTGCGGTGCTTAAAGCTGCTTCAAGAGCGGGGGTCGGAGTTCCGACAATACTTGCGCTTGCCCTACTATAGAGACTTTCATGGAAAGGAGTTTTGGTTGGTAAGACAGCTGCAGAAGCCGCATTGATGAAGTCGGAGTATCGAGCATGCGCCATACCAACGCCAGCATAATACTGCTCTTGAATTTGCCCCAGAAGCTTTTGCTGTGTAGGGGCTGGAGCATTGAGAGAAGCAACGTAGCTTCTTGCCTCGTCATATTGGGCAGACGCTGCACTAAGTCCGTCCGACATTCTCGACTGGGCAACCGATGACAGCGACTCCCAAACATATTGGTAAGCCGGCGTAGGAGTTCCATATACAACTGTGGAGGCAGCCGATAGAGCTTCTTGTAATTTGGAGCTAGCTGTTCCTACAGAGTCTGAGTAGGCTGTTTCCAGAGAATCTAGTATCTCTTTGTGATAGGGCTTTGGCTCTCCTGAGATCTGTGCCGAAATGACAGATCGGGCATGGGCATAGTTATCACTAGCTCTTGAAAGAGCAGCACTGTAGGCTTGCGTAGCTTTTGCAGCAATTGAGTCCGTGATGGGAATTGGTGTCCCATAAAGAATTGAGCTGGCACTAGAATTGCAATTAGCCAGTCACCTATAATGAGATGGGAATGACTTACGCAGCAACGGCATCAGAATATCGGCTTGCGACAGCGCTTGAGACGGTTTCGCCAGTTCCTTTCTCACTTCCATAAAGTGCTACACTGGCAGCAGATAAGGCACTCGAGTATTTCTCTGCCGCTAGCTTGGTGACGTGCACAGTCTGAGTGCTTGTCGGACCTAGCAATGCCTCGCTGACGGCCTTGGTCATATCGCCGAAACGGTCCCCAGCTTCACTTGCCATGCTTTGCAATTTCTCGCTAATACTGGCGTCATCAGAATCATCTACAACGTCCTCGAACACAATCTGTCTCTTGGGGGCTTCTGCCGCCATTGCACCACCCCATACTTTCTTCGAAGCGGTGCTCGATGCAGAGGATGCTGACGAGCTGAGTGAACTAGCTGCAGAGGTAGAGCTTTTGGACAATGAGCTTGCGATCGAGGACGTGGCGGAACTGAGCGAAGCAGATGCCTTTGATGCACCCTTCGAGAGCTCGCTGCTGCCAGATGAAATGGAGGAGCTTGCCGCATCAGAAAGGCTTGAAGCGGACCCAGAAACGACCGAAGCAGCCGAGTCGATGCTACTAGATGCCTTTTCAACGATACCCGGCTCACTTCCAACAATAGATTTGGACGCTCTTGCAGACAAGCTGCTCACACTTTCGCTAGCAACGGAGGCAACGCTCTCGACACTTCCTTGCGGAGTTCCAATGATGGAGCCGGATGCTTGATCAACGATACTGCTCGCGGAAGCCTTGGCAGCAGATGCGACGCTCTGTACCGTCCCTTGTGAAGTCCCGATGATTGAACTGGATGCTTTGTATGCGAGACTGCTTGCGCTGGCACTTGCAACTGAAACGACACTCTCAGCACTTCCCTGGCTAGTCCCTACAACGCTAGCAGAGACAGATGAGGCTACACTTTGAGCATTCTCAACTTGTGAGGCTGCAACTGATGAGGCGGATGAAGCCATATCAGCAATAGACGAGCTAGCGACAAAAATGACAGATTCTGCGGTGCCTTGTGAAGATGGAGCAACGGCTTCGCTGATCTCGCTGACTTTTTCTGCCACCTTCTTGGCCGCGGCTGCTGCGGCTGCTGGCATGACTTTCGTGCTGAAGTCGTTGGTCGAGTCTCCGGCGTTAATCTTCCAGCGGCCAGTCTCTTTAAGGCGTGCCAGTTCTTTCGCAGCATCCTCAGCAATGGTCATTGCTTTACTCTCCACTTCTTCCGATGCGGCTCGAGCCTTCTCCAACCCTGGGTGCTCAGTTAAAACTTTCTCCACATCGGTTCGCCATTCGTCGAATTTGGTCTTCAGTTGATGGTACTTCTTCCAGTCCTTGTGTGTGATACCATCAGTCCATGCCCATCTCATACCAATTTCTTGGAGACCAAGATCCCGGATATGGTCGAGAATTTCAAACGTAGTTTCTGCAGATTGAGTGACCAGTGAATTGGCCTCTCGGTCGAAGCTTTGCCTCCATGTTCGGACAGCTTGCGCTTTTTCCTTAATAGCAACACCAGCCTTACGAACGGCAGCGTTTAGTTCATCGTCCGATGTTTCTGTGTCCTTGGCATCTTTCACAATAGAGATGATGCTCTTCTTCAGATTTTGGAGACTTGACTTAACCGTCTCCTCCAACTGAATAATGAGAGCCTTGCCTACACCCTGGGCTTGGTTTTGAATGAGTCGATCGGTTATCTCAGTGATTCGTTCCTCCAACTCATCCGATCCTTCATCAGCAGCTTTTGCGAATTTCTCTTGCCAAGTCTTGAGATCTTTGGCAACGATCTTTTGTGCATTCGCAATTGCATCTTTTTCCCGTGCTTCATTTTCACTCAATTGAGGTTCATGGGTCTGACCAGGAACCGGAGGAGCCGTCGAATATGCAGAAGCAATCGAGGACGATATCGACGAGAATGTCTCGGTGGCAGCGGCAGCTGAGGAAGAGCTGGCAAGGGTTAGCAGACGTTTCCTCTGGCATTTCAACAAGACTCTAACCTGTCCACTTCATCAATTACAGCTTTTAACTTCTTGCCGTCCCGATATCTACCCAAACGCTCGCCAATACGAACTAGTTGAGGCTCGACATTCTCGCCATAAAGTATACGCAGCTTCGGCCAAACGGTCCGATCCAGGAAAACAGTTGCGGTTGTCCAGGCCCACTGAGTGTAGGGAATCGCAGTGTTAAGTGTAAAATCGTTCGCTACACCGTAGCTGTGCACAGCATAGGGTTCGATGGCAATGTATGTCGGGAGAATAAATTCATAATATGTTTGGAGGGCGTTGGTCTTCGCAAGGTCATAATATGGACCTGCTGCTGCAAAAGCTTTCTCGACATGTGGACCCAGTGTCTGGTCATATTTCCCCTTGGCAATACCTTGGTATTTCTGAACTTGGGGCTGTAGAGTCTTCTCCCATTGAGCTTGACTGAAAGCTTGTGCTTGCGCCACCCGAGGAGCGCCATATTTTACGCCCAATCCCTTCGCAGGGGTAATGATTTTCTTGTCGACTGTATTGTAGTATGGCTGAACGGCATCGACGTATGGAGCAGCATATGTGTGGTAATATGGTTCGATATGTGGAGCTACAACAGAGCGTAGCTGGAAGTATGGTTTGCATATTTTGGGAGAGGTGTCTGTGAGGAGGTCGACTGTGGCAGGACATCGAAGTAATATCGTAATGATCGAATACCATGTGAGCAATCTACAAGATGGTTAGCCTCTTGATAACTGCCCAGCGGCACTGGATTATACCTAGAAATAGTGCTGAAAAGACTGAACCCTTTGGCAGTCTTTACTGGTTTCGAGCGCGGAGCTTTAGCGGAGCCATTCATTCCCTTCTGGCCTGGCTCAACAGGCCGTCCATTACTTTCCGCTGCCATCGTCTACAGCATGCAGCTTCTGAGGAAGATTATGCCAGCTTCGAGATCGTGTTGGTTTTGGTAGTGGAGAAGAGTGAGGACGGGGGGAGCTCTGCCGAGGAGGTTTCCAGGTTGGCTCAAACGACAGCACCCACCAGAATTCGAGGTCAATGGACCCTGGTGTCTCGGAGTCAGACACAAGAGTGCTGCCTCAGATGCGAATATCAATTAAAAATGCACGCGACAAAGAAGTGTGCAGATTTATCAGGAAGTGTCTGAGCCTTGGTTTGTGTTAGCTATCACAAGCTGACTGGTGCAACCACCAAGAACTTTAGCGCGAACGTGGGAACTCCCAAGACGTCATGGGGCAGCTCGGGGCTTTAATACCTGATATCGGTTTCGACCGCAAGGTATCAGTAATGGGAGGCAAAGAATGACTATAGGGATCTAGTTCTATGATAATGGATTGAAATGAGTCGTACTTCTAGCACAGGACGATTGGAAAAGCCGTTTTGTGTACGGTCCTAAGCATTGTCTGTGTTGCCAGCTTTCATCTTCACCTCTTGCAGAGCTCTGATGCATCCCTGTTTCACAATCATCCCATTTGCTGCTTCAGTCATCGCCAACCCCCAACCCCTCTGGCTAAAAAGACTCGTAGCAGTTTCACCTCGGGAGAAATGTCAGATAATGCGCACTGACTCTTGACACTTTTCATAATCAGATTGAGGCTTGAAACACATGGCACGTGATCTGGCGGATCAACAGTTTTGCCGCGATCCGAGGCTAAGAGGACCGTTTGGCGTCAGACTCCCAAAGCGGAATCCAGAGGGCCTCAACCTGGAGTTACCAACTTTCGAAGACTCACCGCACACGGTCTACACCGAAAGTCCCCATCTGTCCTGAAGTCACAACCACGGCCCTTCTCGAAACCTCACTCCGCAGACTGAGTTCGTTGCCACCAGCGGCAAACTTCCCTAGGCCTGAGCTGTGGCACTATCTCCCGATGGTTCTTCGACATCATACGAAGTAAGGCTCTGCCTTTGTTCAAAACGGTCTCCAGATCGAAACCCTTCATTTCTTGACGAGGCCTGTCTCGCCTGCCCGATAGAGACTACTATGGACGACCGTTTAGACCCCGGCCCTGCGATGGAGGACCCTCCTCCTGACCTCATGAACGATCCGCAATATGCGACCAATACTGCCGATGGCGAAGACGGGATGGGGGACGCGGACACCTGCCGAATATGCAGAGGAGAAGGCAGCGATACAGAGCCCCTCTTCCATCCGTGCAAATGTAGTGGGAGTATCAAATACGTCCACCAGGACTGCTTGATGGAGTGGTTATCACACTCGCAGAAGAAGCATTGCGAGCTGTGCAAAACTGCTTTCAGATTCACGAAGCTCTATTCTCCGAACATGCCACAAACGCTACCAATTCATGTCCTCTTCCGACATGTCATCATCCATACTGTTAAGAACATCACGACATGGCTACGGTTCTGCCTGGTGGTCACTGTTTGGCTAGGATTTCTTCCATACATCATTCGACAAGTCTGGAGGCTGTTATTCTGGTTCAGTGACGGAGGTTGGCCGCCTCAACATCTTTCAACCGAGTCAACTCGGAATTCAACCGCGATGAAAGCACTTGAGATGGCCCGGGAATTGCAGCTTGCTACTTTGACAGGAAACGGAACATCGCCCGTTACACCGTTTCTTGCGAGTCAGACAACTTCAGCCAGTGTTGGTGGCATTATGAACAAGCTTGCCCAATTCCTCAAGCCAGTCTCTCAAACCTTGAATATTAGCAGCGCCGATCCCCTTGCCGCTGGTCTCTTCAAGTCTATTTACTATGGTTTTGGGCCATCTACCGTCGTGATCCCCGAAAGATCTGATGCTAATATTAGTGTCTCGCAACT
>Ga0302140_10011554_pt1 | contig 10857 bp, 7 predicted proteins | sample I_Bog_E1_1_FD_202095 | JGI IMG/M metagenome (GOLD analysis project Ga0302140, IMG submission 202095) | Peat permafrost microbial communities from Stordalen Mire near Abisko, Sweden - I_Bog_E1_1 | ecosystem: Environmental > Terrestrial > Soil > Wetlands > Peat | place: Sweden: Abisko, Stordalen...
ACTAAACGACTACCGCCTGAAAGGCGGTAGGTTTTTGTTGCGACTGAAAGTCGCCGGATTGCGGCTGAAGCCACTTGAAAGCTCCCGGCTGAGAGCCGGCTCAAGGCTCGCTCGGCGCTGTAATCTTGAAGTTCTCGCCGGGATCCTCCCACTGCTGATTTTCGATGTACCGCTTGATCGTCTCTTCGTCCACCGCGCCTACGCTCGCACAGAAATACCCGCGCGCCCAAAGATGCTGGCCCCAATACCGTTTCTTCAACTGGGGAAATTCATCCTGCAGTAGGCGGCTTGATCGACCCTTTAAGTACTGCACCAGCTTGGCCGGTGCCAGCTGCGGCGGCACGCTCACCAGCATATGTACGTGATCGCCGCCGATTGCACCCTGCACGATCACGACATCCCGGCCCTGACAGATTTGCCGAAGTAGTTCGCGGGCGCGGGTGGCGATTTCGCCGCGCAGCACCTTGTACCGGTACTTCGTTACCCAGATCAGATGGTACTTCACATCCCATACAGAGTGGGAATTCTGCCTATACTCGACCATCCTGACATTATCCAGCATGGAGGCTGAAAGCTCTCCGCCTGAAAGGCGGAGGTTTTAAACCTGGCGATGGAGAATAAACCGTTGCAGTCGCCGTGTTGTAGTTGGAGGAGTTCGGCGTGAACGTAACTGTGAGCGGTTGTGTTCCAATTGGAGGGACATTCCCACGGCCTGGGGAATAAGAGAAAGACCCGGCGACGGAAGCGGTCGCATCAAGCTGCGTGGTACTGAGCGCTGTTCCCGAGGTGATTGGGGTGGGGGTGAGCCACGAAATCACCGGCGTGGCGGGATTGACGGGAAACTGAGTCGTCGTGGATGCAGAGGTGTAGTTAGTGGTTGCCGCTTGCGTGGCGGACAGTGTGACCGTTCCGGTACCGGTGATTGTCAGTGTTGTGCCGGAGATAGTAGCTGGACCGGAGACCACGCTATATGTCACCGCCCCGGTTGAAGCTGAGGTTGCACTGACCGGCGGTGGCACATTCCCGTACGTTTGTTCGGGGATCGGTGTAAAAGCGAGAGATGGCGTGGCGGGCAGAACGACGAACGATGTGGTTGCGTTTGCAGGAGCCAGGTAGTTTTGTGAAGCGCCTTGCGATGCCGACAGGACCACCATCCCCGCGCCGGTGAGAGCAACGACATTTCCGGTGACGGTTGCAGGGCCGGACGTCACTTGATAGGAGACCTGCGCAGAGGACGAGGAACTGGCGGAAACCAACAAGAAGCCATTCCCAAAGGTCTGGGTTTGGATTTGGGCGAAGTGCAGTGTTGTGGTAGCAGGGTTAACGGTAAGGTTGACAGTAGCTGTCGCCGTTGCGTAGTGGACCGTGTCAGAGGGTGTAAAGGTGACGGAGAGAGGTGTGACGCCACCATTGATTGGCGTTCCAGCAGCCGGATTATACACGAAGGATCCCGGGACACTTGCTGTGGCATCAAGCTGCGCAGGACCGAGAAGCATGTTCGCAGCACCAACGGCGCGCACGCGGTTATTTAGCGCATCGGCAATGTAGATATTCCCGGTGGTATCGAGAGCAACCCCGTAGGGATAGTACAGTTCGGCACTAAGCGCTCCAATTCCGTCTCCGTTAAATCCAATATTCCCTGTTCCGACCAGAGAGGTAATGATTCGCGTTGATGCGGAAACAACCCGGATTCGCTCATTGAACGTATCGGCGATGTAGAGGTTCCCGTAACTGTCTACAGCTAAACCAGTATCGCCAGAAAGATTGGCGTTCGTCGCAGGACCTCCGTCACCAGATGGGCTCCCTTGTCCCCAAATGCTAGGCTCCCCGTTTCCGGCGACCGTGGTAATGATCCCTGTCGTTACGCTTACCATACGAACTCTCTGGTTGTCGGCGATGTAGACGTTGCCCGCCGCGTCTACAGTCACTCCGCTCGGGTTCATGCCAGCGGAAATCGCAGGTTGATTGTCACCGTCATAGAGTCCGGAACCGCTTCCGGCGAATACCGAGATGATCCCTGTCGATGCTGTAACTTTTAGCACGCGGTTGTCAACTGAGTCATCAGCAATGTAAAGGTTGCCCGTCGAATCGACGGCGACCCCCTCCGGATCCCACATCTCAGCACTTGTAGCGGGGCCACCCATTCCTGAGAAACCATAATTGCCGTTGCCCGCGACGGTTGAGATGATTCCCGTGGCCGCAGTCACCTTCCGAACGACATAGTTTCCACGATCAGCTATGTAGAGGTTTCCTGACGTGTCGACGGCAACTCCGAACGGGTAAAGCAACTTCGCGCTGGTGGCCGGATAGCCGTCTCCCGAGTATCCGCCGACTCCGGTCCCAGCGACAGTCGAGATGTTTCCGTTCGCAACGTTCACTTTGCGAATACAGTTGTTCCCTTCATCAACGATGTAGATATTGCCGGCCGAATCGAGTGCAACCCCTCTCGGGTTTGCCAGTTTTGCACTCGTTCCAGCTCCACCATCGCCAGCGTAGCCGCTCGTGCCGCTGCCTGCAAGAGTTTGAATGATGCTGGCCTGTATCGGGAGGGTAGCGCTTCGAGAAGTGGTGAATGTGAGGGTCGCAGGCGTCGGCCATGTGATTGTTGGTACCGGCAATGCTGAATTCACTACCAGAGATGTTGTAGCTGTAGCTTGAGTAAAGACCGTCGAATTGGTCGGTGTGAACGTGACATTGATCGTGTGGCTGCCAACGGGCAGCACCACGCCAGCCACGGGCGAATAGGAAAACGTTCCCGAGACCGAAGCGCCGGTTCCAGCTACAGTAGCCGTGGCATCTAATTGTGTGGCGCTCAACGCGGTACCGTATGAAATGGCTGCCGGAGTCGGCCAGGTGATGATGGGCGTAGAGGGCGGCCAACTTGACAGATTGAATGTGAAAGACGCCGAGGGATTTGTGATGGTGGGCCATCCGAAGCTCGCCCCGCTGTTCAACTGAAAGGTGATAACCGAGCCGTTGGCGTGTGCTCCCAAGCCGCCGGTGCAGTTGCCAACGCTCGGGCACACATAACTCTTACTAAATGCCGCTCCGAACCATGCCGCCAGCGATGCTGGAGATGAATAGAGTCCATAGGGGGCGGTTTCGGAATATGTGTGGCCTGCACTATCGCTGAATGCGACGGTGATGGTGCCCGGGCTCGATATGGGCGTGCCCGTACTTGATATTGTCAATGTCGCGTTCGAAGCGGCGATGGCGTGACTGCAAAAAGCAATCGCCATCATCGGCAGTGCTAGCATCGATTTGCGCCAAAACCGCTTCTTCATACCATCCTCTTGAAAAATCGCGTACATGCGCGAACTTAGCTTCACTGGTGACAATACTTCGCGCGGTTCAGCTGACATCCCCTGACAGTTTCAATACTTACCTGACGCCATCTCCTCAATCACTATTGAAGCGTAACCAGGACCTCAATCACGCCTATCCCTGAGTCGAGCGACCCCATTGCCTTGCCCAGGACCGCGCCCAGCATGCGGCTGCGGTCCGTGCCCTTCATTGCGTATCCAGGCATGGACGCAGTCACCAGCAGATCACCTTTGCGGATGGGGCCATTTTCCGCGCTGACCTTTGTAGGTACTACGCCGACCATCGCCATAGGGACGTTATCGGCTGACTTTGCCACTGCTTCTCTCCGGCCTACTACACCAGGCTTGGTCGCATAGATTCCTGCGACCATCGTGGAGTAAGGCGCAACAGACTTTTGAACGTCTGCGTTGTCGCCTTCAGCCAGCGCTAATACGTCGCCCGGTTCATACTTCTCTTTCATGCCCGTGGCGCGCATATCTTCTGCGTAGTCGCCGCCATTGAGCACCCCATTCCACGCTTTGTTTTGGATCGAGCCATCGGCAAACACAAGCGAGCCACCACTCTGCTGAGTCAGCATAATGTTGCCTTTAACTTCCAAAAAGGTGCCGGTGACACCGCTTGGAGCGTTGGCGCCAGGTGACGTCGTGCCGATGCCAACGTTGCCATTGATTATGCGCATGGCTTCTCCACTTGTGCCGCTGCCAAAAGCCAGGCCATACGAGCCTCCGGTAGGATTAAAGTCAATGTAACCTTGGCCTGTAACATCGGTTGTGTTTTGAATCCGTGTCGTCGCGGTGTACCAGTTGTTTCCTCCGGTTGAGTCTCGAATCTGGAAGAAATTCAGATAGTTGTTATTGCCGTTGTAATCCCCGAGCGAGAGCATGTTCGTCGTGTTGCCTGAAGTATCTCCCAAGGCCGCCGCGTCTACCGTCAGCAAGGCGGCCGTTGGGTTAGTCGTTCCAATCCCGACGTTACCCCTCGTTGGAAACGTGTTTGTCTACGCAGCCGCGCCGGCTGCAAAGGCTGCGATGCAAAATGGCACTCCCCCCAACCGTTTTCGCATGGTTGTCGAATCCCTTCGCTGCAGAGTTGCGCACTCAAACCTTCGATTGCCTTGGCTAAACTTTTACGCCTCTCGACCAAGCCTGGCATGCGACAAAGCTAACTCTTTTGTAAGAATTCCGCGCGCTAACTTGGAGGTAGCGGGGAGGAGTTATTAGTTATGCAATAAATATCCGGGATGGTTCTGGCTCCGGGGAGACCCTGCAATGAACTTATTCCATAACCGCCTTCCGCTAGTTTACGGACAGCGTGAATGCCCCCAGGCTTTTCCTGCTCCATTCGGCTGCCTCCTCACTTCTTCGCTGCGGCCTCGTCCAGAAACACAAGCTCCGAACTTAGAGGCTCCCGCAAATGCACCGACAGTCCAGCGCCCATCAATTCCCTGCCGGAAACATCTCGGTCCGGCAGGTTGCCGTCTTCAAAATGCAGACGGTAGCGTTTGCCGGAGCCTAATCCGGAGAGCACAAATCGATGCTCGTTCTCATCCGCAATCGATCCGCGGAATGCATAAACAACGCCCTTGTTGCGCGCGGGGTCCCAGTACTCCAAACCGTCCCAATGCACTCCATCGGGCCGAGCCGACACGTGATAAAGCCGCGCATCGCGAATCAGCGGCCGAAGCCGGCTCTTGTACAACGCAAACGCCCTGCGTGCCGCCTCGCGCTGCTCGTCCGTCCAGGCAGTGGTGTCGGTCATGATCGTCACCCAGCCCATCATTCCGCTGCGCAGCATGTAGAGAAAGTTCTCCAACTTTGGCGCCGGCCACTTCTCCACATAGCTCTCCAGCATCGCCGCCGGCAGCAGGTGGCTTGTGTCGTAGAAGGCCCGCCGGTTCGAAAGCGGATCGTAGGTGTCAGTGATTGAAAAGTAGTCCCCATGCGCCGCCGAACCAAAGTCAACCATCCGCCCGCCATCGTTGCAATTTTCGAAGAGCAGTCCGGGATGCTCTTTGCGCGCCTTCTCGTAGATGTCGTAGTAAGCGCGGACGGCATGGTAGCTTACGTCGGTTGAATTCGATGCCAGCACGAAGTCCGAGCCCCAGTCGTGAATCACTTGCATCGTGCTACGGTTCGGCGCCGCATGCGGATGGTCGTCACGGGTGCATCCCTGCGCAACGAGGTAGCCGTCGTGCTCCAGCATGTCCAGGTGATAGTCCTCGACGATGCGCTTCACTTCTTTGGCTGCATAGTCGTGCGCGGCAGGAAGCCCAATGTCGATCGTCTGCCCCTTGAACTCCTCCGGCTTCCAGTCCGGCTTCAGATCGGTCACCAGCCAATCGCGGACCTTGGGGTCGCGCACATTCAACGCGCCCGGTTCCGTGTCCAGCGCGGCCTGCGTCCAGTCCGTCCAGATGCCGAACCGCAGCCCCTGCCGATGCGCCTCATCCGCAATTGCCGCCAGTCCGCGAGGAAACTTCTTCGCGTCGGGATACCAGTCGCCCACGCCGCGGAACCAGCCCGCATCCACGTGAAACATATCCAGGCCGAGTTCTTTCGATGCGGCAATCATCTTGAGCGCCAGCGCCTCGTCCACTTGCATTCCGCTGCCCCAACTGTTGTTCACCATCAGGGGATACTGCGGGTCTTTCCATGTGAGCGGGTTGCCGAGAACGGCGCGCACCCATGGGCGGAGCTGGTTCCCGGCGCCATCCGGCCCACCGTTGAATACGCCAAGAAATACCGTTGGAGTTCCAAACGTCTCGCCTGGCTCCAAACGCGTCTTGAACGGCCCCGGCTCCGGATCAAGGCCGAGCACGGTACTCAAGCTTTCGCGGGTGCGCTGCAGAGAAATGCGCGTTCTGCCGCTGAACTCGATGCCGGCATACCAGCCGCTTTCGCTTCCATTTGCATCGTAGACAATCTCTGCGGGAATAATTTCGCGCTTCTCGCCCTTTACCGGATGGGCATAGGTTGAGGACTTGCCGGTCCAGGTGTAGCCCTCCGCGATTGTCTCCAAATGCGTTCCCTCGGATGACGGTGTATCCGCTCCCTTCTCGACATAGAAGTTGCGCAACTCCCGCGTGGCGGCCACTCTCCAGTCCAATCTCAGAGAGTCAACCATGGGCAGCCAAACCTCGTGCCCGCTCAGGTTTTCGATCATGATGCGATGCTCGACCGGCCCGAAATCCGCACGCACTTCCCACTCCCATTGCAAACGCAAATGAGGCTCCGCGCACTCGTAGACAAAGACAACCTTGCGCAAATCCGCATGGCCGAGTTCCGGTTTGAGTTGCCAGGCCAAGGGAACTGCAGCGCCGTTGACTTCAACGGTAGAGGGCAGCGGTTCATCCGCCTGGTTGTCCCATGAGGAACCTTCCAGGCCGGCCACCTTCGTGCCCTCGATCCATATGAGCCTTGGCCCGTGAGCATCGTCGCGCAGATACACTTGGATGCTGGAATTGGAGACAATCTTCGGCGGGAGCGTAGTGGTGGCGAGGGCCGTGCAGCAAACTACGCAACCCGCAGCCAATGCCGCGCTCTTCACGCCGCGCATTCGTTTGAAGTTCAGCATACCCAGCATCTTCTCAGCACCCGGCGATATTTGGCACGCACAAAAACCCGCTCAAGGTTCGGCATTTCAGCGTGCGCCGAAGAAACGGTTCGTCATAAACGATGCTGGACGAGGGTCGAGGTTTCCCATCCTTGCCGCGGAAAAAAACGGAAAGGATGGGGCACGGAAGTCTACAGAAAAAGCGAAAATGGTGTAATGGCGATCTGGCTACGCACAGACCAGTTCGACGCATCCCCTTCTCGGCAAGTCCTACTGAAACTTGCGGAAGCAGATATTCTCCCCCTCCAGCCGGTACTCGGCTGAACAGACGTCGCCCCCACAAATCATTGTCTCCCCGCCACAAAGCTGACGGCGGGTGATCAATCCCAGGGTTCCGCAACGAGGGCAGGACATCACGGCAACAAACGGGTTTTGGGCGTGACCCAGCTTGGCCTGGTTTTCCAGCACGAAAACCGTTCCAGGGTCCATTCTTTCGGGAATCCATTCTTCCAGAAACTGCAAGTCGGCTGACATCCTGCCCTCCAAATCTTAAGATGGGTTGATGTAACCGAGCCGCGTCGCCGAGTTCCGGCCGGCTCCGTTGTCGAACAACAGCAGGCTGCGAATGGCACTACGGGGGCTGACTTGCCTCCGGTCCAACACAGTGTCTGTTGCTGGGGTCGTCCAAGTCAACAGCAATCGAAGTGCGGGAGTATCGAAAGTGATTCCCTGCTCCGTTTGGGAGGCGCTGTTCCCTAGTGCGTCGCCCCCGGCGCTAGTCTGGCTTGAGGTCCGGCAACCTCGTCAATCGCCTTGTAAATCTCCTCGTTGCGCACGATTCCCTGCACGTATTCGCGCGTTTGCGTAAACGGAATGGACTCCACAAACTCGTCGATACCGCTGTAGGGGCCGGCTGCCTCCCAGTCCAGGACGCGCCCGTCGCCCGCGTTGTAGGCCGCCATTGCGTACTCCGGTACGCCTCCGACCTTATCCAGCATGTCGCGCAGATACCGCGTTCCCAGCCGGATATTCATCTCCGGATCAAGCAGTTGAAATGTCTGGAAATGCGCGATGCCCTCTTCCTTCGCCATCTGCTTGCCGGTAACTGGTAACAGTTGCATCAGCCCGTAAGCGTTCGCATAAGAGATTACAGATGGGTTAAATTCGCTCTCCTGGCGGATCAGCGATGCCACCAGGTACGGATCGAGGTTATTCTTTGCCGACTCCGTCTTGATCGTGTCCCACCACGCCAGCGGGAACAGTATCCGCCAATAGACCAGTGGAATGGACTTGACGGAAGCGGAAGCAGCAGAGGGCAGCGCCTTCTTCAGTGCCCGCATGGCGCGGTACGTCTCGCCATAGGACGCGTAAATCTGCGCCTCCGCCAGGGCGCTCCAAGACGATGAATCGGGATCGGCGGCAATCTCCTGTGCGATATATTCGTTCAACCCGGCATTGGCCAGCAGGCGCGCCTTGGCCAGGTGCGGGCTCTCCGACGGAAAGCTCTCCTGCAGCACAGGAACCGGAGGCGCCTGGATGCGATCCAGTTGCGGCTGTGCCACCTGTTGCGTACTCCCCAGCGCAGCCAGCCGTTGGCGCGCCACCTGCGCATAAAAAAAGTGCTGATAGGCGCGCGTCAGCGTGCGATAGTTGGCCACGGCGTTGGCCGGCTTGTGGTCAAACGTTTCATAAAGCCGCCCGCGCCAGTAAATAGCAGCCACCGTATCTCTGTCGCCAGGATAGAGCCGTATCTGCTCGTCGAACAGTCGCGCCGCCTCCGCGTAGAGCCCTTGCCTGTAACTGAACCATCCTGCTCGCCAATGCGCTGCCGGGGCATCCTTATTATCGGGAAAATGCGCCGCCAGGTAGCCGTAGTACTTGACCGCCATCGGGTAGTCGCGCTTCAGCATGTACATGTTGCCGCTTGAAAACAGCGCTTCCGCCAGCCACGTGCTATGCGGAAACCGCGACTCCATCAACTCGACAATGCGTTGCTGATCTTCAGCATCGCCGCGGTCGCGAGCCAGTTCCATCAACAGATAAAGCCGCCGAGCGCCGTGCTCGTCAGCCGTGTCGGGCAATCCCTGCACCTGCGCCGGCGTCAGCCGCTTCAGCTTCAGCTCGCAGGCCGCCGCATCCACGGCAAAGCCGGCGCGCATCGACGCATCAAGGCTCGCCTTCTGCGCCAGCACACGATATTGCTCGTCCGCCTCGGAGTAGTGGCCGGCGTTGTAGTAGGCGTCCCCCAGGCTGCGCAACTCCGCCACGGTCAGCGTCGATTCAGCGCCCATCGCCGTAAGCTTGGCGCGCGCCGTCTGTGCGTCCCCGCTCAGCGGATGCCCCAGCAAGAGCTTCTTGAATATCTGCTCCGCCTGTTGCGTCTGCCCCAGTGCAGCGGCCACCTGTGCCTGCGCCAGTTGGTAACCGGACCGCCCAGCTGAACCCGCACCGTCCGCCAGCACACGCTGCGCCTCCGCTGCGTTATTCAGGGTAAGCAGCACATTCGCTTCCAGTTCCGGCACCTGCGGATTGAAGATGCTGTCCGGATAGCGAGTCGCGAAGCCGCGAAGCTGGGTTTCCGCTGTCTGTTCGTTCCCCGCCTCGTGGTTCGCCTGTGCGCCCAGGAAATCCGCGTAGTCCGCCAATTCCTGTCCTGCCTGTCGAGCCAGGCGCAAGTTGTCCGCCGCATCCGCAAAGCGCCGGTCAGCCAGGTCAGCATGGCCCAGCGCGAGGTAAGCCGCCGACGCCGCCTCGCCCGTGTGTTGATGCGCATACTTGGTTACACCGGCGTATGCCGCGGGGGTGCGCAAAGTTGCCAATTGCTGCGCCATGGGCCGCAACTCGGCGGAGGCCACAAACGCCTGCTTGATTCGCGCTGCCCGCGCCGCCCTGGCCGACCTGCTGGCCGACGTCTTGCTCTTGCGGCTTGCAGTCTTGCTGTTGCTGTTTGCGGCCTTGCTCTTGCTGCTTGCGGCCGATGATTTGGTGGTCTTTTTATGACTGGTAGGCGCCGAACTGCCCGGCTGCGCCGCGGAGCCGGCAGTGGTTTGGGCCGCCACGGGAGAAACAGCCAGCAGCATTGCCAATGCGCCAGACAGCACGCGCATCGAGCGAGGAGTGGAAGTTGGGGAATTCGCGACCCTCATGTTCTCACTCTAAGCTGGTTTTCTCCTTTGGGTGTCATTGGGAATCATCGGCGTTACCGCAATGTGCACCATACTGGGAACGCTGGCCGATCTTCCCGAACTCATAAACCGCGCCACGCCCTATAGATGATCGATATTTGTTGCCCTGGAGACATTGCTTAGGGTATCGTTCCCGCATCAGCTACGTTCCCGCGTGCATTCCCCTAATCCTTCGATGACTCGCTCAATTATTAGGAGCATCCGAAGTCGCGGCTTGCATGAGACGTCTCTGGGTGAACCCAAGCCAGTTGCACCAAGCTGCTCCGTGCCCCGTTCTTGCGACTTGTTTCTGTCGCAAGGGCGGGAAACCTCAGCCCTCAACCAGCCTCGCTTATGAGGAGCCGTTGCCATGCATGACGTTTCGACCCCCCGTCCGCACTACCTGCTTGCATTTGCGCTTTGCGCGCTGCTTATTCTGTCTGCCCGCCCCGCCCTGGCCCAGTCTCTCGACCCTCGCAGCCCCGCGCCGCTGCAGTCCGGAGAAAACACCGGCACGGTCGGCGACTTTGTTGGAAGCAACTATTTCTATCTGACCGGCGGGCCGGGCGCGGTCAGCATTGTCGTCAGCTACAGCTCCATGAGCCTGCTGGGCAACGCTCAGCGTTCCACGCTCAACATAGAACTCTCCGACGACAAGAAATCATGGACCGAGCGCCGCACTATCTCTTCCACCAAGGAGTCCAGTTCAACCACCCTGACCGGCAACCTCAAAGTGCCCACCAGGCTGATTCTCTCCATCATCGCGCCCAACGGCGGCCTGGTCCGCGCCGGCGGCGATTACACGGTAAATGCCACC
>Ga0302140_10011559_pt1 | contig 10854 bp, 12 predicted proteins | sample I_Bog_E1_1_FD_202095 | JGI IMG/M metagenome (GOLD analysis project Ga0302140, IMG submission 202095) | Peat permafrost microbial communities from Stordalen Mire near Abisko, Sweden - I_Bog_E1_1 | ecosystem: Environmental > Terrestrial > Soil > Wetlands > Peat | place: Sweden: Abisko, Stordalen...
CCTGGGGAGTGAATGCGTTCAGTCCCAGGTAATTGTATTTCTGGGGGAAAAGGGAAAAGGGCCAGCGACACACTCATCGTCTGCCGCTGTGTCAGATTGATGTCAACCTGCGTAAACGAGTTGAAGCTTTCAATTTTCGTGTCGCGGCGTGTGGGCGGCAGACTGGATACCGGGGTGCGAACGAAGCGGTATTCAACGGATTGGGTGATCGCGACCCGGTTTTTTATAAGCGGCCCGGTGAGTGTCATCCGAGGCGTCGAGGCTTCCAGACCCATAAAATCGCCGTCCCGGCGACGCACCCGTGGCGCAAGGTTCTGCATCGTAAAACGAAATGCATCGAAGTTTCCCGTCGTCGTCTCGACGCTCGCAACGCCTCCTGTGAGTCGACCGTATTCCGGATCGTAAGGATTCACAATCACGGTGACGGACTCCACTACGTCGAGAGGCAGCGTGACCGCGGCGTTCCCGGTCACCGGGTCGAGGCGCCGCTTGCGTTGTTGATCAGATATCCGGATTGCGAGGAGCGCGCACCCTTTAAGTTGATAAGCCCATCGGGCCCACGCAGGACGCCGTGAATGAGCGGCAGCAGAGAATCAACGCGTTCGTTGGCACTGGGTGCGTTCAGTACTGTATTCCTGCCGAGTTCCTGTTTTGCCGATAAACCCGATTCCACGCTCGGCGCCCCCGAGGTCACGCTTACGGACTCGTTGAGCGCCGCCGGTTTCATTTCGATTTCAGCTTTTAGGACTTGATCCGAACTAACGACGGCCGTCGCGGAGCCTCGCAGGCCGGATGCAGTTGCTTCCATGGCGAAAGAGCCGGGTGTCACGTCTGCAAATGTGAATTCGCCATTGGCGTCGGTGACTGTCTCGCGAACTCTGTCACCAGTCGTCAGTCTGACGTGTGCTCCCGGAATCAGCGAGCGATCGCGTTGAGTGGCGGTGAAGACAACTCCGGTTATTCGAGCTGAGTTCTCGGCGAGAAGCGCCTGCCGACTCAGCAATGCTGAGATCACAAGCAAGGCAATCGCAACTGCTAAACGCACCTCATAAATCCCTCTGAAAATTAAGAGCCAATATTGGGCCTCGCTGTTTGTCAGCAAACGAATTTACGCGTCTGGCGCTCTTCAGCTATGAAGGCGGAGCAGATCGAAAATGTCGACCGTAAGAGAGTGTTTGATCCTCGCGGCGGACAATGGTTCACGAATGAGATCCGTTTCAGGGGGTCGTCCCAAACCCCTGATGGACTTCCGCGGAAAGCCTATGCTGGAGCAAATAATTCGGCGGGCGAGCCGCGCGGGGATCGAGCGGTTCACGATCACGGTCGGATATCGCTCAGATCTGATCCGCCAGTGGTTCGCCCAGTCCAGGCTGGAACATATCTCGGTTCGCTTTGTCGAAAACCGGGATTACCACAGGCAAAATGGCATTTCCGCGCTCAAAGCGAAGCACGCCATCGATAGCAACTTCCTGCTCCTGATGGCCGATCACATTTTCGAAGCCCGCACGGCGAGGCAGCTCATGGATCAGCCGCTGTGCTCCGGAGAAGTGATTCTGGCGGTCGATTCGCGCATCAACCGTGTCTTCGATCTCGACGACGCAACTAAGGTTCGCCGTGACGGCGCCCATATTGTTGATATCGGAAAGGAGCTCCAGGATTACGACGCCCTCGATACAGGCATGTTTCTCTGCACTCCGGCGTTTTTCAACACGCTTGAATCCGCGGTAACGAACGGGGACTGCTCTCTTTCCGACGGGATGCGCCGATTGGCTGCGCAGGGGCGTTTCCGCGCATTTGACATTGGTGATGCCGACTGGCAGGACGTCGACACCCCTGAAGCGCTGGCCCACGCCGAACACGTATTTAGAATTCCTGCCTGCGATCTCTACCCGTCTCGAGGTCTGGAGTCAGGAGAGCTCGTGCATGCGTAACGCCCGATCTAAGATATTTGTTTCGATTGCCGGCATGGCGCTGCTTGCGTGGTTGATTTACCGAACCGGGCCGCGGCAGATCATCGAGAACATAACTCGTTTGGGCTGGGGATCGGCACTGGTGATAGCACTCGGCGGAATCACGCTGGTCGTCCGAACATGGGCATGGCGCATTACTCTTGTTCACCCGCACCCTGAAATCAGCTTCACACGGATGCTGGCTCTGCGGCTCGGATCGGAGGCAGTGGGACAGCTGGGATTTGTCGGAACAATGTTCGGTGACGGGCTTCGTGCATCACTGCTGGGCGGAAAGATACCCTCGGTCTGCACCATCGCCTCACTAGCGCTGGACCGCGCACTGTTCATCCTCAGCGCCGCCGTCGTAACTGTACTGGGATTGGTCGTTGCCCTGGTGTTTTGGCCTTTGCCACATCGCGTCGCCATCTTTGCCGACGTTTTCGCGCTGGCCCTGGCGCTGGCAATCATTGCCACCACAGTGGCGGTTCACCAGCGGCTGAGGTTCATATCCGGCGCCGCTCGCGCCACCGCGCGGATTCCGCGTCTCGGCGCCTGGCTGGAGAAAAGATACAGTGCGATTGAGTCAGTCGAAGAACAGCTGCTTTTCTCTTTCCGCCACCGTCCCGTGGCCTTTGTGAAGGGGCTTGCCCTGAACTTTGTTTGTCATGCGGCGGCTGTGCTGGAAGTCTGGCTCATACTCCATGTGCTGGGGGTGCGCATCGGGTTGCCGGCCGCCCTCGCAGCCGAGGCGCTGACCAAAATTGTCAACAGCGTCGGCGGATTCAATCCCGGCAACACCGGAACCTATGAAGGGGGCAACATGCTGATCGCGAAGTTTCTTGGATTCGGAGGGACCACGGGACTCGCGCTGGCGTTCGCGCGCCGCACCAGAGCCATCTTCTGGGCCGCCGTGGGCGCGGTTTGTATCGTTTTCCTATCCAGGTCCAACCAGCACCCCGATCAGAGTCAAGAGTCCGACCTGAACTGGAAGGCTGAGCCCCTGGATGACAACGGGGCCGCCGTGATTCTCGCGGATCGCTTATATGGGCCCCGCGGACTCCCGAGGGTGAGTGCGACGCCAGTTCCGCTGCGAATCATCCTTGGCCTCCGCAAGGCAGGGTATCAAAGAATTGTCGTGGTTTCCGGCCGGTCCGCCAAAGACGAGCTCCTGAGCACGCATCGTGTGCCGAATTCTGTCGAATGGCTGGAAATCGGAAATGGACGCCAGACTCTGGTCGAACTCGTGGAGAGGCTGGCGGCAGCGGGTGCAGGCAGAATCTCATTCATCCCCGGCAATCGCACGTATCACCCGACGCTGTTTCAAAGTCTGAGAAATTGGAACAGCGAGGAAGCTGGACTCGTGCTGAGAACCGGGCAGACCTCTGTAGGCGCCTGCGTTTTGAATATCTCTTCCGCGCACACCTTCGCGACATCTGTCCATTCGGACGAAAGCAGCACTTCCCAGCTCGAGGCATGGTTGTCGCCTGGGCCAAAGTCGACCTGGCAAGGACTGACCCCGATCGAAATCACAGATGATCGGTGGCAGGTTGTCCGCAGCGAAACCGAGCGCCTGCAAGCCGAGCGCAAGCTCGATGGCTGGCTGGTGAAGCCTACCGATGGAATCTTCGCCCGATTCAACCGGAGACTCTCCATTCCCATCAGCCGTCAGTTGATCCGCTTTCCCATCACGCCCAACATGGTGAGCCTCTTCACGCTTGGTGTGAGCTTTCTTTCGGGCCTGTACTTCGCGATGGGAGGCTACCGCAATATGCTGGCAGGGGCGTTTCTGGGCCTGTTCGCGAGCATTCTGGACGGATGCGACGGCGAAGTGGCCCGGCTCACGCTTCAGGAATCCGAATTCGGTTGCTGGCTCGAGACTGTCTGCGATTATCTGTATTATTTGTTCATGTTCGTTGGCATGACGATCGGTCTCCTGCGCAGCTCGGGCGCGCGCGTCTATCTTTGTTTGGGTTGCGTACTGGCATTCGGCGCAGTGATGAGCTTTGTCACGACAGCGTTGCAAAGGCGGCGTCTGACTGCGGTGGGACGGCCGGAACACCTTCTCGGAAACTGGCAAAAGGAGGCCGAACGGCGCAGTTCCAATCCCCTCCTTTATATGGCGCGCCACACCGAGTTCATCGTGCGCCGCTGCTTCCTGCCCTACGCGATTCTGTTCTTTGCCGTGTTTCGAATCATTCCGGTTGCATTCGTTTTTGCGGCGGCGGGAGCCAACCTGGTCTGGCCGATCGCCCTGTACAGCTATTGGACGTTCCCCGCCGCCCGCGGCTCAGCGGCATGAAGTCCGCCTTAACCGGCGTCACAGACGATGTCATCTGCGGCGAGTTCAGCAACTCGCCAAGCTTAGTAGAGCCGCCGGGCCTCGTCCGGGGGTTGACGTGGAACATCGAGCGGGGCGTGCGTTTCAATAGTATCCTCGCCTTTCTCAGAGAATGCGGGGCGGACCTGATCCTTCTGCAGGAAGCGGATCTAAATGCACGGCGCAGCGCGTATCGCGATGTCGCTCGCGATCTGGCGCAGTCGCTCCGTCTCAACTATGCCTTCGGACTACAGTTCCAGGAGCTCTCGTCGACGAATCGGATTAGGCCGGCCTATCAGGGTGTGGCTACTCTTTCACCGTGGCCGCTCTCCAACGGCAGAGTTATTCGCTTTCAAAGACAATCGAAATTCTGGTTGCCCCGCCCGTATATTCCGCAGACAGAGATCTTTCAGAGAAGGTTGGGAGGGAGAATCGCTCTCGTTTGCGAGGTGGCTATCGGTTCACACAGACTGGCCGCCTATAACGTTCATCTGGAAAGCCGTGGCGCCGACGGGTTGAGGATCGAGCAATTGAAGGAGACGCTTGCGGACGCGCAGCGATACAAAGACACCGTGATCCCGGTCATTGGCGGCGATTTCAATCTGGTCGCCTCTGAGGGGATGGCTGCCCAAGTTCTGGGTGAAGGCGGCTTTCACGATGCCGTCGGCTCGAGGTCTCCCACCACTCGGGGAGCGAGACCACGACGCATTGACGGGCTCTTTTTGCGGGGCGGTACGTCTCAAGGCGGAGTGGTACACACCTCGGTCGCCGGATCCGATCATTTTCCTGTGTCGACACGGATCTGCTGAACGCGGCTGCTCAGAAACAATGCCATCGATCGAGCACTCCCGACGGCATTAATGGCGCAGACCGCGCCCTGCGGACGGTTGCAGTCGGACACAAGAAGTACCTGTTCCCCGGCTCCGGTGCCGACGGAGATCGTGCTCCGGCGATCTACAGTCTACTCGGATCGGCGAAGCTGAACGGCATCGATCTGAAGGCTTACAGCGGTGCTTCGTCGCATCGCCGATCATCCGATCAACCGGCTCGCAGAGTTGCTGCGCTGGAATCTGTTCCCGGCAGCAGGAGAGATCGAGGGTGCATGACTGTTAAACCGGCGCAACCGGTTTCGCACAATCCCGCTATCGTGGACAAGATTCAAATGAGACAGGGGGCTGCCCGAATACATGCTCGCCTCGACCGTCTACGATGTAAGATCATCCACGGCCGCTTCTTGCTCGCCTCGACCGCGCGCTTGCTTTAGCCCAGTCCTGTGGTTTTCTGAACTGTAATCATGGAGAATACTCTCCGTGGGCGGTAGCCGTAGAGCAACTTCTCGCCAGAATAATGAGCTTCCAGCCGAGGCGCTCGTTTTGCGGAATGGCGGCCACCGTCGGTCAAGATCCCGCGGGCACGTCTCTCACGCGGTCCCGCTTTCATCCGCGTGGCCTCGTTTTACCAAAGCACACTGCCCGCTCGGCAATCCCGGTCGATTAAACCCTCATCGCGCCTGTCTCCAAATCCCCGTGCTGACAACTTTGCTGACAACCGGTGAAATTGCGATTGGGACGTCGCTTGTAAACGATTGATTTTAAACTGGAGCCACCCGCCGGAGTCGAACCGGCGACCTACTGATTACGAATCCGGAGCCAAATCGGCCCTCGATCCGCACGAGGAGTTGAGCATCGTCCCTTATATTTCAGAGGAGGTGCCGCGACTTCGGCTGGCTGCTGCAGGCGTGACAACGGTCGTCGCGGAACGAACTTTCTGGGACAAGATCGTCATCCTGCACGGTGTGAGGAACTGGTTTGAAAAACGCGGCGTCTTGCGTGGCCAGGGGCAGCGGGTATCCCGCGATTATTACGACGTACATCGCATTTTTCAATCGGAGCTTGCTGCACGTGCAGTTGCAGACCGCGAACTCGGCGCCGCTGCGTTGCTCACGCTCGGATGTTCTTCAGCAGCCCGGACCTCGGCCTCGATCGCGCAGTTCCAGGAACGTTCTCTTTGTCTGCGACCGATGCGATGTTCGGAGACTCGGCGCGACTACGCTCGAATGAGCGGAATGATCATCGGTGCGCCGCCGGATTTTGACAAGGTAATGTCGTCGGTTGCCGCTGTCGAGAAAGAGATAAATCGGTAGCCGGCGGCGACGGAATCGCCTACACAATGTACGGGTCTTACCCTGCGACAAGTACGAGAGCCGATTTCCGTGAGCCAAGCAGTTGATCACCTTTCCAAGCTCGCTGAAGGCTGCGACTTGGACGTTCCCCCGACCCATTAGACCGAACACATTCTCTACTACATAAGCCCGCTATAGACGGCTGCCCGTCTGTGCCGCCATAGTGGGGTACACGGCTGGATGTATTGCTTTTTTCCCGGCAGAGAAACGTTTGCTGTCTACGACTGCATCGATGGGACACCCGGTGAACCGTACTGCTTGTCGGCCAAAGGTGTAGCCATTGTCTAACCTAATCGAGTTCGTTGGTCGAGTTAGCTCATTCGCGTTGCGCGCCATGCGCGAAGGAATTCGCATGCCCTTAGAAGGTGGTCAAATTCTAAACCACATCATCGAAGCGGGCTACAACTCCCTGCCACTCGTGGTGCCCGCGGGCTTCGCGCTTGGTGCGGTGATGACCCTTCACACTCGAAACACCTTGATGACCTTCGGCGCCGGCGCTATGATCCCTACGGTCCAGGCGCTCGCCTTCTTTGTCGAGATTGGTCCGCTTGTCGCGGGCCTCCTGTTAGCCGGTCGAGTCGGGTCAGGTATCGGAGCGGTGCTCGCCAATATGCGGGTGACCGAACAGATCGATGCCATCGAATCGTTATCGATCGACTCCTTTAAATTTCTTGTGGTCCCCAGAGTTCTCGCATGCGTCGTGGCGCTGCCACTCTTGACGCTTTTCATGGATTTCGCAGGCCTCCTTGGCGGCTACCTGGCAGAGTACTCGTCTTCAGGTGCTTCCTTTTCTCTTTACATCAGGCGCTCATTCGCCGATCTCCAGTGGGCCAATTTCGTCGCGCCGACGTTGAAGACTGCGGTGTTCGGGTTCATTATCGGGACTGTCTCATCCTATTTCGGCTACACGACAAACACGGGGGCCGCGGGCGTAGGGCGAGCGGCCACCAATAGTGTCGTCGTATCGTCCCTGTTGGTCATCCTCGCTGACGTAATCCTGGTCAAATGCATTTTCTTCGCATTTCCGGAGACCGCCCTATGAGCGGGCCTCTGGGACCGGCCGTTATGTTCGATGAGGTATTCAAAGCTTTTGGGCCGAATCAGGTGCTGCGGAACGTGTCGTTCTCGGTCCCAGAGGGGAAAGCTCTCTGCATCCTAGGCCGGAGCGGCACGGGCAAGAGCGTGACGCTGAAACTCCTCATGGCGTTGATCAAGCCGGACCAGGGAAGCATCTGGGTTGACTGCGACGATATTACGCGCCTCAAGCCCGCTGGTGTTTCAACGGCGCGCCGAAAGATGGGCTTTCTCTTTCAGTACCGCCCTCTTCGACTCACTGACGCTGTATGACAATCTCGCGCTCCCTCTTCGCCGGCTCACCCAGAAAACCACGGCGGAAATCGACTTTGCGATCGACAATGTCCTTCGCCAGGTCGGCCTGGCAGGCGATAAAGGCAAGTTCCCATCCAGTTTGTCGGGTGGAATGCGAAAGAGAGCGGGGCTCGCGCGGGCGCTCGTCCTTGAACCCAAGGTCCTTCTTGCAGACGAACCGAGCAGCGGCCTTGACCGAATCACCGCGTCTGAGATCGACGAGCTCCTACTGCGTCAGAAACACGATAAGGGTATGACAGTTCTGGTAGTGACTCACGACGTACATGGCGCAAGGCGCGTCGGTGACCAATTCGCCGTGCTACACAGGGGAAACTTAATCGCGCACGGAACCGCTTCAGAAATCGAAAGCAGCGGAGACGAAACAGCGCGCAAACTTATTTCGGAGGACTATCCGGCATGAATCGTTTCACAATGGTCGGAGCTTTTGTCCTGGCAGGTCTTGCTCTGTTCACCACGGGCTTATTCATGATTGGCAATCGGCACGAGGCTTTCGCCCGACGCGTGGAGCTTTATACCGAGTTTGCGGATGTCTCCGGCATCGTTCCAGGTACTGGCGTTCAGGTGGCCGGAATGAATGCAGACGAGGTTCTTGCCATGGAGGTCCGAGGCGCTCCGCCTGCAAAGTTCAGGGTCAGACTTCGCATCAATGAGAAATTCACAGGGGTCGTGCAAACCGATTCTGTGGTCACCGTCGGGACAGAAGGGGTGGTGGGCAACCGATTCCTTGAGATCAGCGCCGGCAGTTCACACGCTCCCGCAGTCGTCACGGGTGCGACATTGAAGGGTATCGAGCCGACGGACCTCTCGGCCCTCTTGGAACTGGCAAAAGGCACAATTGGCAACGTAGACACCACGGTGCGCAATGCCAACAGTCTGGTAACCAAGACTAACGGCTTAATCACGTCGGTAGCCGACAATCTCAACGCTACTCTGGATAAAACTAAATTAACAATCTCGAACGCCAACGACGTCGTTACCGGCCTCAAGGAAGGACGCGGACCCGCCGGAATGCTGCTGCACGACGAAGCGCTCGCGGATCAAATCAGGCAAGCAGTGACAAACGTCAAAAACGCAACAAGTGAGATGAATCGAGCAGCGGCACAAGCGAGTACGTTTATCTCCGAGCTTCAATCCAAAGGCCTTCCCGACCAAGTCGATGACACCGTCAACGAGGCGAAGAAGGCCGTGGCTAATCTAGACACGGCGTCGGTACAGGTTCGGCAGGTGATTACGGACCTCACCGGCCCGGATGAAGACGGGACCACAGCGACGGCGACCATACGGGAATCGCTGTCGAGCATGAATGTGGCAGCGGCGAATATGGCGGATGGCACCGAAGCCCTGAAGCACAACTTCCTGCTGCGCAGTTTTTTCCGAAGCCGGGGTTATTACAGCCTTGCTAACATTTCTCCAGATCTGTATCGCAGGGATCGCCTATTCGGCCCCCAGAACACTGATCGCACCTGGCTGCCAGCAGACCAGTTATTCCATTTGAACTCAACTAATGTTGAAGAACTCACCCCTCAAGGGAGATCCGCTCTCAACTCGGCCTTCGCGGGTTATGGCGAGCGGATTCTCGACAGCCCCGTCATTGTGGAAGGCTATTGCGACAGCGATGAGCTCAATGATCGCCTTGCGGCTTCACGCCGTCGGGCGATTCTGGTCCGCAATTATCTTCAGAGCCGTTTTAACCTCGATACCAACAGGGTGGGAACTGTGGCCCTGGAAAATCGTCCGCCTGAGGGCTCATCTCACACGAGTTGGAACGGCGTCGCGATCGCGCTGCTGAAGGTGAAGCGCTGATCCCGTCCGACAATGTTCAAAATCGACGACTCAAACAGAACGATGTGGTCTGCGTCCATTCCCAAGCCCCTCCACTATCGTGCCTCCGTTGTTGACGCGCTCGTTATCTCGCGTCCTCCTGCTCGTGCTGCTGTTGTCAGTCGCCTTGGTTTTATTTCAACTGGCGGAGCCAGACGGTCGACAGCGAACTTCGCGGCGAGCCTGACTAAAGTGGCAAAGGAGTCGGCCTCCATCTTTTGCATGATGTGTGCTCGATGGATTTGAACAGTGTATTCAGTGATCCCCAGCTCAAATCCGACTTGCTTGTTCAACAAACCGCGAACCAGCAGCGACAACACCTGTCGTTCTCGGGGTGTCAAAGTCTTATATCGACTGGCGAAGCTCTGGTGTTCGATCGCCTCCAGGCGACTCTCGCGGTATTGCTGGAACGCTTTTTCGACCGACTCAAGCAGGGCAGCATCATCGACCGGCTTTGTTAAAAAATCGATCGCTCCTTCCCTCATTGCACGCACCGCCATTGGGATGTCGCCCAGGCCAGTGATGAAGATGATCGGTAGAAGACAGCTCTCGCATCTGAGCGTCGTCTGCAATTCAAGACCAGACATACCGGGCATTCGAATGTCGGCAATAAGGCAGGAGGCTTCTCGTCCGGCTGTGGAATCGAGAAATTCCTCTGCCGAATTGAAGCAGAGCGCGGGCAGCCTTTCCGATTCGACCAGGTCCAGCAGTGCATCGCGTATCGATTCGTCGTCGTCGAGAATCGCCACAAAGCTAGAGTGTTGTTCTAGTTCCATATACGAAACGTACCGCTCTTGCGATGTTGGCGCAATACCGCCTGCGTCGAACAAACTACCAATTTGGTTGTACCCGAATACGACTCGAAGGGGATGGATTCAGTCACTATCTGAGCGAGAGGTCGAGCTTGTCGGCCATACGGACTAGTTCGACCAACGATCCGGCTTGCATCTTCTCCATGACGTGACCTCGGTGGATCTTTACCGTCGCTTCGCTGGCTCCGATCTTCGCAGCGATGTGCTTATTCAACATGCCTGAGATCACGTGGGTCATCACCTCCCGTTCACGCGCGGTCAGCGCATGATAGCGCTCGCGCAACTCATCGATCTCCGTCAGTTGTCCAAGCGCTGCCCGGTCACGTTGGAGGGCCTGCTGAATCGCGTCTAGCAGGCTGCGGAAAAAGTAGGTCTGAACAACTG
>Ga0302140_10011560_pt1 | contig 10854 bp, 11 predicted proteins | sample I_Bog_E1_1_FD_202095 | JGI IMG/M metagenome (GOLD analysis project Ga0302140, IMG submission 202095) | Peat permafrost microbial communities from Stordalen Mire near Abisko, Sweden - I_Bog_E1_1 | ecosystem: Environmental > Terrestrial > Soil > Wetlands > Peat | place: Sweden: Abisko, Stordalen...
CTGTGATGGATTTCCCAGCGATTATTGTGGAGCCGCGGACAGGCTTGATCTGTAGGTTTTAATCTCCCCCTCCAAACAGTGACTCTTGTTTTGAAGTGTCTGAAAAGAGCTGTTGCTGACTGACCTCTTTCTCAAGTTACTATTGTCCGCCAGCCAGCAGTTCAGCTGCTGCAATAAACCTTTCCACTTCACATACAGCTCCAGGAAGTGTGGTTATCCAAACCACAGTGGCATCATCTTCATCTAATGCCGCAGCTGCGAGCACGTCGGGAGCATTCAGCCACAGTGCTGTGTCTTCGTCACAATCAAACATCGCAGTTCTCAGCTCCACGACCTCTGCCATCATCAGTCCCCTAACGACTATGATGGCCGCTTCTAGCACTCCTCCTGTTAGACCCCTCAGCTTAAGCAGCTTCATTTCGACTGCCTCAACTCTGGTGTCATCTGCTGCTATGTCTACCAGCCAAGGGTTCTCTGCCATGCCTAGCATTCCGTTCGGTAAGTTGCTTGATATAATCAATACGTCCTGTTTGCTTATCAAACTTCAGTCTCTACATCAAACAGCTCAAGCTCTGCATATGTCATCTCATCTTCCACGCTTACAACGGTGACAACGCCCACAATATCAATATCCATTTCATCAGCCACGCCAGCAAAGACTTGTTCTCCAGTCGTGCTGAATGCAGGATTCGAATCTGGGCACTTGACTCCATGGCTTACACCTCGTCACGGCTCCGACAGTTTCGCTCATCGTCCCGCGGTAGAACGTGCTCATCGCCACGGAGTGTCGCTCATTGGGAAGTACTACCTGTAAGCCCTTCCTTTCCTTCTTTCCCTTTTCTCTCGATCGACCCCTAATATACCCCAGTAAAACCGATGTCCTCGCCGGCCGCACCGGAATGCTCTACCAGCCCGTCAACATCTGCCCGAAAACCATCTACACGATCAAAGCGTACGCCAAGCTCGCCGCCTCTCCTCCACCCCATCGCCACCGAGAGGCAAAGCCATGCTACCTTCAAGTGTGCGAGAACGGTCATTGTAGTCACCAAGCGCATCTAAGCACCGAATTGGCAGCGATTGAATGGAAGTTAGAGTCCTGGTCACGTGCCCCGAGGATAGGAGGGAAAGGGTCAGCACGGTCTATTTGGATCAGATTTCGGTGTATTAGGATGGAGACGAATTTGCCATGTTTTGATGTCGTTTGGTAGGGAGTGAAGAGAGAGTCACGGACGGGAAAAAGGTCTTCGATCGTTAATTTTCTGTGCATACCCCGATCGAATCGATTTCGAGTTTCGTCCTTGTGATATGTTAGCTGGATGACTGGTCCAGAGGTCTGTGAGGTACTCGGAATTTGTTTGAATCACGACATATTGTCGGGAGACTGAAGATATGTCGCTCGTACCCACGTGCAATCCAGATCTGTCTGGACGACAGGCCAGCTGGGCGTGGTCAGCACTTCTGCAGCAGTTTCTGGAATGTGATGGTAACGTGGGCCTGATCTCCGTTCTTCGAGATTCACCATTGTGGTTCAAGTGACGTGTCTCCTGCTGAACTTATGGATGTGTTATTGTCAGGCTATTGACTCGGACTTTCCACTCAGAACAAAGATGGAAAGCTTCCTCGGAAGAGCGTCGAACTATAAGATATATAATTCCTGCTTGTTAGTCTTCTCTTGTGTCTGGAAATCCATACCTTGCAACCCACCACAAGAGGACGTCTTCTCAGACATAAAATCCACGCTTTAAACGATACCGAAAATCACGTGCCGGCGCTCAAATGAAGGAATACGCCACACATAAACAACTTTCGAGAAGAGACTGGGAGCACTTACGCGGCACCAATATTGGCACCGGGAGCGGTGCAAAACTCGATTTCGATGAGATTCGGCGGACAGGGCAGACTGTGACCGGCTATGAGCTCATAGAGCTCTTCAGCGCTATGGTGAAGGGGAGGCCGTTTAGCTTCGACTTTCTGCTCGAAGGTCTGAACTATGATCTTCAGGAAGGTTTGGTCAGAATGATAGAGCGTCCCACAAGCAACAACGAATTCGGCAGGTTTAATCATCCTGTTATAGGTGATCGTGCTTGGCTTGGATCCCCACCGAAGTTCGTGCCGGACAGTTGGTTTGACGATGTCCTGAATGGGAGGGATCCAGGTCTGCATGCATGACTGGACTGCTAGATAGAACAGTAAATATGGATACAACAATTCTATGATATTAGATAGCTTCCCGACTATTGATTCAAGACTCGCCTGCAGTACGTCAGAAGCAACGCTGATCGTTCAATGGTGAGGTATATATTGCCCGTTGACTGCTTTTGGGTTGTGTTTCGATATTCCTACCTTTCAACCAACCACGAGAGGTCTTTCCTTTTCTCTTCGAACGGAAACTTTTAGGAGACATCCATATTCTTTGACAGATACTCTCAGAAGGATGGAGCAGTCTGTGAAATCTGTAGAATTCTCGAGAAAAGATCGGGAGCACATTCTCGGCACTGATGTCGGCACAGGGAGTGGTGCACATCTGAGCATAGACGAGATCGAGCAGACAGGCAAAGTTATTACCGGCTACGAGATGATAGAGGCATGCTGTGCAGCAGTTGGAGATAAGCCCTTCAGCTTAAGCTACCTGTTTGAACAGCTTGTCATAGAGCTCAAGTATGGGACGATGACTATGATCGAACATCCTGCTCCAGGAAATCAATTTGGGAAATTCCGGTATAATAACACGCACCCGTATTATGTCAATGGGTGGCCGAAGTCGGTGGGGAAAAGACACTGGTATCGAGATGTTATGAGCGGATTGGACCCAGGTCTGCATAAGTGAATGGATGGCTCTCTCTGAATTGAAATGAGTGAAGGACATGGAGGCTGAGGGGTGAATGAAGCGAGCAGGGTTTGGGAATTGGCGTGGACGAGTAGCATAGCTATTGCCTGGCTTCAAGGCGTCTTCGGAGAGAGAAAATAGTGAATATGAATGTTTTGGCAACTGACTAAGGATACAAGATCATGCAGATGAGGTTTCTACGTGATTGTTTCACTTGATATCTTGAATTTCCAGAGGATGAGATGGCTCATTCTGAACAAAGTGACTAATTTCAGCTTACCGCATGAGACATTGAGACCTATGGGGATTTATGAATCACGAAGTTCGGAAGGACACCGAAGGATACAGATTTTTGCGCTTTAAAAAGAGATTCCAATTTCTTTCTTGCAGAAACTCTAGCCCCAGAGCGAATAACAGGATAAACATCAAGCACCATCTCTTGAACAATATTTCTATCACCACTGTTTGAGCCTCATCGAAATGTCGAATAATCAAGAGAACAACCTTGACTGGGCAGCCGACATAATGAGCTGGCTACCTCAAATCTATGGAAAAGAAGTAGGCACCGGAAGCGGTCTGAAGTTGACGGAAATCCAGCTCCGAGGAAGTGGACAGGTCTTCACGGGGTATGAGCTCTTAGAGTTTGAAGCCCAGCTAGTACCACATCCTTTCACGGTCGAGCAATTTTTGGCAAGAGAGATTTTTGATTATATCGAGTGGGGATTGCTGTTGGTAGTCGAACCTCCAAAGCCGGATAACGAGTTGGGAAAATATCGTTTCGATCCAAAGCATCCTTACAATGTTCCCCATAGTCTCGCATGGTCAAAAAAATAACTTCCAGCGCCATTGAGAAGGGCATTGTGGCAGGTCAACTATGAATATTTGAGGCCACATGCGTGGGCATGAACAACACAGGACTATAGGATGAAGAAGCTTCACACAGTCTGCGAATATATTGGAAAGGAGCCACGTGGTAGATGCTCGAGAATGCCAGCTTGATATCGCTTCTATCAGTGCTGTGACACATCGAAAGACTTCGCTCGAGGCTCGACTTTTCTGAAAGCAATATCAATCATTCAAGAATTCAAGAAGCATAATCTGAATCACATACGTTCGGGAATCTCGTGGAATGATAGGGATTTTTTCACGCTTCAAATACCGCTCCATCTTCCGCCTCTTCAAGCTCTTTCTTCAACAGCCAGCTTCGGCCGATAGAACTAAAGCAAGCTCTCAGATATCACCTGTCGCCGTGAAGATAACCTCCATAGCATATCGGAAGAATAACAAAAGACATTAAATCATCTATCAATCTTCATCATGGCACACCTACTGGACGACATGTTCAAATGGCTACCTCAAATATACGGCACAAACGTCGGCACTGGCAGTGGTGCCAAGAATACCGTGTGGGGGCTCAAGCAATCAGGACAGGCCTGGACTGGATATGAGCTCATAGAGACTTTCGCAGCTCAGATGGAGGACGAGTCCTTCAACGTGAACGACTTATTCAAAGACCTTACGGGTGATCTTCAGCAGCGTTCGGTAATCATGCTGGAGTCTCCAACTCTGGACAATCAGCTGGGGAAATTTGCTTTCGATCCCAAACATCCCGTCAACATTCATGGTGTGCCACCGGGAACCTTTCACCACGTCGCTTGGTCAGGAGACCCTTAGGTTTCTTCTGTTCCTTTGCCCCCTGGGGTAAGAGAGGGGTGGGAGGCGGGGTGGGGAGGCTGGATGAAGCGAGACTTTGTCGAGGCGGCTCTATAGCATTATTCTCTCTCGGCCAGAGTTTATGCAGTAGTAATGATGAGAAGAAATGAAGCATTTGGAGCTTCCCTTTCCAACCAAACATTCACGAGATATTGCCGAGTACTTATTATAATTGTGGGGAGACTGACAATCCTCAGTCTCGAGTCTGGTACAGAAACATTTCAATCATCGACGAATCTCTCAACCCATGTATAGCGTAACGATGAGAAGAGGAGTTGTTCTGTGTAAATAGCAAGTGCTGAGCCAATGCTTGAAAGTCTTGAATGATTCACGCCCGATTCGTAAAAGGGGCTCGCTAAGCCCCGCTCGCCTGCATTGCCCCAAACACTTTAACACCCAGCTTGCCATGCCCTCCCATCAGCCACATAATCTCCGCTCAGACTTCACCAAATCCCAACCACGATACCCCAGATTGCCATGTCAGACTCGTGGCAATCTAGAAGAGAATGCGCGTTGAAGGGACAACCGGGCAACTTCCGTCATAATGCATCACGCTGCGGGCCGGCGCGTCTTCCGCGACTTGCGAATTGCTTCTCCAGCTTCTCCAGCTTCAATTGGACCGCACGCAGCGCTTGGCCAACTCTTCGGGTTGGCTGTCAGTGCAGTTTTGTTCATTCTTTATCGTCATTCTTTCAATTGACATTCTCTTGGTCGTTCCTTCTCAATTGGCCGCTTCTCAAGAAGCAACTACACAGCCTTGTTACAGGGCTATCCCTCCCAACTTAGGCCCTCCCCAGCTTACTTCCCCCACACTCTTTGAACATCCAGGCCCTGCTGATATACTTGTCTCATGGGCTAAGAATCAGAGGACAGCCATCAATTCTCCTTACATCAGGTAGCTCCGCCTCAATTGCCTGCTGATTAGAGCTAATTTCCCTCAGCCTCGTCCGCTTGCACCGTCGCCGAACGCCGTCACCTTCGATCGAATCCTCGAATTGTTCGTTCTTTCTTTCACGCCAAGTCGTACTCAACAACAGCATGTCTCTGAGCTGAAACCTCCCTATTCTCCGAATTACAGCACTCCGTTCGTTCGCGAGATCTACAGGCATCACCTTTTGGATATCACGCGCACATACTCCAGGTTGATTAGACTCTTCTGGAGCAGATCAAATAAAATGGCGCCTGAACCTCAAACGCCGACTAAGAAGGAGAAGGAACCAGATCTCTTCAACACTAAGCTCGAGATGCTTTCGCATGAATGGGACTTAGGCATTCAGCCAAAGAAGGACTACTCGCCAGAGAAAAGAGGCAGGAGCCTCAGCGACAAATGCATAGAGAAGATAAGATTCCTCCATTACAAAAAAGTCTTTGACCCCGCTCTTATACGATTTCGGGAGGAGGCTACGATACTATACAGCGGCTGGGTCCACAAACCAAGGGCAGAACGAGGTGTTGTCCCCGAGGCTACGCGGAATAAACCACGGCCTGTCACGGAGAAAGAAAGGGTTCAGCTTCTAAGATTACTCCTAAAGATCTTAGACGAGGATCAAGCCAAGTACATATCCTCGCACTCACCATCAAAGCACTCTCCATCCTCGGCAAGGATACCGGGCAGTCAGAAGCTAGATGACAGCCCAGCTCCATTCTCGCTAGGGCCGCGGAAATCAAACAGTGATCCCAAACGACCCCGCGACGAGGAGGCTTTCTCTAACGTTCCCGTTACCTTCAAGAAACCTCGAAAACCAGATGTTCAGCCTTCTGCCACTACTTCCAAGGCACAGGCGACCGCTACCAGTTCTAAGGCTCAACCTTTTGCCGCTGGCTCCATGCTTCCCCCAGAGACTCACCCAAGTGCTAATACAAGCTTTGCTTCCGATGTATCAAGCATTTTCTCTCGCCGCCAGTCATATACGAGCTCATGGCAACCAGGAACGCAGGAGACCGCACCTGACATTCCCGAGGTGGAAGAAGAGCAGCTTGTACCCCATTCACAAGCGGTAAAGGACTCGTTCATAAATCCCCAGCCGGATAAAGCCTCTAGTACCGACTATGGCACTAGCAGTTTTGAGGAACGGATAGCGGGTATGGACGAGGCAGCTCTTATTCGATCTGTGAGCCCTGAGCCCCGGCTAGATAGCCAAACAGACGCGGGAGAGGGCAAGGGGCTCTCACAAGATCTGCTAGGCATGGTGTTCGGCGACGAGACTCTGATTGATTCAGAAAAGGAGTTTCAAGATAGCTTGGGCGATGCAGAAAAGGCGTTCCAAGACAGCCTGCAACAAGTGTTCTGTGAGTACCTTTTAACAAGCATGATCACACTTGACTAATGTGTCTAAGGCGAATTGCCTGCGTCTCTGCAGTCGGCATCTATGCGGGTTATCTATGAGATCACGAGAGTTTGCCTACATACTAGCGTCTCTTTTGCGGATATTAACTTCCCGGAGCCGGCAGTGTTAGATGACTACAACATCCTCTGGAAGTTCCTTAGAGAGGTGCCAGCTTTGAAAGGAAAGACATTTCCCGAACGATGTCCAGAAAAGCTTTGGGATCTTGCTACGGGTAACTTCTCCGACGGGTTTAGAGGAGTTGTCTTTTCCGGCTCTCTTCGATTCAATAGCGATCACCAGTCCGACAAACTACTCTTTCAATTTCGACTACAGCCAATGAAATCAGACTTGTCTCATCGTTTAGGACGGCGATTCGGGCACGATCGTTTCTTCGAGATCGATATACCCGAGCTTACACATTACAACATACCCAAATCGCTGAAGAGAATGGGAGAGCGCGGTTTCGACATCATTTGCAATTGGTTAGTCTGTTCCAAGCATCCTCTTCTCGGGAGGCATTGGCAACCTTTCTCGGTGAAGCCTATTTCATCGACGAAACGAAAGCCCATGTCCGACAGCATGGAGGCAGACGAGGTCGTGTTTCCAAATCGATTGTATTTCTTTGCTCTTGACGGCGTTGGCATTGGACTAGCGACAATAGGATCACCTCCGATTATGACTATGGAAGAGCTTCTCAACTCCATCCGACCTGTTGAGTTGAACGACGCCCAACCGTTCCTGAAACTGTTCGCAAGGAACTCACTCGTCGTCTCCCGCAACTCAGCGACCATTATTCTGGAACCAGAGCAGATACTTCATGTCCCGGACATCCGAAATGGAAAAGACATAATGACAGATGGAGCCGGGCGTATGTCTGAGGCCTTAGCCGACATGATCAAAGATAAGTTAGGTTTATCCAAAACACCTAGTGGATTCCAAGCTAGAATCGGAGAAGCCAAGGGCTTTTGGTCTGTGGACTATGGCAGTAAGCGACCCGGCGTATGGATCGAACTCTATGCATCACAGTGCAAATGGACACCGGAGGAAACCGACTCCCATCCTTGTAATCGGACCCTGGAAATTCTCCGTTGGTCAAGCCCATTGAAGTCAGCAGATCTGAACCTCCAATTTCTTCCCTTGTTAATACAGCAATCGTCATCGCCTTTTAAGATGAAGGCGGCCTTAGCTGGAATCTTGAAGGAAGGTCTTGAGGCACAATTTATTGCTATGCAGACAGCAATGGATGATCCGATGTCATTTCGACAGTGGCTTTATGAGAGCAATCCCAATATTAGTGAGCGAGCCAAGTTAGGAATCGTCCCGTACAAATTTGGATTACCGGTTGCTACGGACGAGCGGCTCAACATGTTTCTGCGCGCCGGGTTCGAACCGAAAAAGCTGCATTTCATGAAAGATCTAGCGCTGAAGGCTTTTGAGAACAAGTGTAAAGACTTGCAGGCTCGACTAAACATAACCGTCGGGAGGTCCACATATGCATATATGGTACCCGACTTCTCAGGCGTCCTAGAGGCTGATGAGGTACACATCCACTTCTCTGGCTTCAGCGATAAAGTCTCAGGATTCGATGGCACAATGCTCGATGGCGTTGACGTGCTCGTTGCAAGATCGCCAGCCCACTTTGCCTCGGACATTCAGCGCGTGAAGGCTATCTTTAAAATCGAGTTGAAGGACATGAAAGACGTCATTGTTTTCTCGACCAAGGGCAATCCTTCACTTGCTCAGAAGCTCTCCGGCGGTGATTATGATGGCGATATTGCTGTAAGTCTATGAGGATGATCGCTGCAAATCATCTTTTATCAGTTCAGCGCGAAGGAATTGTGAACTTTCCTTTCCTCATCACCTTAATAAAACTCAGATGTACATATGCTGACCCTGGAATCATATAGTGGATTTGTTGGGAGCCTACCCTTGTGGATAACTTCCAAAATTCAGACGTTCCTAAATGTCCCAATCTTGTCAAAGAGGGTCTCATCAAGCAAGACCTGACAACATACGAGCAGCTTGTCGCTGGATATTCAGATCCAACCACAGTGTTTCTCAGAAGGTCATTTGCCTTCAATCTGCAGAAAAGAATGCTCGGCACCTGCACTAATCACAAGGAAAAAGTCTGCTATACACAATCCCTTGAGGACAAATACAACACAAAAGAAGCCATCTGGCTGAGCACCCTTCTCAGCTGTCTTGTTGACCAAGCCAAGCAGGGATACTCATTTACGGAAGAGGACTGGATCTACTTTAAGAAGATCGTCATCGGATTCGACGTCGTGCCACTTCAGTATAAGAACACGGACGGTCACTTTGATGCTAACTCAAAACACATTATTGACCACTTGATGTACACCGCTAGCAGGGCAATCAAGAAATCGATTACAGCCTTTCATGCCAGGCTGCCAGATCCGCCGCATTGGGATGCCGATCTAGTTGTCCTCTACGAATGGGCAAGAGGCAAGGCTGAAACGAAACCGGAATGGAAAGATCTCCTAGATACTCTATACGCAGAAGTCGATGCTCTCAGGAAGGAATGGGGCGTACCAAGAAGGCCGACCAGCTTTAGAGGCGAGGAATCTAAGTCGTCTGATTACATGGAGCAGATTGCAAAGTTCTACCCAAGGTTTCAGGCAATTCTTCCTCGTGGCGACTCAGCTCTGATCGACTCACTCTTGACCGACTGTTTCGATGTTGAGCTTTCCCAGTGGGCCCGGCTGAGGGCTTCCGTGCTCTTCCATACATACCATCAGTTCAAAAGACCAGGGCTATTTGTGTGGTTTATGGCTGCGAAGCAATTGACCGTGTTGAAAGCTTGTCAACGAGGTGGTTTCCCTCCGGCTATCATCCCAAGCATGTCCGCGATGGAAAGGCCAGATGCAGCTTATGTGCGTAGAGTGAAAGCGAATGAGGCTGCGTGGGATGATCAGAACATGAGTGTCACCAACGCAGAGGAGATTGAAGAACGGATGGACGATTAAGGACAAATCAACTTAGAACTGGTATTCATAAGAGATTCGGGGTGTTTAACCTGGGTATGAGCGGCGTTATTGACAGGATAGTGTCTCACGACTTTGGCGATGGAACATAATTAAGGGTCTTGTGTGTATGTTTCTCTGAGTGGGAAGTTTTATTGGGATTTGGTGGCAACTGGGCTGGTGGGATAGCTGGATATTGGTAATGGATTTCTGTGGAAAGGAGTTGGTACTCCGAAAAGTTCCAATGTTGGGCTTCATGGGGGGTTCTTTGGAGATCCCTTGTATAACATATTTTTACATTGATCTGGGTCATGGACAGGACTCATTCAGAAAGACCGATTGTGATTTTTTACAGCAGGGGGGCTTTCTGTATCTCAATCCCTCCAATCAACCCCTGTGCACAGGAGCCTCCAAAGATTAGTCATCATCGACGTAAGTTCAAGAAAGTTGAAGCTCCAAACAAGCATTTCCCATCTCAAGAGTCCACGCGACAATCCATGTCGGCCAGAATCCGTCACTCGAGCCTCCTACTAAGAAAATACGATTGGATCTTCTGCGAATGTATCAATACGCATCAACCCGCTCGTCGGGCCCTACATATCAAGAACGATGCAACGAAACCCGAGATTCACGAACCATCGTCCCCGAAACCTCTCGTCCGACGATTGGAAGGCGTACTTGCGACGCTTCAATCTGCGACCGCGGGATCGACGATAGAGGATGCCATCAAGGGTGGTGCTGCTAAGCCTCGAGGTCAGCCTGCGAGAAAACGACCGCGGGGCCCTCGTATGAGAAAGGTGCTTTCTGAAGCAGCGTTAGGAGAGGATGTTCGAATATCCAGAATTAAGATGAAGGGGACGGCACCGCTTGTCAGGAGGATTGATATGGAGTCTGGAGCAGCGTCGGGAGAGGATCTTCGAATATCCACAGTTGAGTCGGAGAGAATAACGCCGCTTGTCAGGAAAATCGATATGGAGCCTAGGGCACAAGCGGAACATGGTCT
>Ga0302140_10011563_pt1 | contig 10853 bp, 12 predicted proteins | sample I_Bog_E1_1_FD_202095 | JGI IMG/M metagenome (GOLD analysis project Ga0302140, IMG submission 202095) | Peat permafrost microbial communities from Stordalen Mire near Abisko, Sweden - I_Bog_E1_1 | ecosystem: Environmental > Terrestrial > Soil > Wetlands > Peat | place: Sweden: Abisko, Stordalen...
TCGATGGCCGGCCCATCAAGGACGGCGACGATCTGGTGAATGAGATCGCCAGCCGCCGGCCGGGTTCGACCATCCGCCTCGGCTACCTGCGCGACGGCAAACAAGGCGACACTACGATCACGATCGGCGACCGCGACAAGGTCTTCGCAGACCTGACCGGCCAGCAAGCTGAGGCTGGCCCAGACGACAAGGGCGACGCCGGTGAAGCCAAACTGGGCATCGTGGTCCGCGACGCTTCTCCCTCGACCGTAGCCAAGCTGCATACGCCCGGCGTAGTTGTGCAGTCGGTGCGCTCGGGCTCGTTTGCCGACCTGCAGCAACTCGAACCTGGGCTGGTCATCGTCCGCATCAACAAGCAGCCCACCGGCTCCAAGGAGCAGTTCGATGCCGTGGTGGGCAAGCTGAAGACCGGCGACGACGTGGTCTTCGAGGTGATCGATCCGCGCCGCCCGGACAGTGGACTCAACTACCTGGGCGGCACGCTCGAGTAGCCTTTCAAAACGGCGCCGGCCGCGCGTTTTCTGCGGCCGGCGTTCTATCCCGCGACTGGATGAATTCTCTGCCTGACGCGGTTTTTTGTTGTTACAAGAGTCACATTCCGTTAAAATTAAAGATAAATCGGCAAACAATTCCGATTTTCAAAGTGGGTACAGCGTGTTCATTTTCCGGGCAAGCGTGGCATTCGTCTTCTCCGTGGCGCTGATCGCGTCACCGGCTATGGCCACGACCACTCACCGGGGCCACGCCAGCAGCCACGCGCACACGTCCCACAGGGCGGCCAAATCCCACAAACTGCACGGCCAGCAAGCCATTGAACCGGCGCGTGTTACGGAGATTCAGCAGGCTCTGATTCGCGAACACTACCTGACCGGCGAAGCCAACGGCCAGTGGGACTCCGCGACCGCAACCGCCATGCAGAAGTATCAGGCCGATCAGGGCTGGCAGACCAAGCTTATGCCCGACTCCCGCGCCATCAAGAAGCTGGGCCTCGGTCCGGACTACTCCAACGCGATCAACGCCAAGAACTCCTCCTTTGGGGAACCGCCACCCGCCAGCACGATTCCCCCGGTGCAGTCCGCCGGTTTTGCCGATGCCGCAGGGGTCAACCACTGAGCCAGACTGTCTGATCGGTCAGAATCGGGACGGCGGCATTCCCTTCAACAGGAATTCATAACGAGGGCGCAGTGTGTCCGGGCCGGATGTGATGGTGCTGTCGAGATGAATCAGCTCATCTCCATTGCCATATTTCGGCCACACGGGCAGCCCCGTACCATTGGGATCGCCGGTCTTCGCGAAGTTGGTCCAGTAACTCATCATCTGCTCGCTAAGCTTGCGGTCCTCCGGGCGCACTGTTTCGCCGGGCCTGGTGTCGAGCGTGCCGAAGACGTACTCGATATCGTCGGAGTGGAAAGCGGCTACGTCGGGGTGGTATTTGCTGGGCAGGGCAGGCAGTTCAAAATGATAGCGATAGACCGGCGACTCGCCGGTTGTCTTGTGTGCCTCGATCCATTTCCAGGCTCCAAAGGCGATGAAGTCGTCACCGCCGTAGTCGGCTGCTGAACGCGAAGCCTGCTCATCGGTTTCGCCCGGATAAACCTTCAAGAATTCGTCAGCCCGTTCCTTGAAATGGTCGACAGCATATGCATTCCACTTCTCGACTGTCATGCCTTTGCTCAAGCCGCTGTTCTCGTCACGATTCCAGCCGGCCAGCAGCGGCACATGCGCCTGCTTTCCGGCGGCATACGTCGCTTCCACCGGCTCGGTGAGCAGCCTGCCATCGACATAAGGTGGATTACCGTACTTGAGCTTGCCGTTGACGGCCTCCAGAATTTTTCCGGTGGGCCATGTACGCAACTCCTGAGTTGATTTGACACCGAGGGAGGAAACCCACGCGCCGTCCTTGTCCTCCTTCGTTTCGAGCGATCCGGTTGGTGGCGTACCGGCAAAGGCCGCGCCGCTTTCGCCGATGGCCTTTTGGAAAAGCCCCCTGGCCATGGGTGAAGCCATCAGCGTACTCACAGCAAAGGAGCCGGCGCTCTCGCCAAAGATGGTTACATTGTCCGGATCGCCGCCGAACTTGCCTATGTTGACCTTGACCCACTGGAGCGCGGCCACCATGTCAAGCAGTCCATAGTTGCCCGCCGCGCCGTTGGCCTCTTGGGCTAAATCCTCCGTAGCCAGAAATCCGAAGGCTCCGAGCCGGTAGTTGATGGTGACCAGCACCACGCCTCTAGTGGGTAGAAAGTCGCCGTTATGGCGCGGCTCAGAGCTTGCGCCAGCTCCATAACCGCCGCCATGAATCCAGAACATCACCGGCAACTTGTTCTTGGAGGTTGAGCCGGCAGGCGCATAGACGTTCAGGAAGAGGCAGTCTTCGCTCTCACCGCTGTCCTGGAAGATCATGTCGTCGTATACGTGACCCTGCGCACAGCGTGCGCCGAAGCTCGTCGCATCGCGTTCGCCCTTCCACTTCGCGGGCGGCTGGGGCGCTTTCCAGCGCAGATCGCCGACGGGAGGCGCGGCGTAGGGCAGGCCTAGAAACGCCATGACCTTGCCGTCGTTAAGGGCCTTGCCGTGTACTTTGCCTTGTTCGGTCTTGACCGTCAAGGAGTAGGCTTGCGATCTCGTGGAAAGCCCCAGCATGAGTCCCGCAACGATCAGCGTATAAACGACCTTCAATCCCACTTGCATAGGAAAAATCCCTCGCCACATACCTTATCAGGATGGGGAACGGATGGTCTCTCGCGGCGATATGCTGAGCGGTTCTTTAGGCCGCAAGATAAGCACAGCCCGTTCCGGCTCTTCCAGGAATTCTGCAATTCGAATTGACTGGCCCCGAATCAGCTGTTCAGCCACCGCCGTTGGATAGTCGCAACCGCGAAGCCAGATCACTTTGGGAGGAGGCCCGAGCGTTGTAGCCAGTTCGTAAAAGTCGGCATCCGCCGTGACGATTGCAAAGCCGTTGGCTTTTGCATATTCCCACACAACTGCATCAGGCGCCTGGAGCATTCTTTCCGTTGCTATATGCGCTGAATCCGGGAACAAGTCCGCAATGCGTCTGACAAGACGGTGGGAAAGGTTTTCATCCAGCAGAAGCTTCACAACGCGACGCGCCGTCCTACACGGGAGGCGTATTCAAAGATCGCACGGAAATCCGCAGGCTCCAGCTCAGGATAGTCGGCGAGTATCGTCTCCTCGTCTACACCGGCCGCCAGCCAACCCAGAACATCCCAGACCGTAATGCGCAGGCCGCGGATACAGGGCTGGCCCGATCGCTTCCCTGGTTCGATTGTGATGCGCTCATCCATTGCAGCCTCACAGGTGATGATACCGCTGCCCATCAAGAAAATCACGCGCCAATCTCAGAGAATCTCCGGCGCAAGCAGGTCGGCCATGGTTTCGCGGCGGCGGATGAGCCGAGCCTTTGCGCCCTCGACGAGGACTTCGGCCGGGCGCAGGCGCGTGTTGTAGTTGGAGCTCTGCGCCATGCCGTAAGCTCCGGCGTCGAGCAGCGCGATCAGGTCTCCGGGCTCGATGGGAGCGAGCTTGCGGTCGTGGGCGAAGAAGTCGCCTGACTCGCAGATTGGTCCCACCACATCGACGATTTTGGATTTCCCGGTGCGAGGCCGCAGCGGCACAATCTCATGATGAGCCTGGTAGAGCGCGGGGCGGATCAGGTCGTTCATTCCCGCATCCGTAATTACGAAGGTCTTTTTGCCGTTGCGCTTGACCTGAAGCACGCGCGTGACCAGCGCACCGGCCTGCGCGACAATGAAGCGCCCCGGCTCGATCATCAGGCGGCCCTCAAAGCCAGCCAGGGATTTTTCGATAGCGGCGGCGTACTCGGCCACTTTGGCTGCGGCGTCAAAGCTGCCCATATGATAGTCGATGCCCAGCCCACCTCCGGCATCGAGGGCAGTGAGCGGAATGCCCGCGCGCTGCAATTGCCGCGCCAGTTTGGCCACCCGCTGCATGGCCGCACCAAACGGGTCGGCGGAGCGAATTTGCGAACCGATATGAACGCTGACGCTGTGCGCCTGAAGCCAACGATTGCGTGCCGCGCTCTTGTAAATGGCCAGCGCCTGACGAATATCGACGCCGAATTTGTGCTCGCGCAGGCCAGTGGAGATATAGGGGTGGGTCTCGGCAAAGACGTCGGGGTTCACGCGCAGGGCAAAGCGGGCCCGCTTTTTGAGCTTGGCGGCACGAACGCCCAACAGTTCCAGCTCCGCCTGACTCTCGACGTTGAACTCGAGAATGCCCAGCGAAAGCGCCTGATCGATCTCAGCAGCCGTCTTGCCTGCGCCGGAGAAGACGACGCGGCCGATTGCCTCCGGCGCAGCAACCAGCACGCGCTCGAGCTCACCGCCAGAGACGATATCAAAGCCCGCGCCGTGGTCGGCCAGCAGCTTGAGAATGGCCAGCGCAGAGTTGGCCTTGACCGCGTAACAAACCAGATGCTCACGGCCAGCAAACGCCCGCTGGAACAGGCCCAGCCGCTCGACAATCTGATCGGCCGAGTAGACGTAGAGTGGCGTGCCATGGCGTTTGGCCAGAGCTTCAAGAGAAACCTTGCCGCAGTGCAGGGCGCTCTCAGGCTGAGGGTAGTGGAAAGGGCGCGGGGATGGAGGTGAGGATGGGGTCAAGATGGATTCCAATATAGGACGTTCTCTTGAGCCTACAGCATCTTGCGCGGGTTCTCACAGTGTAGCTGGGTGCGGGTGGGATCGTATGCCTCTGGAAGGTCCTGCACTACTTCTGCTCCTGCTTTGCTTTGTCTTTGGCTTCTTTGGCCGCCCTGTCTGCCGCGCGGGCTTCGGCGTCCAGACCGTGGGTCGGATCTTTGTGGAGGAACTTGCGGGAGATGTCTGGCCAGAACTCCTGGAAGATGGAGCCCGCTCCGCCCTCGGCGGTCACCGTCAATCCATTTGTGAAGGTCTCGCCAATGCCCGACCCGGTGGCGGGATAGTAGAGATTGGAGATGGCGCCCGAAATGATGTTGCCCCCAACGTTGGAGTAGTTGGGCTCCCACTTGTGGGTATTGTCGTGCTTGCAGATGACGTTGGTAGCCAGGGCATAGAGCAGGCGGTGAGTGAAAGTGCCATGTCCGAGGCGGAAGTAGCGGGGATCCTGGTGAAGGATGGAGGGCAGAATGCCGTTGCCGATCATCGTTCCGTCGAAAGCGTCAAGATACGCGGCGCCGGCCCTCTTCCCGTAACCCTCCGGACCCCATCCAAATCCGTTATCGTCTGCGCTGGCTTCGTGGTAGCCGCCTACCAGCAGCGCCGTAGCAAAGGCCACGGGATCGGTGGCAGAACGAAAGGCGAGCTTCATCTTCTGGCCTGCGCTGAGCGAGACGGCGTCAGCGCGATAGGAGATGTTGAAGGACGGCAGGATTCCAACAACCCGCTGCTGTTCCTGCTCCTTGATCTGCTCTTCGGCTTTATCGTGCTGACTTTTCTCCGCGGCAGGCGGCTGGGCCTGTGTTTGCGAACTGGAACTGTCCTGAGCGGCGGGGCTCTGGGTTGGAGTTGCGGCGGGGGCGGATTGTGGAGCGGTCTGGCTTTGTCCGGTTTGCGTATCCTGTTCGGTGGGTTGGACAACGGCAAGATCAAACTGGGGCCGGGGAGCCTCGGGGAGCGCTGAAGCGTCGTTGATGATGAGGTCTGAGCCCGAATTCTGCGAATAAAGATGAGAGGCCGACGCCAGAAGCGCCACGCCGGTAAGGAGTATTGCAGGGAAAAGAAAAGAACCTGAGCGCATCCATTCTCCAGTAGTAGAGTGGGCGCCCGCCTGGGCTAGCACGCCTGAAAAAGCGGCGGCAGAACCCTGGGGGCGACCTAACAGGTTAAATCACCCCACCGGGAGCCTTTCCTTTCAGGCACGCTCCTAGTTTCTGCTGCGGGGGCTACGTTTCATCGCGGAAATATAGTTCTGTTTTTATTAGACGCAATTCCACGCCCCATGGACCCAACTTCCCCTGCGGGCAGGCCCGGCTCTCCTGTGCGGGAGCCGGGCGCCGGACGCAAGCTATTGAACGGCCTGACGGCTCTTGATCTCGCTGAGGAGCAGTTCGACTTTGTCCTGGCTCTCGAGGGCCTGAAAGCGGTCTTCGAGGGTGTCGGCGAGCAGCACCTCGCTGGCGGCGGAGTTTTCGGCAGCCTTGATGCGGACGCGGCTCTGTAAACGGCCCATGGCGTTGTCCTGGCCTGCACCGACGGCCTGGCGGGCTTGCGTTGCGCGGCCTACGACTTTGGCGCGGCGGTGCTCGGCCACCAGCATTTCGCAGTGGGCGCGGGTCTCGTTCAGTTTCTGGTCGAGCTTGTGCAGTGCCTGGCGCAGGTTGTCGGCCTCATGCTTCTGGTCCTCGGCCTGCCCGGCAAAGCCCTCTACCAACTGATCGTGGCTCAGGGCGCGCTCCAGAGCGGCGCGGGCCATATCGTCGTGGCCCTTTTGCACAGCGACTTCGGCCTTGCGCCGCCACTCCATGGCCTGCTCGGCGTGCTCAGCGCGCTTCTTGTCCAAGATATGTTGATCGGCAATGGCGATGGCCACCTGCGTCTTGACCTGGAGCAACTGGTTTTCCATGTCGAGAACGATCTGTTTCAACAGCCGCTCGGGATCTTCGGCCTTCTCGACCAGGTCGTTCAGATTCGCGCGGAGCAGGGTGCTTACTCTCTCCAACAGTGACATAACGTCCTCCTTGTTTCTTAGCCTTCATCGATTCACTTGGTGTCCAGATCCGGTTATTGGGAGCTGGCAAATCTCATCTCCAAAGCCTTCGTTATCTCGCGGCCGCGGGCTTCATGCGCTCCTGCACCCGCTTCATCACGATGGGCATATACTCATTCGAGATGACTGGCTGCGCGGCAATCCAGTGCTGTCCAGCCGGTGTGGAATAAAAGGCGATCATCCCGTCCACATCTGACCGGGTTAGATGCTTCCGGTAAAGTGCGCTTATATCCGCGAGCATCTCGTCCGGATCGATGATCTTCTCCATAAGCAGGTTCATCGCAACTGCCGCGTCCTGAGCAGCCGTCTCCGGGTGGTCTTTTTGCGTCTGCCTGGCCTGGGCAAAGAGCTGCTGTTGGGCCATTTGGATCGTCAAGATCAGGTGCTGTTTTACCTGCATCAACTCGAATAATTTTGCCAACTGCTCTTTTGTCGGCTGCTGGTCGGCAGGGATCATCGCTGCGGACGCAGCCGTTGTTTGTTCTGCCGGGGCCTGTGCCACGGCGCAAGGGATCAAAGCCAATCCCATTCCAATGACAGCCGCAATGCATCTTGCCTTTCTCATCTCTCTCCTCGACTTGCTAAGAGTTTGCCTCCGGGGCTAAAGCCCATCGTCAAATTCCCAATCCGTACGGCACGACTAAAGTCATGCCCTGATACAAAACGTTTCCCGAAAAGAGCCCGCTGCAACCTTCAAATCCGAGCCTCAAAGTCTGAGGCTCCCGTGGAACCAGCCGGGAGCCTCAGGCTGGAAGCTATTTCGCAGGCGTCGGCGGTGGTGGAGTCGCTACGATCCCACCCATGTGCGATCCGGTCACTTCTTCCATCTCCCTGGCCTCTGCTTCGCCGAGGGCTTTGCTCCGCTCCTGCACGCGTTGCATGATTACAGGCATGTACTCCTTCAGGATGGCCGGCTGAGCATCCAGCAGATGCTGGCCGGCTGGGGTACTGTAGAAGGCAATCAAGGCATCCACATCCGAGCGGCTTATGTGACGCTGATAAATCGCCGTCATATCGTCCAGCAGTTCGTCGATGGTCAAGATATTGAAAGCTTTCTGCATGTACTTGTCCGCTATTTTGGCGATAGCCGCCTGCTGATCGGACGTGAGCGAATCGCCGCCGAGCTGCCCAGCCCTTTCCTTGGTTTGGGCGCTCAACTGCTGCTGCATCATCGACTGCATCGCGGTCAGCATGGACTGCACTTGCTGATGCACGCGCATCAAATCGAAAAGCTTGGCCAACTGCTCCTTGGTGGGTTGCTGATCGGCTGGGATCACCGGTGCTGCGGTAGCGGCAGCCGGCTGGTCTGCCGGAGCCTGCGCATAAGCAGCCAAGGGCGCAAACGCTAACGCCATTGCGATCGATGCCGCGAACTTGCTTACTGTGTTCATCTTGTCCTCGTCTCCTTGGGATCTGGTTCAGGGGCTAAAGCCCAACGTCTATTTCCAGATTCTTTCGGCACGACTAAAGTCATGCCCTGACACAAAACGTTTCCTGAAAAAATGCGGGTATCCCAAGTCCGGATCTTTCGGACCTGGGAGACCACACGCACTTTCGCAGAGGCAAAACGGGTTACTGTGCCGGCTTGACAAAATACCCTGACACGCGCCACTTCCCATCCTTGTCGAGCATTGAAGTGATCGTCTCGATAACCTTCCCCCTGCCCGCAAACTCGGTCTTGTATTGAAGGATGACGTACTCTCCCTTCGGCACATTGGGAAGTTCGGTTTGATACTGCGCCCCCAACAGCGTTCGACTGCCTGCGGCTCCGAGCGGTGCGCGGACTTGCCGAAGCGCCTGCTCCCAATCCGCCTTCGATACTTTCGATTGGAAGAAGGACGAGGCCTCCTGCCAACTTGGTCCATAGTCGCCGCGATCCACTAACGCCAACCACGATTGCGCAGCCTGTTTCGCGGCTTCTTGTTTCGCTGCGTGGTCCTGTGCGAACACAGCCGAGCACGCCAGCAGCGTCAACATTGCGATCGATACCAACCGTTTCATGATCTCTTCCTTTCCATGAAGATGTTGCCCGGTGCCCCAGGTCCGGGATCCCACGGACAGGTCTTAGTCCGTGGGGTGGAGATCCGGATTCCAGACCTGGGAGACCACGCTACTTGCTCTCCGGCGCGTTATCGACTTCCGGCTTTGATTTGATTGCCTTGACGTTGGACATGAGCTGCTTGATGTCCATTCCGCTGAGGGCCTCAAAGAGAGCCGGGACCTGGGCTGCTATGCGCGTCATGTCGCCGGTAATTTTGTGCGCCCCGGCGGCGTCACCATCGCCTGTTGAGACGATGGTGATATGGTCCACCTTGCTCAACGGCTCGGCCATGGCGCGAACCACATCGGCCATGTTGGTGAGCAGCTTGTCGACCACGGCGGCCTGGTTCCACTCCTGGTAGGCCTCGGCCTTGACGCTCATCGCCTTGGCTTCCGCTTCGCCCTTTTGGAAGATGATGCTGGCCTCGGCCTCGCCCTGAGCGCGAATGGCGGATGAACGGCCCTCGGCTTCGGCGATCAGGCGGTTCTTCTCGGCTGCGGCCATGTTTTCAATGCGCCGGCGTTCGACTTCAGCGCCCTTGAGAACGGTGGCGATGAGTTCTTTTTCATGGCGCAGGATTTCAGCTTCCTGAACCTTGATCTGACCTTCTTTTTCGACCTGCTGCACCTTCACCTGCTCGGCTGTGACCTGCTGGAGCATGATGTTGGTCTGGATTTCGTAGGCCTTATCTGCCGAAGCCTGCTGGCGGCGGCTCTGCTCGGAGTATTCCGCCTTCTTGATTTCAAGATCGCGTTGCGCCTCGGCCTGGCGTGTTTGCGACGCTGTCTCGGCAATGACGCGCTCCTGGTCGGCTTGCGCCTTGGCCACGGCGGAGGTTCTGAGAGCATTGGCACGCTGAATGGCGGTGTCGCGCTCGGCTTCGGCGGTGGCCACATCGGCGTCGCGCCGGATGCGGGCCACGTCTGGCCGGCCCATATTCGCGATGTACTCGTTTTTGTCGCGGACTTCCTTGATGGTGAAAGAGATGACCTCCAGGCCCATCTTGTTGAGTTCTTCAGCGCAGGTGCCGCGCATCCTGTCACCCACCATCTCCGGCTCCTTGACGATCTGCTCAACGGTCAACTGTCCGATGATGCCGCGCAAGTGGCCTTCCATTACCAGGCGGATCAACCCTTCGCGCTCCTCCGGCGATTTGGTCAGGAACTGCTCGGCGGCGGTGAGGATGGAGGCCTGGTCGCTGCGCACCTTGATCTGCGCCACGGCCTCGACGGTTACGGCCACGCCCTGCTTGGTGTAGAGATCCTGCTTGGGCGCCACATCAAAGCTCATGAGTTCCAGGCTCAACTGGCGTGCGCTCTCCACCATGGGGAAGATCACCGTGCCGTGGCCCTTGACGACTCTGGGGCCGCGGAATCCGTAGACGATCAAGGCCTCGTTGGGACCGGCCTTGCGGTAGAGCGAGGTAAGCAGGCCCAGCAGGAAGATCAGCGCCAGGACGCCGAGTCCCACGATCACAACGGTTACCCCGTTAATGCCATTTATCATTTCGTTCATTTCAATCCCGGCCCTTTCATCCGGGAGGTGAGTGGTTGATGGTTAACTGCCAGTAAGCAGTGGGCAGTGATTAGTTGCCAGTGGCTGTCCACTGTTCACTGTTTCGAGCGGGCGTTACGGCCGCTCTTCGGAAAGATCTTGGCCAGCAATCCCACCAGGAAGATTCCTACCAGGAGGGCCATATCCGTTATCAGCAAGGTCGTGTTCGTCATAGCGAGTCCTCTTTGTCACAGTTGAGAGATCGGAGATCAGGGTTCAGAATTTCCTTTGCCAGCCAACCGCACGCCCATACGCTATAGGCTTTTGTCTGACCCCTGCCCCCTGATCCCTGACCCCTGGGTTGTCTCCAGCAAGTCTTCCCAGCGCCGGACGTAGGCAATTCCTTTTTCATAGCGGACGACGAAGACCTCTTCCTGTTTTTGAATTGGTACGCCGTCCTCTGAGCGCGCTGGAGCCGAGCACCGCGCGCCCAACTGCTCATAGACAATCTCTCCCGTTCCGTCAGCCCGGATGGGCGATGAAACCTTGCCCACTGCGCCCGCAACGTCGGTTTCGGCGGCGGTGA
>Ga0302140_10011564_pt1 | contig 10853 bp, 2 predicted proteins | sample I_Bog_E1_1_FD_202095 | JGI IMG/M metagenome (GOLD analysis project Ga0302140, IMG submission 202095) | Peat permafrost microbial communities from Stordalen Mire near Abisko, Sweden - I_Bog_E1_1 | ecosystem: Environmental > Terrestrial > Soil > Wetlands > Peat | place: Sweden: Abisko, Stordalen...
CAAAAGGTTAACGGTGGTAAAATCAACGGAGCCTGCTTTATCGTATAATATCTCACCGCCTACGGTTAAAAAATCGTTGCCGTTGCCTATCGGTTGCTTATATTCGCCGTTAAAAGAGCCTGTTTGATAGGGGGTTGTAATGCTTGCCCATTGGCTGCGGTAAACGCCCTGTAACCTTACGTCGCCTTCAAAAATACCTGCAAGCGCAGGGTTGCGCAGCAAGGGTGCCTCATAAAACTGCGAAAAGTGCGGATCTTGTGCCGTGCATACGCCCATATAAATGAACAAGGCAATGCCTGCACATAAAAAATTTTTCATACTTCTGGATATTGGTAGTTATAAAGGTACTTCATTCAAATAAAGTTTATGTTGTTATGCCATTCAAATTTTACTTAAAACCACTTAAAATACACTTAACGCAATAAGGTAATATCCCCCTTTACGGTGAGTATTGTGCTATTGGTACAGATAACCTCAATAACATATACATACACATCCGTAGGCAGATCCTGCCCCTTAAATGTGCCATCCCACCCGCTGTTTTGGTCGTTGGCAAGAAAACTCAATTTTTCAAAAACCGGCTGCCCCCAACGGTTAAATACCCGCATAGATTTTATGCTGTATATACCAACCCCCCTTGGGTAGAAATACCTATTGTTCGTATTGCCTTTTGGTGAAAATGTATTGGGTACAAATAAGCTGTTGTTATCGCATAAAACTGTAACAGTTATATTGGCAGTGTCAAAACAACCGTATTGGTTAAACACCGTTTCCGTGTAGCGTACAGTTTCATTGGGAGAGAGGGTTGGCTGTGCACAGGCGTTGCATGAAAGCCCAATCAACGGCGACCATTGATACCTTGTTACATCAGCCGATGTTTGTGACAAAGGCAAAATGTTGGCACCCGCTAAAATAGTAACGTTAGCATTCGTAATACTTACTGTTGGCGGGGCAAAAACAATTACAACCACTGAAGCAGTGTCAGAAAAACATTTTTTTGTGTCGCTGGCAATTACCGAATAAGTTGTTGCAGAAGCCGGGTCAGCTATCGGGTTGGCTATAGTAGTACTGCTTAAACCGGTTGACGGCTGCCAGTTGTATTGCTCTGCGCCCGATGCCGTTAATTGTATTGGATGACCTGTGCACAATGTATCAATAACTGCAAGCTGCAAAATAAACGGCCTGTTAACGGTTACCAATATTGAATCTTCCAAGGCACACCCCGCTGCGGTTTCTCCTGTTACATAGTACATTGTTGTTGAGTCAGGTGCTGCAAGCGAGTTGGTACAATTGGTACAGCTAAGGGTAGGGTTGCTTGCCCACACATACGTGCTGGCGCCGGTGGGCTGCATTAACACATTTTGGCCAAGGCATATAGCGGTGTCGTTGCCTGCGTTTGTTACTGGTAAACTATTCACCGTAATATTGCCTTGCGCAGTGTCGGCACACCCAAATTCGTTTGTCGCGGTAACAACAGCAGTATAAGTATTGCCAGTTTTATAAATATAGGCAGTATCTTGTTGTTGGGCAGTGCCGCCATCCCCCAATTGCCACAGCCAACTAATGGTGCCCGGCGGTACTGAACTGTTAGCAGCTGCAAAATTTGCCTTTGTGCCAACACAAACACTTGCGGGTATAGTTGCCGTTATTATGGGCGACTGGTGTACTGTTACCGCTAAAGGCAGCGAAACCGTGCTTGTGCAGCCAAAACCTGTGGTAATTTTTAGGGAAATTTCTTTATTGACCGTTGAGTGATAGTAGTGTGTCGGGTCGGCAACAGAAGATGTTGTACCGTCATCAAAATTCCAAGTGCGGCTTTTTAAAGTATCAAATAATATTGCAGAACTGTCTGTAAACAACACCAATGCCGAATCGCAACCCGCAGCGGCCTGATAAGTAAAACGCGCAGTTACCCCGCCAACCTTTATGGTATCAGAGGCATTTTGTAAAGTTACCGTGCAAATGCCCGTTGCATCGCCTATAACCACTTTAGGCAGGTAATTGCCAGGGGTATAAGGGTGGCGTAATATTGAGTCGGTTGTTGAAGTTTCAGTAAAGCCATCCCCCAAATCCCATTCGTATGTAGAAATGCTCCGTCCCCTAACTGCTAATGTTACCGTATCCTTATTACACAAAACCATTGGCGTATAGCTTAGTTTGCCTCCCGGGCCATGCAGGGTAATTTGCTTGCTTGCTGTGTCATAACAGCCTCCGTGCCCCTGTACAATTAGTTGCAAAGTATATACCCCGCCGCCTGTGTAATAATGGGTAGGGTTAGTTAAGTTTGACGAGTTGCCATCGCCAAAATCCCACGTGAGAAACGTATAATCCGTTGAAGTGCTTTGCGGGTGTATTATCAGCGGTGGGCATACACCAAAAGTATCGTCCACGGTAAACTGCGCCAGTGGTTTTGCTACATTTACGTAGTTATTCCTTGTTAAGGTGTCCTTACAGCCAAATTTATCCTTAATGCTTAATGCAACAGTATATGTGCCAAGTTGGTTGTACTGGTGGTTTGGTGCTGCCAAGGTGGAAGTTGTGCCGTCGCCAAAACTCCATACATACGCCAACGATATGCCATTGGATGAATTAACAAAACTTACTTTAGAACCGGGGCAGTTTGCAGAATCTGGCAGCGAGAAGACTGCCAAAGGGCTTGTTATGGTATCTGCATTATTTTTGATTATTGAATCGGAACACCCGTAACTGTCAATTACTTTAAGCTGCACTTTAAACGTACCTGCCAAATCATACACATGGGTAAAAGGCGGCCCGTTTAACGTGTCGGTTTTTCCATCGCCATAATTCCATATCCAGGTTTGTAATTTAAAGGTGCTGTCCTGCACAGAATTATCGGTAAATTTTATTTGCCCGTTAACACATGTGCCGGCTGTATTGGTAAATGCAGCCACAGGGCCCAACACCGTAAATTTAACACCGGCTTGCGTTACAGTATCGTTGCAACCCGTATTGTCGCGCACAACAAGATACGGTATAAAGTTGCCGTCATTTTTATACACATGTTGCACTGTGGGTGTTTTTGCAGGCAACTGCAAGGTTGTTCCGTCGCCAAAATTCCAGTAAAACGATGACTGTGACGTAGTATCATAATTTTCAGCAGTAAACTTCACCGCATTATACTTGCATACTAAAGTATTTTTGGGTGAGTACGTAAAAGACGGGTTTTGGTTTAATACTGTTATTGTATCGGCGTAAGTATCGGAACATGTACCGTTTGTAACAGTTAGGTTAACAATATAATTACCGCCTTTTGCATATACATAGCTTGGGCTTTTTTGGTTTGATGTGTGGCCATCGCCAAAATCCCAAGCCCATGTTTTTGCCCCAATTGAGCTATCAGTAAAATTTCGCCCAAGTTTGTTTTTACACTGCTGAGCAACGCCAAATTTTGCTATCGGTGCCTTAAGATAGATGTAATTGTTTAATGTTAAACTGTTAGTGCAACCATTGCTGAACACTTTAAGTGTAACAGAAAAAAAGCCGGTGTCGGTATATTTATACAGCGGGTTTTCAATGTTACTTGTGCCTTTATCACCAAATTGCCACACCCATTGGGTTACAGCGCCGGTTGACTCATCTGTAAATTGTATAGGAACAGACGCACACCCGGTTGTTGGCGTTGCTGTAAAGTTTACTACCGGTTTGTTGCCAACAATAACGGCCTGCGAAAAAGTTGTGGAACTACTACAACCCGTGCTTGTTGTTACAGTAAGCTTAACATTGTATGTACCGGCCGTGGAGTAAGTATGGGAAGGTAATTGGGCAGACGAAACCGGGCTGTTATCCCCAAAATCCCAAGTATAACCTGTTACAGGATCGCCCGACGATACTGCAGACTGAAAATTTATAGCCACTGGCACGCACCCTTCGTATGGCGAGCCAATAAGGCTGTCGATGCGAGGCGGCCCAAGCTGCACATATTTGTGTTGTATAATAGTATTGCTGCACCCATTTTGGTTTGTAGCAACCAGTGTTACATCGTAAAATCCTGCTTTGGTATAATTATGCAACGGTGATGCCAGCGTTGATGTTTGCCCATCGCCAAAACTCCAACTGTAGGTAACTGCGTTAACCGATGTATTTTGAAACTGTACAATACCTGGCAACTGGCATGAATTACGGTTGCCCGAAGACGTAAAACCGGCAATTGGGTTACTGGTAACGGTGAAGTTTTTAGTTATACTGTCAGTACATGCACCAAAATTGGCAACCAGTTTTACAGGGTAAGAGCCTGCAGAAGCATAAGCATGCGATACAACGGAGCCGGTGGCAAGCCCTCCATCCCCAAAACTCCAACTAAGGGAAATAGGTGTAGGCTGGGAACTGTCGGCAAAACTTACCTGTTTGTTAATGCAACTGCCCGACGGCATGGTAAAATTGGGTGTAACAGTGCCTATCGAAATGCTTTTTGTTACTGTGTCTCTGCAGCCGTTGTTGGTGCTGGCAATAAGCTGTATGTTAAATTTACCGTTTGCTTTATAGGAATATACCGGGTTTTGCGCAGTAGAGGTACCCCCATCCCCAAAATTCCATTGAAAAATTATCGGGCTGTTTGATGAAGATGAATTGGTAAAAGTTACTGCAGTTGGCGGTGAACACACGTTTGCATAAGAATATTGAAAATCTGCATTGATGATGCCGTTAGCATTGATGACCGACTGTTTCTGCAAGAAGGATGAACACCCAAAATTGTCTGTCACCGTAAGGCTTACACTAAAATTATCAACTGTGCTATAAGTATGGGTTGGGTTTTGGGATGAAGAAACCTGGCCGTCGCCAAAGTCCCATGCCCATTGGGTTTCCGTAGCAGCACTATCAGTTGTTGCATCGGTAAACTGAACAGGCAGCGGCACACAACCGGAAGACGGCGTAAAACTAAAATCAACGCCAGGCTTTGCCCTTGCTGTAACATAACCAACTTTTATGGATGAATCCTGCCCAGTGGAATCTTTTATTACCAATGTAACCGTGTATACACCCGGTTTTGTATAAATAGTGCCGGGGTTTTGCTGCGTTGATATATTGCCATTGCCCAAATTCCACCGCCAGGAAGCCGGTGAACCCGTTGATGCATCCTTAAATTGCACAACAGTAGGGGCACAGCCTACACTGGTGGATGATGTAAAATTTGCCTGCAGTTGGGCCACAGCTATATTACAGCATAACAATAACATGCAGACAATGCCGCAAAACCTTAAACGGATAATTTGGTTCTTCAAAAGAAGGGTATTTGCCTGCAAGTAGCAAATAAAAAGCCAAAGTTATCCTAATGTGTATTTTTATTGTTTTTGAGGTAAGGTTATGCCCCAATGTTAATAAGTTATACCTCCTAACTTATTGAAAAACAAACATATATATTTAAACTTATATCTATGTAAAATATTATATTTAATTTATAAAATAATATTACCTGAGCAAGGTTACATTTCCTTTTACCGGAACAACAGTGTTGTTTATACACATAACTTCTATCATATAAACATAAACATCTGATGGTGCAGGCTGGCCGTTCACCGTTCCGTTCCATCCGTCAACCGCATTATTTGCGCTTCCATTTAATTTTTCATACACAAGTTGCCCCCAGCGGTTAAACACCCTAAAGGATTTTATATTATATAACCCAGTACCCCTTGCATAAAACACATCGTTCATACCGTCGCTGTTGGGCGAAAAAGTATTGGGCACAAATATGTTGGCGCCGCTGCATGTTACGGTAACCGCTATTTGCGCACGTGTTACACAAGCACCGTCGTTTGCCGCAACCACGGTGTAAGTTATGCTTTCCCTTGGTTGTGCAACCGGGTTGGGAACGTTGGGGTTGGTAAGGTACATCGCCGGGCTCCATTTCCACTTTGTAACATCTGGGGAATTAATAGTACTCAATTGTACTTGGCTGCCTGCATCGGCAGTTATGCTGGTTTGTGCTACCTGCATTTCTGGTATTGGGTAAACTTTTACTTTAACGGTGGCGGTATCGGCAAAGCACTTATTTTCAGCAAAGCCGATAACGCTGTATGTAATGGAAGTGTCTTTAGAAGCGTGGAAAGTTGGTTGCGCGGTAGCCGCATCGCTTAAATATATGGCTGGGTACCATTGGTATGTTTGCGCGCCAGAAGCGGTAAGCTGTTTTGAGTCGCCATTGCAAAGCGTATCCCTGTTTGAAACAGATATTTTAACAGGCTGGGTTACTTTAACGGTAATTGAATCGCTCGCTGTACAGCCATATTGGTCTTTACCTGTAACTGTGTATAACGATGTACTGTCTGGAATAACCATTGGGCTGCTACAAGCGGTACAGCTTATGCCCGGTACATTAACCCAAGTGTACGAAATTGCGCCCGTTGCTTGCAAGGTTACCGTGCCATTGCGGCAAATACTGGTATCGTTGCCTGCTTTTACTACAGGCAGTGAATGTATTGTTATAGCGGCAGAAGAAGCACCTTTACAGCCACTGCTGTTTGCTGCGGTAACAGAGACGTTGTAATTGCCTGCCGTTGGAAAAGCAATACCCGAAGGGTTTTGAACAGAGGATGATATACCGTTGCCAAAATTCCAGTTCCAGGATAAGGACGAAGTATCAGGTGTTACAATTCCTCCCTGAAGGGATACCGTTGCAGGTACACAAAATGATGTGGTACCTGTTATATTTATAACTGGGCTTGCCACAACTTTTATTGGGGTGGCAAATGTTAGTGTGTCTGTACAGCCGTGCGCGGTAATATCAACCAGTTTAACGTAGTATGTTCCTGCGGTACTGTAACTGTGGGTTACAGCAGTACCGGTAGTAGTGCTGTTATCACCAAATGCCCATTGGCTTGTTGTTACAACATCGTTTGTAAGGGAGATATCTTTGAAGTTTACTTTGCCTGAATCACAAAAAAGACTGTTGTTGGCAAAACCCTTGGTTTGTATATCAAATACTTTAATTGTGTCGGTACCCCTTATTGGCACTTTACAGCCTGCCGCATCAATCAATATTAATTTTGGCACATAAAAACCTGGCTGGTAAGCATGGCTTGATGTGTCGGCGGTTGTAAGGCTGGTGTTGCCATCACTGTAATCCCATAAGTACTGTACAGCGTTTTGCGAAACGGCCGTGAGTTTTTCTGTAAAGGGGTAACAAGCGGCTGTTTGGTTAAATTGCAATGTGCCGGTGGGGCCTTTTATGGTTATGTTTTTAAAGGAAGAATCTGCACAGCCGCCATCACCCTTAACAATAAGCTTGGCAGGGTATACGCCTGGGTAAGTAAATTCGTGTTCGGGTGAAGCTACTACTGATGTATTTCCATCCCCAAAGCTCCACTGGAATGAAACATAATTTGCCGATTGGTTTGAGAAATTAACTGTTAATGGCGGGCATGTTGAAAATGAGTCGCTCATCATAAACTTTGCTGACGGCAGGTAAACACTAATACCGGCGGCTATCGCAGCAGAGTCTTTACAGTTATTTATGTCTGTTACATATAAATGAGGGGTATATACACCCTGAACGGTGTACAAATGCGAGGCGTTTGTTGTGGTTGCCTTGGCTCCGTCGCCAAAGTCCCATTTATAAGTTGCCCCAAAAGCAACAGTGGTATTTGTAAACGCAACCTGCTTGCCTGGGCAAACCAGCGTATCAGATAACTTAAAAGAAGCATAGGGCTGCGTAATGTGCACATTTGCAGGGGATGAACTGCTACAGCCAAAATTATCAGTAACAGTCATTTTTACTGTGTATATGCCGGTATCGGTATACTGATGTGAAAATTGGGTTTTGGCTGAATAGTTTACTATGGTACTATCCCCGTAGTCAAACTTCCATGCAGTAATGGGGTGTAAACCGTCGGTGCCGGATGTATCGGCAAAATTAATGGTGCCGTTTTTACAAGCACCGGTTTCTAAGGCAATCACTTTCGCATACGGCCCAAAAACTGAAACCTTCGGTACGGTAAGTGTATCCAAACAGCCCAATATATCAGTAACTACTGCATACACGGTAAACTTTCCGTCATAACCATAGGTAAAAATGCTGTAGGTGCCGTGGTAGGCGGTTGTCGTCATTCCATTGCCCATATACCACATGGTACTGGTAATATTCGCATTGTTCATGCCGGTTATGTTTAGGGCGATAGTTGCACCGCGGCATATCTCTGTATCCGAAATACTCGCTATGCCGTATTCGTTAACTACTTTTACAGGCACGTTATCAGTATAAGTGCATTTGTTGTTGCTTACAAAAAGGGAGGTTTGATAGATACCCGGTTGGCTGTAAAGGTGCACAGGGTTGGCAGAGGTGTCAGTGGTTCCATCACCAAAACTCCATTTGCGGATTTTGTCATCAATGCTATTGTCAGTAAAACTCACCTGCAATTTGTTTATACAATTATTCGTTACCACATACTTTGCAATAGGGCCTTTAATGTGCACAGCGTTTTTTTCAATAATTGTATCGTAACAGCCATATTGCATTACTACCAGCATAGGCGAAAACCAACCAGTGTCTGCATAGTTATGGCTGGGGTTCGGTTGTTTATAAATGGTGTCGCCGTCGCCTGGGTACCACCATAAAAAACTGCTGTTACCTACGGTCGTATTGTTAAATGTAACCTCTGTGCTGGCGCAGACATTAGTTGGGGTTACCGTAAAAGAGGCATTTAATTTATTGCCTATAGAATCTGCAAAGGAATATGAGGCAGTGCAACCCGCTGTTGTTTGGATGGTAACCTTTACATTAAAAATACCTGCTGTGGCGTAGGTATGTGAAGGGTGCGCGCCGGTTAAAATAGTGCCGTCGCCAAAATCCCAATTATAGGTTGCAATATCAACTGCAACATTTGTTACAACAGAGGGCTGCACTGTGGCAGGCACACATTTGGATGCAGAAAACCCCGCAACGCTGTCTATTTGTATTGGCTCAATAACAACTGCAGCAGTTTTTGAAACCGATGTGTCGCAGCCATTGGGGTTAAAAGTCTTTAGCGTAACGGTGAACGAGCCATATTTAGTATACTGGTGTATCCCGTCGAATGATGTTGAGGTGGTGCCGTCGCCAAAGTCCCAAATGGCCGAAATGCCGGTGCCTGCGGAAGTATTTTTAAAATTCGCCGTAAAAGGCAAGGAGCAGCTGGCGGAATCAATAACATTAAAAGAGGCTTGGGGTGCCAAGCTTACAGTCACCGTTTTTGAGGTAGAATCGCTACAGCCCGAGAAAAATGTATTTACAACCTTAACGGTATATATGCCGTTTTGGGCGTATATTTTAGTTGGACTTATACCTGTGGCAGATGTGTTATCCCCAAAAGTCCAAACAGATGAAGTAGGTGTTGGCGATGCAGAATTAACAAACTGCACCTGCCTGTTGGAGCAAATAGTATCGCTTATAGAAATGGCTGATTTAACAAACGCCACCGGCAGGCTTTTGGTGGTGCTGTCGCTACAGCCTGCGGGAGAAGTTACTTTAAAGGAAATTACGTAATTGCCAGACTGGGTATAATTGTGGGTGGGTGCACCGGTTGTTGCATTACCACCGTCCCCAAAATTCCATTGGTAAGTTAGTGCACCGGTGCCTGTGGCCGCCTGGCTAAAGCTTACAGCTGCTGGCGAATGGCAAATAGTGGTTGTATTTATGTTAAATGCTGCGTGTACACCCTGGGTTACATTGACCGCATTTTTCTTGCTCAAAGTATTTGTGCAACCGTAATTGTTAGCAACTGTTAATGTAACGGAAAACGTACCAGGTGATGTATAACTGTGTGTGGGCGATGCTGTGTTGATGGTGTTGCCATCACCAAAATCCCAAACATTGCTTGTTATTGAACCAGAACCCGCAGTGCTGTTGTTTATATATTTTACATTAAGCGGAAAACACCCTGTTGAATCAGTAAGGCTAAAGGCAGCCACGGGATTTTGGTACACAGTTATGTAACTGGTTTTTACAATTGAATCAGCATTGCTGCCATTGTAAACTATAAGCTTAACAGTGTAGGTTCCGGGGTCAAAGTAAGAAGTGATTGGGTTGGGTTCGGTTGATACAACGCCGTTGCCAAGATCCCAATGCCAGGAGCCGGGGTTGCCAGACGAATTATCAGTGAACGTAACAACTAACGGAGCACAACCCGTTTGCGGGGTAGCGGTAAATTCAGCTTTAAGCTGCGCACTTACAGGATACGATACTGCAGTAACGAATACCACAAACAGTACTCTCACGAGCACAGTTTTACTGGCTTTCATAGATATTGGTTTTTCGCTTTAGGAATATTGGATATTGGATTCTTACAGTTGTTAGGCTGAAAGAATTAATTAAAAATAGGTAGTTTTTTAACAGAAAAATATGTGACCAATCAAATTCAGCAGTTTTAAGCGGTTTTTAAATTTGTTTAAGGATACTTTTATTGGCATCTGCCAACGTATTGCCAAAGCCATTTTGCAGTATTTGTTGTTTATACGCCCAATTTTATTAACATTTTGATTGATAGCTTGGGTTTGCAAAGCGATAGTGGATTAAAAAGATTTAAGCCTATATACCCCCAAAAACAAGCGGGCTATACATCGTTTATAGCCCGCTTTTGCAAAGAGTAGTTATTTATATTAGTTTTTTTACCCCAAAATTTCCCATGTTTCGTTACCTCTAAGCAATTTGTCGAGGTTGCCCTTGCCTTTTAAGGCGATAGCTTCCTGTATCTGCATCTCCATTAAATCTTCATAACATGCCCTTTCAGTTTGGTAAAAAACGCCAAACGGCCGGGGAAAATGACCTTCAATGCGGTGGTCGTCAAACATACGCACCAGCATTTGGGCTTTGTAAAAATCAGTTTCGTCATGTACCCAGAGGTCATCGGCAGTAATACCGT
>Ga0302140_10011565_pt1 | contig 10852 bp, 7 predicted proteins | sample I_Bog_E1_1_FD_202095 | JGI IMG/M metagenome (GOLD analysis project Ga0302140, IMG submission 202095) | Peat permafrost microbial communities from Stordalen Mire near Abisko, Sweden - I_Bog_E1_1 | ecosystem: Environmental > Terrestrial > Soil > Wetlands > Peat | place: Sweden: Abisko, Stordalen...
CTCTCTAAAGGGTTGGAAACGAAGCGATCCCAGTCGCGTCACTCGCCAGACATGGAACTTTATCTGACAAACAGCGATAATGGTCCATGCATTTTCGTATTGTTGTCATCCTAACCCTATGGCTCGCTTTCCTTGCTCCAGTTCTCGGGCAAGACTGGCCACAGACTCGGGCTGAGCGATCGAATTACAACGAGACGTCTCACTACGACGACGTCATCGCTTTCCTGCATGAGCTGCAGATAAAAGGCGCACCGTTGTCGGTCCAGTCGATGGGCAAAAGTACGGATGGTAAGGAGATGCCGCTAGTGGTTGCGTCGTTCCCACCCATTGCCTCGCCTTCTGAGGCACGCAGGCTGGGGCGCCCAGTTATCTACATCCAGGCGAATATTCATGCAGGTGAAGTTGAGGGGAAAGAAGCTGCGCTCGCCATCCTTAGGCGGCTAAGTCAAGAAGGCCCCAGTGGATTACTTGGAAAGATCGTCCTGCTTGTCGCCCCGATTTACAACATCGACGGGAATGAGAAATTTGGACCTGTGGATGAAAATCGGCCAGAACAGGATGGACCGGCGATGGTCGGAGTCAGGGCGAATGGACAAGGGCTCGACCTGAATCGAGATGCGATCAAAGCCGAGAGTCCGGAAACCCGTGGGGTGCTAGAGCATGTTTATAATGCTTGGGACCCCGACGTGATGATGGATCTTCACACGACGGACGGGACCCGTCACGGCTGGGAACTGACCTACGCTCCGCCCATGAATCCCAATACGGATCCGGACGTGCTCCATTTTTCGCGGGACGTACTGCTACCGACGATTCGACGAGAACTCAATCAGAAGTTTGGAATGCTGACCTTTGACTACGGGAACGTCGAAGGGCGAGGCGACTCCAAAAGGAGAGCATGGTACTCATACGGACAGGAAGGTAGATACTGCACACACTATGTCGGGCTTAGAGGTCGAATCTCGATCCTGTCCGAGGCGACCACGTTCATCCCATTTAAGGACCGGGTTGTCGGTACGGATCGGTTTGTTTCCGCCATTTTGGATTACGTCGGCTTGCATGCCAAACAGGTCCTGGAACTCACTCGGAATGCCGACGCGAGGGTCGTTTCGTGGGGTTTGGATCCAGCTAAAGCGCCCGAATTGGGAGTTCGATTCGAATTCGCGTCGCGAGGTGACGAAACCGTGCTTCTAGAGCATCCACTTCCAAAAGGTTCTCCGGCTCCGTTTGGAAGACCGAAGGCGCTGGATAAGGTGAAGATGCCGGTCTTTGACCACTTTAAGATAACTCGAACCGCGAAATTCCCAGCCGCTTACCTCATTCCTAGCGGCCAGAAAGAGGCCATCGCTCTCCTCTTGCGACACGGTATCGTCGTGGAGCGGTTGCTTCAGGGATGGAAAGGTTTGACCGATCAATTCTCCATTACAACGATGAATGTTGCTCGCGGCGCCTATCAGGGTCACCGATTGGTAGGTCTCGAAGGGAAATTTGAATCGACGAAGATCGACGCTGATACGGGTTGGGTTCTTGTGAGAACGGCTCAGCCATTAGGAGTATTGGCATTTCACCTCCTTGAGCCGGAAAGCCTGGACGGCGTAGCCGCGTGGGGGTTCCTCGGCAAAGCTCTTGCCGTCGGACAACCATATCCTCTCTTAAAGGTGTTTGAGCAGATACATACAGCGACCGAACGAGTCCCGTGGCCCTAGAAATTCTGTCAGCAAGACGCTTCACCAAAATTGACTATAGGGGCTAGAGTCTCTTCTAGTGGAGCATCCTCTAGACATGAACAATCGTGAAGATCGATTCGTCGATCTTTGGGGAAAGATTCAGCTTTGTGATCCGGCAATCGTTGTTGTCGTTTGCGGATCCTCCAGGCATTGCAGTGACCAGCGTGCGCCAGATAAAGAAGGTGTGTGGGTCGATGAAATAGCGACAAACGACCTTTTGGGCGGCCGCAGTTTCCTCCAAAACCGTCCATTTCTTGGCGTTCCACTCCACATTGAGCTCAATTTTGAACGTGCTTTTAGACATATTCTTGCCTTCCGCCGTAGACAGTTGGCGGTCCCAATCAAAGAAAGAAAGCGATTCCAAGTCGACTGGAAGGCTCTGGGCGAAGCGGTCAACGGTAAAAGGATTCTCGACAAAGTCAATCGTGTTCGGCGGCTTGATGTTCATGGTTTTGCCATCCGTTATTTCGATCAGAGCGGTTTTCATGCTCTTTGAGTTAGGAGAGATCGTGTCTACTCGAATTTTGGAAGGGCCGACAAACGAAAATGTACTGACAAAAGTGTTTGACCCGAAATGACTCTCCGTGGTGTATGTCGCACTCTTTGTGAGTCGGTACGAATTACGCATGTTGGAGAGGAGTTCTTCAACCTTGCTATCGGCAGCTCGAACTGCAGTGGATATCAGAACGGCGGTCGCGATGGCGAAACCCCTACAGGCAATTGATCCGAAGTTTCTCATACTAATAAATATGTCAGAAAAACCCAATGAGTGACCAGTCCTGGCAGTTTGATTTGAATTGTATCGAACATGAAGCCCGGTCGGTTCCCCGCCCTTCTAGGCAGGTCGAATCACGATCCGATCCACATTAACGGCCCAATCGGTGGGATTTCCCAGTTCGATCGTGTTGGCTCCTAGTTTGAGATGAACACGAACTTCGACCGCATCCAGGTAGCGACCGTCCCAGCCTCCGGTTGCGGGGAATTCGACCATTTTCTGATCTCCTCCATTCACCCTTACTCCGGTTTGGCGATGGGATCCGCTCATGTAGACGATTGCCATCACGAAGTCGCCTTCTTTGTCGGCCATCACCTTGTTGAAACGAAGGGTGTTTTGAGGATTGGTCCCTATAAATCCAACATACTTCTCACCTGAACACTTTCCGTCCTTGACGTCGTCCATAACGCGCACTTGACCGGACAGGGTGTTGTCGGGCGATTCTGCCTCATAGCTGGTCCCGCTTAGGTTGACTGTCGGCAGCACGGATTCCGTGACGCTTGTAGCCTCGATGACATTCAGTTTGTAGAGCATGGACCCATGGGCGGCAACGGTTATGGGCAGAGTCTGTGATAGAACTCCCAAATCTTTGCGTAGCCAAAGATCACGCACTTTGCAACTCTTGATGCCTAGATCGGAAAGGGCCACGTTGACTGTCGTCTGATCGCTCGTCCGATTGAAGACGGCCAGGTACTTCACGAGCGGGTCGTTAGAATCGGCCACCCAAATCGGTTTGAGCCCGGGAACGAGGGCCCGGTTGTTACTGCTTCGCTGGTCAACGCCCAGTACTTCGGGGTTAGTGACGAGACCGAGTGTATAGGGGTCGGTCTCGGGCAGATTGCCTCCAAACATCAGCGGCGATTTCGAAATACACCAGAGCGTCATTAACGTTCGCGCTTCGTCTTTTGTGAATCGAGAGTCCGTATTGGCTGGACCCGTTTTTGGACCGAATTTTCTAAGGCGCCCCAGCGGGAGCATGTCTGGATCTGGCCAATGATCTGGACCTCGATAGGTTCCCCAATCGGAAATAGGGCGGAATGCTGCATCAAGCTGGTCCCAATTATCCCAAAGATCGTCAAGAAGTCTCCACATGTTGGCGTACTCGCTGACATGACCTCCGGATGTCAAAGGAGTTGGTCCTGGTGACAGACTTAACACGATTCGACGACCACACTGTTGGATTGCCTTTCGATAACCCTCGATTTCAGACGCTGAGTAGGGTGAGCTCAAATCATCGACCTTTACAAAGTCGACTCGCCACTGGGCATACAGCTTGAAAATGGAATTAAGATAGGCTTGGGCGGCCGGCTTCTGCATGTCCAGACCCCACATATGATTCAGCCACGGGCAAGGCTTTTGGGGCGTGAATGCGTCGCCTGCGTTTAGGTCCGAGCCCAGAATTGGGGCCTTGGCCGCAACGGCTTGCCTGGGGATACCGCGCATCAAGTGGATTCCAAACTTCAGGCCAAGGCTGTGTAATGAGTCGGCTAGGGGCCTAAAGCCGTTGCCGTTCACCGACGAAGGAAATCGACCAGGATCCGGCAGGAGCCGTCCGTTTGAATCCATGCTTAGGCGCGGATTGAAATTGGAATCCTGATTGAGTGCGAAGTCAGGGGTGAGCCTTGGGCATGACCAGACATAGTCGACCACAATATACTCCCACCCGAATTTCTTAAGGTTCTTGGCCATAAAGGCCGCGTTTTGAAGAACCTCACTTTCGTTGACGGCATAGCTGAAGCAGTCATAGCTATTCCACCCCATGGGAGGAACGTCAGCAATATCCGCCTGCGCGTTGGCAGAAATGGCGACGCAACAGAATGCGAATGATAAGAAGGTTCTAATATTAGGGGCGAACACCATTGGTTAACGCTAAGTCTATCGCGTAGATGATAACTTCGCGACATAATCGGCCATGACTTGGTTGTCCTTTGGTGTAGCGACATGGTTGTCGACCACCGCCTTCTGGCAACTCCCGCCAACTCAAGTGAAGCCGCCTGCAGACTCGCAGGCGATTCGAGGCCGGGCAAGACCGCAACGTGCGTATCTTTTGGCATACTTCGTTGACAACGGGGAGGGGGGTGTCTTCCTCGCAACGAGTGACGATGGCTTTAAGTTCAGGCCACTTCTTGAACCAAACGTTCCGATTCTCAAGTCAAACCTCGGACCGGACTCACTGACTCGGGACCCTTGTATCCTATTTGGTCCCGATCATATGTGGCACATGGTCTGGACAACCGGTTGGTGGACGCGAACGATCGGCATGGCTCACAGTAAGGACTTGGTTCATTGGACGCAGCAATACGTGCCCGCTATGGTGGATGTTTCGAATGCGCTGAATGCATGGGCGCCGGAAATCGTCTATGACGTACCCACTCAAAAATACGTGATCTTCTGGTCGTCCACCGAAAAGGGAAGATTCATGTCAACCGCGAGGGATGACGGCGACCTTGGGCCGGACAATGAGCCCTTGAATCATCGGTTCTACTTTACGACGACGACTGACTTCAGGCAATTCTCCCCTTCGCGTTTGCTTTGGGATCCCGGCTTCAATTGCATTGACGCCACGATGCACCACACGCGGGACACTTGGCTCTTCTTCGGAAAGAACGAGACCCGGGCTCCGGTACCAGCCAAGTATCTCTTTGCTGCAACATCGCCAACTCCATACGGACCGTTTCACATGGTCGAGAATCGGATAACGGGCGACTATTGGGCGGAAGGGCCGACCGCGATTCGAACCGAGCGCAAGATACGTGTTTATTTTGATCGCTATACGGAAGGTCGTTGGGGAGCAGTCGAGAGTGCCGATCTCAAGACATGGACCGATGTCAGCGACAAGCTCGTGATGGTTCCGGGCGCACGACACGGAACCATTGTTATCGTTCCAAAACCGGTAGTCGATCGGGTCCGAGATCTGTTGAGAAAGAGCATCGGTGGGTAAGTCTTAACTCTTCTTGGTTAAGCAACCTGGCTTTACAAGGCGGAGGCGGTTAAAGCCCCTGCCACGCTATTGTGGTGGGGCAAGTAAGAGTGAGTTGAGGAACTCTCAAATCGACTTGATTGCCCAGTGAGTGATGGTAAGCACCAGGACAAGCACGACCGGGATAATCCAAACACAGCCAAGACACCCAAGGCTCAGCAAGTCAAGCAGGCAACCCCAACCCCATGATGTGTCTGTAATATCCCCGTCGGAGTAATAGACTCCTTTCTTTGGTGAGATTGTACGATCTGCCCTACCGCAAAGAAGGCAGAACTTGGCGGATGGCAGGAATTCGTGGCTGCAATCGGAGACTCTTCGCCTCAATTCGGGCGGGCGGTTGTCTTCCCCGCAATAGGGGCAGAAACTCCAAGTCTCGGAAATCTGATTTCGACAAGTGTCCGACAAGCATCGAACCATCGAGATGATCTTACGCCCTCGATCGATATCGCCAAGTCTGAAAAACCTCAGACCAACGGTTTCGAAGAGGGGCCAAGATGGGTGAACAACCGGTCAACGCGACGGTAGCTTCGACTCGGGAGCTAGGATCCAACCCCATCCGGTTTGCGGACTATATTGGGCCGTTCCCTGGCGAAAAGAGCCGTTTTCATCTATGGAGACAATCGCGCCGGTTCCATTTGGAAGCCACATGATGCTCGTAGGGGTGACTGGACCTCCGATCAGGTTTGACCTCTCACCGCAGTAGCTAGCCAGGAAAGCGTCAAACGTACTTCGCGACCCAGGTTGAAAGTCTCCGACCGGAGCGATTGCCCTCATCGATGTTGGTTGAGGACGAAATGCCCGTTGTGGGCGGGACTCCGTTGTAGCCGAGAGGTTTGGATCCGCATTGGCCGAAGGAGGAAGCGAGGTGGTCCGGGGTGCGTTGTTTGAGGTGACAATTCTCGATTCGCCACCTGTAGCAGCCCCGTTTACATTTCCGACATTCATCTTCTTTGCGAATTGATCGATCACCGCCGCGCTTGAATCATTGGCAGAACCTGACCCATTCATCAGCCTTTTCATCTGAGGCCAAAGAACGGCCATCACGAAGCAAGCGGTCAAAACGAGCGTCGCACTAAAGATCGCGTTTCGGTCAATTCGCAGACGCCCCAATACCCCTTTCGCGGCGCCGTCTGCCGCAAAAAGATGAGGTTGGTATGCCCGGAGAGCTTGGCAGTCGGAGCAAAGATAGCCGGTGTAAACCGGCTTACCGCAATGGCTACATTGCGTATGCGTCATACATCTATAGTAACAAACATTTGGCCTCTTTTAGGCACGATTCATGGGCAAACATCGAAACAATCTGGAATGCTCGGCGTAACGATTACTGTTTGCCCGGGAATATAGGCAACTCCCCAAGTATCCAGTTCATAATCCAACGTCTCTCGCCAGGTCTATGATTTCTCGCCAACTCAGTCTTATCAAGGATCCAGTTTTTCGCTTTAGATCCGCCCTCGTCTTGATTCTTCTTGCGGCGACTGCGCTCTGCGAAGCCCGGCCAGAGTTCTACCAGCTTTACAAAAGCTACTACAAACTCGATCCGGCGAAGCCAAACGGACAAGCCGGATGTAAGAACTGCCATTCGGAAGGAACACGCAGGAACCCCTACGGTAAAGCCCTTGCCCAGCTAGTCAATGCATCACCGGACAACAAATTGACGGTGGATATGTTAAAGCAGGTTGAGGGACTTGACTCCGATGGAGACGGTTGGACGAACGGGGACGAAATTAAGCAGGGCTACCTGCCTGGCGATCCTACGAACCACCCCCCTGGAAAGCCAGGCGACCCGCCAAGTAAGACCGCATCGTCGACGAGTTCGAGCGAGTCAGGTGGTTCGATCATTCCGACCCACGGTTTCCACCCTGCCGTCGTTCATTTTCCGATCGCCCTGTTTCTATTTGGGTTATTCCTCGAATTTCTGGGACTTAGGAAAAAGAGCGCTGAGTTGGGGAAGGCCGCCCTATGGAACTTGATCGGGTCCTTGGCGTCACTTGCAGTTGTTGTTCCAACCGGGATTGCCGCCTGGCTACTCGGTGGTCACAAACTCGAAGGAACTATGCTGATCCATCTACTGATGGCAATCAGTTCGATGCTCTTGATGATCGGAACGCTCGCGACCCGAAAGAAACTGGGGAGTAGCAGCAAAGTCTATTTGGTCGTACTGATTCTCTGTGCGTTGATCATCAGTGGAACCGGTTACTTCGGTGGTCAACTCGTGTACGGTTAGATTTTTGCGTGCGTTTCCGGTAAGGCGCTGCCCAGGCAGGAGGGCCTTACCGGAACGTACTCATTAGTGATTGGTTGCTCGCCCGGACTCGAATGTGAGAGCGGCTCCTTTCAGACCTGCCCCCTCGGCTTCCAACCGAATCTTTCCCGGCGAGTTGCCTGCCCTGACAAGGGCCATGCACAGACCGTGGAATGCCGATCGAGTGTCGGCTTGGTCCGGCTCATGACAGCTAGGATCTCCGTTTCCTACCCCTCCAAGGGAACCTGCTCCGCTTACGGTGAATCGTATTTGATTGCTCGCGTACGGTACGACGCGCCCCTTTGCATCGACAACTCGAACTTCAACCATCGTCACGTCTTCCGCGTCAGCGCTCAGACGTGTTCGGTCCGTCTTGAGGATGATTGCCGTTGGAGCACCGGTTGTGTCAACTTCGTCTGAGACCAGCATTTTGTGGTTCTTATATCCCTTTGCCACTAGCATGCCAGGCTGGTAATTGACCATCCACTCAACGTGTTCATGGGGTGGTACAGGTTTGACGCCGAGAGATTGGCCGTTCAGGACGAGTTCAACTTCGTCGCAGTTGCTCTGGACCCAGACGTTGATGGGTTGTCCCTCTTTGCCAGGCCAATTCCAATGGGGGTACACGTGAATGGACGGTTTATCCCCCCACCACGCTTTGTAGTAATAGTAGGAGTCCTTCGGAAATCCGCACATGTCCATGATCCCGAAATGGCTGTTAATACATGGCCAGCCGTATGGAGTGGGCTCACCTTTGTAGTCAAAACCCGTCCACACAAAACCGCCTTCGACATATGGGCGATCTGCAATCGCCTTCCAAGCGACTTGGGCAGGCTGAGCCCAAGGTGGAGCATTTACATCGTAAGCACTGACATACCCTTTGGCTCGATCGTTCACGTATTCGCCACGAGTACTCACGGCGCTGGCAGTTTCACTCCCGAAGAACGGCTTGTCAGGAAACTTCGCGTGGAATCCATCGTAGCCACTAGGGTCGTAGTTCCCTCCCTGGAGATCTTCAACTAATGAGATTCCCTCGCCCCAACTGCCATTCATCGCACAAGAGCAAGGGCGGGTCGTATCCCACTTGTGAACTTCCTTCATCATTCCCGCGAAAATTCGACCACCCTCTGTCGTGCCTTGAAGGGGTTCCTCATTGCACATGGACCAGATGACGATGCTAGGGTGGTTGCGATCGCGCTGGATCATCTCTCGCAATTCGGGGAAATCGCCTGTCGAAGTTCCGCTCGGGGTTTTGCCGCCCGTCGCGTTCCCGAGGTGTCGGTTCTCGTCCATTACAACCATCCCCAACTTGTCGCAAGCATCGAGCAGTTCCTTTGCCGGGGGGTTGTGAGAGCATCGATAGGCGTTTGAGCCCATCTCCTTGAGTTTCTTGATGCGCCACTCCAACAGTCCGTCGGGCATTCCGGTTCCAACTCCAATGAAGTCTTGGTGATTGCACGTGCCTTGGAACTTCAGAGGCTTTCCGTTCAAGAAGAACCCGAGTTTTGCATCGAACTTTATTGTTCGCAAACCGAACGTAGTCTCTGTGTGATCGATTGGCTTGCCGCCTTGAAAGACGCTTGTCACCAAATGATATAGTTGTGGCTGTTCAACGGACCATAGCTGAGGAGAAGTGACTGTCGCAGTCTGCGAGAGAACGTTTGTCCGGTTTGCGTCCAGTTGCAACGGTGATTTGACGGTGGCGACTTTCTTTCCATTCGGTGCGACGATGCTCGACACGACCCAGCATGTTTGGGCGGTCCCTGACTGGTTCGTAACATCGGTCTGAATCGAGAGTGCGGCCTGATCGGCTCGAATGTCGGAGACAACATAGGTCCCGTTTGGTGTCACGTGGACAGGATCGGCGACATTGAGCCATACGTGCCGGTAGATCCCGGCCCCTTCATACCACCAGCCCTCGGCCTGGCGCGGATCGACATGAACTGCTAACTCATTAACGCCGCCATAGTGTACGAAGGGAGCGATATCATGCCTAAATCCGATATAACCGGATGTGTAAGAGCCAAGTTTGTGGCCGTTCAACCATAAAATGCTGTTTCGATACACGCCGTCGAATTCTAGCCAAAGGCTTTTGCCAGCGTAGCTTTTCGGTATCGTAAAACTCTTTCGGTACCAAGCCGGATTTTGGGTCAGTGAACCGTGGCTTGCGTCGGCAGTCGAAGTGAAGGGACTCTCGAGCAGATAGTCATGCGGCACGTGGACAACTCGCCAAGAGGAATCGTCAAAGTTCTCGCGGGCTACAGGAGGAACTTCGTCAGCCTTGGTGGCGGCCCGAATCGTGACCGAGCCCATAATTCCTCCACCGCCACCTGTGTTCTCAACCAAGAGGACTACGGAGTTGGGTCCTCCCTCCTGCCACACGCTCCCAAGGTCGACGTCAAATGGGTCGTTCCAAACGTAATGCTTGACGAGCATCTTTCCGTTGACGAATACCTCGCAATTGTCGTCTACGCTTTCGAAGCTGAGAATTCTCCGTGCGCCTTGGGGAGCGGGCAAGTTTCTACCCAGATCAGCCTTGAACCAGGCAAATCCGGGATGATTTCGAAAAACGTCGCGCCCGATTCGCGCAGTTCTCCAACTTGAGGATTGGAGGTCATCTGGAATCGTCGGAGTATCGAGGTTTGTCACGCTCGGAGCCGCAACCCACTGCCAGTTCGAAACCATCGTTCCACCAATCGTGGGCTTCGGGTCGAGTTGGAAGCGCCAATTGTCGTCAAACCGAATATGTTGTCTCGCATCTGAAGCGGCCGGTTGGCTGGCTGACGAGAGCCCTGAAACGAACAGAGCCGAAGCGATAAAAATGGATCGGTAATTCATGGACTTAGATAGCAATCGACAAGGCAAGTGGTTCGGGCCTATTGACAAGGTCAATGCAATGTTAGCGGATGAGACGATGTTAGTATCGCCTTATCCGATATCTATACTGATCGACACGGACGGAGGAGATTGAGGATCTGAAGCGTTTGGTTCAACGAGAACCCCTTTGTCGGTCAGGGTTGCGCTTCCACCTGTGATCTCCTTGAATGCGTGAATCCCGACGAGCAGCAACTTCCATGTGCGCTTTCCCTTGATTCGTGCAGTCTCGATGACCGTTGCATGAATGGTCT
>Ga0302140_10011571_pt1 | contig 10849 bp, 11 predicted proteins | sample I_Bog_E1_1_FD_202095 | JGI IMG/M metagenome (GOLD analysis project Ga0302140, IMG submission 202095) | Peat permafrost microbial communities from Stordalen Mire near Abisko, Sweden - I_Bog_E1_1 | ecosystem: Environmental > Terrestrial > Soil > Wetlands > Peat | place: Sweden: Abisko, Stordalen...
ATATATCACCACAAGGCCACATATGTGCTGATTATCAGGAGAAATGGAACGCCGTACTGTCCGCTGGCACTTCTAGATTACCAGTTAGTGACACTAAAGCGCTGTGGTACCCGCCAAAATCAGTAGATGTACGATGGTCTTTGGGAGCCCTCCTGACTGCGCTCTGCGGACTTCTAGCATCGCCCGATGTGGACGATCCTTTGGTCCCTGAGATTGCTCAAAAGTTTCTCGAAGACTACGCCGGATATTGCGAAAATGCGAAATGCTACACACAGCGGTATGCGACCGGGCCGCGACCAGAACAACAGGATCTAATATTTGCTGAAGACAGTTCGCAGAGTGCTAGTGAAGTGACCTCTGTGTTTTCAAGCATTTCCCGCCTTGGCTCTACTATCGATGCAATGAGCTTGGCAACGGCTTCTCCTAGCTTCGAAGTTTTCGTAGAAAGACAGCCTTCAGCAAATAAATCTGGATTACAAAGTCCCGGGCCCCTTATCTCTGTATTGTATCACAACGGTTCGGAAGCGGACTCTCATCTTGCAGTTGAGACACTGCATCTTTACATCAATGCGCGAGTTCTAGCACGCTCTTGGACGTTACACGCCAGAGATCTGAACGAGATTACTCCAGACGGAAAGTCCAACAATTTGTTTTTGGATCTCATTCACATTACACGCAGCCACCTGGAATCCCTTCTGTCAAATTTCAATGGCACAGTTACTGATCTGAAAGTATGCCACAGCCTTCTTGAAGCCGCTCATCTTTACTTAGTCGTGGGCAATGACCACTACTTTAGTCCTCATGACCATCTTGAGGTTTCAAGATTCTGCACAAACGTTCGAGAATGCTGTAGCCTTGTGCTTGCCAGTTACCTGGAGACCGGGGAAATCAAGGTCCAAGATATAGGAAATGATACTTTCCATATATCCATAACTAGCTCAATGATCGACCTAGAAGAGCATGAGAGTCTTAACGAGTGGAACTTGACTCGAACGCTAAGGCAACTCCAAGGATTCAACGCTTTCCTCATCGCAGAACTCGCCGACGCCGGCCTCTGGGAACTGGCCGATATTTTCCATGAATTTGCCAATCCAACCATTGACGGAATTGCTACTCTCCTCCAAAATGGACTCAGACGGGTTTTTCGATCGCGCCCCATGGAGATCTTGAACAAAAAGGAATCAATCCAATTTGTCAGACCCGACTGTAAAACCCCGGAGCAGATCACATCGGAAGCAGCACTTAGAAGCCTTGGCGCGATGGCTTCTTTGTCCTATCGTCTGAAGCCTTTCATTCACCCTTCACTTATAAGAGGGGTAAATGTTTGGGCTAAAGGGACATTGAATATTTACTATATAGGACCCGCAGTGTTACGATTAGAAGAGTTATTCGGTGGCGTGGTAGGCATGAGGTGGTTAGTGACTTGGAGTAAGTGTGAAAGATGGACACATTGTGAAGAAGCTTTAGACTTCTGTGATCTTGAAACCATTGTGAAGGACCAGTGGGAAAAGGGAAGCCGATTCCCAAGACTGCAATTTTACTATCAACGCTCCGAGCCTGATGGCCGCGGAAAAAGTCGGGCTTCCCTAGAATTGCACTTCAATTCGGTCCGGGAAGCTCAGTTGTGCTTCGAGACACTTCAAGGTCTTTGTCAGATTGAGAAACAATTGCGACGTTTTGCAAGTCCAACACGACGGCGTATTATAAAAAGCAACGGTATCTGGAAAAAGCGAGCGCTTCCTCGCTGATTGGCTTCGACAATTTGTCCTTGGTTCCTTATTTTGTTTCACGGCAACGGGACAAGTGCTTTGTTCAAAGTTCACGATTTTGGCGTTCATGTGACAGGAAGGGGCAGCAAATGAAGAATGATAACTATGATTCATGTTTCTTCACTATATCTGTCTCGGTCTGATGTCGACTTCTCAGTATATTTTATTCTTACTGGGAAAGCGATTGGGTCTCGGCCGTCTTCGGCACTATCTTTTGATTCCTTTGGCTGTGAATCTAGAAGTAATCTTTATATATCTCCAACTGCGTAAGCGTTTTGGTTCAGCAAGATACAAGTCCAGCGGCTGGTTATACGTGTGTAGCTAAATGATCCGTTTTGATACCACTTGATCATGACAGTGCTGTCAAATCAATGCAAGCCCGTATGTCTTAGAGTCGGAACCACTTTACCATACTAAGTTTTGTTTACCAAGGTCTTCATGACCGTAATATCTACCAGCCAGACAAGGCTAGCGAGGTCGAGGTCGTGACTTCCTCGCCTGCACTGTAGTTCTCCGTTTCGGGCCAAGCGCGGTTCCGCGAGGCTGAGCGTCTCTCAAGCGGAGCACCTCTCTTCTCTCTTAACTCCTTGCTCAAACATCACCAAAGACGGATTTCGTGAGAGTATGCCACATACGCAGTCCCGCGGCCGATTGCAAGCCTTGCGAAGGCCATCCTGCCGCCTCTGCATCCAGTGACTAACAATCGACAATCGTTGCCTATCAAGCTGGCACCACGTAACGTCGAGGTGGATGAAGAGCTTGTTTGACCCAGGATCCCTGACCATCGTACATGATGCAGAAAGAAACAAACAGTCCTGCCAGAAGCTCCAGCGTTAGTTTTAGGATGTCTTCATCGTCAACGGAGTCGTCTCCGTCTCCCCTTCCTCCTGCACCCGACTTGTACAGACCTCTCGATTTCATCAACTTCGAGTTCCGTCTTTTGACTCTCCTGGAAATCCCGGGCGACTCAGCAGAAGCAGAAGTGTGCTGCAAGCTCGAGCATGCATATCTCGATGATCCGCCTCAATATCATGCGCTGTCATATTGCCGGGGCGACGCATCGGTCACCGTGCCCATCCAGGTCAATGGACAAACGAAGCAAGTAACGACAAACCTGGAAGCGGCTTTGCGTGAGCTCAGAAATCGAAAGATCACGACGCTGTGGGCTGATGCCTTGTGTATCAACCAGGAGGATTCGTTGGAGAGAGGTTTGCAAGTTATGCGTATGGGATTGATCTACTCGAAAGCCATCGAAGTCTTTGCATGGCTGGGCCCCGAGGCTGAAGATTCGGCAGCTGCAATGAAACGACTTTCAGATCCTGCCCATCTAGATTCGACTCTTCCAACAGAGGAAATCGCCATCCGTCGCTTATTTTTAAGGCTATATTGGAGACGCATATGTAAGTATTGCTGCAATGCTGTAAGATATATGCTCATCGGAAGCTAATGTCTTGGCGCGATTCAGGGATAATTCAAGAGATCTGCAAAGCTCAAAAGGTTCAAGTTATCTGCGGCAGTGCAAGCTTAAATTGGGACAGTCTCATAAACACTCTCGAACCGGTCGATGGTTTTTTAGTGCCCGACTTTTTAATTCTTGACAAATTCCGTGCTGCAGAGAGCCCCGAAAGAATGCGCTTCTCTGATGGTAAGCCAAACAAACGACGAAGCCTCTTCGAAGCTATGATGAAGACCAAGTTTTACGATTCAACTGATGTTCGCGATAAGATCTATGCCGTTCTCGGTCTTACTATAGACGGTGCAACGCTCGTCCCAACACCAAATTATATTCGCCCAGCTCAAAATGTATACTTCCAAGCATTCAAGGAGGCACTCTCAAGTACACCGGAATTCGCATATATCACAGGTAGAGAAGAGCGCATACTCGAAACAAACGAGGGAGCAGATTGGACAGCGTTAGACTTTGGAGTGGCATACTGGGTCCTCTAACTGAAAACCCCCGGGGAGGCTATCTACTCACGGTCCCTTCCATCTCAAAAAACTTGGGATGCGTGGGAAAAGTCACTAAGCCGTTCAAAGTTCCGTCCACCAGTCTTCTGCATGTCTGGTCTACATGTTTCGGCATGGATTCTCGATATCATCGAAAGTATCGCGAGTACATTCCCGATGTTTAAGAGGACCTACCATTTCCCAAGATATGCATATTTTGAGACCAGTCTCAGCCCATCTGGCCGAGGACCGCAGTCTCAACCTGAGGGGTCCTTGCTTTGGAGGAATATATGGCAGGCGTTAACAGTGAAACTTGGAGCCCAGACAAAGTTCGAAGGGTTTGATGCTAATGGTCGCATATGTTACGCCGCTTTCAGCACAAAGGCCCACTTTGTGAAGTTGGATGACGCCCGGATATCATTCGCCTTGGTCACATTGTTCCGTGGCATAGACTACGACAAGCCGACTTCAAAGGGTCGTGAAGACACACCACGTTCCAGAAGATACGCAAGACATACAAAGGAGAGAGTTCTTCTCAGTAATGGGTTTCAAGAGAACAGAGGTCTAGTCTACAATGGGAGACGCCTTGATGAATGCATCAAGCTCTATTCAGAATCAGACGCATACAAGCGTGCGCACAAGGCTGAAGGGAGCTTCCGCAAACGGCTTATCGACCTCTTCAATGATTCAAATGTTTTGGAAGACATCTCCAACCTTGTCGACGAGGTGGTTGAGGCGGAAGACCGCAATCTCCGTTTGGCAGTCTCAAGCAAGTCTGTCATGACACTTGTCTTACGGCAAACTAAAGTCGGAGATATAGTTTGTTTGCTGCGAGGGGCAGAATGCTCGGTTATCTTGCGACCTCACGGACAAGCTTATGTTTTCATCGACGTGGTGGAACACTATCCGTATTGTTACGATGAGCATCGTCAGAACCTCATTACCGCCTATGACCGTGATTGGAAAAGACTCCACATCATATGATCGCGATTCTGACCAGAAACGGAGACTTGAGCGACATGACTGCCGTCGGCATCGAGGACTACGTCGATTCCACTTGCGAAAACGTAAGGAATACTTTCTACACAGCAGAACGCTAGCAGACTTCCGCAGGATTGAAATCGCCGAGACAATGCTCACACAGTTCCTTTTCGACATGAGAGATGCGTCTCCGGAACCATTTGGGTAACACTGCTGCATTCATGCAACGCAATGATCCCTCGTCTAACCGCATCACGCTCGTACACATGCTTCGACCATTCCCCGTACTTTTCACGTCCACAAACCCCCAGAAGCTCAAAGACATGCTCAATCCACCTTTGGCTTCTGCCCAATGACGAGATAAAGCGGAAAATACACATGCTTCGACGTATCATGTAAGCTCTTCCTCACATCTACAAGATACACATCAATCGCGTCCATGGTCCAGCCCAAACCCCTTGTGAACACCCGAGAACAGATATTCCTCAGTCCGTCACTGATCGCTACTCGCCAGTACAGTCCCGCCCGCTTGAGCAGCTTGTCTTTGGGCCAGATACCTAACGGAAGCTTCAGGACGATTTCTTCGACATTGATAAATCCGGCATCTCGCATCTGACCAGCGAGCTTCGATGCTCCGAAGTTGTCTCCGCCGAGCTTGGCGATACCTTTGTTCAGTTCGTCGACCCAGTCTTTCACTGGGTACGGGTCTGTCATGGTCCCGTCATCGCATTGGGGGTAGTAGAGTATTTCTTGGAATTCGAAATACCCTCCTGGTTTCAGGGTCCTGAAGATTGGTTGGTTCAGTTCATCAAGTGAGAAGACTGCAGGGTGCCTACCGAAGAGCTCGCTGTAAAAGTTGAGGCTTGTTTTTGACAGTTTGAGCAACATGCCGGCAGTGGATGTAGTCATACGAATTTGGTCGATATACCCACTCTTCTTCGATGTCATCGATGATGAATTTGAGGTTTGGAGGTACGTAGGTTGGCTGAATGGCACTCAAATCGAGGCCTTCTACTGCAGCACTTGGAAATTTATCGGCCACTTTCAAAAGTCAGTATTTGTCAATTCAGAGGAAACGAGATTTTACTGACTTTCGATTGCCCAGATCCCAGTCCCCGTCCCTGTCGATCTTGTTAGCTTGCATCTCCCGACTGTTTGGATCACACGTGCCTAAATCCAGGATCGACTGTGGATGGTCTCCAATAGGTGCATAATGGAGCTTTCCCCCACATAACATAACAGTCATAGCATGCTTGATATCATCTCGATTCTGCTCGTTCTCGTCATTCGGAAATGGATAGTATGCATCTTGTTTAAAGGCATGGTATCTAAGTCCATTCTCAAGAATGTTATTGCGAATACTCGAAGTCACGGATGCCGAATAGGAGCTTGATGCTTCACTTCCGTAACTGCTATCTTGATCATCGTCGGCTTCTACTATCTGGGCCTCGTCCGGTTCGTTCTCCGGCTGAATTACTTGTGCAACCGTCGCTTCTGGGGCGTTCTGAGGCGATCTTGCGCTTCGTGGGCTGGCCGTGGCACTCCGTGGGTGTGCGGCTTCTGCTGGGGTTGACATTGTGATGTTACCAGGAGTGAAGTTGAAGGATGACGTGCAGCGTTACAGTCGGCATGCAAACGCGATCTTGAAGTAGAGGGCGAAGTGGGGCTTCCCTTGAGGGTTAGGGGCAGGAGGTCAGCACAACCACTGCATGTGCCACGAGGGACACTACGGCTCAACCATTGATTTTGCAGGCAGCCTGTAGCACGCTATTGAAATCATTCAACCGGGCCCTTTCCCAGCGGGAACCTATGCAAATGGAAGGGATAAAGGTATCGGCAATATCTCCGAAGCTGGATAATGGCCGAAAGCAGATGATAGCGGGGTCCTGCGCCCCCACTATGCACAACCCCTCCATTGCACAGCATCTTCATCTGGCTCTCCCCCTCACTTCCTTCCAACAACTTCCTCTCGGATCATTCAACACTATGGCTGCAAACAGTCTAGTTTCGCTTGCAGCAGCAGTCCGCGAGGCCTTGGCGAAACCTCAAAGTCTCTCTCCGTCCTCTGCAGAGGAACAGAAGGCGAGGCTCGACCTGATTGACCTGCTCCCCGAGCTCAATGCTGCCTTGATTGGTGATATTGAATCCCTTCGCGAATTGGCTTGGTCTGTGAGTATGAATTCACACTTCCTTGCTTCAAGTCTGATGGTCATAGTCTGTGCACGTGCTTCCCGTCGCAGCAATAAATCGATGGGGACTAGCAAAACTCGTACCCGTTGATGGGGAGATCTCGTATGAAGAGCTCGCGAAAGCGACAGGTGTTTCTGAATCCATACTTCGGAGGATACTTCGTCATGCTATGACAAGCAGGCTGTTCTGCGAGAAAGATGGAAAGGTTAAGCATACACCAACCTCAAAGCTGTTGGTTGAGAATGAGTACCTCGCTGCGTTCGTTGATCTTCATACCGAGGTTGCGTTGAAGAGTCTAGCGCATACTTTGGATGCATTGAAACAATGGCCAGACTCGACGAATCCGAGGGAAACGGGATACTCGATTGCTCTTGGTAAACCTGGCGAGCTTGCAGTGTATGAAGATCTGGCAAAGGATCCAGTGAGGACGGTGAACTTTGGGCGAGCGATGCAGTTCTTTAGCTCGGGCGAGGGGTACGAGGTGACGAGCTTGGTAGAAGGATATCCGTGGGGCAAGCTTGGGAAGGGGACAGTAGTTGACGTTCGTGCTCGCACTCCTGATCTATTCACATCGATATTAACCCGACTATCAGGTCGGAGGAGCAAATGGCTTCGCCAGCGCCGCAATATCCAGAGCCTACCCAGACCTCAAACTCATCGTGCAAGATATCCGGATGGTAGAAGAGATCAAAGTCGACTACCCAGGAACGAACATCGAATGGCAGCAGCACGACTACTTCACACCTCAACCCGTGCATGGCGCAGATGTGTATTTCTACCGCTTCGTGTTCCACAACCAGTATGACGATAAAGCGATCCAGACTTTGCGCGCTGCGATACCAGCGCTGAAGAAAGGGGCTAGGATTCTAATTAACGATGAGATTTTGCCGGAGCCGGGGAAGATTAGCTGGAGGAATGAGAGGAGTGTTAGAGCGCTTGATGCGATTGTAAGTCTTTTCCCTTCCTTTTTTGAGATGGTTTGAGGGCTGATAGAGTAGATGTTGGCTTGTATGAGTGGACATGAGAGAGGCGTCGACGAGTGGGAGGAGCTATTCAAGAAGGCGGATCCGAGGTTCAAGTTTCTGGGCGCCGCCCCACCGCAGAACTCGATGATGTGGCTTATTGAGGCGGAGTGGACTGGATGAAAGGGTTTCTCATGGATCTATAAGCGTAGACCGCTATCATTGCACTGTCGAAATGGAACCATAAGAATTTCTTGATTGGGAAATCGGGTGACTGAGCGATTTTGTGGAGTTGTCTCTGACGAGCTGTGACTTCTCATACACAAAGTATCCAGGATATTTCAACGACTGCTTTACACGGTCTAGCAAGACTTGCCTTGAGAAACGAATATGAAGTCGTGACTCCCTGGATGATCAACTTAGCTTTTGAAGTGGCACTTTCCACTTGACCCTTTTGACATCCAAGCATCACGATAACCAAGATTGAAATGGAAATGTGTCACAGGTATTTCAGAGCAGCAGGAATCGAGAAAATTATATTCTCCTCTCATCCTCTATCTATCCACGCACACTCACCACTCACTACCCACTACCCACCCAACCACCCTGTATTCATATCTCATATCATACCTCATCACCTCTATCACAAAAGCCAACCGCAAAATAAAAGCAAAAGCAAGTGGGTATACATAACACTCCAACCAAAGCAAACCCCGTCCCGTCCATCCTATCCGTCCAGCCAAGGCAACGCCAGGTGTCCAACCCCGAAATCGTCATCGCACATCCCACGCAATTGCACGTATGTTCTTCAGAACGTTCAATGAAAGGAAAGGGAGAAGAGCGGCTATATACAACGCCCACGTATTCGGTCGAAAAGAAAAGGAAAATCGTGTATCGAGTCGTGTCGAGAGTAGTAGTTCGAGTGGTGAGATATTTGAGACGGGTCATGGGCGTAGTGGTTTCGTATCAATAATGGGAGGCTGATCAGGCGCGAGGAGTAGAGTCAGGTTTCAGCGTCGTGTCGGCCTCTTCCTCTTCTTCCTCGGCTTTCCTAGCAGCGCGCTCAGCGTAAATCTTTTGCTTGCCTGCTTCTGCGGCCTGCAAACAATCGATATATGTCCTGAACTTCACAATCTCGCGGAGAAGATATGAGGATTTCTTCTCCCAGTTTGCCATTGCTTTCTGGGCGTTGGGGTGGCGAGGTGTGAACTGTTTGTAGTTAGTAAATGGTTCAGTGATGGAGAGGGGAAGGCATACGGCTAGAAGCATGGGGCTGCGCAGTTGGTTGTGCTTCTGGAGTTCCTCTTCAATGCCGGAAACATAGTCGCTAAGAGTCTTCAGTTGGTCTTGCTCCAACAGGTTGCTGGCACGCATGCTTTGCGTCGGTGGTGTCCAGTCAGAAATGTTAATCCTGTCTCCCGGTAATCGAGATCGCATGCTTCCACTGGAATATCCTTGATCAAGACTTGATCGCAACGAGCTTTGCAGACTGGGTCTCCGACCACTCGTAGACGGTCTCGTGGAGTCGTTGATTGCGGTCACCAAGGAATTGTTGACGATGGAATCAGACCATCCATACTCGATGTTGCTGATGCCTCCTACCAAAGGATGATTCGAAAGACGTGCGCTCCAATAGTTGGCAGTGGATACAAACTCCTTGACGATATCCGGGGTGCCAACTTGGAAGAGGTGGACAGCACCAGTAGGCAATGACAGCGCCCATACGTGCGGGCGAGCCTTGGAATAACCTGGTGATGGTAGGGCACTGGCAATCGTTTGTCTGAGCAGGAACGATCCAAGACTTTCAGCATTCTCTTGCCAATTCCCGCCACCAACCACGCCGCCAGAAGCTTTGCCTTTGGACTTGTTGCGCATGCTCTTGCTTGAAAAGGAGAACAAACTCATATAGCCCTTTTCAATGACAGCAAATACCTCATTCCAATTGCGATCCTTAGCTTTTTTGTCCAAAGCCTCGAGATGGTGTTTATGCTTGACAATGCCTTCTTTTGCCCATGGTGCTCCAGCCAGTTCTAATGACTCGTCCTCCAGAAGGGGTGCAACACGCAGGTCTTCGCTGCCGGCACTGCCTTGACTGCCGATCGTCTCCTCTCGAATGATCGCCTGACTGAGAGCGTTGGCAAAGCCTATTGATTGCTGGTAATCACCACTCGGCCAATTGGACCCGAAAGAGTCAACAGACATGGAAGTTTGGGTCTTTCCAAGCGAGTATTTGCTCCAAGTGCTGGACGATACTGAGGGGCTCCACATAGAAGATTGATCATCTAGGCTTGTTCTGCTCGATCCCAAGCCTGATCCAGGATACAAACGAGGTCTCGAACGGTTCTTGTTGCCCCACTTGCCATTGCCAACACGGACTGTCTCCGCCGTTCTACCTCTTTGTTGGTAGCTTTGAGACTCGGAAGGTGTTTTGCTCAAGACGCTGGGAGATCGGCGCAGCATTCCGTTTGCAAATACCGACAAGCTATTGGTTGATGGCGCCTGCAGCTGCGTTTTCTCCATGGTTGCACCGAAAAGAGGGAGTCGTTCGTCACGGATTGAGTTGTAGAAATCCTTAAGCACAATCTCAACCTGTACCTCCCAAGTCCGTAGTGTCCCATGGAACGGTGCTTTGACCAATGGTCCACAGTCATTGACAGGAGTATCATAATCAAGTGGTGTGGGCGTGATGCCTTCCGAGTCTGCTCGAACAGGCGGCTTGAAAGATGATCTCCATGAGGGCCGCTCAATTTCGATTGATGCCCTTTGAGGTTTCATACCGTCCCCTTTGATGGTTTCCACATCGAAAGTCGAGCTTTTCCCTGGAAGTACTGTAGGCCGCGATGGTTCGAACGCATCCGGGGCAGAATTGGCAACGCTATGTCGGATTGTGGGCATAGTGTTCTTCACGAATTGACTTCTGGTCATCTTCTGGTCGATATCGGCAAGATGCAGATCCGTATTCAGCAACAAGATAGAGTAACAGATTGTGTGCACAACATC
>Ga0302140_10011572_pt1 | contig 10847 bp, 9 predicted proteins | sample I_Bog_E1_1_FD_202095 | JGI IMG/M metagenome (GOLD analysis project Ga0302140, IMG submission 202095) | Peat permafrost microbial communities from Stordalen Mire near Abisko, Sweden - I_Bog_E1_1 | ecosystem: Environmental > Terrestrial > Soil > Wetlands > Peat | place: Sweden: Abisko, Stordalen...
TGGGACGATGCAAATAATCAGAAATGGATTTTGATGGGCCACTTTGATGAGGAGAAGCGCAAACATCCTGAATGGGTCCGCCCGAAGCTCAGCATTGTGGTAGTCAAGTATGGACTTAAACAGCTTTGCGACTTTTATGAGCCAATGCATCACTCGGGAGATTACAGCGACGTGGATACAGATCTCGAACAGTACTATATGTATGACGATGAAGATCCGATTGCCACTGCTTGGGATCAATATTCCTGTGCTGCAGATAATTTTGCGTATGCTGCAGATGGGTATGGCGATGAGGAAGAGAATGGCGAGGCCAACCTCAATGAGTTACAAGAATATTGATAAAGTCGAAGTGATTTTCTTATGGGGCCTTGTTCGGCTCTGACGGCTCTAGAAGACACAGGTCTTTTGCTACACATAGCTATATGGCTTCCACGAATGCTAGCATCTTCAAAAAAAAATGGAAGTCATCGACTTATCGGAGCTATGGTACAAATCAAATATCGTGAAAACAAGTGTTGCAAGACTATGATGCTCGACTGTTTGGTCGCTGCGCTTTTGTTACTCGCCTGCACGTCTTTTACTTGCACCGGAGCAGGAAGCACGGAACATCCGTTCACTTCGATTTCCTATGGTACTCTTTCATGCTATCTTATTCTGAACATTATTTGTGTGTACTGATGGAGTCCATCACTCGCAAGACAATTGTTGAGGTCAAATGTTGGTGCCCAAGAAATTGAATTTCAATACCGTGTATTTTCTCATACCATTTTCTACCATGAAAGCCAGCTTGTGCAGGTCTGGGAATACCACTCGGAATATATGCCACGCAACTGACGGTCTGACTCTGCCCGACTTTCCCGTTACTGATCTGTCAATACCTGCTTATCTAATCGCTCTGCACCGGGGTAACAGGGGGCGTATTCGTATTGATAACCATGCGTGGTGGATTACCTCCGTAAGCACTGTCCCTAACTCCTTCCAGTGAAAGCGAGAGATTGGTTGGCGTTACAAGGGGTGCATTTGTGAACAATCCTGCGCTGAACTGATGCAGCTTTCTTCATCTTAAGACCGTGGGGAGTATCTTTTCATTGCACCGCCTGCGCCACACCACAATCCGCTGGTATCAATGATACAAGATTTCATCTCATCTTTGACAGGGTCCAAGAAGTTCTGAGACTCTAGCTAAGGAGGAAAAGCCGATTTCCAATGACACCACCCGTTGATACAGGAGCCTCTGCCCGAGGAACAAGGAGACCTCATCGGAAGTCTAGGCGTGGGTGTCAGCAATGCAAACGGGAGAAAATCAAGGTATGGAATTGTTTCTCTTTTACTGGCTGATAGCAATATGCAATCAAGACCTCATTACTTCTATTTAGATTGAACCGCAGTTCGCTAAATTTGGTCTTCCTATCCTAGTGCGACGAGTCCAAGCCTTCTTGTGGTCACTGTAGAAGATATCAAATTAGATGCTCCTTTCTTGACACGCTCTTAACTGCATCTTCCTCATTGGAAGTCACAAGCCAAACAGCATCACCACAGGTTCCAAACTTTGGCGATGATACGCAGTGGACTTCATCCAATCTACCGGAAGCGTCACCTACATGGTTTCGTACGGCGCTGGATGTCAACACCTTGGAGCTATTGCACTTCTACACCACAACGACAAGCTTAACATTGTCCAATCGCCCAGAACTGCAACAAATTTGGCAAGAAGTACTTCCTCGAATTGCATTTACCTACCCATCACTTCCTTCTCCATGGCATTTTGGCTTTCTCCGCGCTGCATCTTGCACGCTCACAACCAGAACGGAAAACTTTGCTCTATTCGGACGCCTCTGCTCACCATACTATTGGTTTGAGGATGTTCCAGAATGCCATGTCGAATATCACTCCAGAGAATTGCGATGCTTGTTTTGCTTTCTCGACGAGCATTGCTGCTTACGCTTGGGCTTCCTCAGATCAAACCGGCGATTTGTTCTTTTCAAATACATCAGGAATTGAGGGAGAAGGGAATGTTGAGTGGGTCAGCCTCTTACGTGGTGTTTGCACTCTGATCAAAGCAGCTGGAGAATGGATGGCAAACAGCTCCATGAGCCTGATTATACAACCTGATCAATGGATCCCGAGCTTGCCAGAGCAGCTGATCCTGAAGCAAGCGCAAAGTTGACGGCACTGAGTCAACTTTGGGACTCATCGTCTGGAACTTTCGAAGCCGTTGATGTGGAAGTACTGAATCAGACACTGGCTTTGCTCATTGAAGCCTATGGGCTAGTAACCTTGTCTTCTACCAATCGCGAGATTGATACGATTTTGGTGGTATACGCTTGGCCAATCAAAGTGCCAGAAGCTTTTTTCGCTATGGTTAAAGAGCAAAAACCAGAAGCACTTGTTGTATTGGCACATTACTCGTTATTGCTGAATAAGGTGGACCAACTTTGGTATATGCAAGGCATGAGCAGACGTCTACTTCACACTATTCACAGCAAGATTGGGAAGCAGTGGGAAAGCTGGATCGCCTGGCCACTTCAGGATCTCGTATTGACCGAGTTCAAGGATCGAGGTGAAGGCAGTTGAGCGATTTCTACTTCGCTCAATGGGAGCTTCAGTCAACAGGTATGCCTGTTCAGTGATGCGCGGTGGACTCGTGACGAGAACCCATTTTCAGCCGGTCGCCATCTCTGGTACCACACAGATCGAAGGCTATCCAAACTCGATGCCTCCATTTCGAGAATATTTTCGCAGTATTGCACAATTTTCAGGGATGCAAGGCAGATTCGCTTCATGATGGAGGCCAACTGTCCCTCTGCGAGGGTAGAAATCTGGGCATCCATCGCGAACCCCTTCATCTTGAAGGGCTATCGGAATAAAAGCATCTAAGTTGCAAAAGCAAAACTCTCTATATACCTTTCCTACGAAATACAATATATCAGCATAATCTTACACCATACTCTCTTGGAACGCACCACTCTTCGCAGCTTCTTTTACACCGTCGCCTACATCGACGAAGGCTCTTCTGGCAAGGCTCCTCCAGCAGCCAAGAAAAGACCTTGCAATATGCCATTTCTAAAGTTAAGAATCATGAACGCGGAAGCTACAAGCCATGCCCCACTATATCAAAGTCAGCTCGAAAAATCAGAGAGCATTCAGAAAGAGCTCACTTGGGGATGATCCACGAGAAGACCAAATTGATCCATTCATTATGGCCCACACTTTTCCATCCAGAGAAAGCCTCGTTGAGTCCTGCGATCGTAAGTATCATTTCATTTCGAGGCATGACTGGAAGATCACCAACCATATAACACGGTCTTGCTGAACGTCATGATAGCCGCAGCAAAGCCAACCACAACAGCCAATGCGCCAGGACGACCAGCAACATATCTGCGAGATAGAAAATTCGATCCCGCACCTCCACGACCAGCTTTCAGTTGGACACCTTTCGAATAGACCAGATATAAGTAGCAGATGTGAAGGAGAGTCTCGGGCACATTCATAGCTCCTTGCGCGGCTGTGAATCCGTTCTTCTCTTCAATGGCTTGCCAGCTATATATGTAATCTGTTTGCATGTAGAGTTCGCATGGCACCCAAAGCGGCCAGTGCAGAGAGCCGCCCGTCATACTCCATGGGCGTAGCAGCACGAATCCTATGTCCTGGACCTGGAGTCAGAAATTGGTGTACCGGGAAGAACTATCAGTGACGTACCCAAATCACCAATGGAATGCTAATGAGCAGCCATGCCAGCGTCAGGTTCGTGGGTGTATGCCCCATTTACCAGAACTCTCGGGCTCGGATAAGGTGCTCGAGAGCGTTGTCGACTTCGAGGAGGAGAAATCTGTCTTGGAAGATCCATTGAGATATTTGTGCGGTGGCATCACTGCAGGCATTGGCTGTTTGTATCAGTAAACATTTTATCAAGTAGTGGGGAAAGAACGGACTTTTAGCTCGACTTAGCAGGTGGTGTAGAGACGCAGTGAGAGCGGATTGATTTGATTGATGCTGCAGGCAGTAATTGAAGTTCTGAAATAATTGTGTAGTATGCTTTGGGATGATATCAAGATACCTTTTGAATGACGAGAGGGTTGGAGAGCAGATATACTCTTTCTTGCGTCCATGTTGATTGACATCATGTTTACTACCTGCGTTTGTTGACTCGAAATTCGAATTACGAGATGCGAGGTAAGACTCCAAGGTTTTGGCGCTGCGCAACCCGAGGAAAGTCGTAGGCTATGTTGCCTTGGAATACTGTGAGCCAAGGTTAAGATCTCAATCCCGAAATACGAAATACGAGAGGCGACAACCGAGGGGCGAGAAGCAAAAAGGGGGAGAACACGAAAACAGAATCTGACATAGAGAACAAACATGTCGCCGTGATTCTTGCTGTCAGCAACTTTGCTTCAGCTGGAAGTCTAATATGATTTGATTTTTGCTGACTCGGCTTCTGTGAATGAGAGAATATATAAGTGAGGTGAAATTCCATTTGTTCTTCTCGTCATCAACACTTCCACAGAGCTGAACATCACTACTTCCTAATACAATCAATCTCAGTCTCGTTCCAAACCCTTTTCAAACCACTTTTGGCTCACTTTCCGTGCTCAACAATGCAGTTCTCGAAGATCAGATACTGGCAATTGACGACATGTCTCTCGATAGTGTCTCTAGCCCTGTCCGCCCCTCTGAAATCGCGTGATTCCAGCATGACGGACTTGCCAGCCGATTGCACCGATTATGATATTCCAGTCACCACGCAGACTGAGGCGTTAATATTTGGGTATCCCGAGTTCTCCGACAACTTCGAGGTGGCAGCTTTTCATTGGTGATTTGACCACTCGCAACGCCGGTACTCCATTCAACCCCTTTTCTGGAAAGAAGAATGTCACTGGAAACTACAACATAAGCGCTACATTCTGTTCACCCAAGATGACCAATGGTCATGAGAAGACTGTTCTCCTTGCTTCGCCGGGACTTGGCTATGACAGACGGTATTTTCCGGTGTTCAAATTCGCAATTAGCCTGTTGGAATACTGATTGAAGATTAGTTACTGGGCCCCCGAGATGTACCAATCTTCTTATAGTTTTGTTGACTTTGCCACATCAAGGGGATAATCTGTCTTCTTTTATGACCGAGTCGGCACGGGTAAATCTACAAAGTCAGCCTTATCAATTCTCGAACAAAACTTCCAATTCTGACGAGTATCTCAGAGTCTCGGGCTATAGCGAAGGTCAATTCAATAATCAGCTAGCAATTCTTGGGTCTCTTACGAACAGCATAAGGCAAGGCAAATATACTGGAACAATTGGGAAGCCATCGAAAAGCGTTCACATCGGCCACTCATTCGGAACGGTCCTCACGCATGCTCTGATTGCCGCCTACCCCAGAATCTCAGATGGAGTTATTCTGACCGGTGTGGGATATAATGCTACCGCTTTTGATTTCCCAGGATTCTTCGAGTCAGCTCGTCTCAACATCGCCAACACTGTCTGGCCAGGGAAATTCCCAGGCTTAGACAGTGGATATCTGGCTTTTGCTGATGTCATCGGAAATGCAGCATCGTTTTTCGCTGGAAACTACGATAAGGAGGTCTTGTGGTATTCTCAAGATATCGTTCAACCTCCTGCAATCATTGAGTTCATAACCGGCCAGCCTACGATGCTGCCCGAGCTTGGTGTTCTGAATTTTACGGCACCTGTAAGTATCTCCGAGATAAGCTGAGGCAAGGCGTGGGTCTAACTTTATGTGCAGGTGATGGTCATAACCGGAGAATTTGACATCGGAAATTGCGCAGGTAATTGCAATGGAGTCTTGCAGCACCCTGCCGAGGAGCTATTCAAGGCCGCCAGCGCTTTCGAGGCAGCGGTGCATCCAGGCTCTGGCCATGGCATCAACTTCAACTTCAACGCTACTGGCGCTTATGGTGCGATTATGGACTTCGTGACCAAGAACGGACTGTAGAATAGTTGGCGCATTCTGAAAGAGGTGGTCTTGGAGAAGTATCATACGGATGGTTTAGATAAAAGATAGTCGTAATAGCTGCTTTTCATACTGGGTTTGTACTTAGACGGTTTATATAGAGAATTCATTACTTCTGATCCAAAATAAGTTTTTGTTATGTACAGTGAAGAATAGGTTAAAGCAAGCCAGGAAAAAACAGCTTAGGCGGAATGGCAGAGACAAAACGCAGGGAGTAAAAAAGAACATACATTGCAAATAAATCGGTAAGGCGAAACGGATTGGCTACCGTCAAGACCAGAGGGCCTGCCTGGACTTTGGGGTTTGATGTTTCCTCAACAGGCTCAGCGTAAGGGGTCAGAATCGTCAAGAAAAGTTTCAAACATCGTATAATCAAGGACCGAATTCAATGTAAGGTTGGCCGTCCTAGTCAAGAAGAATCACCTAAGGCTGGTTCTAAGTATTGGGTAGAGGTTGGTCGTTTGGTAGGTTCATGATGCAAAGCCCACCAAAACTTCGTTGCATTGCTCTTCAAAGTGAAGCGTCGCTGTGAGACCGTGAAGAAAACAATTAGGCAGTCGCTTTAATCCAGCAAATGATCAGACGGTGAATTTCTCTTAAGGTCCCAACAGACTTGGGACAATGAAAAATTAGCGCAATTCGCCAAAAGTCAACACCAAAGTACAAGTAAACAGAACAACCGCAAACGTGCTGCAAAAAACATACACTCCCACCATGGCACACGACATTTCGTTCTCTCCAGCGCCTGAGATGGAGCTTGTGGACAACATCATGCGCGAGAGATTCGGCGGCCACGATACCTGGATCACGGAGGAATACCTCGATGTCGACCGCTGCATCCCCGGCATCCCTGCCGCGTACAAACAAGAACAACAAGAAAATCGTGCTGTTTACGTCAAAGGGCTGCTTCACGGGTGGAGGAGTGAAGCCTTCGAAACGTTGGTCGAGAATTTTGGGACCATAGAGAAGTCTCCATGTTTGATATCCTTCAAGAGCGAGCATACCTTTCGATGGGCGATTATGGCGACTGCTGAGGACGCGGAGATGCTGTTGAATGGGATGCATTGGATGGACTTTCACGGGCTGCGCTTGACGACTGCGATGGCTGGACCGCCAGGGCGGACCGTACACCTACTGACGCCTCGACCTCAGCTGCTAAAGCCTCCATACACGCCTTTGCACAGCTTCGGAGCACAACTTATACACGGTCACCCATCTCCTGCCCCGTATACGAATCCAAGAGAAACGACGAAAGAGGGTACACTACTTCTCGCCGAGTACGCGACACCCACTGCCAAAACAAGATCAGTCGCACTTCTGAAGGAGTTTACCCCCTCTCCAAGGGCTCCCGAGTTCAATCCGAGCTCCAGCGCAGCAGTCACCCCAGGGGAGCCTTCAAGGCACTCTAGAGATGAGATCATCATCAAAATTGACCCGTCTTCCGACACAGAGGAAGAGGCTATTCCAGCTTCTCCTCCAGCAGCGCCATTCATCCCTCTTGCAACATCCTGGGCCAACATCGCAAGCGCCGCCAATCCCAGTACTAGTATTGTTGAACTGCGCCACACTCGATCAGTCTCCGGGCGTCTCCGATCAGTCGGGAGAATCCCCAACGTCGTACGCTCTGAACGTTACTCCGAGAATCAAGAGTCGCTCGCTGAGCAGATGCGTGTTGTTTTCTTGCTCAACCTTCCCAACAATTTGACATTGCAAGATGTCTCCAACGGAGTGCAAGAAGGACCGCTCGTTCAGATTGTCTTTGGTTTCGATGAGGTGGAACATTCAAGATACGCGGGTGTGGTTTTCCAATATGCTAGGGATGCCGAGCTGTTCCATCAAGTGTTGTTGAGGGAGAGGGCGGAAAGTTCGCCGGGACGGTTCAGATTCATCATGGAAGCCGTCCGTGGGGACCCTTTCCCAGCTGATGAGGCCATCAAGGCTATGAGCGACCCAAACATCAACGCAAGTCGACGTCTCACAATGGTGAAGAAGGCCTTCTTCTTCGCATTCGGCGAGCGGCATTTGACAAACTTGTGTAACAAGATTGCAGGAGAGGAACACGTACAGCTGGTCTGGCTGTACAACGGCGGGAATGCGACGGTTGTATTCTCGAATGTTGCCGCCGCGATGAAGATGAAGGCTCAGCTGGATAGTTACGTCGCTGGTGCAGGGTTGCCTGGAGGACAACCTGCCATTTGGCAAGGACTTCAGACAACCTATTCGAAGGATCCTTGCCAGGTGCCGTTGGTTCTCACAACGGCGCTCAACAACTAGGTGTTTGGATCAAGTTTGGCAATGGTGATGGAAGACAGAGAAATCGTTTGGATGGGCGTTGTTCCTTTCCTGGTTGTCTGGTTCTCTCTACCTCCTTCCATAACCTTTCGTCAACCAGTGTATGCTTTATGACGGGATGCTCTTTATTGGATCCACCGATCCATGCAGCAAATGTTAGACTAGATCCTGCTTTGCAAATTCTGAGATCAATCGAGAAATCAGGAATCTTCACGACGATCCTCGATTTTGCAGGGAAGATTTTGTGCATAGCACAGGTTTATTGATCAGAAATCTCTTCTGTGTCAACAGCTTATGAAATTCAATGAATGTCAAATGCAAAACTGTGCCACAGACTTTGGTGATATGGGTGCAAACGTGAAGCAAAGAAGAAAATAAGCAAGTCGTTCATGTCCAGGATTCTCAAGCATCACATAGTTATCCGAATGTATCGCACATCCAGAAACCAGGCTTTCGTGCAGGCTGTAGGTCATCTTGCATTTCTTTCGATACTTGAGTCGTTAGCTAAAGAATACACTTTCCTTTTATCAGAGATCTAGCACTGCTGAGAGACGGGATGAGCTTCCTGTTGGGTGCTGCAGTCGAACGAAGCGGAAGCTCGATGAATGCGATGACAAAGTCAAGAGAAAGAGTAAGAGGCAGAGACTCCAACTAGGTACAATCGAATAGTTTCAACCTATGATTCTTACAGCGTTGTTGCTCTTTATGACACCAGAGAAGTTGAGGTTGATGAAGTGAGGTTGCAATCCCGCAAAGACGCCACTGAATCCAGCAGGAGCTATCCCGGAAATGGCTGCAGGAACAAACGACCTGGTTCAAGAACATCAATTTGTTGCTGAAGGAGCAAGAATTCACAAAATCAAAACATAAGAGATGATTCCCTAGATATATCCGAGTCTTTTGGCTAATTACAAGGTCTCCCACACTGTTCAATTCACTTTTGAAAAAAAAATCGAGGTTCACGTGACCAGTTGAATTCCTCATCTTTATATATTTCCAACGAAGTAAATTGCTTCATTTTCGTTTTGCGTCTCTCTGCGACTTGCAACAAACGGCAGAAATATCACGTGAGGACTTGACCGCCTGCTAAGCTACATCCATACTTCACTTTACACCTCTCAAGGCCCAAGTTAACCACAACTGCGCCCAGAGTCCCGACCTCCCTCGACAACAGATGCCAATTACCCTCCGTACGCTTCGGGTTATCATAACCTTCTACCATATGATAGAATCAAAGGGCCTCTTGAAAATTTCAAAAGACCTCGCCCCTTTTCAGTCATGCTAATAATCCCTTTAAAGCAATTCTATTGATATTGATATCTCGAATGTCCTTTCCCAAACAATGCACGGACCCAGGGGCAGTTGCAGGGTTGATGGATCCGATTGGCGAGGCGCATTAGCTTCGATCGCTGACATCATGGATATTCTCCCCTTGACGCGCCTTTCGAGCTTCAGCTTCCGGAGGTTCAACTCTTTCCCTCTTCCAACTTCACGCGGGCGATCACGATCAATTCATGGTCGTATTTCGATTCTATACTAGAAGCTTCGCGTATAGAATTCCGAACCACATCTCCAGAAATCCTCAATTTATTTCACTCCAGCTTCAAATTCCCAACGACACGATCTCGACCTCTCCTTTCCTCACCATGCCTCCAAAGAAAGCTGCCACGAACGGGAAGCGCAAAGCTACGACACCCGCAGAATCATTCACGAATGGCGCGAAGAAATCTAAGACCAATGGCTCAAGCGACTCCCTCCGCGAACCACACCCCAAAGCTCAAGAAGCAGAGGAAAACGGCATCGTCCTCCGCAAATACTACCCGCATGAGATGTCCAATGCACGAGCTCTAGCCTACAACAACAATGAAATTACGCGGCCAATTGAGCTCCTCAACTCCGCGCTCTCGGAGACACAGGCCGGGCGGGAAAAGATTCAGGTCAAGGATGCTGTGGTTCATTGGTTCAAGTGCGATTTGAGGACGAAGGATAATAAGTCATTACATCTGGCCAGCGAAAAGGCGAAGGCGAAGGGCGTTCCGTTGATTGCGATGTACATTATCAGTCCACAGGATTTCGAAGCACATTTGACTGCTCCTGTTCGCGTGGATTTCATACTCAGGACGTTGGAGGTGTTGAAGTCGGATCTGGCGAAGTTGGATATCCCGCTGTATGTTGAAACTGTTGAGAAGAGGCAGAAGGTCCCGGGGCGTATATTGGAATTGCTCGAAGAGTGGGGTGCCAGCCATTTGTTTGCGAATGTGGAATACGAGGTTGATGAGTTAAGAAGAGAGGCTAGATTGGTGAGAGCGTGTTTAGAGAAGGGCATAGCCATGGATGTTGTACCCGACACATGTGTAGTCTCCCCTGGAGAGCTGACAAGCGGAACCGGGAAACAATACTCGGTCTATACCCCTTGGTTTAGGGCTTGGATTGCCTACCTTCACGATCACGCGGACCAGTTGGATTTGTTCGATGAGCCAGGGAAGAATCCCGAGAGCGCAAGGAAGGAGTACTCGAAGCTTTTCGAGAACAAGATTCCAAGTGCGCCGGAGAACAAGAAGTTGACTGAGGAGGAAAAGAAGAGGTTCAG
>Ga0302140_10011582_pt1 | contig 10842 bp, 12 predicted proteins | sample I_Bog_E1_1_FD_202095 | JGI IMG/M metagenome (GOLD analysis project Ga0302140, IMG submission 202095) | Peat permafrost microbial communities from Stordalen Mire near Abisko, Sweden - I_Bog_E1_1 | ecosystem: Environmental > Terrestrial > Soil > Wetlands > Peat | place: Sweden: Abisko, Stordalen...
CCTTCCCGCTTCTCGTGCTCGACGCCGCGCGCGCGCAGGGATTCGAAGTTGTCGTCGTTGCCATCAAAGAGGAATCCTTCCCGGAGATCGAAGATCACGACGCTGAATCCGTCCATTGGATTTCTCTCGGCGAACTTTCCAAGCTCATCGACATTTTCAAGCGCGAAGGCGTGCACCGCGCCATCATGGCGGGGCAGGTAAAGCATAAGCAGATTTTTTCCGCGATCCGTCCCGACTGGCGCCTCGCCAAGCTTCTGCTCTCGCTCGGAACCCGCAACACCGATAGCCTGCTCGGAGCCGTTGCCAAAGTTCTGGCCGATGAAGGAATCACTCTCGAAAGTTCGACTGGGTTGCTCGAGCCTCTGCTCGTGAAGTCCGGAACACGATCCCAGCGCTCCCCTGGTCCATTGGAAGCCAAGAATATTGAATACGGCCGCACCGTTGCCCGCCAACTCGCGCAGCACGATATCGGCCAGACCGTCGTGATCGCCGAATCGGCCTGTGTCGCGGTCGAGGCCATGGAGGGCACCGATGCCACCATCGAACGCGCCGGAAAAATCATGGGCTCGCTGCACGGCAACGCCTCCACGCTCAGCCGCGCTCTCACCGTCGTGAAAATCGCAAAACCGAATCAGGATATGCGCTTCGACGTTCCCGTCATCGGAGTGAAAACTATCGAGGTGATGCGGCGCGCCGGCGCAACCTGCCTCGCTTTGGATGCGGGAAAATGTTTATTGCTGGATGGAGACAAAATTATCGACGCTGCGAACTCCGCCGGAATTGCGATAGTGGCGGATTGAAAAGCCGAACTAATGGGCTCCCATGGAATGCCCCGTCCTGCGCGCGCTGACAACCGCACGCTTCCCCATCTGCCGGCGGACCCGCGTCAAATCGTGAGCGGTTTGCAGATTCATCCAGAACTCCGGAGAATTCTTAAAAAAATTGCTCAACAGGATCGCCGTTTCGGGGGTGACGCCACGCTTCCCACGCACTAACTCGTTCACCCGGTTCAACGGAATTCCAAGTTCCCTGGCCAATTGAGCTTGCGTGAGTCCAAGTGGTTCGAGAAATTCCTGCAACAACATTTCTCCCGGATGAGTCGCAATGCGATGATTCGGTAACATGGTTCTCCTCAGTGATAATCGATACATTGCACGTCGACTGCATTCCCGCCCGTGAAACGGAACACCAACCGATATTGATCGTTCACGCGGAGACTATAAAATCCAATCCAATCGCCGCGCAGCTTCTCAAACCGGTTCGATGGCGGCACACGCAAATCTTCCAGAGTAGTACTCGCGTTTAACAAATCTAGTCGCGTCTGAACTCTCGTCCAGAGTGTCCGCGCAATTCTCCGCGCGGCTTTGGTGTCGTCTCCGTCAAAGATGTCTTCGGTGGTCTTGTCCCCGAAGGAGACAATCATTTATTGATTATACATGAATACCGTGTATACATAATACGTTGACTGGGCCCGTCGCATCGGCAAAGCTAATAACATGACCCTGTGCTCCGAATCCGCCCTCCTCGCCGACCAACTCCGCCGCGCCTTCGAAGGTGACGCCTGGCACGGTCCAGCTCTGCTTGAATTGCTCAACGATATCGATGCCGCCACAGCCGCCTCCAACAGCGCCGACGTTCACAGCATTTGGGAATTAGTTCTCCACATCGCCGTCTGGGACGATGCCGCCCTGCGCCGGCTCGCCGGAGAAAAATGGCAGCCTGAAGGCACCGCGAATTTTCCTCTCGTGCCGCAGCCCGCAACCTCCGCCGCCTGGCGCAAAGCTATCGCTCACGCCAGGCGCACGCACAACCTTCTCGTGAAAACCGTCGCCGCTCTTCCCGACTCCCGTCTGCGCGATCGCGTTCCAGGAAAGAAATATGACTTCTATCACATGCTGCACGGCGTCGTTCAGCACGAGCTATACCACGCCGGACAGATTGCCATCCTGAAGAAATTAGTAATCCCCTAATTTAGACTGTCTGATTTTCTTGAAGTACCCCAGTGAAGTACCCCAGTGAAGTTCCGCAGTGACATTCCGCGGATGCCCTTTCCGCCCATTCCGTTTACAATTTGAAGTTCCTTTGGCAACCAGCCCGCCGGAGTTCATTCCTGCAATCCGACAATCCGATTTCCGTGGCCGTGGTGGGAGTGGGCGTTTTCGGACGCAATCACGCCCGAGTCTACCAGGAGCTTGAACAGCAGGGCGCAGCGGTCCGCCTGGCCGGAGTCGTCGACCCCGACATCGATCGCGCCGATGCCGTCGCCCGAGAATTCGGATGCCGCGCCTTCGGCTCCGTCGAGCAAATGCTAACTACCCATAGCGAAATCCGCGCCGCTTCGGTTGCCGCTCCCACCGTGCACCATCTCGCCGTCGCCCGCTCCCTGATGCAGGCGGGAATCGATGTTCTGATCGAAAAGCCGCTGGCCGCTTCCCTCGACCAGGCCCGCGAACTCGAGCAACTCGCCGCCACTCACCAACGCATCGCCCAAGTTGGCCATCTCGAGCGCTTCAATCCCGCCGTCCGCGCCACACTTCCGTTACTCACGCAGCCTATGTTTTTCGAAGTTCACCGGCTCAGCGTCTTTACTCCGCGCTCGCTCGACGTCGACGTCGTGCTCGACCTGATGATTCACGATCTCGATATAGTTCTCTCGTTCGCCAACTCGCCGGTAAAAGAAGTCCGCGCCGTCGGACTGCCCATTCTTTCCGGCAAAGTGGATATCGCCAACGTGCGCCTCGAATTCGAATCCGGATGCGTGGCCAACTTCACCGCCAGCCGCGTCTCCACCGAGCGCGTCCGCAAGCTGCGTTTCTTCCAGCCCAGCCAGTATGTTTCGGTCGATTACGGACGCCAGGAAGTATTGGTATTCACCGTTGGAAAAGATGGTTCAGCCGCAGGCACTCCTACCGTCAATCCAGAGATCGGTGTGGGCAAACCTCCGGTCACCTCCGAAGAACCTTTGCACGCGGAGTTGAAATCTTTCCTGCATGCAGTCCGGCATCGCTCTGCGCCCACGGTTCCTCTGGCCGATGGCCGCCGCGCTCTCGCGTTAGCGCTCGATATTGTGGCCGCCATTCGCGAGCACGGAAAAAAATTTGGGTTGGCGCGCCTCGGAAACCTTCGTGGTACTTAGGGCCCTCTCTCAAAAATAGTCGCCGGACTCGCAGCCTAAATAGCACTACCCCGTGAGACTCCGTGTCCCCCGTGTTTATGGTTTTTCATTGCCCGTGGTGAGCGGGTACGCTGATGGAGAACTTCGTGGTTTAAGTTCCTCAAGCCAAACTCTTCCCCGTTTTACAAATGTTTACACACCCTAGTCGTTCGCCATTTGTCGTGAGCAGAATCGAGGGAAAGATGCGAAAATAAAGGTAGCTTGGTCGCAAGGGGTTCTTGGCGTTACTGCACGGCGTTCTCTCGCAACACGCACGATGCAACGTGGCGAGGGGAATCCGTCTCTAATGGACAGGCTTGAGTAAACAGGCTTCAGCAAACCAGGCTTGATGTAACCGAGCGCGATCAACTGAGTTCATGCCCATCACCCAAATTCCATTCCAAGACCCGGTAGCGCCCCCCGAGAAGCCGCAACCGGAGCAACTGGGGCTCTACGATGCCCAGGGATGGAAAACAGCCTATCGCGATTTCGATGACGATGCCGCCCGCGTGCCGCATCTGCTCATTCAACTGCAGGACGATCTGGCCCGCTCCCGCCGCCGCGAGGCCGCGTGGATTTCCATCATCGTCCATATTGTGCTGATCCTTGCCCTCGCCAAGATGGATTTCTTTGCCAAGTATCTGCCGTGGCACAGCGTGGTCGCCGTGAAAAAGCCCATCAACACGAAGGACCTTACGTTCCTCGAGCTGCCGTCGGATTTGCAAAAGGCGCCGCACAAGAATTCCAACATCGCGTCGGACAAAGACCGAGTTGCGATGACCCGTCATCCGAATCTTGACGTGAAGGAACTGCGCAAGAGCCTGGCGATGCCGCCTCCCGGCCGGCCCGGTGCGCCGGGACCGCAAGCGCCGCAGCTGGCTCCTCCGCAAGCGCCGCCACAGAGCGCGCAGAATCAGCCCACGCAACAGCAGCAGCCGAATCAGGAAATCGCGCGCCTGCAGCCGCCCACGGCCGCGCCGAATATTCGCAATGAATTCCAGAAGTATGCCGGCTCTATGTCGGCCGGTTCGGCCATTAACGAAGCCGCTCGCGCTGCCGCGGCCACGCGCGGGGGCGGCCAGCAGGGCAGCAGCGGCGACTTTGGCCTTGGTTCCGGCGCCAAGGGCCGCCAGATGGGCAATCTTGACGTGCTTAGCGACACCATGGGCGTCGACTTTGGTCCCTATCTGAAGCGCGTGCTGCAGGACGTGAAGCAGAATTGGTATAACGCGATTCCAGAGTCCGCGCAGATGAAGAAGGGAAAACTTTCTATTGAGTTCGCCATCACGAAAGATGGAAAAGTTGCCGGCATGAAACTGGTCGCCTCCTCCGGGGACGTTCCGCTCGACCGCGCCGCCTGGGCCGGCATCACCGCGTCCGATCCATTCCAGCCTCTTCCTTCAGAATTCGGCGGACAGTATCTCGCGCTCCGCTTTACTTTCTTCTATAACCCTTCCAAAGAAGATCTGGAATAGGCGTTTTTCCCGTCGGTCTAGGGAAGCAGTTTGAACGCACGCCTTATAGAACCGCGGTAAATTGAGAAGTCTCGCCGGTCCAGGGTAAAAATAGTGTCGATTTGTTCGCGCCCAGCCAAATAAACCAGGGCGGCATCGGCGAGTTGTGGCGCCATACTCTCATACCGCTTCATGATGGCTGCAATCGATTTGGCTTCCGATGCCGCCAGGGGGAGAATTTCGATCAGGCCCGAATCGACGCTGGCTAGCAGTCGCTGTATGGCGCGGGAGGAACGTCGCAACATCCACGCCGCCTCTGTAATCACTGGCCAGCAGGTCAAAAGTGGACCAGACATTTCCTTCAACGCGGCGACGCAACGTAGGTGGTGCTCATCTGGTTCGGAAAGAATAGCGACCAGCGGACCGGTGTCCACCAGAATGCGGCTCATTTGCCGCTTCCGAAGCCTTCCATGTGGCGGCGATTGGTGCTTAGATCTTTAGGCGCGTTTTTCACGCAGCCAATTAATCCCGCTGCTTTTGCCAACTCGTATGCGGAACCGGTGCTCGCGGGCTCACCTAGATATGACTCGACGGCAAGCCGCACCAAGTCGGACGGAGTCTGTCCCCTCATCCGGGATTTGGATCGGATGCGGGCCCCCAGTGAAGCGGGAACCCGAACGGTAATACGATCTAAAGCCATGTCAGACATTATACCGCACCTGTCTGACGCTGGATAGGCATGTGGGATAGGCATGTGCGCGTCTACCCCTTCCGCAGCCGGATCGACCCATCCCCCGTATGAATCATCAGCAGCTTCCCGCCGCCATTCAGCTTCCCCCGCACCTCGCCCTCGCGAATCTTTCCTTCCGTCGTCACCGGCATCTCGAGATCGATGTGGCCATCGCCGGTGTGCAGATCCACATCGGCCGCAAGGTTGTCGGGCACCTCCAGCGTCACGGTGCCGTCGCCGGTTTCGAGCTTCCAGCCTGAGGTTATCGCCGACCCGTTCAACGCATGGGCATCCAGCCGCCCGTCTCCCGTCTTCAGATCGAGTTCGTCAAAGCGCCCATCCGCGCGGATATTTCCATCCCCGGTAATCGCCCGCAGATTGCCATCGACGTTGGTGATCTCCTGCGACCCGTCGCCGCTACGCAAAATCATTTCGCCTTTAAAATTTCCCACTTCAATTTTGCCGTCGCCCGTATGCAGGTCCATGCGCCCCTCGCGCGGCATGCGGATATCGACATTCAGCCGGCTGGAACTACCCAGATTGATGGTGATGCCGTGATGCGGAAAATGTACGTTGATCTCAACCATGTCACCGCTCTGGTGTTCTTCAATCCGTATGCCGTCGTCGCCGATCTTGTAGCGAACCGTCGTCACCCGGGCTTCAATCGTGTTCTGCTCCCATGTGGATACATGAATGTTGGCATCCGAAGTATCGACATGCAGATCAGGCTTGCCGCTGATTGGGTAGGTCTTCGACCAATCGTCCGCGCGGGCCGGAAGCGCGGCGCAAACAAATCCGCCGATGATCGCGGCCACCAGAAACCAGCGAGCTGTATCGATACGCTTCATAAGAATCCTCCAGGACACACGGATGCCCAGCCTCTTAGACGTGGTTACGCGAGATCGGTGAGTCCAGTTCCACGGAAATTCGAAATCCTTAAGAGTTTGTGCCGGCTGGGAAGGCATACGCCATACGAATCAACGTTCTCTCCGAGAACGGCACATACAGCAGCGCCGCGCTGGCCGCGAATGCCGCGCCCAGTCCGATATGGTGCATCAACAGAAACGGAGCCACAGCCCACAGTTGGTCCATCGCCAAAATAAAAGGGAACATCCGCTGGAACTTTTCTCCCAGCCGCTGATAATCGAACCCCACAGCCGAGAGCAGATAGCAGCGCAGCGGAATTCCCACGCCCGCCGTCACCATCACTGCGGCCACAAGAACCGCTGCTCCCCAACCAGGCAGGAAAGAATCCGCAACCGCAAACACTCCGTGCAGACGGAACAGGGCCACCACGTAGAAAATCAAGTACATCAACTGCGCCAGAGCAAACAGGCCTCGTGTCAGGCTGCGGCGCGGCATCGGGACTTCGAGCTCTGGATGAAAAACCTCAGGCAAGGTATCTGGAGCTGCCGGACGGACGAAAGCCTGCCCTGAGCTTGCCGAAGCGGCGTCCGTCCCTCCACGGGCTGTTGCCGCATCGACCGTGACCCGCTGTGCCGGGGCGATGAAGCGATAGCCGCGGCGGGCCAGCGTTTCGATATATCGCGGACTCGAAGCCGCATCGCCCAAAGTATCGCGCAACTTATTTACACAAGTGTTCAGGCTGTGATCGAAATCCACGAAAGTGTCCGCAGGCCAAAGCTTCTGGCGGAGTTCTTCGCGTGTCACCACCTCGCCGGAGCGCTCCAGCAACAAAGCCAGCACTTGGAACGGCTGCTCTTGCAGGCGAAGTTTTGTTCCGTTCTTGCGCAGTTCTCCCGCCGCGAGATCAAGTTCGAAGAGGCCGAACTTTACGATCCTGCCGGAATTCTTGTCCTGGGAAGCGGGCATATCGACGGGCCTATCGACTATCAGCAACGACGCGTAGTTTAGCACTTAGCACTGCCTTCGAAGGCAGCCCGCAGGGGGTCCTTAGTGTGACTTCGTGTCCTTCGTGGTTAAGCATCCTCAAACAGCGCCAACAATGGCAAGCCCGTTTCCGCGTGTTAGAATGAAGACCGAGTCTTCCCCGGATGCTTCCAGAAATAGAAAACCTGCTGCACCTGCAAGATACCGACAAGGAAATTCGCCGCTTGCAGGATGAAATCGCCGAATTTCCCAAGCGCGTCGCCGCCATCGAACGCAAGCTGGCCGGGACCCAGGCCGGTCTCGAAAAAGCGCAAGCCGCCGTCAAGGCCGACGAAGCCACCCGCCGCAAGCACGAAACCGCCATCACCGACCTGCGTGGAAAGATTTCTAAATACCGCGACCAGTCCCTCGCCGTAAAAACCAACGATCAATACCGGGCGCTGATGGATGAGATTCAATTCGCCGAAAAAGAAATCGCCGAAAATGAAGACAGCATTCTGCAACTGATGCTCAATGCCGACGCTCGCGACAAAGAAGTGAAAGCCGCGCAGGCTGAATTAAAAGCCGAAGCCGCCGAGATCGAAAAAGAAAAGAACGAAGCTCGCGAGCGCACTGCTGCGGATGAGAAGCAACTCACCGAGTGGCGTGCCAAGCGCGACCAGATGCGTGCCGGAGTAAGCGAAGATTTGCTCCGCCACTACGAACGCGTTTCCAAGTTTCGCGGCAGCGGCATCTCCGAAGTTCGCGACCACAAATGCATGGCCTGCCAGGTCATGCTGCGGCCGCAAATTTACAACGACGTTCGCACCGGCCAGCAAACCGTGGTCTGCGACTCTTGCCAGCGCGTTCTCTACTTCAATCCCGCCAATGAAATGCAGGCCCTCGAGCCGGAACACAAACGCTCGCGCCGCCACCATCCCAAGATCGACGCGCCACAGGCCTGGTACTACCGGGCAGAATTCGGCGAAGTTGGCGAAGTTTTCATGTGCTTCAATAACGCCGGCGGACAAGCCACCCGCCGCGTCTTCGAAATGCACACCGGCCGCCTGGTCGGCGACATCCTGATCCGCGAAGGCAATTTCCGCGACGGATTCCCCGAAGACGTTACCGGAGCCATCCGCCTCAACGGCCACTGGTCGGAAAACGAAATGGAAACCTGGGGCACGGAAATGCCCATGACCGCCCTCGATTCCCTCCACGTCGATCTCGAAGCGGCGCAGTATGAAATGAAAGCGCGTCCCGCGCCGAAGACGGAAACCCCTTTAGTCCCCCCGCAGCACGCCGCCAGCTAAGCGTGTAGGGCGGAGGCCCTCGCCCGCGAAATTAGCAACTTCCGTTTAAGATTGCTGCATGTCCAAGACAGGCAGCCCAGCCCCTCCAAAAATTCCGCTAATCCCCAAAGTCAAAGTTTCCCCTCGCGGCGCATCGCGCCTGAAAGATGGTCACGTCTGGGTCTACAAATCCGACATCGCCGCCGCTGAAGGCGTTCCCCCAGGTTCAATCGTTACCGTCGTCGATCATCGCGGCCAATCGCTCGGCACGGCGCTCTATTCCAGTTCCTCGCAAATCGCGATAAGAATAATCTCCCACGACCCCGTCTCGGACTTTCCCGCACTTCTTCGCCAGCGCGTCTCCGAAGCCGTTGCGTATCGAAAAAAAATCGTGAAAGACACCAGCGCCTACCGCGTAATTTTCAGCGAAGCCGATTTCCTCCCCGGACTCATCGTCGACCGCTACAACGACATTCTCTCCCTGCAGATTCTCACCCAGGCCATGGACGCCGAGATCGTGCGCCAGTCCGTGCTCTCAGAACTCACCGAGCAATTCCACCCTGCTTCCATCGTCGAGCGCGTCGAACCCCGCGTCCGTCAACTTGAAGATTTACCTCCGCGCGAGTCCGGCCTGCTCAGCGGAGAAAAGACTTCCACCATCTTCACCATGAACGGAATCCAGTTTCACTTCGACGCCCTCGAAGGCCAGAAGACTGGAGCCTTTCTCGACCAGCGCGAGAACTACGCCGCCGCCGCCGAGTACGCCCACGGTGCAGCCCTCGACGTATTCTGCTACCAAGGAGGCTTCGCCCTGCACCTAGCCGCCCGTTGCAGCCATGTCGCTGCCGTCGATAGTTCCCGGCCCGCGCTAGAAGTTGCCGATCAAAATGCTGCCCTGAATCGCCGCGACCAATCCCAACCCGAAATCGAATGGATCGAAGCCAACGCCTTCGACCTGCTAAAAGACTATTCCGCCTCCGGCCAGCGCTACGACACCATCGTCCTCGACCCCCCGGCCTTCGCCAAAAGCAAGCGCGATCTCGACGCTGCCCTCCGCGGCTACAAAGAACTCAACCTCCGTGCCCTGAAGATGCTCCGTCCCGGCGGCGTCCTGGTCACCTGCTCCTGCTCCTACCACGTCAGCCAGGCTGAGTTCCTCGAAATGCTAGCGGATGCCGCCCGCGACGCCCGCCGAACCCTCCGCCTCGTCGAGGTTCGCGGCCAGTCCAAAGACCATCCGGTCCTGCTCAACGTCCCTGAAACTGCCTACCTGAAGTGCGTGATCGCGATTGTAAGTAATTGAAATAAAGCAATTTATAATACTTGACAGTAATACACTCATATTTTATGATTCTTTTGTGCTGCTACTACATCTAAGTAGTTGAACCGGCACCGCCGAATTCCTAATCAAGCAGCACAGAAGGAGAAAATTACCATGACAGTTCTTACCCGTTTTGAGCCTTTCCGCGAGTTTTCCACCCTGCAGGACCGCATGAACCGCCTGTTCCGCGAGACCTACAGCGAAGGTGGCCGCGACGAATCCCTGACCGCATCCAGCTTCGCCCCAGCCGTCGACGTTTACGAAGACGAGCACAATGTGACCCTGAAGATTGAAGTTCCGGGCATCGATGAAAAAGATATCGACATTCGCCTGGAGAACAACACCCTCACCGTTCACGGCGAGCGCAAGATCGAAAAGGAAGAGAAAGAAGAGAACTACCGCCGCGTGGAACGCCAGTACGGCAGCTTCACCCGCACCTTCACGCTGCCCACCACCGTGGATGGCGAAAAAGTCTCCGCCAATTACGACAAAGGCGTGCTGAAAGTCACTCTGCCCAAGAAAGCAGAAGCCAAGCCCAAGCAGATCAAGGTCAACATCGGCAGCACAACCAGCACCGAGAAGACCCTGGAAGCCAAAGCCCCCGGCAAAGCCGCGTAATTTGTTACGACGCATGTAGGGACAGCCCATGTAGGGACAGCCGCCCTCGGCTGTCCAGTCGAGCGCAGCTCGACTCGCTCTCGACGGGAGGCGGCGAAACTGCCGGCCTCCCGTTTTGTTTGACCACTACTCTTGGCTCGGCAGCGGGATTAGTTCACAATGCTTGCAGGTGCAAAATTTCTGGGGGTCGCAATAGCAAAGCGAAGTTGCAGGCCCGCCTGGCAGCGATCAGTTTTCGGACAAGATCAAGATCTTGGAGAAATTGCGGGATCGTGAGAAAGCAATCGCGGCCAGCGGCCTGAGGCGGAAGATTTCCCCAGCGGCCGGCACGAAGCCGGAAAAACAAGGCAAAACTTAACCCTACATCGATTCGTCTTGCAAAATCCAAATTACGAAATTACCAAATTACAAATCGGAGTAACCCATGCCCATCCGTTGGGACA
>Ga0302140_10011583_pt1 | contig 10842 bp, 9 predicted proteins | sample I_Bog_E1_1_FD_202095 | JGI IMG/M metagenome (GOLD analysis project Ga0302140, IMG submission 202095) | Peat permafrost microbial communities from Stordalen Mire near Abisko, Sweden - I_Bog_E1_1 | ecosystem: Environmental > Terrestrial > Soil > Wetlands > Peat | place: Sweden: Abisko, Stordalen...
CAATGCAGAGGAAGACGCTTGAAGAATATTTTCGTAGGCAACTTGAGCTTTAACACGTCGGAAGACGAACTGCGGCAGATGTTCGAGGCGTACGGGCAAGTCGACCGGGTCAGCATTATGACCGATCGCGATACTGGACGATCCCGCGGCTTCGGCTTCGTCGAGATGGCCAGCAACGAGGACGGAGAAAAAGCGATCACCGCTTTGAATGGATCGCAAGTCGGCGGACGAACGCTGAACGTGAACGAGGCGCGTCCGAAAACTGAGCACGCCGGAGGCGGTGGACGCGACCGCGGAGGCCGCGGCGGAGATCGCGGCGGCGACCGTGGTGGCCGCGGCGGTGGTGGCGGCGGCGGACGAGGCCGTTACTAAGCAAAAGCAATAAAGATCTCGATCATGCGCTGACGCTGATGTCGCCTTTCGCGTCTTCTTGCGCTTTCTTGTCAATGCGCACGGAAAGCTGTGCTTAGCCAGACTTTTGCGCCTGCCGCGGCTTTCCATTGATGCTTCTCCTCCAACCCATGTAAACTGAGTTTACCGCAGGGCGCCCGTAGCTCAGATGGATAGAGCGATTGCCTCCGGAGCAATAGGTCGGGAGTTCGAATCTCTCCGGGCGCACCAGAAATTCTTCTGCAATATCCTTACCTGCTCATCTTAAGTTTCAGTTTGATTCAGCCCGAACCATCAGGCTGCGTGGGTCTAGCTGGTGGCGGAATTATCGGCGACGCGAATGTTGAAGTTCACGGTGATGCGGGTCTTGGTTTCGACGGGCTGTCCGTTTTGCAGATACGGCTTGAAGTGCCACTGGCGGACGGCTTGCTGTGCGGCCGTGGCGAGGATTGCCGGTCCGCTTACTACGCGCAGATTTTCGATCACGCCATCGGTCCCGATGACGGCCTGCAAAATTACCGAGCCTTGCACTTGCGAATGTTGCCCCAGCAACGGATAAGCAGGAGTAATGGTCTGCTGAAGTTCGGGAGCGCTGACTACGGAAAGACGCTCGCGTTGGGCCGCATTCGCGGGAAGACTGGCGGCTGCGTTCTGGCGATTCGAATCCGAGGGGATTTCCACTTTTGCAACGTTGCTTCCGGGATGAACCGTACGGTGCGAATCGCCGGCGATTACTTCGACATCCAGCGGCGGCAAGGCCACGCGGTTGGTGGCGACGATGGGTGCGGGCGGGTTCGCGGAATTCTGCGAAGAAGACTCGGTAACGGCGGAGTGCGTGACTGGCTTGGCAGAAGGATGGCTCTTTGCGGCCATCTGCGCCGCTGCCGGAGCGGTCTTGATCGGAACCCCAATCGGAACCCCAGCCGGTGCGGCAACCGCGTTCGTCTTTACGACTACGTCGGGGGTGGAGTTCGATTCGGCCTGCTCCGAACCGAACCAGAATTCCCGATCCTTAATAAGGACGACGGTGAGAGCCACCAGAAGAAGAGAGAGAGCGACCAGCAGGCGGAGGTTTTGCTTATTGGCAAGAGCCTGCGGAGGCGCCATCCGCCGCGTCATCTCCGTCCTGTGATTCAACTCGTGCATTTCTTTTTGCTCTTTATCTCTTTTGTCTTCCGAAATAGACTTCAATTTGAAGTGCTATTCCTCAGGCACAAGCATCCTCAGCCCGCGCGCGAGTTCTGACAATGGCACGAATTGGGAGGATGTGGCCCAAGGGTGCTACAGGACTTCTGCGATTTGGGCACCATATTGCCGACGAGGTCCGCCAAGTCCGATACGCAGTCTGGTAGTAGCGGGATGCGCTCTGCTATTTTGATAAGCTTTGTACCCACCGGCACGAGCAGGATGCTAAAGTATCTTCAAAAGTGAGGCGAGGGGAATGCCGCGGCGGACGAAACCGATTGGGGTTGGGTCGAAACAGGCGTGCTTAGCCGTGATTGTGCTTGCGAGTTGCGTATTAGTTGCCGCACAGAATGTGGTCATAACTGGTTCGCTAAGCGGCAGAGTCACGGACCAGACAGGAGCCGTGGTTCCGGGCGCTGCAGTGGGTCTGCGCAACCTGGCGACTGGAGTTAATCAGACGGCGGAGACCAATCGCTCCGGCCTTTACCGCTTCACTGCACTGACGCCGGGAACATACTCGCTGGCGGCAAATTTAAAAGGGTTTCGGGAAGTTCAAGCTTTGGTCCGGATTCTAGTGGGGACCACCACGTCACAGGACGTGAGGTTAGAGATTGGAACCAGCGGTGACATTGTTCGAGTGGCTGGAACGACGCCCTTACTGCGTCCGGAAGACTCTTCCGCGAACACAGTACTGGAGCGGACATTCATCGACGAGTTGCCCTTAAATGGACGAAAATACACCGACTTTGCCACGCTGTCGCCAAACACAAACTACGACGGGGATACCGGTCTGGTAAGTATTGCCGGACAACAGGGCGGCGAAGACTCCGGTTACGCCAATGGAAATGGATCGAACGCCTTCACGGTGGACGGATCGAATGCCACGAGCAACTACTTCGCCGATATTATTGGTCGCTACCGCATCCCGTATCTATACGGGGAAGATGCGATCCAGGAGTTTCAGGTTTCGATCAGCCCATATTCGGCGATCTACGGGGGTGGAGCGGGTTTTGTGAATGCAGTGACCCGCTCGGGGAGCAACGCCTTCCACGGCAGTGCCTTTTATTACAATCGAAATTCGGCAACGGGAGCCAACGATGCCCTGGACAAAGCTGCTGGTTTTCCAAAACCCGAAGATGTACTGCAACAATTTGGCGCTGGCATCGGCGGTCCGATTGTACGCAACCGCTTGTGGTTCTTTGTAGATTATGAGCAGCAACTGCGCAACAATCCGATTCCCGTCATCAACTCGGCGCTGTCGTCCACACCGGCGAACCTGCCGAACTTATTAGCTAATTTTGGAATCGCGCCCGGGACGGTCCTACCCGCAGCGAATGGCCCCTTGCCCGTGCCGAATGCCGATACTGACGCTGACGTTTTGGCGGGCCCGAGTGATCCGCTGTATCCACTGTACTTGCAGCAAGTCTCAAACACGATCAACGCGCTGAATTCCAACTTAGGGACCAAGGCGAGGAAGCGCAACGATTGGGTGATTACTCCGCGATTGGACTATCAACCAACTTCGCGCGATGGACTATTTCTTAGTTTGAATGGGAACCGCTTCAGTTCTCCTGGAGGCGTAATCACTGACCCAACCGTGGGCAATTACGGCACGCAAACTCTGGCGAATGCCTACGTGCATACTTTTCAGGCAAGCCTGGGATGGACGCACACCTTTTCTTCCACATTGTTGAACGAATTTCACGCCAGCACGTCGCAAGACAATCAGATATCGACTCCGACCGGCTTGGCTCCCAATTCGCCAACTTTGATTCTGGATAGTCCTGCCGCATTCGTCTTGGGAAATGCTCCGTTCTCCGTAGGAAGAGTTTTTGAGCGGCAATACTCTCTGGCCGATCGCATTGATTATGTAATCGGCAAGCACACGTTACAATTTGGTTTTGATGTGAGTCGCGCCCACGATTCCGATAATAACGATGGGGGAGCCGATCCGAATGAGGCAGTCGAGTTCGGATCGTTTCTGGGCAGTTATGAATTTTCAAATCTGGAGGACTTCGCGCTCGGCGAGTACAACCAGTTTAGCCAGACTTCCGGAAATCCGACTTTTTCTTTTTCGGTGCCTTACTACGGATTCTATGTGCAGGACACGTTCCGCGCGTTACCCAGCTTGACGCTGGAAATGGGGCTGCGCGAAGACTTTCAGGTGTATCCGCAACCGGTGGAGAATCCCGCATTCCCGCTCACCGGGCAATATCCGAATCAGTTTCTACGTTTCGCGCCGCGGTTTGGATTTGCCTGGCAACCCGCGCCCAAGACTGTCGTCCGCGGTGGATTCGGAGATTTCTATACCAACATGAACGGCCTGAATTACCGGAACGCGGTGGTATCGAATGGGCTGGCATCGCAGCAGACTTCCGTCAATGCCAGCTACGTTTCCGGTGCGCCGAATCAGCAACTGCCGACATTTCCGAATATTTTGCCGGCAAACTCTCCGCTGTTTGCGGCCTCTCCCGACATTTCTCTAGTGTCGCCGCAGTTCCGCGTACCTTACATATTGCAGGCGAGTCTGCAAATCGAGCGAGAAATTTCGGAGAGCACCACGGTCACCCTCGGCACCATGTGGAATCACGGAGTCCATTTGCTTTCAGGAAGCGCCTACGACGCGAATCTGATGCCGTCGCAGGGCACGACGAACTACATCGTGTGCCCTCCAAATACGACTACGGTTCCCTGCTCCGGATCGACGATCACTCTGCCGAACATGGATAATGGTTTACTCACTGAGGGCCGTATTAATCCCAACCTGGGCGAGATCAACGAACTGATCAGCCCTGCGCAAAATTATTACAATTCTTTCTTTGTGCAATTGCAGCGGCGCATGTCCGCGGGCCTGTCGATGGAATTTTCTTACACCTTCGCCAAGAGCATCATGCTCGACGGGATGGACTTCAACAATCAGTTCGACTTCAGCAATACCCATGCTCCTTCATTGCTCGACCAGAGGCATCGAATTAGTTTCGCCGCGGTTTACCGGCCGGGTCTGGAAAAGCTGACGACTTCACAGACTGGCCGAGCCGTGCTCTCAGGTTGGAGGTTGGGTAGCGTGATGGAGTTTTCTTCGGGGCGCCCGTATGCGGGATTGCTGGCTCCGGCATGCACCAGTTCTACGTTTTCTTTCAGCAACTGTGACGGTGCGGACGGGAACCTCAACGACACGGCTTTTAATCAGGATACTTCGAACACGGCTGGTGGCATCAACGGTGCCGGCCCCACTCCCGGAATCGGCCTGAACTCTTTCTCCGGGCCATGGCTGGAAAGAATCGATCTTGGTTTGGCGCGGAGTTTTGAAATTAAAGAAGGAAAGGAACTGCAGTTTCAGGCCGAAGCTTTCAATTTGTTCAACCATGCCAACTACTACGTGCAAAACGGCGATGGGGTCAATCAGATTCAATACAATCCGATTGGAAGCAATTGCGGAGACGGCATGACGCTCAATCAGACGTGTTACCTGGTACCGAACTCCGGACCGGGGAACTTTGGGACGCTACAGGAGATCAGCCCGAACGGCCTGCCGCGCGTGTTTCAATTCTCGGCACGCTTCAGCTTTTAAACTTCGCCAAAGTTTGCTGCCACCTGACAAGCTGTGTCGCGATCTAACCAATATGAATTACGACGCTATTCTCATTGTGTCTTTCGGCGGTCCGGAATCGCACGGAGACGTGATTCCCTTCCTCGAAACCGTCCTGCGTGGGAAAAATGTTCCCCGGGAACGGCTTCTGACTGTGGCCGAGCACTACTACCACTTTGACGGCAAGAGTCCGATCAACGATCAAACGCGTGAGTTGATTGCGGAACTGAAAGACGAGTTGCAGCGCAACGGCCCTAAGTTGCCGATCTATTGGGGAAACCGCAACTGGCATCCGTTTCTCGCTGAGACTTTGGAGCAGATGAAGCAGGACGGGATCCAACGCGCGATTGGATTTGTAACTTCGGCGTACAGTTCGTACTCGGGGTGCCGTCAGTATCGCGAAGATATTGCGCGGGCGCAGAGCGAAGTGGGAGCGGGCGCGCCGCAGGTGGATAAGGTGCGGGCGTTTTTCAACCATCCTCTATTTGTCGAAGCGACCGTCGAACGGGTGCGGTACGCGCTGAATGACGTGCCTGCGGATTCGAGGCAGGATGTGCAGATCGTCTATCTTGCGCACAGCATTCCGATGACGATGGCAAACACCAGCGATTATGTGAAGCAATTGGAGGAGGTGCGGCGGCTGGTTTCCGACGAGCTTGGACACGGTGATGATGTTCATAGAAATGACGCGCTGGTTTACCAGAGCCGCAGCGGATCTCCGGGGCAGCCGTGGCTGGGCCCGGACATTCTGGAATATCTGCGGCAGGTGAAGGAAGAAAAGCGGGCGTCGGCGGTAGTGCTGGCGCCGATCAGTTTTATTTCCGATCATATGGAAGTTTTGTATGACCTGGATATCGAGGCGAAGCAACTCTGCGATTCTCTCGGCTTGCCGATGACGCGGGCGAAGACGGTGGGCGTGCATCCGAAATTTGTTGCGATGATTCGGGAGTTGATTGTGGAGCGGATGGATCCGGGCGCGGAGCGTAGGGCTGTGGGAGTGCTCGGACCGCGGGTGGATGTTTGTGCGGAGGGGTGTTGTCCGGCGCCGGTACGAGTGGTCAGGGGTCTGTGATATGGGGTCACTGATATGGGGTCAGTGATCAGGTGCCGGCTATCGGCCTTCGATATTCTTCGGTCCGGTTGTGGCAAGGACCGTTGCAGCGTGGGGGACTTCCATGGAAGCGGCAAGCTCGGCTTCCTCGTCGCAAGCTGCGACAACAGCGTAGACACAATGTCACTTTTCCTGCCGACCGCTTTCGCAATCTCGCCGGCACTGTTTAGCTGGTTGCCGTATTTCTCGGGGGGCCTTGCCCGTTCGTGAGCGCCGTCGTAGGATAGCGCCTTCCGTCGATCTGATAACTTCGGAGGGCTTGATGCTCGACCGCCGTCGCTTTCTCAGTACCGGTACTGCCGGACTCGCCGCATCTCTGGCCTTCCGCGGAAACCTCTTCGCGCAGCTCGAAAAAATTCCACCCCTCCCCGATCACTCCCTGCTGGACAAAAACGAAGACTCCTACTGGGCCGAGATGCGCAAGCAATTCCTCATCCCCGAGGACGAAATTTATCTCAACAACGGTACCGTCGGCTCCAGCCCCGCGCCCGTGCTGCGCGCCGTTTTCGACGGCTATTCGACCACCGAGAAAATGGATCAGCAAGACCCCGAAGACTATCCCATCTGGGGATACGGAGCGTGGAACGAGTTCCGCGATCCGCTCGCCGCCTTCGTCGGCTGTCATCGCGATGAGATCGCGCTTCTTCGCAACGCCACGGAAGCCAACAGCTATATCGCGAACGGCATCGACCTGAAACCCGGCGACGAAGTGCTCATGACCGATCAGGAGCATCCCGGCGGCGAACATCCCTGGAACCTGAAGGCCAAGCGTTACGGCATCGTTGTAAAACGGGTCACGCTGCCGCGCCCGGTGAAAGATGCCGCACAGGTTCTCACTCTATTCAACGACGCCATCACTCCGCGCACCCGCGTGATCTTTTTCAGCCACATCACTACATTCTCCGGCGTGGTCCTGCCCGCAAAAGAAATCTGCGCCCTGGCGCGCTCCAAGGGAATTCTCTCTGCCGTCGATGGCGCGCACGTGGCCGGCATGATGCGGCTCAACGTGCACGACATCGGATGTGACATGTATTCCTCCAGCCCGCACAAATGGTTGCAAGCCCCAAAGGGTTCCGGCTTCTTATACGTGCGCGACGAAGTGATGGACCGCTTGTGGAATACGATCGTGACCGAAGGCTGGGACGAGCCTCAACTCCGCGCCGAACGTTTTCAGCGCATCGGCAGCTCGAACGTCCCTGCGTTGTGCGGGCTGCGGGCCGCGATCAAGCTAGCCAACGACATTGGCCTCGAACGCATCGAAGCGCGCCACCGCAACTTAGCCGATTACATTCTCGACCAAATGAAAAAGCGCGGTGCAGAATCCTGGACATCGCCCGATTCCGCTCTACGCTGCGCCATTGTTACGGTGAACGTTCCTCCGGTAAAACGCATGGACCTGGAGAATTGGATGTGGACGACGCACAAGATTCGCATCCGCGGCGGCGACCCGAACAAGCTCCGCCTCTCGACGCCGTATTACCTGCGGAAGAAAGACCTCGACCGGTTTCTGGAGAAGTTTGACGAGTACAAGCAAGAAAGGAGGCTGGCCTGAGCTGACCTGGTCATCCTCACATGACCATCGTGTTACAATTTAACCCATGAAGACCATTGGAGCTGCGGAGTTTAAGGCTCGCTGTCTTTCGCTTATGGAAGATGTTCGCTCCACTCGGGAAACCGTGGTCATTACAAAGCGCGGCAAGCCGGTTGCGAAACTCGTGCCCGCAGAGCCTTCCAAGCGCGAGTTCATCGGCAGTTTGAAGGGCGTGTTCCGAGTCGTCGGGGACATAGAATCACCCGCCGTGCCGCCGGAAGACTGGGAATCTTCGTTCTGATTTTGCTCGACACTCACGTGTTAATTTGGGCGCGAGACGACTCTAAACGGCTCTCGCGGGCAGCCGCTTCCGCGATTCAACGCGCGCGTCACAATGGCGGCATCGCTATATCGGCAATCAGCCTTTGGGAGCTCTCATCGCTGTTTGCCAGCGGGAAGATCCAGGGATACGGCACGATCGAGGCCTCAGTTGGTTTATTGATTGAAGAAGTCTCAGTGCGCCCGATCACGCTGGAGATCGCGGCGCTCGCCGCACAGTTTCCGAATGACTATTCCCGCGATCCTTCCGACCGCATCATCGGAGCAACTGCCCGCGCCGAGGGACTTACACTGATCACAAGAAACGAAAAGATCAGAAGAAGTCCTCTCATCCGAACCGTCTGGTAGCACCCAGTTATCCCCAGGCGGCTAAATCTCCTGCTGGAGCACAGCGAGGTTAGCCCTTGCCTGACTTACTCGGCGTCAGTATGAACAGATTAACTCTATGTCGGTGCTGAGCCGCTACCAAACCGTATGTACGAGCGGGCTGGCGATAATTTTCTCGTCCTGAGTTATAAGCGCGATGCCGTGCACCCGCGCGGTTGCGCCGATCAAGCGATCCCCAGGGTCCTTGGGATAAGATTCCGGAAATACCATAGCCAGCCCTGCGATTTCCGGAGTGAGTTCGAGCACGCTCACCGCCGCCCTTTCCACGATCTCGCGAATCGAGGCTTCGATCGTGCCCGAGGCTCGCAATCGCCCCTTGGCAAAAAGCAGTCCCAGCTCCCAGAGGCTGATCGAGGCAATACCGCAGCCGCCTTCGCGCTGCGCTTTGCGAATCTCCCGCACTGCGGCTCGCGAGAGCTTGCCGGGGCTCGCAACCATCCACACCAAAACGTGTGTGTCCAGCAGAATCACTTCAGGCCTTCCCAATCCTCCAGAGGAGTGATTGGGGAAACGATGTCGCCGAGAATCTCAATCTTTCCGGCCAGGCATCCCAATATCTCGGGAGGTTTGTCGTCGGCTGGAATCAGTTTAGCCAGAGGCTTGCCCCGTTTGGTGATCAAAACCGGAGCGCGTTTTGTCCGCACGTCTTCCATCACTTGCAAACATCGCGCCTTGAACTCGCCCGCCGCAATCGTTTTCATGATGGTCTTTTTGGAATGACTATGGTTATTGTAGCATACGCACCGCCTTACGCAAGTTCGTCCCAATTCCGCTTGACGCCACCTATACTTTTATGACAAAGTCTTGTCGCTTCCCCTTCGCCCCTTGTATTGCCTGGCTAGGCGGCAGAGCATAGTTGCAGCAGTAAGTGAGTCCGAAGGATAATTAGCTCCCGGTAAGTGCATGGGAGATTTGAGACCCACAATTTCTGCACCCTGACTTTCGCTGCCTCCAGGACAACTTCGCGAACGATACGGAGATGACCATGCCCCCCGGGGAACGACGCCATCCTCAAATCAATCTGCTTCAAGCATTTCTGTTGTGCCTCTTGCTGTTTTGTTCAAGCCTGAGTGTCGCGCAGTCGATTTCAAATGTGAGCGTCACCAAAAAGCCTGGGACTGATCAGCAGACCAGTGAATTCACCCTTAAGATTTCCGGCAAGGGCTTCGGAACGGACAAGTCGAAGGTCTCTGTCGTAGTAACTCCGAAAGCCCCGATCCTGCAGGCACCCACGGTGACGGACGCTTCGGCCTCCACGCTTATTGTTACTCTCCTGGCGCCCGACGATTACGATCCCGAAACGGTTACGGTCCAGGAGAATGGCACTTCCGGAGAACCCTATGTGATCTCAACGGCAAGTGGGCAAAGCGACTTGCAAAAGTATGTTCGGGTCTACCGTTCCCTGATCGATCCAAAAGACGTCGAAGACATTTTTGGAAGAAGAATCGCAAAGCATTTTGTAGTAATTCAGGTGACGGTAACGAACCGAAACAAAGATTACGAGCTGTTGATTCATGACATCTCTCTTGACCTCCATGGAGTAGCGCTCGGCAAAGCCTTTGGTAAGAAGCAGGAGGTGTCGTCCATCGAGTTGTCGCTGCTGCGGGGCGTGGCCGAGAAAGGGCAATCCGGAGACCGACGCAATGTCACGCTGCGAGTCCTCCGCGGTCTGGGCTCGGTGGGGGCAGGTCTCATCGGGGTAACTGACTTCGGAACGAGCTACGCTCCATCGGTGGCCATTTGGAATGGACCTGTTGTCGCCGCCTACGCCGATATTTTCCCCGATTACACCCTGAATCAGATGAATCGGCTGAACGACAGTGCTTACAGCGCAAACTCGATCATCGCGAAACAGCACTCCAAGGTGATGGCGGTATTTCTCCCGCAGTCCATTTTTCTGAGCCCCCAGCAAATGAAGCAGTTCTGGAAAGACCCAACATCGCTGCCGGAAGACGCCGATCTACGTCGAATCGGCATTTTCGTCGACGGCAATTTCATTACGAACGTTGAGGATCTTGCTCCTACGCTCACATCCGCCACAATCGATGATGCCGAGATGAAGAATTTCCAGAAGGACAAGCCCGAAGTTAAGGGTTCGATCTCCGGAAAATATTTATCAGGTACCGACATCAAACTGATAAACAGCGATCTTTCTGGCGTGACCGTCCGTGTCGACGGCACGCCCACTGATAGCAAGCTCGACTTCGTCATTAACGCAAGTTCGCCCGTCGCGCCGGGAAAAGTCCTGAAGCTCGGTGTATCAAAAAAAGGCCAGGACGGTGTGAAGGAAACCGACCTGGCCATTACATA
>Ga0302140_10011585_pt1 | contig 10842 bp, 5 predicted proteins | sample I_Bog_E1_1_FD_202095 | JGI IMG/M metagenome (GOLD analysis project Ga0302140, IMG submission 202095) | Peat permafrost microbial communities from Stordalen Mire near Abisko, Sweden - I_Bog_E1_1 | ecosystem: Environmental > Terrestrial > Soil > Wetlands > Peat | place: Sweden: Abisko, Stordalen...
ACCTTTTCACCAAAAATACAGAGGGAGGTATCGCCATCCCCTTTGGTCATGTCACCTAAAACCTGGTCGTAAGTCCGGTTTTCCTTAATGATGTAAAAAACATATTTGATGGGCGATTTTTCTCCTCTCCGGCGCGGAATTGGGTTGCCCTCAGCCCCGGGGGCAATAGCTGCGATATTATTGCTGTAAGGCGTATTGGCGTACACCTGTTTGGTATAGCTTTTCATTTTAATTGCCGACGGCGCATCGATGAACGACAACTTCCCCCAAAACAGCCCGCCGATGTATTGTTCGCCGCGGGTGGTCGGCGCTTTTTTATAGCCGCTATTATCAGCTTTTTTTACCGGCTGCGGACCCTGCGGGTTGGCCATGCTCGTAAAGCCCTTACCGTTGGCCACCAAAATTTTATTTCCGAGTGTGCGTACATAAGTAGGGTACCAGCCTACAGGGATAAAACCACGGCTGCGTGATTCGCCTGGTTTGCTGACGTCAAAAACGACAAGGCAGTTATTATCGGCATTGGCGATGTAGAGGGTTTTTTGGTCAGGCGAAAGCGCCAGCCCGTTGGTGGTTGAACCGGTTAGTTTGGTTGGGTAAAGCGCTGCGTTGATCACTTCCAGCGTTTTGTGCGTTGCCGTTTTGATCACTGAAACGCTATTGTCATTGGCATTGGCCACATATAATACAGTGCCTTTGCTGCTCAGCAATAACTCATTCGGGTGACTACCGACCATAATATTTGCGATTATGTCGCCGGTTTGTGTGTTGTAGCAGCTTACCTGGCTGCCTCCCCAAATAGAAATGTACAACGTCCGCTCATCGGGCGAAAGGATACAGCTATACGCTTCCGCGGCAAGTTTAAGACGTTTGACAACGCTTCGTTTTACAGGATCGATCACATACAAGGCGCTGTCCTCCTTGGTCACTGTATATAAACGCGTGCCCGCTTTGTTTACTGCGATGCCGGTAGTACATATTTTATCGGCCGGCCAGGGCTTGCCCAGTTTAATGGTGTCGCATTTACCGATCTTGCTATTTTCAATATGAAAGGCCATTATCCAGTTATCATTCCCGCCGCCGGCATACAATATTTTTTCATCATGGCTGAAAGCCAGTCCGTACCAGGCCTTCCCAACGATCCTGATATCCAGCTGCTTTTCGGTTTTCGGATCGATCAACTGTATACTTTGGGTGCTTTCGCCGTTATTGGTCACCGCCAGCAGATTGCCCGACGGTGATAGCTGCATATTTAATGGCAGATCTCCAAGGGGCAGCGACCTGCCTGCCGGGCTCAGCTTCCAGCCATTGGGGAGCAGCACCTGGTTGGTTTTAGTAATTTTGCCGGGTGTTTGGGCCTGTGCCCCGGCTAGGATAAAAGTGGCAGTAGCAGTGAGCAGTAACAGTTTTGTTTTCATGGCTAATAAATGGATGATCAAAATTAGGGATTGATTTTGATCATCCATCACCTTAACAGAAAGTTAATGTAACGATGTTATACAAACCTCGGGTAGTACATAACTTAGGTAGAAATAGGGTCGTTAGCCGCAAAAAAAGACAGGGAACACGAACTGTTCCCTGTCGTCATATGGAGAAGATTTAGACAAGGTCCCTTTAATCGCGTTATCTCGGGGCGAGCGTTTAAAGTTACTGCCATTCGTGCTTTTCGCATTACGTAGAATTACGTAATCCACTACGTGTTTTTACGTTGTTATTACGGAAAATTAAGAAGTCTTACAAAAATGCCTTTCAGCCCAGGGCAGCTGTTGTTAAAGACGAATTCAATCCTGCAAAAACAAAAATCATCGAAATCCGCCAATTATTGCGAAATTCGCCCGCAGCCCAATCATCCTCCATGCTGCAGATACAGGAAAACGTTTCGCTAAAAAATTTTAACACGTTCGGGGTGGAAGCCTGTGCGCGGTACTTCGTAGAGATCAGCCGCAAGGAAGAGTTGATCGAGCTTTTCCTCGATCCGCAATGGAAAACCACCAAAACCATGGTGTTGGGCGGCGGCAGCAATATGCTGCTTATCAATGATTTTGAGGGGCTAGTGATTCGTATCAATATCCGCGGTATCGAGCACCGGTTAAGCCATAGCGACGTTTTTATTGAGGCCGGCGCAGGTGAGGTTTGGAACGATTTGGTGAGCTATTGCGTTATCCGTGGATATGCCGGGCTGGAAAATCTGACGCTGATCCCCGGCTCGGTAGGAGCGGCGCCCATACAAAACATAGGCGCCTATGGTGTGGAACTGCAGGACTTTTTCCATAGTTGTACAGCCTTTGAACTGTCTACCGGCAACTTCAAAACCTTTACTAAAGCCGATTGCCGGTTTGACTACCGCGAGAGCGCTTTTAAAAATGAGCTAAAGGGGCAATACATCATCACGTCAGTAAAGTTTCAGTTGTCGCTTATTCCAAGCCTCAAACTTAAATATGGCGCTATAGAGCAGGAGCTGGTTAACCGGCATATCACATCGCCCACGATAAAAGATGTATCGCGGGTAGTGGCTGATATCCGTGTTTCCAAACTGCCTGATCCTTCTACTATCGGCAATGCAGGCAGTTTTTTTAAAAACCCAATCATAAATGCCGAACAGTTTGCAGGGGTATTGGCTAAATCCCAGGATGTGGTGCACTACGCCGCCGCCGATGGCAAGGTTAAACTCGCTGCCGGCTGGCTGATCGAGCAGTGTGGCTGGAAGGGAAAAGTTGTTGGCCATACAGGAACCTGGAAAAACCAGGCGCTGGTTTTAGTTAATCACGGTGGCGCAACCGGCCAGGAGGTGTATCAATTATCGTCCCAAATTATAGACAGTGTGTACGCCAAATTTGGAGTTTGCTTACAACGCGAGGTAAATATTATCAGTTAAATTAATTTAAATAATATTAAAGTTTGGCCCGAAAGTTCATGTTTCCTCTTGACATATAAAGCTTTTCATTTTACCGACTTTTTACAAACACCTATTTAAACTTCTTTTTTTCAACTACTTACATTATTTATCGTGTATAGTTTACACCATTGTGACTTTCGGATTTCTGCTGCCCTTGCATAAATCAGTTTTTGGCTGTTGATTTTTTTGGTGGTACCATGTTTGCAATTCTGTAAACATAAAACTTTAACAGCATGACAAAGATTGAGTTTAACACCCTGGTACTGCGGCAGGCAACATCACTAAGGTCTTACGCCTTACATTTTACCCGCGATGCAGACGATGCTAACGACCTTGTTCAGGATACAATGTTGAAGGCTATAACCTATTACAATAAGTTTAAGGAAGGCACTAATCTGAAAGGGTGGTTATACACTATCATGAAGAATACATTCATTAACAATTATCGCCGGTTTATCAAAATGAACACTTTTGTGACCAAGAGTGAAGAAATCTCTTCGCCAAATCTGGTGTTCAGTTCGACAAAAAACCAGGGCGAAGCTAAGTTTGTGATGGATGATTTGAAGAAAGCTTTAGACAGGCTGCCCGCTGATTATTACGTTCCTTTTACCATGTACTTTGAAGGCCACAAATACCACGAGATCGCCGATCATTTGGAAATCCCGATCGGTACCGTAAAGACCCGTATTCACGTTGCCCGCAAGCTGCTCAAAAAGAGCCTGAAGGCGTACGACAATGGCATTACCAAACCGGTTTATGCTGAAAATTGATTGCTTTTAAATTCAGTAAACTCCACATAATAGATCTCCCCGGCCATTTGGCGGGGAGATCTTTTTGTTTCCATTCCAAGTCAAATTCAATGAGTCTTTATAAAAAGGGCAAATGCTTATATTTCTTAGGCTATAGTACAGCCCTCTTCATTTCGGCCTCAACTGAAAGCTTCAATCATCATCTTTGCCACTAAGTTTTTGCGGATAAATTTTCGGTCCTTTGGCTGAGTACCATAAAATGTGGTTCAGTAAATCATCACGCCCACCGTCAACATGGTCGAACTCAGGCAACGACGAAGCTTTTGCATAGTATAGGGCTTTGCCCTTCAGCGATGCAAGTTTTGGGTTGATCTGGTCGATCCTGACGCGATTAGGCAGAGCCCGGTAAGTGAAATCCGAAGGTTTATCAGTAAAACAATTAAACATCGGCAGCGCCGTTGCGTCGATCACATTCATAGGTGGTATGCCCAATATCTGTTCGATGGTGCGTACAATACAAGTTTGGTTATAGTTGGTCGACACCGTCTTTTGCAGGTGCGAGTATTGGCTCACCACAAAACCGGTAGTGCGGTAGGCCGATACATGGTCCCAGCCGGCCTGGGAGTCATCCTCGGTAACAAAAACGACTGTGCTTTTCCAGAACCGACTTTTGCTCAGCGCGTCAATGATCCTGCCAAGCGCGAGGTCATTATCGGCCACCATCGCTTTGGGCGTAGGCAATCCGGGCCGGGTGCCATCGGTATGGTCCAGCGATAAGGCCATCACCATTAGTTGGGGTAGTTCATCGCCCGGTTTATTTTCGTATTCTTTTAGTTCTTTAATAAATGCATCGGCCCTAAGCTGGTCGGCCACCTTGAATTCGTCGGATGCCGGGTAATTTTGTGATAACATTGGCCTCACCCTTGAAATGGTGCTGGTATTGTGAAACTTGAACGGTACACCAGCCTTATAGTTGTTATAGATATCGGTCCAGTTGAGTTTTTCATCAAAGTCAATCGAAGCAGCCTCGCCATATATCCTGACCGATTTACCATGGTCGGCGGCGTCATTCCATATAAACCCATTTTGGTCATAAACCAAAGCGTCCTGCTGCACGTGAGGGTAGCTGCGGAACCAGGCACGTACGTTCTTCTCTACATAGTCGGTCACCATTGCAGCGTCCGTCCATTGGTGCCCTTCAGCCGAGCATTTGCCCGAAGCATAATAGTTATCCAATAGCAAAAAATCCTTCGCCAACTGGTGCTGGTTAGGCGTTATGCTATCCCCATAAATACATAACGACGGTGCGCCATTGCCCTGGGACATATCGCCCAAAACCTGGTCGTAGGTGCGGTTTTCTTTGATGATATACAACACATGCTTAAATACTGACGGCTCGCCAATGCGGTCGGGCACTGGCTTTGGGGCGATGTTCTTACGCGGTAAGGATTGGGCTATTTCTTCCCGGAATGTGAGGTTGAGATCCTTTACTTTTTCGGTATATTGTTTTAAAAGTTGTTTATCAGGGATTGGGATAACAGATACGGTGGCTTTCTCATGATGTGAATTGTAAGCAGTTAAGCCGGCCGGCACTTCCCGTGTTTTAAACTCGTCAGTGCCTGTCCTTGATCCTTCCCCTTCGAGGTTAGTTACAAATAGTGTACTGCCGTCAAGAAAAAGGCCGCCCGGGTAGGCTTCGGTAGGGATAAACCCATCGATTGTGCTTTGTCCTTTACCGCTTGCCGATGAGTTTGCTCCCAGTTTTACAACAGCAACAGCGTTATCGAGGCCTTCAGCCACGTATAAACTCGTTCCCGCATCGTTAATAGCCAAAGCATTTGGCGAATCACCGATATAGCCCTGTTTGCCCTGCATCAGTTGCGCTGGAATGGTTTCGGCTACCTGCAATGTTGAGGTGTTGATTACTGATACATTGTCGCTGTTGGCATTGGCCACATATAAAAAACGGTCGTCCTTGCTGGGAATGATTACGTTGGGATGCAGTCCGACAGAGATCTCTTTTACCATCTCGCCCGTACTCGGGTCAAACACTTGTACAGTGCCGGTGGCTGTTGCCCCGGTTTTTGAATCGATATAGGTTTTGCCATATGGAACGCCTGCGGTTTCCCGGTTAGTAGTGTCGGTACCAGGTTCGGGGCCGCCCCAGTTAGTTACAAAAAGCTGTTGGCCCACCTGTGCAATGCCGTATGGGGCAACACCGGTGGGTTTTGTCCAAACGGTTTGCTGTGTTGCCAGGTCGATCTTCACCAATTGGTTGTTGCCATTTAAAACCACGTACATGTAATTCTTATAATTCTCGGTCCGGATAAGCAGTTCGTTTGGCAGGGCCAGTGGCGATGGCGCGAGCGGATTAAAACTGAAGCCGTTTTTTATGCTGATCTTTTTCCCGTCCCAAACCGCCTGCATTACATAAGAGCGGTGGCCTCCGTCGGCAGCACTCCAAAAAATGTTGATCTCGTTATCTATTCGCCAAACTTTGATGCCCGAATAGGTGCTCATCAGGCCGGCGTAATGTTGATCGGCGTTATAACCCCATTGGGTTAATACTTTGTTTCCGGCGGTATCGAGGAGGGTAATACCATAACGGTCTTCAACAACAAGAACGGATGTTTGCGGGATCAGTTTTGCATCAAGGCTGTGGTTTTCCAAACGGGGATCACCAAACCTGATCACCTTGCCAGCCGGGTCGATCAGCCGGTTATATGGCATCATCACCGGGAGTTGCTTGTTGGTCAGGGTACTATCGTCGTAGGCGCTGTGCATATTTACAGCAGCGCTGGTGTTGGTTTTTTGGCTTATTGGCTGGTGACAGGCGCTCAACCCCATCAAAAAAAACATTAAGCTTTTAGTTGCGATATTTCTTGTCATTTTTGTAAATGTCAGATTATTAGGTAACAGAACCAATCCCGGTTTTTTTGCCGTCGTTGTTAGATAAAAGCCATTATGGAACGGGATAATTTTATGCCCCTCAAATTTCGCAAAATCATTTAAGCATCCGGTTATGGAATTGTTAAAAAATTCCGCTGTGATCCTCAATACAAAATCTTATTACCCATCTGCATCGAACAAAACTTAAAAAGATTTCTAATTTTACCCACATGAACCACAAATACATTTTCTTCATCCTGTTTAGCCTTCTGTTTAGTGTGGAATATAGTTTTAGCCAGGATGATCCAGTAACGCCTGTGGGCAAGATAATTTCCGCCGCGATCAGTCAACAGAAGATCGTTATAAAAACTACGAATGCCTATGCAGAAATAACAGTTTATAGCCCATCCGTTATTCGGGTGCGCATTGACCGCAAACCTTTTAACAGGGATTTTTCGTACGCTGTGGTGGCTAAACCGGAAGTTGTACGGGCCAAAATCAGCCAGACTGACCAGGATATTGATATTGCGACTGACTCGCTGAAAGCAGTTATCCAAAAAAACGCGTTTTCCATTGCTTTTTTTACGCCGTCGGGCGAACTGATCAGTACCGACGAAAAGGGTTTGACCACTTCGTGGGTGGGACAATCGGTCACTACATACAAAACCCTGCAGGAAAACGAGCATTTTATAGGCCTGGGCGAAAAAACCGGTAATTTTGACCGTACAGGAAATGGCTACACGCATTGGAATTCGGATGCCTATGCCTATACGGCCTTGCAGGATCCCTTGTACAGCACCTTCCCTTTTTATATCGGGATACACCACCACATCAACTATGGTATTTTCCTGGATAATACCTGGCAAAGCGATTTTAATTTCGGCGCCAGCAATAACCGCTTCTCGTCGTTTGGCGCACGCGGCGGCGAGATGGATTATTATTTCATCTATCATCAGCGCCTGGCCGATATCATAACATCATACACCTGGCTAACCGGCCGCATGCCCCTGCCACCGCTTTGGGCACTTGGGTATCAGCAAAACCGTTTTAGTTACTACCCTGAATCGGAAGTAATGCGGATAGCACACACGCTTCGCGAAAATCATATTCCTGCAGACGGCATAACGCTGGATATACATTACATGGATAAATACCAGCTGTTTACCTGGAACAAAGCACGGTTTCCGGACCCAGCGGGGATGAATGCGGAGCTGAATAAGCTCGGCTTTAAGACCACCGTTATCGTCGACCCGGGCATAAAAGTTGAAAAAGGCGCGGCCGCATATGAGGAGGGCCTTAAAAATGATGTTTACATCAAATATCCCGATGGCCAGCCATATACCGGGCAAGTGTGGCCAGGCTGGTGTAATTTCACTGATTTTACCAGCGAAAAGGGCCGCAGTTGGTGGCATAAACAGGTAAAGTTTTTTGCTGACGCCGGCGTAAGCGGCATATGGAACGATATGAACGAATTTTCTACATGGGGCCAGAAAGCGCCGGATAACATTTTATTCGATTATGATGGCCGGCTAACCACACATCTGGAGGCACACAACGTGTATGGCATGCAAATGGCGCGTGCCAGCTACGAAGGCGCCGTTGAACATTTGGGCGAACGCCCGTTTGTGTTATCACGCTCCGGGTATGCCGGGCTTCAACGTTACTCCGCTTTATGGACGGGTGACAACCGTGCCGAGGAGGATCATATGCTGCTGGGCGTACGTTTACTAAGCAGTTTGGGTTTAAGCGGGATGTCGTTCACAGGTATGGATGTAGGCGGTTTTACTGGAAGCCCTACCGTTCCTTTATATGCCCGTTGGATGGAAATTGGTGCGTTTATACCATATTTCCGCAATCACAGCGCCGATGATACCAAACCGGACGAGCCATGGGCGATGGGCAAGCATGCGCTGGAGATCGCCCGAAATTATATCAGCCTCCGCTACAAGCTGATGCCTTACCTGTATTCGGCATTTTACGAATCGACCCAAAACGGATTGCCTGTGATGCGTTCGCTTGCCATTAACTATACGTTTGATCCGAAAATATTATGGCCCGATTATCAAAACCAATATCAATTTGGCGATGCCTTTTTGGTGGCACCGTTTGAAAGCGGAAAGGATTTTGGCAAAATGTATTTCCCCGAAGGTTTATGGTATGACCTGTACAACGGCGAAAAAGAGAACGGCGGCCAGGAAAAAGTAGTCGCCTTAACATTGAATAAGTTACCGGTATATGTGAAAGGTGGAAGTATTATTCCCATGCAGTCGTTAATTCAAACCACTGCTGAACAGCCCACAGATACGCTTTACCTGCATATTTATAACGGGAACCGGGCAAACAGTTTTGTTTACTACGAAGATGACGGCAAAACTTTTGACTATAAAAATGGTTCGTTCTACAAACGCCTGATCAGTTTTGACCCTGTAAAACGGAGTATAATTTTTGATCCGGCTGAAGGGAGCTATGCGTCGCACTTTAAATACATCCATGTTTTGATGCATGGGTTTGAACAAGTAAATGCCATTCAGTCGGGAAACGATAAAATAAAAGTGGCCGATGGAGAGTTTTCTTTCGTGGGTTGGGGGCTGAACGACGATTTGCAGGACCGGGCTTACGCTCCGGAACATTGTTCAGTTAAAACTGTTACGATAAATAACGATAAAGGAAAAATAGAGTTGACTTACTGAAAATAAAGGGAAGAGCGGGTATGAAGATCAACAGGATAAATTTTAAGATGAACATTTTAGCGGTGATTATCACCCTGGCCGGATTGTTAGTTGGCTGTAGTAAGCATAGCGTTACGCCAACGCCTGCACCACCGGTTGACACTGCCAGCACTTACCACGATCCCGCCCAATACGGTGCACCGTTTAGTGGGGTGCCTGCCACTAAGGATATTGTTATATACGAGGTAAATATGCAAACCTATACGCCGGCAAATTTCCAGGGCGTAATGGCGCGGCTCGATTCTATCAAATCGCTTGGCATTAATGTGATATGGTTGATGCCAACTTATCCCGTCGGGGTGCTTAAAAGCATCAACTCACCTTATTGCGTTCAAAACTATAACGGTGTCAATCCGAATTTCGGAACGCTGACCGATTTGCGCAACCTGGTTGCCGCAGCGCACACGCTGGGCATGGCGGTAATAATGGATTGGGTTGCCAATGATACCTCGTGGGATAGTGTTTGGATCACTAATAAATCCTGGTATTTACAGGATGGCAATGGCAATATCATCAGCCCGCCAAATACCACTTATACTGACGTGGCAGCATTAAATTTCAACAGTGCCCCGATGCGTACGGCCATGATCAGGGCGATGAAATATTGGATATATACCGCAAATGTGGATGGTTACCGCTGCGATTTTGCAGACAATATACCTGCTGATTTTTGGACGCAGGCCCTGGATACTTTAAACACCATATCCACGCATAAGCTCATTTATTTAGCTGAAGGCACTACTGCGGCAGAAATAACATCCGGTTTTCAGCTGGGTTATGCCTTTAGTTATTACAGTACAATTACCGGGGTTTATGCGGGTACGCAACCGCCCGGTTCAATATTTACCACGAATAATACGGAGGTTGCATCTTTGCCATCGCCGGGTATAAAATTAAGGTACACCACCAATCACGACGATGCTTCATCAGCAAGTACAATTACCGCCTACAACGGTCAACAGGGAGCTTTATCCGCATTTGTTTTGGCGGCATATATGGACGGCGTACCCTTGATATACGATAGCCAGGAAGTGGGTTACCCCAATACGATAAGTATTTTTAGTGACGTGCCTGTTGATTATACGGCCAACCCCAACGTAGTGGCTGCGTATAAGCAAATCATTGCTTTCCGAACAGCGCACGAGGCTATTAAAACAGGTACTTTGACCACCTACAATGACGCAAATATTGTGGCGTTTCAAAAAGTTTCGGGTACAGATGATGTGCTTATTTTGGTAAACGTAACAAACAACACCGTTAACTACACCGTACCGGTAGCATTGCAAAACACCAGCTGGACCAATGGTTTAACCGGCGCAAGCGTTGGCCTGGGCACGCAGGTCTCATTTCAGCCTTATAATTATTTGATATTAACCAAAAATTGATCCTTAAAGGAAGAAAATGCTGTAAAAATGCGGACGGCAGCTCATTAACTTGCACTTCTTAATTGCCTCAAATAAAAAACCGCTTTCCTCATGCAGAAAAGCGGTTTTTCATTCCGGTGAACCCTATGGTACAATTCTCGAACCAATTTATAGAAGATTTGAGAAAGATAGCGGAGTTAAAATGCCCCTAAGGCAAA
>Ga0302140_10011587_pt1 | contig 10841 bp, 10 predicted proteins | sample I_Bog_E1_1_FD_202095 | JGI IMG/M metagenome (GOLD analysis project Ga0302140, IMG submission 202095) | Peat permafrost microbial communities from Stordalen Mire near Abisko, Sweden - I_Bog_E1_1 | ecosystem: Environmental > Terrestrial > Soil > Wetlands > Peat | place: Sweden: Abisko, Stordalen...
CCACAAGCCGAACCGCCTCCTGCTTGAACTCAAGCGTGTACCTGCCCCGCTTACTATTCCTCATCTTCGTTTCCCTTTCGCTATTTAAGCAGCTCGTTAAGGGATACGTTTTGCGCGGGCAAGGTCACCTGGACCTCTCTTTGCACTGATCGGCAATGGCCTGTCCGTAATGATTGTGGCGGTTCTGAGTGCGCTTTTGGGAACCTGGTTCTATGGATTGCTCCGGGCTAGATTGCCACATTGATGCAGGCCTCGATTAAGCGTGGATTGAAAGGTCAAGAAGAGGAGCACGTCCGTGTTGAAGAACGCGGTTGCGAGGGAAGCGAGACGCTCGGGGCTGACCTGATAGGGTTTGCCCCCGTATCGCGCTGGCGCGAATACAACTAACTCAAACCTGAGGAGTGGCCTGAAACGATTTGGAACAACGCTCAGACCGGGATCGCGCTGGGTGTACCGATGCTGTTGCCGATTGTCGAGAGCACGCCATCGAGCACCCGCTCAACAATCGAACGGACAAAGGGTTGCAGGTGCTGAGATCGTTCGCGCCTAATCCTGGCATGGGGGCTCCCCAAGCAGTTTGTACCGATCAGAATGAGCCCAATACTACAGTTGTAGATCGGTTCATCCTCGGCTCAACACTCAAAAATTGGAGAAATCAACCATGACCTCTCTGCTTGCGGCAATGGGTTGGCCCTTCTTTGTCGCGGGATAGAACCTGTATTGCCACACAGCGGCCTCGGCCTTCTTGTCCAATCCAAACCCAAGCCCCCGTCGCACACGGACCTCTTTCGGCAATCCGTCTCCGCCCACCAACACCGAGACCACGGCCACTTGCACCCAGGGATGGGCTACAAATGGATCGGCAAAGTCGGCGTCCACTGTGTGGATAGGGATGGGCGCTGTGAACGGCAGGGGGTTATGGCGCTTGTTCAGAAACTGCGACTCATCGGGAAGAGGCAGGTCTCTCTCGGTGATGAGGACTTCGGGAATGGCATGGCTGCGGTTGGCGCGGAAGGCGACTCGAATATCGATCCATACAGGGACCGGCCTGTCTCCCAACCTGCCCGGTGCAAATACGCTGCGCTTTACAGCCTCGATGGCTAGCTGATCGAATGCCTCGCCGTGCTGGTGCAGAACCTGAATATGGGCTGGGATGCCGTTCGCATCAATCCCCATGGCCAGCACAGTCATGCCCTGAATGTCTCTAGCGGGCACGTCTTCCGGGAAAGGCACGTAGACCGTGCTGAGAAACCGGGGTGCAGTGACTTCCGGGCCGGCGTAGTAGACCCCGTCTTTGTCTGGTGCTTGATGAACCTGCCGACCTTGAGGCGTTGCATTCTGCGCTCGAGCGGCGATGGCCGCCAGCGCCAGAAGAACCCATGCGTATCTGGCTTGCGGCATTCGATTCTCCGATCTGTTCTTTGATTCCGCGCATCGTTTGGCTGCTCGCCAGGACTGTCCAGCGAATGTTTCCGTATAACTGGACCTAGCCTATCCTGGCGGAGCGGACTAACAAGACACCATAGCCAATTTCCATGCTAGACAGGAAGGGATAAAGATAAGATAAAAGATATCAGGTCGCGCGATGGTTCAATGATCTCTCATTGGTGCGCGGCGGAGGTAAAATAACAAACAATAAACTAAATGGCCGAATACTCATGGCTTCATTATGTTGTACTCATGCTACTCTTATAACTTTCGCAAAAAACACATACAGACTCATTATGCCCTAGCAAGTAAGGTCTATCTAAACGGCCTTGGCTCAAAGCGCAAACGGGTGCTAGCGGCACGTGGAAGGCCCATGCCATAAGGCGCAATGCTTCTTATTCCTTTCGAAGTAACTGCTAACTCTTTGCGATTCCTTTATGTCGCTTCGACTAACAATATAGATGAGGAAGGCGGATGCGGTAAGCCAGCTATTCCTCAGAGAGAGCCAACGCATGTTAGCCAGGCGACACTTGCCGTCGAGGAGGCCAGACAGCAATGAAACGAAACTTCAAGACCCCCATCTTAATAACAGGATTTGCAGCCTGCGGAATTGCCTTGCAGATTGCGTGTCAAGCGCAAGGCGCGGTTTCGGCGTCCGCGGCGAGCCCACTACCGAGCGCCCCGATGTTACGGCCCCCGGTTCAAGTAGGTCCGACTGAGCTCGCGGCCAGCGAGGAACCTGGAATCGGCTTCGGCACTGCGGCTCCGCCAAGGGCGGATTCCGCAACTGCCGCAACCCCGGCGACAGCCAGTGCCGCGCCTGCTTCAAGCGCAGCAGCCCCGACGTCTGCTCCAGTTGCTGTGCCGCTCACGAATAATGCGGTCATCAAAGAACTCGCAGAGATGAAGGCGCGTATTGCGCGGCTTGAAGCCGAGCTGAAGGCAAACAACGGCGCGGCCGATGCTGACCATGACGCTGACGCCCTGCGCACGGCAGAAGGGGTTGCTGCCGGCGGCGGTTCTAGCAGTTCAATACCGGAGATGCAGGTTGCGCCCGCACTGGCCCCCGCGGCAGCACCGGCGCCGCCCGAGATCAGCGCTCAAACCACCACCAAAGGCGAACCATTTGACGGAGACTGGACATGGCTGAACAGCAACGGTCATGCGGTGGACAGCCCGATGAGCACCAAGTACTTTACGCCTGAGTTCAGGGCCGATGCGAACTACATTCTCGACTACAACCATCCTCACGACGACACCATGGGGGCGCTACGGAGAGCTTCCGCTCCGACGAGTGGCAGCTTGAGCAGATCAGCATTGGCGGAGACATCCGCATCAACAATGTGCGTGGGCGCATCCTCACCATGGACGGCTTGTTCGCTACCACCACCCCGCGCAACGATGCCAGCCCCAGCCGCGGCCAATGGGATTTGGCTGGCGCCTACAAGTACGTGTCAGAGGCATGGGGCGGCTATCACTGGGATGTAGCCCATGGCCTGAATGTGGATGCCGGCATCTTCGTCTCCTACATTGGCCTGTTCAGCTATTACAACTTCGACAACTGGACTTATCAGCCCTCGTTTGTTTCATCGAACACCCCTTGGTTTTTCAACGGTCTACGCATCCAGTATTTTCCGACAAAAAAGTTAAAGATCGAGCCGTGGATCGTCAACGGCTGGCAGTCCTACGCTCGCGCCAACGGCAAGCCCGGCCTCGGTGGACAGATTCTCTGGCGCCCCAAGCCCTATCTGGACTTTGTCTTCAATAACTACGGTTTGGGCGAGGACGCTGTCGGCTTCCCCGGACGCTCGCGTGTCCACGCCGACTACAGCGCGCAGGTCAAGTATTACGACAAGCCCTCGGCTTTCCTGGACAAGGCAGCCTTCACGATCACGGGCGATGCGGGTTGCGAATACGGTGGTGGCCCGTCAAGCGGCCCGTACGACCCGAAGCGCGCGTCTCCGGAAATGGGTTCGAGCTCGACCTACACTGGCGGGGTCAACTGCCATGGCAGCAAGGACGGCAGACCCAGGCAGGACTTCATTGGCTGGATGGCTTACACGCGCTTCTGGTTCAAGAAAGATCTCTATGCTGTAACCCTGGGCGGCGGCCAGATGAACAACCCTGGCCGTTATCTAACACTGCTGCCGCCGATCAACGGTGCTACGGCCACAACGGGTACACCCTACTTTACCGAGAACGGTGGGGATCGCTCACAGATGCACGACGGAACCATCACGTTTGATTACATGCCGAGCCAGTTCATCACCTTCACGTTGGAAGAAGGCTATCGTCACTCGGACGTGCCGTACTGGTCGGGCCGCGGCGGGATCACGCCTCCGGGCGGGAACAACGGGTCGCCAGGACAATATGCCTGCGCCAGTTGTGCAGCATCGGGCTTCGGCTATGGCACTCCGCTCGGGCAGGTCAATCAAGCCTGCGGCGGGAGTCTGACTTCGACCAGCAATATCTGGTGGCCGACCTGCGCACGAATCAGACCAATACCACACTTGCGATCCAGGTGAGGTTCTAGAGCGCTGGTTTGCGGCAGGCGCGGGTGGTGCGTTGGCCAGGCGCGCTAACTTAACGAGCAGCACCGAGGTTCCCTCGATCTGGGTGCTGCTCCAAACCATCGAAACACGTCGCACTGCGGCCGCCTCTGAGCACCTCGCCGAGGCTACAGGATAGTCGCGTGCCGGAACAGCCGCAAAACGCAAAAAAAGAGGCGTGAGAGATCGCATGAAGAGCCTTGGTTATGGATTGGGCCTGACGTTGACGGTGGTGGCCGCGTCTCTGGCGATAAGTGGCTGCAAGAGCGATAAGGTCGATGCGGCCGCGGGAAGCGCCGCCGCCCGCCAAAGTGGTTCAGGACTTCGATGCCAACCTGTTCTCGGTTGACCACCCGGAGAACTTTCCCCTGGCTGCCGCGGTGGAGCATCGCGGGCCAACGAAGCTAGCAGTCACCGGCACCGTAAACCCCGATATTGCTCGCACAGTCCCAGTGATCTCGCTTGCCTCCGGCCACATTGTGGGGATCTACGCCCGCCTGGGCGATCCTGTGAAGAAGGGCCAGCTTCTGCTGAAGCTTCGCAGCGACGATATCTCCGGTGGCTTTGCCAACTATCAGATGGCGGTAGCCGATGAGACTCTGGCACGCGCCCAATATGAGCGTTCTCAAGAGCTTTTCAAACACGGCGCCATTGCGCTCAACGGTCTGCAAGTTGCCCAGGATACAGAGGAAAAGGCCAAGGTGGCCATGGACACTGCGGTCGAACATCTGCGGCTCCTGGGTAGCAGTACCGACCATCCATCAGGGATCGTGGACATCACTGCCCCGGTCTCTGGCGTCATCACAGATCAGGAGGTTACGAACGCCGCGGGTGTGCAGAGCCTGGGGACGAGCCCGTTCACTATCTTCGACCTCTCTACTGTGTGGATCGTATGCGATGTCTATGAGAACGATCTTCCCAGCGTGCATGTGGGCGATCCGGCGGAGATCACTCTGAACGCTTATCCGGGCCAGGTATTAAACGGCCGGGTGAGCAATATCCTGCCCATCCTCGATCCAAACCTCAGGACCGGCAAAGTCCGGATTGAGGTGCCGAATCCTGGCACGATACGCGTGGGCATGTTTGTGACCGCGACCTTCCGCAGCCGAAAGGATGAAGTGAATTCAGCCGTGCCCGCTTCCGCGATTCTGCATCTGCACGATCGCGACTGGGTCTACGAGCCCGCGCCCGAGAAGCGATTCCGCAGGGTGGGCGTCGTCGGCGGAGATGCTCTTCCGGGCGGAATGCAGGAGATCAGGTCTGGCATTCAGGCAGGGCAGCAGGTGGTGATCAATCCGCTCGCGCTGCAGAACGAAATCGACAACAAGTAATCGCAGAAATGGAGCTAGAGGAAGCACGTCATGATACGTTTTCTTGTCGATTTCGCATTGAACAATCGCATCCTCGTGCTCGCGGTCGCGCTGATACTGGCCGCCTGGGGAGCGATATCTTTTCATAACTTGCCCGTGGAAGCCTATCCAGACATTGCCGATAACTATGCAACGGTAATCACTCAGTGGCCTGGACAGGCCGCGGAGGAAGTGGAGAAACAAGTTACGATCCCAGTGGAAATCCAGATGAACGGGCTTCCGCATCTTACCCACCTGCGCTCCGAATCGCTCTTTGGCCTGTCTTTCGTACTGCTCATCTTCGACGACCAGTCGGACAACGACTGGAACCGGCAGAAAGTGATGGAGCGGCTTGCGGGGGTGAGTCTGCCGCCTGGCCTGCAACCGCAATTAGGCACAGACTGGAGCACGGTGGGTCAAATTAATTGGTACACGATCCACAACACAAATCCGCAATACGACCTGATGGACTTGAAATCGATCGAAGACTGGACTCTCGAAAAGGAATTCAAGTCAGTTCCGAATATTGTGGACGTATCTACCTTTGGCGGCACTACGCGCGAGTATCAGGTACGCGTCGATCCGGACAAACTCGTGTCCTACGGCCTGAGCATTGGGCAGGTCGAGCAGCAGTTGACCAACAACAACATGAATGCCGGCGGCAGCTTTGTGGAGGAGGGAACGCAGCAGCTTAACGTTCGTTCCGTCGGCCTCTACACGAGTGTGCAGGACATCCAGAATACCGTCTTGACAACAAAAAGCGGGACGGCGCTGAGAGTGAAGGATATAGCGGAAGTACAGCAGGGCCCAAAAATCCTGCTGGGCGCCATGGCAAGAGCAGACCACAAGCCGGATGGAGCCATTGTCGACAATCCAGCAGTAATCCAAGGGGTGGTTCTCCTCCGCAAAGGCGCAGACACCGGGCCCGCGCTGGACGCGATCCACAAGAAGGTGAATGAGCTCAACGGTGTCATCCTTCCTCCCGGCGTGAAGGTCGTTCCAATGCTCGACCGCGCCGACCTGCTTCACTACACGCTGCACACGGTGCTTCATAACATGGCCGAGGGAATGATCCTGGTGACGATCATCCTGTTTGTGTTTTTCGGCAACGTTCGTGGGGCGTTCATTGTTGCGCTTACCATTCCGTTTGCCTTGCTATTCGCTTCGATATTCCTCGATCTAAGCAAAATTCCCGCGAACCTGCTGTCTCTGGGTGCGCTGGACTTCGGGATGGTTGTGGACGGCGCCGTAGTCATGGTGGAAAATATCATGCGCCATTTGAGCCATGGCAGGAACGGCTAATCCGCTGCCTCAGGCCGTATCACAATGAGGATCAAGACGCCCCTGGAGACGATCCGTGACGCATCTCACGAATTCCAGCGCCCCGTGTTTTTCGCCATCGCCATCATCATCACAGCTTATCTACCGATTTTCACGCTGCAACTGGTGGAAGGCCGGCTCTTCAAGCCGATGGCCTGGACGGTTGCTTTTGCGCTACTCGGCGCCATGACATTTTCCATCTTTATCGTGCCCGTGCTCGCCGCGCTGCTCTTCCGGAATGGAGTCAGGGAATGGCGTAATCCGGCTATGGAAGTTCTGAAGGACCGCTACCGTCAAATGCTTCAATTGGCGATCAAATTCCGTTGGATCACGCTGGGCGCCGGTATCGGAGCCGTTGCTGTCAGCTTGTTTTTGGCGTTCAGTGGAATCATTGGATCGGAATTCCTTCCGCATCTCGACGAAGGGGCAATTTGGGCGCGTGGATCGTTGGAAAACAGTACGAGCCTGACAGAAGGAAAGCGATTCACAGATCAAGCACGCATCATTTTCGCATCTTTTCCTGAAGTCACCACTGTGGTATCGCAGGCAGGCCCGACGACGGGACCGACACGGGTGGCTTCGGCAATACGGAATACTTTGTCGACTTGAAACCAAAGGAAGCATGGCGGCCCGTTTTCCATCAAGACAAAGATGAGTTGATCGCCGCAATGAACCGCGAGGTTTCGAAGCTTCCCGGCGGATCTTGGAACTTTTCGCAGCCGATCGAAGACAATGTGGACGAAACGATCAGCGGCGTCAAAGGTGGACTGGCAGTGAAACTATTTGGGGACGACCTGAAGGTCTTGGAGGAAAAGCGGGAAGAGATCACAGCTGCAATGGCCACCGTGCCCGGAGTCGAGGACCTTGGGCTCTTCCGGGACATGGGCCAGCCCAACCTGAACTTCGTGGTCGATCGCGAGGCGGCTGCGCGCTTCGGCATCAACGCCTCCGACCTACAAGATGCAATTACGACCGCAGTCGGGGGCAATGCGGTAACCCAGCTGTTGCAAGGCGAAGCTAGCTATGGCGTCGTAGTCCGCTATAAGGAGAAGTATCGCAATACACAGGAAGCTATTGAGAACATCCGCCTGCTGTCTCCCACGGGAGAACGTGTATCTCTCGCGCAACTGACGAAGGCGGAGGTCAAGAATGGCGCCTACGACATCTTCCGGGAGGGCAACTCGCGCTACGTTGGAGTGCGCTACGAAGTTCGAGGCAGAGACTTGGGAACGACAGTAAAGGAAGCTGTAGACAGAGTAACCAGAGAGGTCGAGCTTCCGCGCGGCTATCACCTGGATTGGGCAGGAGAATACGAAAGTGAGAAGCGAGCGCAGGCCAGGCTGTTTCTTGTCGTTCCCATCACTGTCTTCCTGATCTTCGTTCTTCTCTATTTCATGTTTCGCTCGGTTAAGTGGGCGTTGCTCATCATGGTGAATGTGGCTCTGGCGCCATTCGGTGGCTCGCTCGCCCATCTCATGACCGGGACGTACTTTAGCGTGTCGTCGGGAGTGGGTTTCCTGGCGCTCTTTGGTGTCTCGGTCCAAACGGGCGTGATCATGCTTGAATACATAAATCAACTACGGGCGCGCGGCTATACCATCGAGGGCGCCGCTGTCGAAGGCGCTGTCTTGAGGCTTCGCCCTATCATGATGACGATGCTGGTGGCCACCTTGGGACTGCTTCCCGCTGCGATGTCGCACGCCATCGGTTCCGACTCGCAGCGTCCCTTTGCCATCGTCATTGTAGGAGGGCTGATTTTCGACCTCTTGATGAGCATCTTCCTTCTGCCGACGCTGTATGTCTGGGTTGCGCGTGAAGGCGACAAGCTGCCGAAAGCGGAGGTGGCAATTGAGGTCTAGACTCATTCCTGACTTTACTCGAAGCATCGGCATTTGCGCCCTGGCTGTCGCATCGCTTGGCAATTTTGCTGGAGCACAGCAGGCGCTTACGTGGGAACAGGTGAAGGCGAAGTTCGAAGTCGATAACCCCGCACTTCGAGCGGATGCAATCAACGTGGAAGAGATGAAGGCCGAAGAGATTACTGCCTTTCTCCGGCCCAACCCACAATTCACTGCGGCCATGGATGGAACCCAGCTTGCTCGTCATGCCGGTGTATGGCAACCGCTGGCGGGAGCTCAGTATCAAGGGAGCCTCAGCTATTTGCATGAGCGAGAGCGAAAGCGCGAACTGCGCCTGGAAAGCGCCAAGGAAGGCACGCAAATTACAGCCTCGCAGCACGAGGACCTGGAGCGGAATATGCTCTTCAGCCTGCGCTCCATGTTTGTGCAAACGCTTGAGGCAAAGGCGGTACTCGATCTTGCCAAAGCCGACCTGGACTACTACGACAAGATCATTGAAATAAGCCGCGCCCGTTTCAAGGCAGGCGATATCGCGCCGATCGATCTGGACCGTATCGAATTGCTGCGCGTGCAGTATGAAGCGGAGATTGAGACGGCGATCGTCAATCTTCGTACGGCCAAGTACGAGCTGCTGCAGTTGCTCAATGAACTTACACCGGTGGACGGTTCGATGTGATTGGACCTTTCGACTGGAGCGACGCGTTGAAGCCACTGGAGGATTACCATCAGGTTGCGCTGGATAACCGGCCTGACTTGAGAGCGGCCATGGAAACCATTCAGCAGGCGGACACCAATCACAAGCTTGCTGTCTCCAATGGTTCGACCGATCCAACCTTTAGCGCGTGGGCCACTTACAACCCGTCGTTCAACAACCCGAATGACAAGGAGACCCTGGGCCTGAGTGTGAGCATTCCGCTGCGTATCTTCGATCACAATCAGGGCGAAAAGAAACGCACGCTCCTGGATATCGACCGGAGCCGGAGCGCCAAGGACGCGGCGCAGGCTCAGGTCTTCGACGATGTGGACTCCACTTATGAGCAGTTGCGGAGCAATATTGCTTTACTCAAGCCGTACAAGGACAAGTATCGCGATCAGGCTGCGCGTGTGCGAGACACTGTGACCTTCTCCTACGAGCGCGGCGCAGCATCGCTGATGGACTTTCTCAATGCCCAAAGCGACTATCGGGTGGTTCAACTGGCCTATGTGCAGTTGATTGAATCTTATCTGACATTTGCCGGGCAGATGAACCTGGCTCTGGGGCATGAAGAAATCAAATGAGTGGAGCGGCTTGAGTAACAGCGCCAGTGGCCTGACATTTGCGAACACTGCTACGAAGAGGTCGAATCAATGAAGAGACACGAAGTTCGAGGCCGCATCGAGGAGGCTGGCATTCTTCCGTCCGTGCGTGTTAACTCGGGGGAGATGGCGCGATTTGCAGCAGAGACTGTCTACTCGGCGGGAATTCCAGTTGTCGAGCTCACGTTGACCGTGCCTGGCGCGTGACATTGACGGGCATGGGCTTTACGGTTGTGGAAGCGGCCCGCGGCGAGGAGGCTCTATCGCTGGCTCGCGTGACCTGGTTCGATGCGGTGCTGTTGGACGTGGATATGCCGGGGATGGGCGGCGTAGAAGCCTGCCGAGGCATCCGGCGTGCGGTTGCGCGCTTGCCGATTCTAATGTACCGGGAGTTCCCCCGGCTTTGCCGGGGAGGCAGTAGCAGTTTGACATTTCCGGGAGTCCATCCAGAAACTCTTCGAGGTGAGCCGCCAAGCACACATCAAGGAGAAACCGGATGGACGAGTATGAAAGCTTAAGCCACTCGAAATGGGAGTGCAAGTACCACATTGTTTTTATCCCGAAATGCCGCAGGAAGGTGCTCTATGGCAATCTGCGCCGACATTTGGGTGAGGTGTTCCGGAAACTGGCCGAACAGAAGGAGTGCCGGATTGAAGAAGGTCATCTTCTCTCCGATCATGTCCACATCATGATCTCGATCCCGCCCAAGCATGCGGTGTCGACCGTGGTGGGTTACATGAAAGGGAAGAGCGCGATCCATCTGGCTCGGACGTACGGGGAGCGAAAGCAGAATTACGCGGGGCAGAGCTTTTGGGCGCGAGGATAATTCGTGTCGACAGTGGGGCGGGATGAAGCCGTGATTCGAGACTACATCCGCAATCAGGAAAAGGAAGATGAGCGCTTGGACCAACTGAACCTATGGAAGTGACCAGCCACCGATTAGGTGGCTCAACCTAACCGGGGCCGCGTTAGCGTCCCCGCTCAAGCCGCTTTGAGCGGCTCACATCATCAAGCCCCCGGCTTTGCCGGGGGTATTGACT